>Ga0308414_1002721_pt1 | contig 11487 bp, 9 predicted proteins | sample HotsprSampleOS50_FD_205667 | JGI IMG/M metagenome (GOLD analysis project Ga0308414, IMG submission 205667) | Hot spring phototrophic mat microbial communities from Octopus Spring, Yellowstone National Park, Wyoming, United States - 20090730_OS50 ... | reverse complement strand
CGACGACATCGAGCGCCGTTGAAACCTTCGAATTCAGAAGGCTGGGCGGCGTGGGCGTTCTCTCAAGATGCTGGTAGATGACCGAGATCATGTTGGTGTCGGAAGCATCGAACGGCGGCCGCCCGACCAGCATGTGATACAGGATCACGCCCATGCTGTAGATATCTGAGCGCTGATCGAGCGGTTCGCCGCGCAGTTGTTCCGGCGACATATAGGTCGGCGTCCCCACCAGATGGCCGCTGCGCGTCAGATCGAGCGAGTCGTCAACCAGCTTGGCCAGGCCGAAATCGGTCAAATAAGCGTTGCTAGAATCATCGAGCATGATGTTGCTCGGCTTGAGATCGCGGTGAATGACGCCGTGCCGGTGGGCGTAAGCGAGGCCGCGCGCCACCTGCGTGAAGATCTCCCCCGTGCGTTCAAAATAGAGTGGGCCGCTGCGCAGCAAATCGGCCAGCGTGCCGCCGCGCAGCAGGCGCATCGCCAGATAGGCGATCTCGTTATCGACGATGCCGTAGTCGTAAACTGGCAGAATGTGGATATGCTCCAGCGCCGCGATCAGGCGAGCCTCCTGTTCGAAGCGCAGTCGAAACTGATCGTCGTCGCTTAGCGCGCTGTCGAGCGTGATGATCTTCAGCGCCACCTGCCGGCTGACCGACTGCTGGCGCGCCAGAAAGACCGTCGCCATGCCGCCGCGCCCGAGGCGGTCTTGGATGACGAAATCGTCGATTTGGCGGCCGATGAGGGGATCGGTTTGCATAGCCCAAAATCTGGTTTGGCGAAACATAATTGTCATACAATTGTAACATCTAAATAGCGGGAAGAAGATAAACGGTGGGCGAACGCCGAAAAAAAGGCGGGAAGAATCGGCGCGAGCTGTTTATAATGACAACTGTTTGGGCAGTGTGCTGTGCTGATGCTGGCGCACCGCCTCAAGCGTTTGTAAAGCGAGATCGAAGGAAAGTTATGGTCTTCCGTCACTTGTTCAAAGGTGCGGCGGCGTTGGGGCTGCTCGCGGTACTGTTTAGCGCCGGCAGCGCTGCTGCGCAAACGACGACCGCCGAACTGCCGGCCAGCGCGCCCGCAGCCAACGCGCCGCCGTCCTACCGGTTGAGCGGCATCGGCTACATCGCGCAGACGTGGAACAACTGCGGCCCAGCGACGCTGACGATGGCCCTCAGCTATTACGAGGGGTTCTCCGCCACGTCGCAGGCGCAGGATCAGGCCGCGCGCTGGCTGAAGCCTAATCCCGAAGACAAGAACGTCAGCCCGTGGCAGATGGCTGAATACGTCAACACGCAGCTCGATGGCAGCCTGCGAGCGATCGTGCGGCAGGGCGGCACGATCGACCTGCTGCACGTGCTGATCTCAAACAACTTTCCCGTCATGATCGAAGTCGGCTACGACCCGCCCGGGCGCAACCTCGGCTGGATGGGGCACTACCTGCTCGTCGATGGCTACGACGACGCCACCCGCACCTTCTACACACAGGACAGCTACGACGGCGCCAACATGCCCTACAGCTACGATCACATCATGCAGTTTTGGCGCCATTTCAATTACGTCTACATCGTCGTCTATGATGTGGCGCGCGAGGCTGAACTGCTCGCCCTGCTGGGCAGCAACGCCAGCGAGCGCCAGAACTGGATCAACGCACTCGAGATCGCGCGGGCCGAGGCGATCGCAAACCCGAACGATCCGTTTGCATGGTTCAACATGGGCACGAACTTCGTTGGGCTGGGGATGTATCCTGAAGCGGCGACCGCCTTCGACCAAGCGCGCAATGTCGGCGGCGGCCTGCCATGGCGCATGCTGTGGTATCAATTTGGGCCTTTTGAGGCGTACTTGGAGGTCGGCCGCTACAGCGATGTGATCGCGCTGGCGCAGGCCAACCTGAACGACGGCGGCGGTCACTGGGTGGAGGAAACGTTTTACTACGCTGGGTTGGCGCGCGCGGCCATGGGCGAACGCGAACGCGCGCTGTCCAATCTCGATCAGGCGATCTACCTGAACCCGAACTTCACCCCGGCGCGCGCGGCGCGCGCGGCGATCGCCGGGACGTAACGGCGCCGCGGATGACCGGATGATGCGGCGCGCGGCCCATATCGGCGCGATCGCCCTGTTCACCTTTCTGGTGACGATCGGCGCGACGTTCAACGGCATCCTCAACCCTGAGTTCCGCCTCGCCACGCTCATCGCGCTGGCGCTGTGTTTCAGCCTGTGGCTGCTGGTGCGCGCCGCAGCCGGCTGGAACTGGCATCCTACCCCGTTAGACGCCGCGATCCTGCTCTGGGCTGCGGCGTTTGCCATCAGTTTGGTCGCCAACCTCGAAGATTGGCGGCGCATCGCCATGGGGCTGTGGTATGCCGGCGCGTATGGCATCGGCTGGTATGCGCTCAACGATGGGCTGGCCAATCGAGGGCTGCGCCGCTCTATGCTGGTCGACGGCCTGATCTTCGGCGGCCTGATCGTTATGCTGTTCGCCTTCATCCAGTCGCTGCCGTGGCTGCGCGAGACGCTGCCGCAGATCATCGCTCGAAGCGCGCCCTTCAGCCTGCCGCGGCCGGGCAGTTCGCTCGGCAACCCGAACACGCTGGCGACCGTGCTGATCGTGCTGCTGCCCTTGTCGATCGGCCGCGCGGTCGCCGCGCCCCATGCGCTCGCTCGCCTCACCATGAGCTTGTACGCCGTTGCCGCCGCCCTGCTGCTGATCGCGACCTTTTCGCGCGGGGGGTGGGTGGGCGCCGCCGCCGCGGTCGCGGCCCTGACGATCGGGCTGGCAAGGGGGCGCAGCTCGCTGCGATCGATCTTCGCCGGCTTGAGCGGGGCGCGCCGCGCTATCCTAATCATCGCCGTCGGCGCGCTGCTCCTCGCCGGGCTGGCGGGGTTGGCCTTCATCATCGGTACGCTCGACGAGGGCGGCCGTAGCCTCGACCTGCGCACCTACATTTTTGACTCGGCACTGGCGCTGTTCGCCGAGCGCCCGCTCACCGGGCATGGTCTGTTCACTTTTGGGGCCGGGCTGGCGCGCCTGAATTCTACGCCGCCGCTCCAGCCGCACAGCCATGCGCACAACCTGCCGCTGCACGTTGCTGCTGAGTTGGGCCTCGTTGGGCTGGCCGCGCTGGCGCTGCTGCTGTGGCTGGGCTGGCGCGCGCTGCAGCGATCGATCGCGGCGGCGGAGGGGAGTGCGCGCGCCGAGCGCATCGCGGCGGGGGCGGCGCTGGTCGGCATTTTGGCCCATCATCTGCTCGATATGACCGCGATGAACCCGGCGGTGGCGGTCACAGTGCTGCTGGCGGCCGTCGTCGCGCTGGCCCCTGAACCCGGTCTGCGGCCGCAGACCGGCGCGGCGGCGCTGGCGCGCACCGTAGTGATTTATCAAGTGGCGATCGCCCTGTTGCTCACCGGCATGTGGAGCGCGTTCGTCTATCAGGGGTATTTTGCCGCCCTGCGCGAGGGGATCGCCAGCGGCGCTTTCGCGGCGACCGCGCGCGATCTCGACTTTGTCTTCGACAACGACCCCGGCCTGGCGGTTTACCAGCATCAGCGCGGCTTCCTGTTCGGGCTGGCGGCGCATAATGGCGTGCCTGGCTCGCTGGACGAGGCGATCGCATCGTTCGAACGCTACACGACGATCGCGCCGGACTACGCGCTCGGCTGGGCTAATCTGGCCGCCCTGCGCGCCCAGGCTGGCGATGACGTCGGCGCGCTGGCTGCCGGCGCCCAAGCCGCGCGGCTGGCCCCGCGCGACCCAACCTTGCAGTTCAATCTTGGACGCTACGCCGAAGCGGCCGGCGAGCCGCAGATCGCGATCGCCGCCTACCGCGCCGCGCTCGAGCTGATGCCGGATGCCCGGCTCGACCCGGCGTGGTCGCTCAGCCCGCTGCGGCTGGCAGCTGCCGATGACCCGCCGCCGCTGACGCCTTACGGCCAGATGCTGCTCGCGCTCGAGGCCGGCGATGCGGCGGCGGCGCGCGCGCTTCAGGCCGCAGAGCGGCCGGCCGCCGCGCCCAGCGTAGATCACGTCTTCACCGCCTTGATCGCGCTGGCCGAGGACGATCGCGCAGCGGCGGAGACGGCGCTGGCCGCCGCCGCTAAGGCCGTCCGCGCGCCCCCGCTGGGGCGGGCCGATGAGGCGTGGGTGCGCGCCGGTGAGGGTGTGATCGCGCTCTCGACCGGTGACACAGCAGGCGCGCGGCGGGCGCGCGGCTTGGCGCTGGAGGCGCTCTCCATCCCGCTGACGGCCGAAGATACGCGCTATTTGCACAATATCCACTACGTGCAGTGGCTGCGACAGGTCATCCCGCGGCAGTTCCTGCCGCAAGTCGGCTGGCCGCTGGCCGATGGCGCGCTGCTGCGGCTGCTGGCCTCGCTCGATCAGAACGGGCCGTAAGCGATGCCTTCGGTGCGGCCGGCGAAGGCGAACACCTGCCCGGCGCTGGTATCGGCCAGCAGCGAGCCGCCATCGAACCGCTGGAACGACAGTGAAACGGCCTGCTCAGCGCCGCGCGCGAAGCCGAGCGCCTCGCGCACGCCGGGCACCGCTCGCCACACCGCACCAAAGCCCATCGTCGGCATGCGCAGCCCTTCCGGGACGGGGACAGTCCATGTCTGTTCTGGCGGGGCCTGCGCGACGTACCAGAAGCGGCCGCCGCCCGCAGCCGGCGCGATCGCGAAGATTTCGCCGGTCGGCAGCCAGTACATGATGCCGCGCTCGAAGAACTGGATCGAGCCGATGTAGGGCGTGACCGGCTCGCCGGCGCAGCCGAGCGCGCGCGGGATGGCCGGGTCGCTGGCCCACGTCGTGCCGAAGACCGGGTCGGGCGCGAACGGGCAGGCGGGAATTTCGAGCGTCGGCACGGGCGGGGCCAGCGTGCCTTGATAGCGCGCTGGATCGATGATCGGCAGCCCGGCATCGACGCCGCCGCTCGCGCCGAGGAAGATCCCAATGTAGACCGTTGGCGTCGGCTGGATGATCAGCGGGGCGATCGTGGCCGTGGGCCGGCTGGCGATCTGCGTTAGCCGGCGCTCTTCTTCGCCCGGCGTTGGCGAGACGTAAGCCGTCGCCAGCCGGCGGACGATCGATACCATCTCGGTGGGTTCGCTCGCTGGCGCGGCAGCCGGCGCGCAGGCGGCCAGCAGCAGAATCACTGCGAGCAGGCTGATGCGTCTCCCGGCCTCAGCGCGGCTCGGTCGTCGATCCGTGCGCATGCTCATCTCCTCCAGTGCAAACCGCCGGCAGCGTCTCGATCAGCAGGTTGTCAAATGTCCCATCTTCCGCGATGGCGTACAGCCCAAAGCGGATCTGCTCGGCATCGGCCAAACGCGGCAGCGCGTAACTGTCGCGCACGCGCTCGTTGGGCAGCCAGCTCGTCAGCGGCCGCCAGCCGTAAACCGGCGCTGCGCGGTCGTCCTGCGCCAGCAGCGTGCCATCGGCATCGATGAGGTGAACGAACACATTCAGATCGCGCGGCGGTGTGCGCGGGGCAGCCCAGTCGATCGTCAGGATCAACCGCTCATCCGAGCAGGAAAGCTGCACGGCGTTGGGCGCTGCCCAGGCCGGGCCAACGGGCGGCGCTGCTTGCAGCAAAACCGGCTCGCGCGCGATCTCGACCAGTTCGGGCGCGGCGGCGTTCAGATAAACCGGCCCGCCCAGCCGCGCCTCCCACCACGACAGCGGCTGATTGTAAAACGTATACCACGGCGTGACCAGCGGCCCGTCGTCCAGCAGGGCGGCGTAATCGGCCTTGTGATCGACCAGCCGCAGGCCAGGCAGCTCGCCGAGCACATCGCGGGCGAAACCGACGGCAAAATGACGCGGCCCCCACGCCAGCATCAGCGTTGAGCCGGGCGGCGCGGTACGGGCGAGCGCGATCGTCTCCAGCCCGGTGGGGTCGGTCGTCAGCGCCTCGATGAACGGCCGGTTGTGCGCGTTCAGCGCGAAGACGGCCGCCAGCGCGGCGAACCCAGTCGCGGCGCGCCCCAGGCTGAGCGCGCGGACCGAGTGCCGCTCTAACCATGCCAGCAGCCGGTCGGCGGCGAACAACCAGCCAAAAGCCAGGCTGAGGGTGATGGCGAGGATGAGCGCGGAGAGGACATCGGTATACAGGAAGATGTGAAAGAGATAGGCCGCCCCGCCGCTCAGGCTGAACGCGATCGCGGCGCGCCGCAGGTGGGGGGCGCGCAGCCCAGCGGCCAGCCCGGCGACGCCGAGCGCGATGCCCACGAGGCCGACATCGGTCGTCAGGACTTCATTAATCAATGCAGCGTTAGCCAAGATGCCAGCGGCCGTCTCTGGCGCGCCGATGAAGCGCTCTGCCTCGCGCCCGATGAACTGATCCCACAGCCCGGCGAGCGTCTCTGGCTCGCCGTAAACCCAAGCCGCTCCGGCCTGCGCGCGCAGCATCAGGTAGAGGTAGGGAATGAAGCCGAGCACGCCGAGCAGCCCGCAGACGATCAACCGGCGCGGGACAGCGCGGAGCGGCTGCGTGAGCTGCGACCAAGCGGCGTAGACCAGCGCCGGGATCGCCATCGCGATCGAGCGGTGGTGGGCGACGCCGGCCCCGCCGATCAGCGCCAGCCAATAAAGGCGCCCGCGCACCGGCCCAGGCCACAGCGCGATCAGCAGCAGGCCGGAGAGGAAGACCAGCGTCAGCGTGTAGATCTCGGCAATGACGTGATGGATCCAGATCGTGCGCGTCAGCCCATAGACGACGACCATCAGCCCGGCCAGCAGCGGGCGATTGGTCAGCCGGGCGGCCAGCGCGTAGATCAGGCCGAGCGCCAGCAGCCCCCAGATCAGCGAGACGACGCCGGGAGCAGTCGCCGGGTCAACGCCCAGCGCGCGCAGCAGCGTCACCAGCAGCGCGCCGCTCATGACATAATGTGGGTAGCCGGTCGCATGCAGCGTGCCCCACACATTGAGCACGATCTGCGTCTCGCCAACGTCGATCATGAAATAATGATCGGAACCGTTGATGATCGTTTGCAGCGTAGAAAGATAAACGACCGTCAGGCCGGCCAGCGCGGCCAGCCCGATGAGCACAGAAACACGGTGTCTTTCCAACATAGATATGAGCATATCTTAAAGTCGCTCTCATGAACACCGATTAGGGTTATGTCTTGGTGAATCTGCTCAATACGTGGAGGTACATATGCTTGAAATCGGCCAGCAAGCCCCCGATTTTGAACTGCTCAATCAAGACGGCCAGCCGGTGCGCCTGAGCGACCTGCGCGGCAAGAAGGTTGTGCTGTTTTTCTTCCCCAAAGCGAACACCATGGGCTGCAACGCGCAGGCCTGCGGCTTTCGCGACGAGTTTGAGACGATTCGCGCGGCCAATGCTGTCGTTTTCGGGGTCAGTGCTGATAGTGTCGAGACGCTGCGCCGCTGGAAAGCAGACAAAAATTTGCCCTACGATCTGCTGTCCGATCCCTCGCACCAGATGCTGGAGCGCTGGGGTACGTGGGGCATCCCGATGCTGGGGCTGGTCAAGATTCCAGTGGTCAACCGGTCTTATTACGTTGTCGGCGAGGATGGACGCATCATTGCCGGGAAAGTCAACATCGGCCCGCAGGATAGTGTGCGCGAAGCGCTCGAAGCGGTGGGCGTGCGCACGGAAGCCAGCCGCAGTGTTTCGCCGTAACGGCTGCGAGGGAGGGAAAAACGATGCCGACAGTTGGTGAACAAGCGCCCGATTTTGAACTGCTCAATCAAGACGGCAAGCCCGTAAGGCTCAGCGATTTTCGCGGCAAGAAAGTGGTGTTGTTCGCCTATCCGAAGGCCAATACGTCCGGCTGTACGACGCAGGCCTGCGGTTTTCGCGATGCGTTTCCTAAGCTGGACGCGAGCAGCGTCGTCGTGCTTGGCATCAGCCCCGACCAGCCTAAGGATCAGCTCAAATGGAAGCAGAAAGAAAACCTGCCGTACGATCTGCTCTCTGACCCTGATCATCAGGTGCTGGAACAGTGGGGCGTCTGGGTCGAGAAGTCGATGTATGGCAAGAAATACATGGGTGTCAACCGTTCGCATTGGGTGATCGACGAGAACGGTGTGATCATCGATGCGCAGGTCGGCGTCAAGCCGGCCGACAGCGTGGTCAAAGCGATCGAAGCGCTCGGCGTTTAACCGCCTCAGCTGCCGGCGGCGCTGTCTACATACTCGCGCTGGACGTGATCGACGATCTCGGTCAGGATGGCGTGGTTGTAGCTCAGGTGATTCAGCTCGTGCACCAGCGCCGCGTACAGCAGGCCGAGGCCGTACTCATAACGCGGGCCAGGCGGCTCGTTGGCGCACACAATGGCATCGAAACCGCGCGCATCATAGCCAAGCGCGTTCATCACCATGATGACGCCGGCCGGATAGCGCGACCAGCGCGGCAGCGGCCGGCCAAGCACTGTCTTGCGCTGGCGGGCGCTCTGCACTGTAAAAGCCGGCGCCAGCGCTGAGTTAATCTCCAACGATAGGCACGAAAACTGCGCCCGGTCATTAAACCGGCCCGCGACCCATAAATCGCGCTCCGCTAAATGAAACAGCACTTCCGGCGTGCCCGAAGCAAAACGTTCCTGATACTTGACCAGCAAGCGCAAGGGGGGATTACCGATATAGGGCATGGTCACGGCCGGCACAACCTCTCTGGATAGACGTTGAGAGGGACATTGTAACACAACCTCGCGCGCACTCTGGTACAATCCGACAGTATGAATCTGCTACATTTCGTTTAAATGTACCGTGATGCGCTTGATGACTCTCTCCCTATGGGTGCGGGCGGCTGTCGTGGTGTGGGGGATCGGCTGCGTTGCCGCGCTGCCCACGCTGGCACAGGAGTCTCCGACGATAGTGCCCACCGCCGCGCCGATCGTCTTCCCGACCGCGCCCGTCATTCCGCCGACGCCGGAGCCAACTGCGCCGCCCAGCCCGGAGCAGTGCCCGCTGGTCTTAGAGAGTTTTTGGATCGCGGCGACGCAGGCCTGCATCGGCAAGCCGGTCGGTTATGCCTGTAACGGCGGCAGCCCCCCGGCCGCTGAGCCGCAGGGGCCAGTGAGCAACGCGCTGGCCGCGATCGGCGCGCTGGTCGAGCTGACCGCCATTCAAGCTGTGCGCACGCCGCCGATCGCGACCGAGACAGGCAGCGCCGGCATCTTTTACCTGCGCCCGCAAGAGCCGCGCTACACCGCGCTCGTGCTCGGCGAGGCGAGCCTGCGCGATGTGACGCCGCCCGATTTCCCGAACTGGACTTCGCTGGTCATCGAGACGAGCGCGGTCTCTCCCACTTGCCCGGCAGCGCCGCTCAGCGTCGTCGTCTTGCAAAGCCCAGCCGGGCAGGCGACGCGCCTGGTCGTCAATGGCATTTCGATTTTCCTGTTCGGCACGGTGCTCGTGCGCACCGACGCGCAGCATACGCTGTTCGTCGCCATTTCCGGGCAGTCATCCGTCCTCAGCTTCGGGCAGGAACAGCCGCTGCTGACCGGCCAACAGCTGCTCGTGCCCCACCAACCCGATAGCGTCGCTGTCCCGGCGGGGCCGCCCGGTCTGCCCGGGCCGTTCGATCCGGCGCTGCTGGCCGGCCTGCCGATCGCGCTGCTCGACCGGCCGCTGGTGGCGCCGCAGCCCGGCAATGTCAGCACCATCGGCGCTGTCAATCTGCGCTCCGAGCCATCGATCTACGCCGGCGTGATCACGCAGGTGCCGGGCGGCGAAGTGCTCAGCGTGCTGGGGCAAAACAGCGGCGGCGACTGGCTGCACGTGCGCCGCGACAGCGGCGAGACTGGCTGGATGTTCGCTGAGCTGCTGGCGAGCAATCTCGGCCCGGTCAGCGCGGTCTACGATGTGACGCCGCTGCCGCCGCAGCGCTTCGGCGAGGGTGGCACGCAGGGGCGCGTGATCGCGCCAGCCGGCGTGAACCTGCGCGTAGGGCCAGACCCGGCCTTCCCGCCGGTCGGCAGCGCTGGCCCCGGCACGATCGTCACCCTGCTGGCGCGCAGCCCGTACAGCCCGTGGGTTAAGGTTGAGGTGGGCGGCACGGTCGGTTGGATCGCCATGCTCACCATTGAGACGACGGCCTTCTTCGATGCGCTGCCGATCGATTTCGGCGCGCCGCCGCTGCCCACGCCGACCAACATCCCTGGTTTGTTCGGCGGCGCATTCCCTGATCCGGACGGCCCGCGTGAATGAACGCGATGCAGCACTGCGCCGTCGCTGCTGAATCGAGAGGAACTTTTTATGACCTCGCAGAGCCGACTGCCTGCTTGGTTGATCCCGCCGCTGGCGGCGCTGATCGCGCGCCAGAAGCGCGGCGCGCCGCCTAAACCCGACCCCGAGGCGCTGATCCTGGAACCGCCGGCTGAACGCGAAGGCCCAGCACTTTTGCTTGAAGGCGCTCCCAACTTTCGCGATCTCGGCGGCTACCGCACGACCGATGGCCGCCGCGTGCGCGCAGGGCAGGTCTATCGCTCCGGCGCGCTGTCTGAGCTGACTGAGACCGACCTCGAGCGGTTGGCCGCTTTGGGCATCCATCAGGTGTTCGATCTGCGGACGCCGGAGGAGGTCGCCCGCAATCCCGACCGGCTGCCCGATGGGGTGCGCTATGTGCCGCTGCCGCTGCCGACCGAAGGGAGCAGCTTCAGCCGCATCGTCGAGCTGATCGCCAACCTGCGGCGGCTCGATCAACTGCTGCTGCGCGGTTACACGCGGGTGATGATCGACAGCAATGCGCGCTTTTTTGGCGATCTGCTGCGGCGGCTGGCCCATGATGAGCAAGCGCTGCCGGCCGTCATCCACTGCACGGCTGGCAAGGATCGCGCTGGCATGGCTGCCGCTCTGCTGCTGGCGGCGCTCGGCGTGCCTGATGAGACGATCGTCGCCGATTATTCGCTCAGCAGCCGCCATTACGCGCTGTTCCACCGTCTGGTCAGCGAGCAGATCGCGCCGCTGGCCCCGGCCGGTCTCACCGCCGATGACCTGCACGGCCTGCTGGTCGCCAACCCGGAAGTGATGCGGTCGGCGCTGGCGCATTTGCGCGGGCGTTACGGCTCGATCGAGACGTATTTGCTGGAGCATGCCGGGCTGGACGCAGCCGCGCTCGAACGGCTGCGCGAGCGGCTGCTCGAACCGTGATCGTGGTACACTCAAGCCATAGCGCCGCTTCATCCTTGTACTGAGTGTGTCGAGCCGATGCTAACCGTCGCTGATGCGCTGCAAATGGCAGAATTCGCCGGCGCTCGTGTCGTCGCCGGGCACGCGGGCCTGTCGCGGGTGGTCAAGTGGGTGCATGTCGTTGGTGTGCCCGATGCCCCGCATTGGTTAAACGGCGGCGAACTGGTGCTGACGACCGGCCTCAATATGCCGGACTCTCCCGATGAGCGCTGCCGCTACATCCAGGCGATGGCGGAAAAAGATGTCGCTGGTTTGGCGGTCGCCGTCGGTCGTTACCTCGATCATCTGCCCGATTATCTGCGCGCCGCCGCCAACACCGTCGATTTCCCGTTGAT
>Ga0308414_1002718_pt1 | contig 11492 bp, 9 predicted proteins | sample HotsprSampleOS50_FD_205667 | JGI IMG/M metagenome (GOLD analysis project Ga0308414, IMG submission 205667) | Hot spring phototrophic mat microbial communities from Octopus Spring, Yellowstone National Park, Wyoming, United States - 20090730_OS50 ... | reverse complement strand
TCTACGATGACAATTTTGCCGCTAACCGAAGGCGGACCAAAGAACTTCTAGAGGCCATGCTTGCCAGGGGGCTTCAGTTTACCTGGTCAACCCAGGTCCGTGCGGAGATCGCTAAAGACCCTGAATTGCTTAAACTAATGTATCAGGCTGGCTGCCGAGTAGTTTTTATCGGTTTTGAATCTATCAATCCAGATACCTTAAAAGAGATGAAAAAGTCGCAGACGGCAGAGGATATTCGCTATGCTGTAAGAACGATCCAACAAGCAGGAATTCATGTTCATGGTATGTTTGTCTTTGGATTTGATACAGACACACCTACGAGTATCAGAGAGACAGTACGTTTTGCAATTAAAGAGCGAATTGATACAGCCCAGTTTATGATCCTAACCCCTTTACCAGGCTCTGAGTTTTTTAAGCAGATGCGGAACGAGGGCCGGATCATTTCTTCCGACTGGAGTAGGTTTGATGCCCAACATGTTACCTTTAAACCTAAAAGGCTTTCTGTTCTACAGCTCCAGCTCTTGCAGATCGAGGCCCACACCCGCTTTTATACGCCCTTTAATATCCTACGCAAGCTCTTCCGCAACCGCTGGGTAGCCTTTTTTGTAGGGCTCTATGCCCATAAGCTAAATGTTAAATGGAAAAAGATGGCCCGCAAGTATCTTGCACTGCTTAAGAGGCTAAGTCAGCAATTCTCACTTACAGCTGTGAGAGATGTTTAGGCCTAACTAGGCTTGAGGGTGGCCTCTTTTTTGTCTTTAATCGTGGCCAACACCTGGTTGGCAATTCCTTTGGCGTCGAGTCCACAGTGCCATAAGAGCTCATGACGGCTCCCATGTTCAATAAAGCGATCGGGGAGACCGATAAAGAGCTGCCGCTTAAAGTGAGAAGCCTGCGCCAGAATGCGAGCTAGATATTCACCTAAGCCTCCACGGACGACATTGTCCTCAATATAGACAAGCAGCTTAAAACGCGAGACAAGGCTAAGAAAAACCTCTTCAGCAATCGGTTTAATAAATCTTAAATGATAGACCGAGGTTAAAACGCCTTTGCTGCTTAAAAGGGAAGAGGCCTTCAGGGCTTCGCCGAGTAAACTGCCTGTGCTAATCAGAAGGACATCACCCGAAGCTTGGCCCAAAAGGAGGCCTTTTCCCAAGGCCAGGGGTAAGGTGAGATCTCTGTTTCCACAGGAAGGTATGGCACGAGGGTAGCGTAAGATAACGGGTTTGTTAAGTTTTAAGGCATAGGCAAGCATTAATCCCAATTCCTCGCAATTGCCAGGGCTTAGGATAACTAGCCCAGGGACACAGGAAAAGAGTGAAAGATCAAAGTTCCCATGATGGGTCTCACCGTCGTTGCCTACAAGGCCTGCTCTATCTAAGGCAAAGATCACTGGCAGATTTTGTAGGGCCACGTCATGGATGAGCTGGTCAGTGGCGCGCTGCATAAAAGTGGAGTAGATTGCCACTACCGGCTTGAGTCCAGCCGTGGCCAGTCCGGCGGCAAAGGTGACGGCATGCTGTTCTGCTATGCCAACGTCAAAAAAACGTGTGGGGAAAAGCTCGGCGAACCTATCCAGGCCAGTGCCATCCTTCATGGCTGCAGTTATAGCGACAATCCGCTGATCCTCTTTTCCAAGTTCTACCATGCTCTGGCCAAAGGCATCGGTAAAGCTTAGATCCGTCTTGGGCTCAAGTTTACCGTCGCCTATAGAAAAGGCACCCACACCATGAAAAAGGCTGGGATCACTTTCGGCATGGATATAGCCCTTTCCCTTTTTAGTTGCGATGTGAATAACTGTAGGGCGGTAAAAGTTTTTTAAAACATTTGTAAGAACATGGAGTAGAGAATTTATATCGTGGCCGTTTAGAGGGCCTACATATTCATAGCCGAGATCGGCAAAGAGATTTGTACGGAAAAAAAAGGCCTTTAAGGCCCTTTTAAAGCGCTGAATGTAATTGTTGAGCCGTAGACCAATCCAGGGTAAATGCTGGATGGTTTTGTCAACTGTATCGCGGAAGAGGCGGTAATAGCGGGTTGTGGTAAGCTTGGTCATATAGACAGAGAGGGCACCGACATTTTGACCAATTGACATGTTGTTGTCGTTTAAAATTATTATTAGTCTGTTTCCTAGTTGACCGGCATGATTTAAGGCCTCGAAAGCCATTCCGCCGGTAAGAGCACCGTCGCCAATTACAGCTACAACATGGCTTTTCTTGCCCTGAAGCCCTTGGCCGCAGAGCATACCTAAAGCAGCAGAGATTGAGGTGGAGGCATGGCCTGTTTCAAAGACATCATGCGGGCTTTCACTCCTTTTGGGAAAGCCGCTTAGGCCCTTGAACTGGCGGAGGCTTTTAAAATTATCCCTGCGCCCGGTTAGAATCTTATGGGCATATATCTGGTGCCCAACATCCCAGATGATCTTGTCCTGGGGAGAATTGAAAACACGGTGGAGGGCAATTGTAAGCTCGATGACACCCAGGTTAGAGGCGAGGTGTCCACCGTTCTGGCTGACAACCTCGATGATATACTCTCTTAGCTCCTGAGCTAGTCTAGGTAACTCACGGCGTGAAAGCCTTTTTAAATCTGCCGGGCAGTTAATAGTTGCCAATAGAGAATATTTATTGTCCATAAAATGCTAAATATTTTATTTCTTGGATAAAGCTAAATATATATTTAAGTATACTCTAGATTTAAAAAAAAATCACTAGCTAAGCCTTCCTAATTTTAAGTGAAGTAAAAAAAGCCAGCCTTCATATATTAACAATGGCTTTTAAAAGAAAATAGCCTTTAGCCAAATTGAATTATGCTAATTATGGTCTTATATTATCGGTGGGGGCTATCTATCTTCTGCTAAAAAAATTATTTTAGGTTTTAAGAGGGGGAAAGAGATGAAACACAATTTTTTATTTGGGCTTACCTTGCTTATGCTTATTAACCTAAGGCTCTAGGGAGGGCCAGAGATTAAAGTGAAGGTGGATGATTCTGCCAAAGTCTTAGCTTTAGACTTTTCACCGGATGGCAGACTGGCTATTGCAGGTGAAGCAGATGGGAGCTTAAAACTCTGGAATATAAAATCTGGTACATTGATGAAAAATTTCAGAGTGCATGTTGATAAGGTCAGATCAGTTGCATTTTCAAAAGACTCAAGATATGTAGTCAGCGGCTCTGATGATCAAACTGTTAGAGTCTGGGATGTACCAAGCGGTAAAGAACTGAGATGTTTTTTAGGACATGCTTCCGCTATTTTAGCTAGTATCTTTTCCCAAGATGCTGCCTATGTCTTATCTATTTCGAGCGATAGCATCTTTAAACTATGGGAAGTAGCAAGTGGTAATCTTGTAAAATCGTTTGAATTGGTTTCCTCTCAAACCAAAGGCTTTTCTGCCGCATTTTCAAAAGATGGCAGATATGTGCTCTTGGCAGCTTTTGATAATTCGCTTAAGCTCTGGGAATTGTCAAGCGGCAAAGAAATAAAAAAATTCTTGATACATCCCTTTAGTATCATGACAGTTGTTTCATCTCTTGCCTTTTCACCAGATGGAAGGTATGTGCTCTCTGCATCATATCATGACACCTTGGAGATCTGGGATGTTGCCACAGAGAAAAAGATAAGGACCTTTGTCGGGCATGTTGACGATATAAAATCTGTCGCCTATTCTCAGGATGGAAGATGGGTGCTGTCTGGTTCATCTGACAGGACCCTAAGACTCTGGGATGTTGCATCAGGCAAAATGATAAAGATTTTCCTTGGACATGCTGATGCGGTTAGCGCTGTCATTTTTTCACCCGATGGTTTATATGCACTATCGGGTTCTTATGATGGGACAATAAGGTATTGGAACATTGCAACAGGCCAACTCATTTACTCAGCTATTGCAACCCCTGATGGTGAATATCTCTGCTTGACGCCGGAAGGCTTCTTTTCTGGTAGCAAGGAATTTATTAAAAAAATGGTTTATATTCTCGATGGTGATAAATTCATTGATATTGCCCATTTTTATGATATCTTTAATCGTCCAGATTTGATTGAAGCCAAAGTCAGGGGGGAAGATATTCAAGGATTCGCAAAGGCAATAGATCTTAAAAGACTTATTGAAGAAAGACGGTAGAGTTTTTAAGTAGGCTATCTAATAAAGGGTTATCATTTTAACTCTTGGAAGAGCTAGTATAAGGTGGTGGGGAAGGTTTTGCCGAAAGAGAAGGATCGGATTTATACAATTGCCAAAAGCAATGGCTTTATTTATTAAGAATAGGGGTTTGCCAATTTAGCCCTCTTTCTTTAATCTCTAGGGTCACAGGAATAAGTCGCTCATGCTAAAAAGAGGGAGTTATGTCTTAGATATCAATGTGCAGTGCTGCTAATGGAGATAAAAGAGGGCCTTATCTGGGCTATTTCTGTTTGAGGATTATCTTTGGCTTAAAGCTATTGGCGGGGACGGAGGTGGGTTTTTGAATGGCTTTTAGTCTGGCTTTAAGCGTCTTACAAAAAGAGTTGCTTTGTAAAAAAGGCCCACCTCCCTAGAAAGAAGGTATTTAGGCCTGTGGATTGAGATTGTTATCAGTCTGCTCAATACTCTTGAGGAGTTCAAAGAAGTTGGGAAAGGTCACCTTAGCTGCTTCAGCTGTCTCGATGACCGTCGGACCTGTGGCTGCAAGTCCGGCAATAGCTAAGGCCATCACAACTCGGTGGTCCGAATGTCCATTTACGCGGCAGCCCTTAAGGTCTGTGCCCTCAATAACAAGGCCATCAGGGCGTTCCTCGATCTTTGCACCCATCTTGGTAAGTTCGGTCTTCATCACCTTGAGGCGGTCAGTTTCTTTAAGTCGGGCCTGGGCAACATTGACAAGTTCTGTGCACCCTTCGGCAAAACAGGCGGTGACGGCTAAGGCAGGAACAGCATCAGGGGTGGCATTCAGATCTAAAACTTGTCCTTGAAGCCTTCTACCTGTTATAGTGATTTGGTTCCCACAGACTGATACCTCGGCACCCATCTTCTTTAGCATTTCAAAAACTGCTTTATCCCCTTGAGTGTCATTTAGGTCGAGCCCCACCAGAGTCAGGCTAGTCTTTTTGATAGCAGCAAGACAGGCAAAGAAGGTCGCAGAGGAGAAATCGGCAGGGATTTCACGACTAAATGGTTTAAAAGACTGATGACCAGGGATAAGGAAGCGAGTGTAGTTGGCATTATATTCCAATTTAATATCTTGCTCTTTAAGCCACTGCAGGGTCATGGCTATATATGGCCTTTCATTTAGTGATAAGACCTCAATCTCAGATGTTCCTTGAGCTAAGGGACAGCCTAAGAGAAGGCTTGAGAGATATTGGGATGTAGGGCAGTGAAGGCTGGCCTTTCCTCCTTTTATCGGGCCACGCACCACAACGGGGGGCAGGCCGTTATTGCGCGTGGAAAAGGCCTCGGCGCCTAGCTCCCGTAAGGCCTTTAAAAGCTGGTCCACGGGGCGGCGGCGGATCTGCTCATCGCCTGTAAAAACGCTGTAGCCTGAAGCCAGGGCTGCTGCAGATAAGGCAAGGTAGAGGGTCGTTCCTGAGTTACCCGTGTTAAGCACATCTTGAGGGACTTGAGGATGGCCTGATACCCCTTTGACAAACCAGCGGTCTTTAACTTCAGTAATCTGAGCCCCTAGAAGGCGGCAGACCTCAAGGCAGGAACGAGTATCAGCTGATTCAAGGGGATGAATAATCTCAGATTCACCATGGGCTAGGGTTGCAATTAGCAAGGCACGGATGGTATGGGATTTAGAGGCGGGAATGCGGATACAGCCTTTAACAGGCCGTGGATAAATAGTGACTTCCATGGCCTTAACTTTAGCTATCAGTCTGACCATTGTCAATAAAGGGGCTTGAGGAATTAGTTTGAAAAACTTGACAACTAGCTAAAAATAGTTTAATTTAAATATAGATAGAAGGTACAGACCTTCAAAAATGTGGCCTGTAAGGTCGTTCAAGAACGATCTTCAGTCGCCTTAAAGCCGGTAATCAGTCCGGCTTTTTTTATCTCCTTGACTCTCTTGATAAGCTGTGTTAAACAGTTGCTTAAGGCTTTGCGGCAAGTCTTTCAAGCAAAGGGTGGACTTACTGTAATAGAAGGAGCCTAAATCTTTTTAAAAAGGAGATGGCTATGATAAACATTTTACATGATAGTGATGCTGACACGGCCATTCTAAATGGTAAAACCATTGCCATTATCGGCTATGGTAACCAGGGCAGTGCCCAGGCCTTATGTCTGAGGGATTCTGGGGTAAAGGTGATCATTGGCGAAACCGAGATTCTAAACGGCGTTAAAAATCCCAGTTGGGAGCGCGCCAAGGAGGCGGGCTTTGAGGTCTATGATATTGCCACGGCTGCAGCCAAAGCAGATATTGTCCACATGCTATTGCCCGATGAACACCATGGGCGGATCTACCGCGAGTTTATTGCCCAACATATGACCAAGGGCAAGGCCCTTTCCTGTTCCCATGGCTTTAATATCGTCTTTAAACAGATTATACCACCGTCCGCTGTCGATGTAATCATGGTTGCTCCCAAAAGCCCTGCCACTGAAGAACGCAAGGCCTATTTGGAAGGCTTTGGTGTGCCAGGCCTGGTAGCTGTAAGGCAAAATGCCTCGGGCAAGGCCCGCGAAATAGCCCTGGCTATGGCCAAGGCTATGCGCTTTACCAGGGCCGGGGTCTTAGAGTGTACTTTTGAAGAAGAGACCTTCGAGGATCTCTTTGGCGAACAGAATGTATTGTGTGGGGGTCTTGTAGAGCTAATGAAGGCGGGCTTTGAAGTCCTGACCGAGGCCGGCTATCCCCCAGAGATGGTCTATTTTGAAGTAGTCCACGAGATGAAACTGATAGTTGATCTAATCTATGAAGGCGGTATCCAGAAGATGAACTCGATTATTTCCAATACCGCTGAATGGGGAGAGTATGTTGTAGGCCCCAAGATTATTGACAGAGGTGTGAAAAATAGAATGAAAAAGGCCTTAAAGGATATTGAAAGCGGAAAGTTTGCCCGTGAGTGGATGGCAGAGGCGGCCAAGGGCTGCCCCAACCTCCTTGCCAAGCGCAAGGCCTTAGGTGAACATCCCATTGAAGTCACTGGTAGAAGAGTGCGCGCCCTTTTTGAAAAAAAGAATTGAATGAAGGCCTTTTTAGCTTGTCGAGAAAAAAAAGCGCGGTATATTAGCCGCGCTTTTTTTGTTTAGCTTTTTATTTTTAGGTTAGAAAGCAAACTTTACACCGGCCTCAGCGGTAAAGAAGCTTACACCCCCTGTACCAAAAACGTAATCAGCTCCAACGTAGATGATGCCAAAGATGAATCTAGCCCCACCGTTAAAAAAGCTTTCAGTCACAGTTACTGATGAATAGCCGTCATCAATCCCAAAAACTACTAGCCAGAGCCCGCCACGGACTTCAACTGCCATGGAGCGGTCATCTGCTAGATTTATTCGCACTAAGGCATTGATGGGGAAGTCAGCACAGAGAGTGCCAAAACCTGCAAAGTACTCAATATACATGCTGTAGACACCAACCTCAGCGCCCAGCTCGAGCATGCCCAATGAAAAGAGCAGATCGATATGCGCGCCACCGCGGAAGTTGTAAAGGATTGAGGCATTTTCTAAGGTAGAAAAAAGGTTGTTATACATTATACCTAGACCTACCTGAAAGTAAAAATCTTTTCCCTCTGAGGAACTCTCTTCGCTATCCCAGATGTCACCTGCAAACGCAGTTAAGCCAATTAACAAGAGACTTAACCCTAAAATAAAAATCTTTTTCTTCATGACTCCTCCTTCGAAGAATTAAGATAGGTTTCAACTTTAATTATAGCACCATTTTTAAATATTTCAATATTATTTTACACTGACAACCTGAACATGGGATAGCTTGTTAAATAAAGCTGTCGAAGGGGAGTTGGTCACAATTATCACTCTATCTGCGGTCTTAAGCTCTGGGAGGTTTAAGAATTCCTCAAGGCTAAAGTTGGTATACATCGGTATTTTTATTACTTTATCAAGGTTTAACTGGCTGTCCCAATCCTGGATTATCTTGAGGTCTCTATTGGGGCTGTTGGTGACTATTTTGAAACGGGCATAAGGTATATCTTTTAGAAAGGACAAGGCCTGGGGAAGCTTCGACTTGACAGGTTCTAAACTTAGGGAGAGATCGATAGCTACCAGGATGTGCTTAGGATTGGCAGCTTCATATAGTTGATTCAGGACTGTAAAACCTGCATACAGGGCAATAAGAATTGTAGCCCAGATTAGGAATTGCTTCATGGCACCTCTCTCCTACATTTCGGCATTTAAGAGACTGCTGATTTTATTGATAATGGCCTCGTCTTTGGCATCAAGATAGGCTGCTTCATTGATTAAGGCAAGAGCCTTTAAGAGCCCAGTATTTAGGTCTTCGCCATAGGCAATAGTATAGACAGGAATATCTAGGGCATCAATTATGGAAGCCAAATCGCGGAAAGACTGACACACACCCGCATTGGTGTTTCCATCGGTAAGGACAAAGAGTATAGCTTTATGATTGGGATTGCTTTTCCTAAAATCTACCAGCATCTTAAGCCCTACCAGAATGCCGTCAAACATTGCCGTATCTTCTTCAGCTTCCATGTTTGCAACTGCAGCCAGATAGCGAGATTGCTGTAAGGCGTTAAAAGTACCGATTGGAAGGAGGCGTGTGACATGTGTTGAATACTTGACAAGACCAATAGAGTTTTGGCTACTGATAAAGCTTGCGCCTTCTTTTAAGGCTACTTTAAGATTTTTTAGGGGATAACCTTCCATAGAACCAGAGACATCCGCGACAAATACTGCAGCCACTGGGCGGCCGGCATCCTTTTTCTCCTTCCATAAGTTGAGGGCTTGGATAAGAAGCTTGCCATCGGGAATAGCAAAAGCAGACCGATAGGAATTATCAGCATTAAACTTATAGTCATCGGCCAGGCGGCTATTCGCTTCAGCATAGCGAGCCAGGGCCTTGAGGGCCTCTATTTTCTCATTATCAAGTTCACCTATCCCGTAGAGAGGATTGTCATGCCTGACTCCAAAGGGGACAAACTGGTATTCCTGGACCAGATTGGGCTCTTGGAGAAATGTTTGGTACTCCAAGACAAAGGCATCTAGCGCTCCATCCTTTTGCACTGACTCGCGCATTTGAATCGTTGTGAAGGCCACATAAGGTACTCCTTTCTGGAAGGCCTCAAAGCTGCTTATTACTTCGGGAGCAAGGAATTTAGCCTGATCGCCACTTGCATAGGTGGCCAAGACCGTTACCAAAAAGTTCAGCCCGGTGCTTGAGGCATAGGGGTTAGTATAGCCCATGGCAATGTTTCCCTGGGCCACCGCATCAATTATGGCCTTAATATCAACACTGCCATAAGTAGTCTTTAGTTTCTCATAGGTCTCTTTTTTCATGACTACCCCAGCGGTGTTACCGACTAGGCGTTCAGAGATAGGGGTGATCTTAATGCCTGCTGCCTCAATCATCGCAAGCCAGAGATGATTGGAAGGGGAAAAGGCATCGGGCAGATATTTGCCAGCCCGAATATAAAAATGGCCAGTCCCCGAGTCGATATAGCGCAGTTTAATCTGAATCACCTTACCCTTGCTTGTGGTCATCCGCTTTCTGTTAAACTCTGTAACTACTCGGGTAAACCAATCGTCCGGTGCTTTCTTGCCCGATTTTTCGGTCGAGCAGAAGATCTCTAAGATAAGGTCATTGGAAGAGGGGTTAGGGATATCAACTGTCAAGGGATAATGCTTGTCGATTACCGAAACCTCAGGCAGGGTATCGGCTAAATCGGCTTCTTTAAGTTGAACCATTTTACGGCCTGTCACATTTTCATCCCTGGGCTTGATAGCATTGACAAGCCCTTCAAGGCGTTTTAAGGCCTCGTCGTTACTGATTTTAGGATAATCTGAAGGGTTAATACTTGAGCCATTCCCACAGGAGTTACATTCACTTACTAAAGCAATAAAAATGATGAAGAAAAAAATAAGCGGAAAGATTAATGCTACAATTCCTTTTGCTTTGGCTGCCATCTTAAGACTCCTCTAAGACTTCTTTTAGACCATCATTTAGGTCTTTGAGTTGATTGGTAACAGACTGGGTCTGTTCTACATTTGTGGCCAAAAGGGTTAGGTTGCCACTAAAGGCCTTGAGGGTAGTTAGGGTATTCTGCATCGCCTCGGTCTGATGCTGGAGTAAGGAGTTCATCTGTTTTTTCTGTTCCTCGGTGCCAAACTTTTGGGATCGCTCATAGAGCTGGCTGTTGTTTTGGGCCAGTTCTTTAATGTTTAACAACATCAGGTTCAATTCTTGACTGTAAAGCTGATCTGGGAAATCAGCGTTAATGCGATTAATAAGTTGAATACATTCTTCGGCAGCGCTGCGAAAAGCAGGGCTACAACCCTGGATGAGGGCGAGAAGCTCTTTAGAGTTCTGCTCATAAGGCATACGGTTATAGTGCTTTTTAAAGGCCTCGGATTTAAAAGCCAGCACAAACCAGAGGGCCAACCCGCTTAAATCTAGGATAAAGGCCATAAGCAACCAAAATAATGACGGCCGAAAGATAAAGGCATAGAGCCCATGGCATAGAATTATGACGCCAAGGGCTGCCCATGTAAGTGGATAAAGAAAAAACATCTTTAAGGGCTTCGGTTTATAGCTTGGCATCCTTTAGGTCCTCTTTATAAAATAGGGTTATTCTATTACAAATTTAATGTTAAAAGATGTTAGGCCAGACGTCAAGTAAAAATTTTTAGGGGTTAAGCCTTAAAACAATATTGATCTTGGCAAAGTGGCGAAACATAGCGGATACCCCACAATAGTGTTCCTGGGAAAGGGCAATGGCCTTCTCTATTTTTTCGCGGTTGAGGTTTTCCCCGCGCAGGTTGTAGAAAATAGTGAAGGCTTGATAGACCTTGGGATTGGTTGTAGTAAGCTCGGCTTCAACCTCAAGCCAAAACTCTTTGAAAGGCACTTTCATTTTATTAAGGATTGATACTACATCCATTCCGGTACAGCCGGCTAGGGCTACTAGGAGAAGTTCCTTGGGGCGGGGTCCTAGATCTTGGCCGCCAAAGGCTTCATCGGCATCAAGTCTTAGCCTGTGGTTACCTAGTTCAGCCTGAAAAGACATGCCCTCTTGGTAGCGAATAATTGAATGGTGAAGCATTTTTATCCTCCTCTGGTACTTTTTAAAATATAAGCCTTGGGTCAAGCAAGGTAAAGCCTTAAAAATTATTTTAAAAATGGTTTTAGGCTAGTTGCGAGCTAAGACATTTCTTGGTATTATTTTAAAATCAAAGCATTCTGACTTATGAAGCGTAAGATAAAAAAGGTCCTGGTTGTCGTCAATAAGAATAAAGATCTCATCAAGACGATCGCAGAGGAGGTCCATGATTTTCTAGGGCGCAAGGGCATCGCTTTTGAAATCTATAGCCTGCCAGAGAAAACTCCCTTTCACAAGAAAG
>Ga0308414_1002714_pt1 | contig 11503 bp, 9 predicted proteins | sample HotsprSampleOS50_FD_205667 | JGI IMG/M metagenome (GOLD analysis project Ga0308414, IMG submission 205667) | Hot spring phototrophic mat microbial communities from Octopus Spring, Yellowstone National Park, Wyoming, United States - 20090730_OS50 ... | reverse complement strand
CCTTAGAGGTTTTCGGGGTTGAGCCATGAGGGGTTCCTTGAGCAGACCCTGTAGCCGAGGAGGCACATGGTCTCCCCTAATGGTTTGCCGCTGTTTGCAGCGGCTGCGGGGTCCATGATGGTTGGTTTCTTGAATTCCTCGCCTTCTACTTCGAGGAGTACGTGGCCGAGGGCGTAGCAGTTGAGTTTCCTGCTGAAGCACTTGACGTGGAGGAAGGTGACCTTATAGTTTTTACCCTCCTCCTTGAGGGCATGCAGTACCGCAGCGGTTAGCTGGGACCAGTCTGTGCAGTTGAGGCCTGCACCATGTGTGACCCTCTCGATCTCTGTTTTGAGGCTGTAGACGTCGTTGTAGTAGTAATCGTATTCCCCCTTCCCTTGTATGGCCTTGTACCATTCTGTGGCTGTCCTGAAGTCGCCGAAGTAGTCCCTGAGTGGTTTGAGGTTGGGGTTTCGGATTTCGACCTCGGCGACGCCCCCAATGGGGCCGAGTTTGACCTCGACGTATTGGGGGAGTCGCTTCTCCTGTCGTATGAAGCGCTCGAATCGTAGCTTCGCATCCTTAAAGTCGTTGGCTGTGGCCTTCTGCCCCATTATCATGACGTAGCGGGGCTCCCTCTTATTCTTCTTCACAAACTCGTTATACCTGTTAAGGGCATCTTTAAACATGTTTGTGGGCACTCTCGTTAATCCCATATCTATCACACCCTGTATTGGAAGTAGCAGCCTTTCACGTAGGCCTGGTTTGTTGTGTTCGTCCTCTTCATCCAGATCCCCATCATGAGGGCCCGGTCAGTGAGGTATGGTGTATATTTAACTGTGAGTGTCCCCGTGGCTGGGGGAGTTGAGAATATGACCTCCCGGGTATCGTAGTCCACCGTGAAGTCCTTATCCTCCTCGAGGACCGTGTCGCTGAGTTTGACGTGATGCAGGGGGTCTACCATGGGGAGGCTTAACTGGAACCTCGTCCTCGTCCCGTCTGTGGGGAATGTCTCTTTGAGGAGGTCCAGTTTGAAGGGGAGCGTCATGTTCTCGGCCTTGAGGCCCTTGATGAAGACTGGGTAGTAGCGTACTGAGACGTACCCCCCTGCGAGGCCGCTCGGGTTGACTATCGTGATCTTGCCCTCATCGTAGTTGACGGTGAACTCTGCATCCTCGTAGAGCTCCACTGGGTCGGAGGCTGATGGGTAATGGTATATCCCTATTAGGGGCCTTGCGGGGAGCATTGAGAGTTGTATCTCCACCGTCCCATTGGATATGGGTATCATCTCCTCCCTGGGAGTCCCCTGTATTAGGTCCACCTTCACCTCTGTGTTGGGTTCTGTCTCGTAGTCGACGTTCACTCGGCTCCAGATGTTGGCGCCGAGTATGGTCCCCATCGGCGGGTTGTAGGGGACTGTGCGGAGGTAGGCTTCGGTTGGGGGGTCGAGGTTCATGTTACATGTTAGGCCTGTGATCTTGGGGGTTAGGGATGAACTGGTTGTCCTCATCTTGGCTCTTACGAATAGGAAGCGCCGTGATGGGTTGATGGTGAATTCGTTGTTGGATGCTTCAATCCACTGTCTGTTGTCCGTGGAGACCTCCCATTTTATCTCGGTACCTGAGGGTGTCTCCTGTGTGGGGATCAGCTTGAGGTAGCTGATTGGGCTGTTCCTGAGGGTCTTAAGGTAGAGGTAATAATACTGGTTTGTTGGGTATGATGTCAGGTGGTCGACGTAGTCGATCTGGAATGCGAAGTCCCTCGGCTTATACTTACCCTCACCGTAGGGGAGTTTAACCTCACTCTTACCATGCTTCATCCAGGTGTACCCGTTATCATAGGATGTGTATGCATCCCCCCCGGGGTAGGAGTCCTTACCACAATGGGCGCTCCACCCTCCGAGGCCGTAATGGTTAGCGTAGCTGGTCAGCGGGGCCCTGACGACTATAGCATACTTTGTCCCGGACTGGACCGGTATGGGGTGCTGGAACTGGAATGCGACCAGCTCACCCTTCACTGGGTGGCTGAACCGCCATGAGAGGCGTCCGAGGACCCTGGAGCCTGGGGCCCCATTCGCTGCAGTATTCCTTATCTCAACGTAGACTGGCGTCTGAGCCTTATTCGTCCCATGCATCTTCAGTATCACACGTTTGATGTGAGTCGTCCTTGTCGCCGTGAATGTCTGTGCACGGGCCACAGATGGGATCCCAGACTGGAAGGGGTTCTCCAGCCATGACTTGGTTGTCTTGTAGGGTTTGTCCTTGTTGTAGCCGACGTACCAGTACGTGTTGAGGCTAAACTTGTCCCTTGGCCCTGTGTTCTCTGCGAGGATCCCAGTATTCGTCGTCTTTGTGCGTGGGATGTGCACGCTCCCTTCACTGAAGTTCACGGTGGCCGTCGTCCTTTTCCAATCAATGAGATCAGTGTATTGTTTCTCGTTCACCACCGTAAAGCTGAATGAGTCGCTCGTCTGGGTGCTGAACTTGTAGGCGTTCCTCCCACTATCAAAGGCGTACCCGTAACTCTCCATCGGGTTGATCGCCGGGGGTTTGAAACGTTTACGGACCTCAGGGTCAAGGCTGTCTATGAGCGCATCCTCGCCGGCCTCCATCCGCTCGTAGAGGTACTCTATGCTCCTGCAGAAGCGCCGGAGCATCTCACTGGTGACTGCCCGGCGGGCCCCGAAGTCCTCCTCGTCGGGTAAAAGGAATATTGGGGTGCACTTTGTCAAGGTTCACACCCCCATGATTAGTTGCTTGTGAGGACGAGTATCGAATGGCCTGCTGGGTCTGCACTGTCACTGCAGCGGATGTAGAGTATCTTGTTGGCTGAGTCATAGTAGTATGACCCTGCAGCGCCATCAACGTTTGATATGCTCGTCTTCTTAGCGTATCCGTTACCGGTGTCGGTCTCGAGGACCCCCATGATGCTGACTGGCTGACTGGACTGGTATGTGTACGTGTATCCACCGGTCTTTGTCCATACGGTCTCTGTTTTACCCGTGTTCAGGTTGAGGTAGTAGTCTATGTTCATCGTACCATCTGGTATGCTTATGGCGTCGAATCTTGTCCTTGTGATCATCTGGCCCCCACTGGATGCGTTGAATAGGCCTATCTCTGTGCATCCGTTGATCTCTGTGCTCGTGTAGCTTGTGCTGAATTTCACGTTGAATGTTGGGCTGGTTGCTGTGACTGTAACTGTGGCGGCTTTCCTTGTCCTCTCGCTCCCGAGGGCTGTGTCGGCGAGTGTGGGCTGGGCTGTCCCGGTCCCCACTGCCACGTGTGATATGGGGTTGTATGTGGCGTTAACGAGCCGGTTCAGTATCAGTGCTCTCCCCGTGTTCACGACTATGTTCTTCTTGCAGTACTCGACTGTCATGTTCATGAACATGTTCTGGAAGCTGTATGTGAAGACTATCTCCCCACTTATACCCGTGTATGGTTTTTCCTCCATTATTTCACCTCTATTTAAATTTATCATTTCACCTAATAATAAAGGTGGTATACTTATAGGTGGATTACCCTGGCTACTCTGTGCTCGAGGCGATCGATGGTTGGGGCCGTCCCCGTGGAGTCGGCGAAGTCCTTAGCGTCGGATAATTTGATCTCCACCTTATACTGGCCCTCATCCTGGATGCCGCATTGGAGTGTGATGTTCTTTGTCGTGTCGGTGGTGACTATGGATGAGGTGGTTGTCATTGGTATCCATGTGTCGATGTACTCGTATAGTGTCACGTCTATCCTTGTATTTGCTGGCTGGTAGCAGTTATAGAGCGTCACAGTCCCCATGTCCCCGCCGGGGTGGTCGAAGGTGTATGAGGCTGTCCCGGTCGCTGCACGCCTCCACCAGACACCCATCCTTATACTGTCAACGTATGCTGACGGAGCATATGATGATGCGTTGTATGCTGATATGTAGGCTCCGAAGCTACTGCTGTTCACCACGGCTGGGGTTAACTGGGATGGGGTGAAGCCCCACGTATCATAGCCGCTACCATAATAGTATGTTGTGTTGGTCTGTGGCCATGCATCAGGTTTTGCCTTGTTATCGGGGCTGTAATCGTTGGGGCCCCTGTAGAGCCTCACACCGTTGTCATGGAGGTCAACAGTACTAGACTGCTTCTTGCTTATGGCTAACTGGACCTGCATCACCCGGGAGTTGGTGGGGACGCTGAATCCGAAACCATTCACCACGAGGCGGTCAGTGGTTCGTCTGCTTGTGCTCGTGTCCGCCCTTGCGAAGTTACCATCATGTGCCCTCGCATAGCCTGGGTTAACCCATGAGACATCCCCACTCCCGTCACTGAATGCATTGGAGCCCGTTCTGTATGCATCATACTCGACGGGATTGATGGATACTGTCAGTTTACCGTCACTCGTTGTCGTGGCATTCCCACCGAGTGTTAGGGCGCCCCATTCTGACTGCGAATCCGCCGACTTTATCGTGGCATCATAGGATCCGACTATCATCTCATCGACGGCCCCAACCGCCACGGGGCTCCATGACCCACTGGGGGCCACCCTCTCACCTATCACATCCCCTAAGGCCCCCATTGATGCAGAGGTTGAGGATGATAGCGCCTCTGAAACACCCCCCACTGCACGGATGGGGACGTTGGGGAGGGCCTGGATCTTCTCTGTGGCCACTGATGAGTCCCCGATCGGCGTCGTGACTGAAGGGGCCAGGGACTCCCCTACAGACATGTTCATCCTCATGAGGTCGAGGAGGATGTTAAGGACCTCCTCTGCCATACTGTCTGTGAGGAGTAGGGACTCCCCGCCGAGACTATGAGTGGTTGCAGTGTGTACCATGCGCTCATGGACCCCCCCCACACCCCAGATATTGGATGTAGTAGCCCCACCGATGCGTTCAAGGACCCCTGCATCGTCACGGACTCTACCAGTGGGGCTGGCACCTATGCGTTCACTTAGCCCGGTGACGCCCGCTGATGGCCCCCCAGTGGCCTGCATCTCGATCATATCGGTGATGGTGAACCTACGGGGCCCTTTATGGCTGTAGATGTCGATGGAGTCTGAGATGATGGGGGTGCTGTAAAGTTTTTCACGGTCACTTATCACCTCGAAGAGGACGTCCTTACCTGCTGTCGCCGCACGGGTGAGGACGGCCTCCAGGACCTCAGGGGGGGCGAGGTATATGTTCCTTGGGATGTCATCACGGTCCCCATGCACCCAGATCGTGTTGTAACCGAAGTAGTCGTCCTCCATGTACTTCTCGTCCTGTGGCTCATCCTCATCCTGGAATGCACAGTAGCGCCATCCCCCCTCCGCTGTGACCTTAATCTGGAATATGCGGTAGATCTCGGCGTCCAGGAATCCCCCCCCCTGGAGGAGTTCCATGTACTCTTTTATCCTCTCCTTGTAGGTGTAGTCCCATTCTGTGCGGCTGGCATTGTATGGGGGGGTTGTGTGTGGGAGTTCATCCTCTGAGAGGATGTTGTCGTAGACGTGTCTCCCCACGCCGAGCCACTCACCGATAACATCCAAGGCACGGTCGTGGTCATAGATGTCCCCCTGGGGTGTATCGTTTTCTGGGAACCCCTTGGCGAGGTAGACCCCCCTCCATGTCCTGACCTGCACGTAGAATCGTTCAGTGGGTATTATCTCCCTGGTAGTGCCCACGTACTCGTAGGCGAATGTGTTCTCGCCGGGTAGGAGGTCCCCAGTCGTGTATAATAGTATGTCCTCACCATCCCCCTCTGCCTCCATGTAGATCTCGACGGATCGGATGTCCTCCAACTTCACCCTAAAGTGGATGGTGTAGACGCCGGGTTTGCTCTGGGACCTCCAGATCATTATGGGCCTCTCGAGGCTGAGGAGGTGGCGTAGGAGGCAAATCTGTGTCTCGATGTGCCTCAGGGGGGAGGTCATGGTGGCTATGTGCCTATAGTTCACACTGTCCTTGCTCCTGTCAAGGAAGCGGGGGTATAGGCGTAGGACCCGGCGTAGTATTGAGGGGTAGAGTTTCTCGGCCCTGATCACATCATTGGGGGTGGGCATCATTCTACCTCCACTATGACCCTATCGGTTGTCACCCTCTCATCCGCCTTTATAACAACCCTATCAGATGGGTACTTGAACTGCAGATTAGACGCTTCTGGGACGTAGCGGCTGAGGAATGCAGCGGCCCGGAATGGTACGAAGTCATCCCCTATCCGGAGGCCCTCCCAGTACTTCCCATCTGGGAGTTCCCCGCCGTCCACGTAGACCTCCATGAGGTCCTCTATACGTTTAATGAGGGCAGCTGGGTCGACGTGTTCGGGGTACTCTGGGTCAACCTGGACCTTGATCGTTAAGTCTATATCCACTGGTTTCACTGCTTCGACGACGACCCTCTCGTCTGCTGCACGCACTCCCTGGATGAGAGCGTCCACGTCCTCTATGATCTCATCGACTGGGGGGTCGATGGTTATGAGGACTGTCCCGGCCCCATCCCACCATGGCTCGATATGGTATCCTCGGACCTCTTTGAGGCCTTCGAGTAGGTCCCTATAGGCTCCAATCGTTCCACGGTTGAGGATCTGTTTCCAGTTCATGAGGCGCTCACGGTATGAATCGTCCGACTCCCCATCATACCCCCCATATGTGGCATCCGGGTTGTAGATATCATCAAAGGTGTAATAGTCGATGCAGTTTGTGATGTACCCTGCTGGGACGTTGTACTGTGCCCCGGTGTCATCCCCTATGATGGGAATCTCAGCAGTCCTCGCCCCGGCGGGGACCATTACATCACTCCTCGCAGTGAATATGAGGTCACGGTGCTCACTCGTGAACCGTGTCCCCATAGGTATGGTTATTGGTTCTGGGAGCGCCTCATCCCATCCGACACGGAGGACCCCGACGGCCCTCTGCGGCGGGTAGCGGGGGATGAATAGTTGCCCTATATTGTCAAGATCCCCCCCGGTGGCTGTCCGTAGCCTCATTGAGTTGTAGACTTCGCCGATGGCCTGATAAACATCGGATATGGCCTTACTGAAGACTGCATAATCGAGGATGAGGAGGTTGTCAACGTACTTCTGGTTCCCTACCACCTCATAGGGGTCTATTGATGGATCAATTAGGCCCCTCCTCTGGGCCTCCACGATCAAATCATGGAGCACATCATCCCAGGTCTTCAATGTTATATTGACGGGGTAGAATTCAGCCATAGAAATCAACCCCCTCTATTAGATGGTAGTCCGCACTCCTCACGGTGAAGTTGCATGTGATGGTGTGTGGTCCGAGGCCCTCCTCTGCATCTATAAGCTCCAGGGACTTCACCCTGGTTATCGATTTCAATGCATCGGCGGTGTAGTCCTTGACCCCCTCAATGTTCTCTGGGGTTATGTTTGTGCTGAGGTATGCCCATGCATAGTTCCCGTAGTCCCTGTAGACTGTGTGCTCTATCTCCTTGTACACCGTCATGAGTCGGATGATGATGGAGTTGAAGAGGCTGTCCTTGTCCTCAACTTTCACGAGATCATGCCCAGTATGGGCCCTGTCATATACATTAGGCATAACATTCACGAGCTTCCAGTCAGGGTGACCCATAATCCTCAACCCTCCCCTCCATTATCTTCATACTTAACACCATTAATGATTAAATCCTTGCAAGTTATCTTAACATTATCATCCTTGAGGGTGATGCTTGCAGATCCGGAGTTGATGGAGACCCCCTCCCCTGAGACGGTGACAGAGACATCAGCCCGGAGGCCCTCACCAGTCACCTCCAAGCCACTCGAAAGGTCCACCACATCATCAGTCACACCCACCCTACAGAAGGGTGTTGATATGGATGCAAAACCATCCCTAACCCGGAGGTAGGTGGAGCCCATCCGGACAAGGACCTCACCCTCCTTAAAGCCAAGCTCCCGGTCACCAGGCATATGCAGGAAGCCCAAGACAAGAAAGCCCATATCCCCCCCGACACCATTCAACTCCACAAAGACGCAGGGGAGGTAATCATCCAACTCCACGCCACCATCAGGAGCCTCCACCCCCGGGGGGACTGCGAGGAACTTCCCCTCCTCAGATATAAGGGGCTCCATGGAGCGGCAACGAAACATCCTCGCAGGTCCGCCCCCCACAAAGTACGGGTAATCCTCCCATGGGACCACGAGGTAGACATGGCTCTCCGGATAAAACTTCACCGCAACCCCAAGCCTCACACGAGTATCCACCTCATCAAGGTGGGCCTGCCTAGGGCCGGACAGGGAATCGGAGACCGCAGCCCTGAGCGCCTTCCTCAACTGCTTAATCGTAGGCATAACCATCTATCCCCCCATTAAAACCTTACCATTAGCTGCACCAGCGGTCGGATGGAACATGGGGTCTATGCCATACTTGGCGTATGGGAAATCAACCCATGCACCATTCTGGTAGATCTGCACGGTCCGATGCACAGGGGAGGCGCCGGTGGGGTACTCCACGACCCTCGCACGGATCCCAGCAGCTGTGAGCTGTTGATAGAGCCACTCGCTCAGGGCCCAGCAGTCCCCCTTACCCCGCTGGACGAGGCACTGCGCATTACTGCAACGATGCCTCTCATATCCGAAGCGGGCCGCCTGCTGCCCTATACTGTCAATGTTGCCCGCCGGTGTAGTGCCGCCATCATCCTTGGATTCTGAGAGCTTCTGAATGTCAAGTAATGTTATGGTGGCCTTTGGGGCCGTATCTGCACCCCCGTTAATGCTTACGGTCTCCATGTAGTATCTGCCCGGCGGGTACACGTAGCCGAAGTCCACGTCCACCCATACGCCGGGCTGCATCTCAGGGTTGTAGACTACCTCAAAGGTTGATTCCCACCCTGATTCTGAGAGCATCCTCCAGAGCTCCTGCACGGCCTTCTTCTTGGCCTCCTTCTTGTCCTTCACCTCTGATGCCACCACCACGTAAGCGTTCTTCCTCTCAAAGTCACTACCAGTATGTAAACTGTAAGTGTATACCTTACCCGACTTTATATATACATGAGTGTCACTGTACACGCCCCCCTTCTTCTTCCCAGAGAGGGCCTGGTTCACCTCCGACTTAATCACCGACTCCGGCTTATCAGCATCCTTCAACTTATACCTATCAGTCGTCCCATTGGTTATGGGCCTCTGCAAGTCATTGATCAACCTGAAATCAGCTACTGTGTCCACGCCATCCATATTCGACGGGGCTGTCAGATTCATCAGATTAGCCGGGTTATTGATGGTCTTACTAACCTTTGCCTTAGCATCCCGGGTAAGCCCCTCTGAGTCATCCGCCTTACTCTTCAATAGTGTTGAAGCCGACTTAGCCCCGGCCCCATCAAGTATATAGACTTCGGGGTTGGTCTTATCGCCATAGACCACCATCACAGTATCCGAGACGAGGGGGTTCCTCTCATCCACCTTAAGGGAGTCCTCAATGAAATCACGGCCCCACTTGAAGGTGTAATCCGCTGTAGGGTTATCTGGGACTGCATGCACGTATACCGTATCCCCCCTCATGATCGGGTAGATGAGGCACCCTGAATCCTTGCAGAGGGACTGGATAGCCTCCCATGCAGTCTGAGGGGTTTGTGAGCCATCCGTGGGCTGCATCCCCCCAGCGGCTGGTGCCCCTGATACTCCGAGGGGCTCGTTTGTCTCCACTGGGCCGGATACCCTTGTGAGTGTCCCCCTCTTCGGTTTAATCTTCTCTGACCCGCAGACTATGCAGAGGTCAGCGTCACATTTGCTACAGCTCAGCTGGCCCTCAGGGGAGTCCTGCTTGCCACGTTTGCCAGTGTTAAAGTAGAGTGTATTGTTAGCGCCGCATATTGGACAGTAGTTCACGAATGTGGACTTGTAGGTGGTGTACTTGTAGCTCGTACAATAGCCGCATGATGGTTTCCCCACGGCGGTCACGTATTGGCCCTGGATCTGGGCGGCGTTGTTGGTCTGGTTGATGTTAGGGTTTGTCCCGGCCGGACCCGCTGCACCACTGGTCCCTGCCGCCCCAGCAGCCGTAGGATCTGTGGGGGCTGCAGAGGCGGTGGTCAGGGAGAAGGATGTTTTATCGTCACAGTCCTTGGGGATGCTGACGTCGGCGTTCAAGCCACATGCCTCGGCGAGCTTCCTGATAATGTATGATCGTTCCTTATCTGTGAATGAGCCCTCAGGAGACTGTTTAAGGAGTACGCCGTATGCTACGAGGTCGCACTCGATCTCCTTCGGGGTGTAAATTATGTTATTTATGAAGCCCCTGAAGGCGGGCTTAGAGGCCTTAGCATTATCAACATCCTTAGGCGCTGGGGGGGTCGCCCCAGCAACCACCTTACCATCCACGTCGACCCAGTGCACGTAGACCCTGATCTCACTGTACATTTTGAGGTGATCCCTGACCTCCTTGGTGTGGAAGAACGTCACCTTCCCCTTGTGGTCACAGTTCTCAGTGTCCAGCTCCCAGTGGAATGATGACATGTTAGTGGTGATGCGGATGGGTGGCTTCTTATACTCAGAGGCATTATAGTTGATGTACAACTTCTCATCAGGGGCCTTCTTCGGCTCGGACTGGGAGTCTTGACCCCCTGGTTGTGAGCCGTCACCGGCGGCGTCCTGCTTGGCCTTAGCACTAGCTTTCTCTTTAACCTTGGCCTCCTGTTCCTCCACGAGCTGGTCCTCAGCCTCCGGGTAGAACCCCTCACCGAGGAGCTTGGGGAGTATGCGGAGACGACGGTTAGGGAAAACGTCCACCGTGACGATGCAGCGGGCCCCGGATGGTATGTCAAGGCTCTTCGGGGTCTTCCTAGCACTGGCCCCTGCATTTCCTCCCTGACTGTTATTCTGGCCTGGAATCCTGGATCACCCCTTCCCGTCCCCTTTTGGTAGTGGGGATGTTGTCTCGGTCACCTCAAACTCGATTTCAGCATAATTAGCGGTCCCGGAGGGGAATTTAACCTTATATGAGACTATGCAGTTGAAGGCCCCGGTGAAGGTTGATGAGAATGAGCAGACCTTGTTCTGGAGAGCCGCTATCTTCTTATAGATCTCAGTGGGCGGGCACATCACCTTCGTCGTGAATGTAACCTTCCTTAACTCGTAGCCCTTGAAGTAGTGCCTTGGGAGGCCCCCCTCGATCTTCACCTCCTCAGCGACCTGTTTACGGTATGGGGGATCAAAGTCTATATCCTCAGCATAGAAGTAGAGGTTATCGATCTTAACGTTCCCCTTATCGAATGGGCAAGGATCCTTAGGCTTCTGGGTGAGTTTACTGATCGTGGAGACCATGAAATTCCATGCATTCTCAAGGAGGGGGTAGAGGTCGTCCACTGGGAGCCCCGTTATATTCGTAACATCCGATAGGAGCTTCTTCTTAACCCACTCAGGGTCACCACCATCCCTGAGGGCCTCGCCAGCGAATGCGAAGGCATCATATAATTTTTTAACATCACCTCCACCCTTATCTATCAGACCCTTACCTATAAAGTCCGTTGTCCCGAAGATTGCCCTGAGCAGCTTCTCAGAGTTATCCATCCGCTAACCTCCACTCCTACTAATCTTCTGAAGGACATTATACATGGC
>Ga0308414_1002713_pt1 | contig 11507 bp, 13 predicted proteins | sample HotsprSampleOS50_FD_205667 | JGI IMG/M metagenome (GOLD analysis project Ga0308414, IMG submission 205667) | Hot spring phototrophic mat microbial communities from Octopus Spring, Yellowstone National Park, Wyoming, United States - 20090730_OS50 ... | reverse complement strand
AATAGCCATGAAAAATATTTCTCATGTTGTTTGGATTTTATCTATAATTAGTTTACTAACGGATACAGCAAGTGAAATGCTTTATCCCATCATGCCAATTTATTTAAAAACAATTGGCTTTTCTGTTCTTTTAATTGGATTTTTAGAAGGAATTGCTGAGGCTACTGCTGGATTGAGCAAAGGCTATTTTGGAAAGCTTTCTGATAGTTCAAAACGGAGAGTTCCTTTTGTACAAATTGGTTATGCAATAAGTGCTATATCAAAGCCAATGATGGGTTTTGTAGTTTACCCTATTTGGATATTTTTTGCTCGTATGCTAGATCGACTAGGAAAAGGGATTCGTACTGGTGCAAGAGATGCTATTCTTTCAGATGAGGCAACTTTACAAACAAAAGGACAGGTCTTTGGATTTCATCGTTCAATGGACACATTAGGAGCAGTTATAGGTCCTTGTTTAACTTTAACTTACTTATATTTTTTTCCAGAAGATTATAAAACACTTTTTTTTATTGCTTTTATCCCGGGACTTTTTGCAATTATTTTTTCTTTATTTTTAAAAGATAAAGAAATTGTTGATAAGGAGAGTACAACGTCTATTCCAATTTTTTCTTTTTTAATTTATTGGAGAGTAAGTCCTCTGGTATATCGTAAGCTTGTGATAGGACTTCTAATTTTTACCTTGTTTAATAGTTCGGATGCTTTTTTGCTTTTAAAAATAAAGCAAGCAGGATTTGAAGACACAGTAGTAATTGGAGTTTACATTTTTTATAATCTTATTTATGCTTTATTTGCTTATCCTATTGGTATACTTGCAGACAAACTAGGGTTAAAAAAAATTTTCTTGTTTGGACTTATTTTATTTGCAATAGTTTATTTTGGTATAGCTTTTAATACAAATATTTATTTCTTTTATGTACTGTTTTTTTTATATGCCATTTATGCCTCTTCTACAGAGGGAATAGCAAAGGCTTGGATTTCAAATATTTCAGATCCAAAAGATACTGCAACAGCTATAGGTACTTTTTTAGGGTTTCAAAGTATTTGCACAATGTTTGCAAGTTCATTTACTGGATTTTTGTGGTCTCAGTTTGGTGCTGAAATAGCTTTTCTTACAACTGCAATAGTTACTATTTTAGTAATTATTTATTTCCTAATTATAGTTTCTTGAAATAAGTATTAACTAACTCTTCATGTAACAAATCAAGATAATTTATTGGAAATAAATTATCTTGATTTGTTAAGAAAAAGTTTTTAACTTATAGAAGTATTACTCACTTGCTTTAACTTCTACTTCTGGAAGTGTAGAACGTAAATAACCTGTTTTTTGGATAGCTTGTTGACCTTTTTCACTTGTACAAAAACTTATAAAATCTTCAGCTTTGGAATTATTAGTTTCGTATACAAAAAATAGTCCTCTTGCAAGTTTGTATTTACGGTTTATAATATTCTCTAAATTAGGAACTACCTTTTCTTCTTCGGGGTGTCTGCTATATTTTAATAGCTTTACTTTATCTTTAGCTGAATTTGCCCATCCCATTCCTATATAACCTATAGAATTAGGTGTTTTAGAAATGTAGTCTATAAGTTCAGAGTTATCTTGTACTATTTTAGCATTTTTGATATAATCCCTTTTAGGATCATACTTTTCTGCTAAATCTTTTTTTTGAACTATATGTTCTTTAAAAAAAACTGCAGTTCCCGACATATCATTTCGAAGAACTACTTGAATAGGTTTATTTTCTCCACCTAATTCTTTCCAGTTTTGAATTTCTCCACTAAAGATAGCCGAAGCTTGTTCGAGATGTATTGTTTCTACTTTGTTGGATGGATGTACGATAATTCCAGCTCCATCATAAGCTACTGTAACTATAGAAATTTTGTCTTTGAAATAATTTTTTTCTTCTTCTGTAAGCTCTCTTGAAATTAAAGCTAAATCAGTTTGTTTAGATTTTAACTTATTAATGCCTTCTTGTGAACCTCCACCGAAGACCTCTACTGTATATTTATTAGTTTGTTTCATATATTCGTTAGCTAAATATAGGGCAGTTTGGTGTAAAGTTTCAGACCCAGAAAGCAATAGTTTTTCTTTACATCCTGTAAACAAAAAAGATAATACTACTAAATAAATAAAAATTTTTTTCATAAATAATAACTTCCTTAACTTAATTTAATGAAAAACGAATAGGAATTAAGACTTTAACAGTAATTGCTTTACCTTCTAAAACAGATGGTGAAAAGCGTTTTTTCTTATAAGTTGCAATAGCGGATTCTTCTAGTCCTGCTCCTAGTTTTTTTCCTACTGATCTTACTTGTAAGACTTCTCCTGTATCAGCAATTATTACTTCAAGTGTAATAGTGCCTGTAATTCCTTCTGCTCTAGCTTGTTCTGTGTATTCAGGTTTTATGTTAGGTGAAAGATCTACTGGGGCAGTTGCTCCTACTATGGCAGCATCTTGTGCTCCTGCAATTCGTGGATCTTGTTGGACCTCTACTTTTTTCTTTTCTGTAAGTTCTATTTCTCCATCGTCGGGAGGAGCTTCCCCTGGTGCTTCTTGAATTTGAACATTATCTATAAAGGCAACTTCTTCTACTAAGTGATCTAATTTGTTACTAAAATCTATGTCGGGTGTACGCCAAAAAAGTATTATACAAAGTTGGACTATAAGAGAAATACTTAAGCCCAAGTTCATCCGATTTCTGTCAATAAACCGCTTTATTATTTGTCGTTTGCGTTTTTTAGGTTGTTCTTCTATTTGAGGAGCTATAGTTGTCATTTACTTAAATCCTCCTCCTTGTGTGGTTTGAGTAACCAATGAAATTTTTAAAGCTCCAATTTCTTTTAGCATTTCAAAAGCATTGTCAACCTCTCCGTAAGTTAAATCTTTATCTGCATGGATTAAAACCTTTAAATCAGGAGTTGTAGATAGCTTTGCTCTCACTTGACTAATAGCCTCTGGGAGTGTCATACGCATTGTATTATAATAAACAGACTTTTTTTCGTCATTACTTAAATAGAGGTTAGCAATTTTTTTATTGAGTTGCTCTCCACCTGGAACATCTGGTAGAGCTATGGGAACATCGGGATCTGAATCTAACACAGAAGTTACCATAAAGAAGATCAATAGTAAAAAAGCTATATCTGCTGTGGAACTAATTGGTATACTTGGCATACCTTTTTTCTTTTTAATCATACTGACCTCATTTTAGTTTTTTTACTGAAACTTTTGTAAATCCTCGTAGTTGTACTGCTGAAAGTGCATCTAACATATTGGCATACTTAGTTTCACTACTTGTCTTTATGAGTGCTAGTTTTTCAGGTAAGTTTGGTATATCCATTTTATTGAGTTCATTTCTAAACTCTTTGAGGGAATTATATGTCTTTTCTCCAATCAACTTATTTCTTACTCTTACTTTCTCACCTGTAACCAAGATCTCATATACATTTTCGCGAAGAACCTCTGTTGGTTTTGCATTTTTTCTAGGTAGCTGGATATTTAATCCTTCTTTTACAAAAAAAACTGCTGTCACCATAAAGAAGACTAACAACAAAAATGCCATGTCGGACATGGAAGCTGCTGAAATTTCTTCTAATTGGACTTTTTTTCTAAGTGAAATCATTTCACCCCTGCCAACTCTTTAGCTTGTTTTTTGAGGTATTCTTTATAAATACGATTTGCAGCTTCTTCAACGTCAGCAGCAAAACTATTTACTTTACCTTGAAGAACTTGGTAAAAAGCCATAGCAGGAAGAGCTACAATTAAACCTGTTGCTGTGGTAATAAGAGCTTCTTTAATACCAGCAGCTACAACTTTTGCGTTTACTTGATCAGCATTTGCAATGGCATCAAAAGCATTGATCATACCAGAAACAGTTCCTAAAAACCCAATGAGAGGAGCGATAGTAGAAACAGAAGCTAAAATGGTAAGCCCTTTTTCCAGTAAAACTATAACTTCAGCAGCTTCTCTTTCAATACCTTTGGCAAACAAATCAGGATTACCTGAAGAAACATCCATTCCATTAGAGAGAATCATAGCAATTTTTTCGTCTTTGTGTTCTTCAATAAATTTTTTCGCGCCTTCTATACCTTTTTCTTCAATAGCATCCTCTAAGTCTTGATTGAAGCCTTTAGAAACTAATTTAGTAGAGTAAAAAAAATACAGTCTCTCCAAAATGACACCAAAGCCTACAACTGAAGCTAAAAGTAGAGGCCACATAGACCAGCCACCAATTAAGAAGAGATCTACCAGACCTTGATTTTTCTTAGGAGGAGCAACAGACTCTTCAGAAGATTTTTCAGTGTTAACTGGAGACTCTATAGTTTTTGTTTCAGAGGGTGGGGTTGTAGATGTAGATTGAGAATAAGAGGGAGAAACTAAATACAAAGCTCCCATAAGAAGAAGAGAGTAGGATAGAATTTTTACGCTAGCCTTTGGAAAAAACAATTTCATTCAAAACTCCTTTTGAGTATAAACTTATACAAATTTTAATCAATTTAATAAAAACTACTACAGGAGAAAAGTTACAAAATTATTACAAAAAGTTTACTTTTTTTATTTTTTTACTATAATTAGTTTGAGAGTTAAATAAACCTACTAGAGAAAATTTTAAGTTAAAAAATTAGTTGATTAAAACCTTTTTGTAATTTCTTTTAAAAAAGTAAATTACAAACCTAAAAATATTACTTTATTAAAACATAGTAATTTACTTAAAAGCTTTACTTTAGAAGTAAAATCATTAAACCTTTATCATACTCCAAACTTGCGTAAACAACAAATTATTTTCTAAATGAATATGCTTATATAAGTCTTCAGTAAATTCTTTTAAAGTAGAGTAACAAACCTTCCATGTTGTGCACGCGTGTTCAGGAGGGGAGAAATGATTTGTGAGAGAAGTAATTTGCTTTAGTAAATTTCCAGCTTGTTCATGTTCAAATTCCATAGCTTGGATGGGATGAATAATATGAGATTTTTCAAATGGTAGAGGTTTGTCGTCTAACATAGCTAGAATAGCTGGAAATAAGACTCTTTCTTCTTTTAAAAGATGTGTCATTAGTTCTTCTACTAAAGTAGTAACTAAATTCTTTAGTTCGGTTACTTCTTTGTAAGTGTCTGCATGAGCGTTAAGTAACTTCTCTGTATAATTTAAAAGCAAGCTACCCTGTTTGCGAGTAAAAGTATGGTATGTTTGAAGTATGTAATCAATAAGTGACTTCAGATCTTTTTGATTTACAAATGTAAGAGGAGTACCAGTTTTTTCTAGTTCTTCTAGTTCCTTTAGTAAAATATTTTTTTCTATACCTACTGTTTGACAAGCTTCTGTTAAGGTTCTTATTCCACCACAGCAAAAATCAATTCCATACTTACTAAAGATATGTGCAAAACGGTAATCTTCTTTGACAAATTCGCCAACGGTTTTTTCTTCTAAGATCATTTTTTATCTTATCTCCTTTTACAGGAGACGCTATATCAATTTAAAGAAACTTACATTGATTTAGATCAATCAATTTTAGTAAATTCACCTGTCCATTTATAGCCTACACCTCTCACAGATTGAATAGCTGAGGCACCTTTTTCACCTAAAGACTGTCTAAGTTTAACAATACAATTGTCTACAGTACGGTTAGAAGGAAATTGATCCTCACCCCAAATTTGATTTAAGATTTCGTCTCTACTAATTACTTTATCTTTGTTTTGAATTAAAAGTAAGAGTAAATTACATTCTTTTTTAGTTAAGTGAATTTTTTCTTCTTTAGGTGTTATAATTTCATATTTATCAAAAAAAATTTTATAATTATTGAAAAGAATATTTTTTAACTGAGACTTTGGTTTTGCATGTGTTTGAAGTACATGACTTACTCTTAAGAGAAGTTCTCTCAAATGAAAAGGTTTAGGAATAAACTCATCGGCTCCTAACTCGTAGCCCTTAAGTCTCTCTTCAGCACCTGAGAGTGCAGTAAGGAAAATAAATGGGGGACAATCTTCTTTTTGTAAAAATTTTTTAGCAAAGTCAAAGCCGTTTCCATCAGGCAAACCTACATCTAAAATAATTAAATCAGGTTGGTGAGTTTCAAGATACGTTTGTGCATCTTTTAAACTTACAGATAGATGTACGAAATACTTTTCTTTAGATAATCTTTCTGCAAGAGTCTGACCCAAAGATTTATCATCTTCTACAAGTAAAATTTTTTTTTTCACAAGATACCTTTTATAGGAAGAACATAAACATCATCTAAGTTAATAGAGTAGGGGAGGTCAACAAAAGATGCAAGAAATTTTACAAAGTCTTCTACTGGAATCATATCTTCTCTGTCAAATTCAGTTCTATTTTCCCAAATAGGGGTATAAATAGCACCAGCTGAAACATTAAATACACGAATTTTATGAGGTTTCCATTCTTCACGGATTGCTTTTGTGAGACCTAAAACACCATGCTTACTAGCACAATAAGCAGACGAATCTGGAAAGCCTACTTTAGATGCAGTAGAAGAAAGAATACAAACAAAACTTTCTGTAGTTAAAAAATTTCTGAGATTTTTTAAAATTAAAAAAGGGACTGTTAAATTTAAATGAATATGATTTTGCCAAGCTTCCAGAGAAATTTTTTCTATAGAACTAAAAAGCCCATCCCCTAAAGTTATGTAGACTCCATCTAATTTTCCTAGATATTCATGAATCTTTTCTAAAAAGTAAATAATTTCTTCCTCTTTAGTGAGATCAATTTTGTAGTTTACTCCCGTTTCAAGCTTAGAAGAAAGGGAAATTCCTCTCCTAGAGCAACCTATAGTAAATAAGTTGTTTCTTTTTGTAAGTTCTTCTAAAAGAGTTTTTCCTATTCCAGAGCCAGCACCAGCAATCCAAATGTTTTTCACAGTCCACCTTGCCATAAGATATAGTCTTGAGTTTTTTGAATCAATAAAATTTTAATTAAAAACAATATCAAAATAAAAACACAAGACCAAAGATAAAGCATACGAGATTTTGAGTGTTCTGATTTTTCTAAAAAGATCATAAGAGGGATAGATATAGTAAACATTCGAGAAATATTTTCATAAACAGACCAAAAATGGTAAAAGCTAGCTGTAGAAATCATAAAAAAATTTAAAATAAGTCCTAAACGAAAAATCCAATTTTCTTTCCATTTTCCTACAAGTGTAGAGTAAACACCAATACAAAGTAAAATTACTAAAGGAAAACGAGATAAGAGTCTAGCAATTTCCTTCAAATCACCTTTTGACTTTAATGCAGCTACTAGAGAAGTTAAGTAAGTATAAATACCTTCTAGAGGTTGTATAAAATCAGCTAAGCGAGTAGCAGACCAATCTGGAAAAGTAAACTTAAGATAAGTATGCCAAAAAATAGGAACGATTAAAGTAGAACTTACAACAAACACAAGCTTCCAGTTTCTTTTTATAAGTACTTGTAAACCTAGTGGGAACAACAAAAATAAAGAAGGCTCTTTAGTAAGTATAGCTAAGGAAGAAAGTAAAATAAAAGGAAGCCAATTATTTTTTGAGTAAAAGTAGTAAGCTAAAATAACTAAAGAAGTCATTACAGAATCACTTACTAAAACAGAATAACTTCCAAGTGAGAAAGGTGAAAAAATATAAAACCAAGCTAAATAAGAAAAATCTTGAGATAAAATTTCTCTTAACGCTAAGTAAGAAAGTATAAATAAGACTATGTTCCAAAAGTACATCCCAAAAATAGCCCACCATTCCCCCAACAACCCAAAAAGTCCAATTAAAAAAGGAAAACCAATACGAGGAGCTCTATAACTTTCATCAAAACCTTTTGGCCAAGTATCTAGTTTACTTACTGTTCGAGAGTAATAGTAAAAAATTTGACCATCATACCCTGAACCTAAGTCATTTGGAGAACCTTTTTCTACTACTACTCCTCTAGGTGTATCTGCCCTATTTCGATCAGCAAATTCTAATCCAAAATGTACCATACAACTAGGATTCCAATTGTACTTTTTCCATAGAGAAAGAGTAACTAAGGAATATAAAAATAAAATTACTAAAATACCATAAATGGGCTTGTCAATTTTTTTTAAAAAAGTAATCATTAGTAAAAAATATGCCTCCTAAAAATTTCGGCATAAAGAGAGGTCATTTGCATAGCTCCAAGATACGTCAAATGATGAGAGTCTAAAAACAGACGATCTTCCTTTATTTCGCTACTTAGATCATAAAAAAAAGTATTTACTTCATCTTCATATTTTCGTAGTTCACTTATATATCCTGAATACCATTTGTCGTTTGCGTAAACATCTCTTTCTAAGCTTGACTCTGGATTATTGATAATAATTAAGACAATTCCTTTTTTATTTAATTTGTCCTTTATTTTCTTTAAGTAATCCCATTCTTTCCAAGTTTGAAAATCTCTTTTTGATAGAGCTTTTTTTACTTTATGAAAATGAAGACTTCTCGTAAGTTCGGGTCTTTTGGGAGAGTCCTTAAACAGGCGATTATAATAATCTTCTTTATATTCTTCTAAACTCATCTTATAAAGTTCCTCATCTTCTAAGCTACGAGGTCTAATGTAGGAAATATTTTTTTCAATGTCTTTTTTACAAAAATTTTGAGACAATCTGATTCCATAGTATTTTTCTTTTGCGTAAGACTTAGGGTCAATGATTTTAGAAGAAACTATTTGGCTGGAGTAAAATTGTAAAAATTTTGTTACTTCATTAGGATCTAATTGCATTTGAATTGGATTCCAGCCTTTTTTTAGGTGAAAAGTTTTACTTTTGTTTTGGTAAGTAATTGTAAGTTCATTATCACTGATTTCACTATAAATCCAATCATCTAAAAGGTCTACTTCGCAGTTAATTGTAAAAGATTGTTTAGTCCAACCTTTTAAATAAATTCCTTCGTTTGGAGTAATTCCAGTATAATTGTGATAGCTTTTACCCTTGCGATAGTGCCTTTCTATAAAAGCACTAATAGGATCAAAAAAAAATAACCTTACTCTGTTTACATGTAAAATTTGCTTAGTTAGTAAAGAAAAAATTTCTTCCTTATTTAACTGACTCCAATTGTCTAACAAAAAGGTCCCGGGATAAATATATTTAGTAGGGTATCTATTGACGTATTCCTTGTACCAGTGAGAGGAATTAAAACCTAAAAAATTTTCCTCTTTATCAAATAAAAAAGAGTCAAATTGGAAATCTCCAGGGTTTAGAAGATAGGCTACTAGTTTAGGTTCTTTAGCTATGAGTTCATCTAAATAATAGTAAAAGTCTACTGGAGACATAGCTACATGAGAAAAAAATTCTACTCGAAACTGGCGATTATCTTTTGTATGAATATTGAGTTGAGCTTCTATGTCTTTAGGGAGTGCCGAATAGAGGGCAACAGAACTTCCAACTATAAAAATTCCATCTTCAAAATAAGAAAAGGATTTTAAGTTATTTACTTTATGTCGAAAATTATACCAAGGTGAGGTGTCCCACTCTAATTCATTGGGAAATTTATAAAATAATTTATAAAAAAACATATAATCTAGTCCTAGAACAGCTAGAAAGAATGAAATTATGAACAGTAAAATCTTTTTACGAATAGATAGGTTACTTATATGAATCATATCAAAAAGTTATTTCTATATGGTATTTTTTTTATTAGTTTAATTATATTTGCACAGACAGAAGATTCAAAGCCTTTACTAAGAGTATTTCCTATTTTTCGAGAAGAAGAATGTGATTGGTCTATACGTCTAGACATCTGTCTTTACTGTATTCGTAAGGGTGAAAAATATGCTCAAAAAATTTATTTTTACTCTGATAGACCTTATCGAGTACATGGGTGCTATACTGAAAAAAAAGGTTTTTATACACATGAATTCCCTAGAAATCAATAAATTCTTAACTAAAAGAATTTTTAAGTTGTGTAAAAACTTACACAACTTTTTTCAAAAACTATTTTTTACAAGTTTGTAACTCTACAACAGATTTTACACTTTTTAGGCAGTTTAAGTCATACTTTCCCGACTCACACTCTTTTTGAAATACTGGTACTACAAGAGCTTTTGCTTTTTCTTTTTCTTCTGGACTTACATTTTCCATTGAAGAAGACAAGTTTTCAATCATAGATTGCACTACTGGAGCACATTCTTCTGGACTAATGGTATTTTTTTTACAGTTAGAAGTAGCTACTACTAAAGTCAAAAGGATTAAAAAAATTTTCATACTTTCTCCAAGCTGTTTAAGATAGTTCAAGTTTTTGAGAGAGTGTTATAGAGAAAAGCTTTTTTTAAATAATCCAGTTTTAACAATTGACTTTTTTTGTCTTTTTTCAAAAAAAAAATTATGTGCACTGCTTTAATTTATCGAGATCTAAGTACTCAGACTTTTGGATTAGGTTTTAATAGGGATGAGTCTTTTTTACGTAAACCTTCTCTTATGCCAAGTTTGTATAGTGTTGAAAACTTACAAATCTTATCTCCTAAAGATGGGGATCATGGTGGAACTTGGATAGGCGTTAATTCTCATGGTGAAGTGTTTGCTATATTAAACTTCTATGAAGCAAAAATTCGTTCTATTGCAACTCCTATTAGTAGAGGTTTGCTTTTACAGGAACTATTAGAAGGGAAAAAAAAATTTTTTGAATTAGATATAAATTTACTGTCTTCTTATCATCCTTTTCGTTTGTTGTTTGTTCAACTTGAAAAAACTTGGTTACTTACTTGGAATGGAGAGAATGTCGTTTGCGAAGAAGATAATTCTGTTTATAAAGTTTATGCTAGTTCTGCAATTATAGGAAGTAGAGCAGAAGAGATTCGTTCTAATACTTTTAAAGAAAACTTTTTAAATGAAGAAAAAAATTTTTTTACTAAAGCTTCTGCTTTTTTATCTTGTCATATCCCCAAAAAAGGCATTGAGTCTCCTTGTATGCATAGGGATATTGCTCATACTGTTTCTCAAAGTATCATTGAATTAAATCTACAAAAAGTAAACTTTTGGTATAAGAACACTCAACCTTGCGAGAGTGAGAAGTTTTACTTTTATGAGTTTTATTTTTAATTACTCACCTTATGCATTTGCTACTCAAGCGAGGAAATTTGAGACTTCGTTTCAACCCCTTAAAAAATTTATCTATCTAAGATGAGCTGACAGTTTTAAAAAAAATTAAAAAAAAGAGTCTTATAAGTTGTTATAATAAAGTGGAGAGTTTTTATGAAGATAAGGATATTTTTTTTAAGTATGATTTTTTTAGTAGATTGTTTTAAAGCTGAAAGAAGCCCATATGATGTCTCCACTTAGTCTAAACTATAGTATGCAAGACAAACTTCCCCGATACCTCAACCCATACACAGACTTTGGTTTTAAAAAACTTTTTGGCACAGAGGCAAACAAAGATTTACTCATAGACTTTTTAAACCAAGTCTTACCTGAAAAACATCAAATTCGTGAACTACATTTTCGTAACTCTGAAACTCTAAGTGATTTACCTTTTTTACGAAAAGCAATTTTTGATATTTATTGTAAAGGTGCCAATGGAGAAGATT
>Ga0308414_1002712_pt1 | contig 11510 bp, 12 predicted proteins | sample HotsprSampleOS50_FD_205667 | JGI IMG/M metagenome (GOLD analysis project Ga0308414, IMG submission 205667) | Hot spring phototrophic mat microbial communities from Octopus Spring, Yellowstone National Park, Wyoming, United States - 20090730_OS50 ... | reverse complement strand
TTTGTTTGAGTTTGCTGTCTGTTGGTCTAAATGGAACAAATACTTTATACTCAGAGAATCCTTGTTGTACTTGTGGATTATCAAAACAAGCAGTGCATTCTCTAGGCTTAAAAGGTAAAGCTGTTGGTACTCCTAATTCAGGATCTAGTGGTCTTAAACGTTCCTCTATTACTGGCGGAACAGGAGTAAATACATCTGGGTTACCAGGCACAAAGTAGAATCTTTGTCTTATCAACAACTGAGTATTGAAGTCAGTATCATAGAGCATTAGATACTGTTTTCCTTTAACAGCATGTCTATTTCTGACTATCTCTTGTATACTAAGATTGTTGCTCATTATCTAGTGATACTAAATAGAACTAGATAATATCCATAAGGAATACTTTCTCCTCTTAGATTTACCAGTCTAAACATAGAATTGTTGTTTAGCTCATTAAAGAATGCAGTAAACTCACTTGTTCCACCTTGAAATGGACATGGTATTTCGTAATAAACATTGTCGGAGATATAGCACTGTGCTACTCTTAGAGTAGAATACTCTATTTGACATGTTGCTCTTTTATCTGATAAGCGAGTAGTACTAGACTTGAACACTGTAGGCAAATACATTTCATCTCTGTCATAAGTAGTAGATGTTCTATTACCATTATCGTAAAAGTAGGTATTCAGTACTATATTTCTGTACTGAATACCTACATCGTTGAGATAATTACCTATGTACGATGCCATCTATAATTAAGATGCAGGCAGCAACAAATGTAGATTCTTAATTGATTCACCAATGTATGATAGACATTGATAGTTTGGAGCATTAGCAGCACCACAGTTAGTAGGATTTAAAGAACTCATCTTAATATCACGAGAGTATGTTTTCCTGCCACTTCCTAGAGGTAATCCTTGAACTAATCCTTTACCACGAAATCTTCTAGCTTTAATATTAAGTGACCTAACACCTGTGCAAAAGCCAGAACCATAAACGACATTACTAAGACAAGCAGTAGCAGTAACAACAAGAATAGGAGGTGCAGATTCAATTGCAAATGGTTGTACAACAGTTCCTAAAATGTCACTTTGGTAGTCAAATACACCTACGGTTTTACTACCATCATTAGTAAAACCACCCAATGGCTGAGTACCATATCTAGTGTTCAAAATGAGAGTGCTTGGTACATATGGCCAATATTCACCCTCATAGTCAATACAAATAGCACCATTAGCGAGCAATTGTTTTGCTCTTTTAACCAAATTACTTCTGCTACCTATTGGAAATCTAACTTTTGTTCCATCTTCAAAGGTAGCTATCAAAGCTCTTGGCTTAAAAAGATTACCAGAAGGGCAAGGATTTTCTGCTACACGATAAGCATATTCTGCATCTTGATTTGCTCCTCCACCTTGAAGTGGGTTCCCAAGTTTATCTGCATATCCGTCCAGTATTTTGATACCAAGGTTTTTTGCCTCAGTACCAAAATCGGTGATATACGTTTCTATCATTCTAGCTGCATCCATTAGTGGCATATTTTTTCCCTCCTATGCTATGTAAAGTGAACGAACAAACTACGCCACAACATGATTAGGTTTAATAGTTTCGTTTTGAGTATTAACCAAAAGTTGTAGTGTAACGCTAACACTACGGGTAATTAGTACGTTAGTAACTTGCTTAGTTGGATCAATGCCACTGGTGGGGTTACTAGCAGCAACTAGTGCACCAGCAGGTAGAACACCGGTAACAGTCAGTACAGGGTTAACAGCAGTAACAGCAGATGCAACAGTAGCACTTCTAACTGTTGCTTTGTCAGCCAAGTATAGAAACAATGCACTCAACCAAGCACGACCATCTTGGTTAACATCAATGCTTGCATGAGCTGGGCCACCGTAAGATGCTAGTTCACTACTGGGAACCAATATTCCAGCACCACCTGTAGCAGTAGTAGCACCCAACTTAGTAGCACCAGCAAAAGCATCAACAATCTTTACTACACCTTGCCCACTATTGCTACCACTAGTAGGTACAGGTATCGGTTGAATACTATTGTTTGCCAAGTTAGCAAAGTATTGTGTGTTAAGAGTGTAGCTTTGGTTAAGAAGATTAGTACCTGCACCAGTAGGAGTAGTATAAGCAGAAGATACACCTAATTTATTTGCCAAGGTAACAAATGGACTATTGGGATTACATAGTTTCTCCAAGAGACCAAACATAACTCTGCTTTCTCTATCAGCAGCAGTACTGGCTAGTTCAGTAGCCTGAACGTTCCATAGAGAAGCAACAGGTAGAAATACGCCAGCAGCAGTAGTATTACCATCGGCGCTGAAATACTCAAAGTTAAGAGGCATATAGTTCCTCCATCTACAACACCCTGTTTCTAGACCAGACCCTCCAAATAGTCAATAGCTTGCTCAACATTACCGGAAAGAAAGTTTTTATTCCCCCTTAACAGACATAACATTGAATTAACTTCCACATAAGATAGATTATTAAATCTAAAGATACGCAATCTATTCTTAATAGCTAAGTATCTTATGGTGTAGTACTTGAGTTTAAATCGGCGACAAAAGCTGAATAGTCCTACGTAAGTCTCGGTGTTGCTACTAGCTTTGCGCATGTTAGACTCCCATCTAGCTTTACGGACTGCTTAAGCAGTCTTATTGAAAAACGCGTCTATCACAGAACAGATGCGGATCTAACGTCAATCTTTTGAATCATAGAAATAAGCCTTATACAATTTAGGATTACGTTTAACCGTTACCATAGGGACGATATACTAGCAGCTAAATATTGTCAGTCAACTCCTTGTTGCTCTATAGTTTTTGGTTAGTGATTGGTTAAGGAGGATTGGATCCAAATGGCCGACTATGAGCAACGTAATGTGGAGTACGTCACAGACCAAGGTCAAACAGTAGTAATTACTATCAAGTACGAAAATCTTAGTGATCCTACTCCTGCTACTAGATTCAATGATGGTGGTTTTGGTACTCAAGACTTAAGTGGACAATGTAGAACATTCAATAGAAGAGGACTCAAGCCTAGATATGTAATGATGCGGTATGGTTCTGGAGACAATCAGAAGGTATTAAGAGTAGTTGCTAAAACACAACAAACATTCCAGCAATTGCTATCTAATGCCAATATGGTCAGGTATTGTGGAGAATGTGGATGTAAGTAATATGGTAACTCTTTTGTCTAGAGAAGATAGATTTGCATTAGGAATCAACAATTATCCGCGCTCTATAATATGGAGCGCAATGATGTTGTTGAGAGCTAACAAGGTACTTAATCAATCTCCTACCTATCCTAATGCTATCAGATTTGGTGCTAATAGGACTACAATACTTATTGAGGCTGCATTTCCATATGATAGAGATGTATTTACTGTTACTGGTGGTGATTTTATTTCTGCTATCATACCTATTACTGGTTTATCTCCCTATAATGGTGTATTACCTATACCACCTGCTGAACCTGTGTTCTTAGAGCTTCCTAATCCTGATGATTCAAGATTAAATAGTCTAGAAAAGTTCTTAGTGTGGTGTTGTATGCAATATAAAGTTGGACTTAATAGATTTACTAATCTTGGTGATAATATTAGTGTATTGTTCTTTGATGAACAAAATACGGGAAATTATCCAACGTTAAGAGTTAGAGTAAATTTACCTTACTCCTATACTACCTATTGTTGTACTGGGAGTATTGTTAGAGCAGCATATGAGTTGTTTATTGACAATCCTTGTGGTAGTGGTGTGTTGTCTATTGATGGTAGAGTAATTTTGTTTGATACCAATGTACTGGTAGATCTTGGACTAATCCCGTAGCGAGGATAGAGCTATGCCTGAATACGTACCCGTATCGTTCTCTGCATTGCCCTTAGTTTCGTCTGTAAGCCCTTCTGACCAAACTCTAGTGGTACAGGCAGGGGTAGCTAAGAGGGCCGCCTTCTCGGCCCTTCCAACGGCCCCTGCGGGGCCACCTGGGCCTCCAGGCCCTCCAGGTAGTCAAATCATCACCGGTAGTTCTACTCCCACTAGTGCATTGGGTAATAGTGGAGATATTTACATCCAAATCAATACTGGAGATGTTTACAAGAAAACAGGAAATACTTGGAACCTAATTGGGAATATCAAAGGCCCACAAGGAGAGCCTGGACAACAAGGCCCCGCTGGACAAACAGGAAGAAGTCCAGAAATATTGTTTGGGTTAGTAGATCCAGACAATACAATAGGCAATAATGGTGACCTGTACATCAATACCAACACAGGTGAACTATTCTCTAAAGTTAACAACAACTGGGTATTCAGGGTTTTTCTGAAAGGAGAAAGAGGTACACAAATATATTCTGGTAATACTCCACCGGCAGAATATCTAGGACTTAATGGAGATTACTACATTAACACTACTAATGGTAATCTTTTCAGGAAACAAAATGGAGATTGGACACTAATTTATAACTTAGGTTCCACTGGCAATAGTGGTAGTGGAACCACTGTCTATTTTGTTGAAAATATACCTAGCGATGCAGATGGAAATGATGGAGATGTTGCAATAATTGTTGGAAGTAGTCAATACTCAGGTGCAATCTTTTATAAACAATCAGGTAATTGGGGCACATCAAGTAATGAACCCAAAGTAATGACAAATCGTAACAAAAGATTGTTTTGGGAATTAGTTACCTCTGAAGAACAACGATGGGATTTTAATGAACTACATCATCAAATATTTGACTTACACCCTGATACAACAGAGTTTTATATTAGATTCTCTCATAATGAGAGATTCTACTATGAAATACTAGGATGGGAACAACAACTCCATATTCGAATTGACAGACAAGCTAACTCTAACTTTACTCTTGCTTACAGAACATTAAATGGTACAGCTACATTAAATAGTGAAGATCAACCTAGTAATGTTACTGGTTTAGATTTTAATATTACTTTAGGGAGAGGAGAAAGAATGATTTTTTACAATTCAGGCCCTTTTTATACAGACCAACATTACTTTATTGACACTTTTAGACCAAGTCCTGGTGTTCCTCAAAACTTTGGTTCCATGTATTCTTGGATTTACGAGGACGAATGATTTACTTACCTTGGTTTCCTAATGGTGATTCATATTCACCACCAGAACCATCAGTATATCACCGTTACTATGGTGATTACTATCAGACTTATGATTTGTACATGACATCTCTTACTAAGTTAGGGAGTGTTTTAGCTAGGGCAATTAACAGTCCTATTGCTTCTCTTTTGGAATATAATCATGTTTTTGTTGATGCATATGTACCATACTCTATGCCAAATACTACTCCGTGGGTAGATAAATTGTATGAGTTTATAAAGCAATGGGCTGTTCTAGATGAGAATGTATTAGAGATATACTTGTTTGGCGGTTCTCATCCTTACGGTTACTTTGATAATAATCAATGGATATGGGTAAATAGTTCACACCAAATACCACCAGACAAAGCAGAATGGCCTGGAATACTAGGAGAGGAAGAATATCTATATAACTTTGATATTGAGTTTCCTATTCAGTTAGTGCCTAATACAGGAATACATTATCTTACACCCGATGGTAATGAAATTCATTGGGTATTTGAGCATATAGGAAAAGATGGATTATGGAAACCCAAATATCCAGTACTAGAAAACAGTGTCGTATATGAACACGGAGAAGTTCCTTCTGCATTGCAACATGACTTGAATACATTACCTGATCCAAGAACATTATTGGGAGATACAATATTTGATGCTCTACGCAAAGTAAAATTTGCTTACAAAAAAGTTATACGAAGAACACACATACCAGGTAGTTATCAAGGACTTTTGCCAGTATGTAGTCGTTACTTACCACAATATGACCTTATTGACGAGATAAGAAGCTGCAATAAAGGATATTACCAACAACTGTTCGAAAGCAATAGAGATTTTATTTTCAGGAAAGCAAGAGAAGAAGGAATAAGACTTGAAGAAGCATTCCTGGCTTATGTACTCAATGCACCCTTTACTGTTGCTTTTGAAACTAGGTCGACATATGCGTACTACAATCGTGCAGCAAGTATAATATTAGCTGATACAAACCCAAATAACTTTATGTCTTATATGTACAGTACTTATCCTTTTTTCCTAGACCCAGGTTATACAATATGGATATCAACTACAGGCCCAACAAATCCAGATTATAGACTTTCCAATTACAGACGAGGTAGAGGTGCTTTTCCAACTCAAGACATCATCAACGATATTCTTGCAGGAAGATTAGTTCCAATTTGGCAAACTAATTACAACTATTGGAATCCAGCACCAGATGAATTAACCTTTGTTATGGAGGGAAATGTTGTTCTTCCACCTGCTCCACCATTGAGAATTTATGCTTTTCATCTAACGGGTAGTATGGTAGAAGCTCAACTTCCTGTTTTCTCGGATGAAGAAATAATAACAACAACTACAGAAATCATAAGCAATGGTAACCAACGTCAAAACGTGTCATTAAATTTTGATGACGATTACTACAACAAATACTATCATTGTATAGTGTATGCCAACAACAACTATTGGGGAAAGCAATCTAGACCAATAGGTACTGTTGGTAGACTACCAATATTTTGCAAACATAAGCGCAATAGACTAACTTACGAGAATCTTGTTCTTGCACCAGATTTAGGATTAGAAGATAAGAGTCTATCACCAGAATACATAGATAGATTAATTGGGAATACAGAAATAATAGAATATTCTGTTGATGAGAGAAGAAAAGTAGAAATAGAAGTACCAGCACAATTTTGGTTTCCTGGTGCTTATTGTAATGGCCCTGCACTTAGCAGTTGTGGTAAAGCATCAAGAGAATATGATGAAGGTGACTTTTATGAATACACCTTTATATCCAGTGATTATAGAAATGAGTTAGCACGAATAGAAAATACCAATTCAGAAGAAGGTGTAGTAGAAAAAATTCATAATCCTATTTCTATAATAGATGCACACTGGCTCAGTGTTACACAAGAAGAAAACGACCCTTATCTATCTTTGGAGAACTATACTATGCCGGACAGTCCAAGAGTAAAGGAAATGCATCTAGCTATTCAAGCACTAGCAGATGCATGGAGTGCCAAAGAGATGGCATACAAAGTAGATCCTGAAACAGGAGAGATACCAGATGATCCTGCAGAAAGAGACAGATTAGCAGGTAATCTTGCTTGGCATTTACTAATGCTATGCAAATGGAATGGAATACAACTATTAGACGACAAGAATATTCTGCACTACAAAGGAATAGATAGATTTCCCATTCAAGTTGTTGATTCTAGTGGTGAGGATAGTGTAGAAATACAAGGACACTATCCTTTTGGTGCATTAGCATTCTCTAATGAGGATGAGGAAGGAAATATATCTCAATTACCAGGTTTTCCTCCCAGTGATACTTCTAGACCACAAATGGCCTATAAACTTAAATCATCTGTATTCAAATCAGATGCTTTTGGAGATACTAAAATAGAAGAAGGAGATTATGTTCTTGTCAATACAATACAACAACTCCTACAAGTAGTAATGCATGACTTAGACAAAGCATTAGGAATGAAAGATTTAAGTGCTGGTGTTGTTCCTGGAGTAAGAGAAGGTGAGATATGTACCTATGAAGGCTTAGCTTCTGCTATCTCTGAAGTATTATACATGAACAGTGCAATTAGTAGTCAAACAGGACAAAATCTAATATCCAGTGTCATTACTCAAGGAATTGTAAGGGAATTACTTAAAGCTACAGGATTTCCATTAATACCTAAGACTGTAGAAGTAAATGTAGGAAATAACGTTACTGTTCCTTATCCAGGTATTCCAGAAGATTCTCCTACTCATTATCTCATGTTTGTTTCTCTAATGCAAACATTACAACCTATTGTTGCCTCTGTTCTTGACAAGATTCCTGCTGATATTTATCAACATTTATCAAACCAATCTTTATGATTAGACCAGGAACTGATTGGGAAAATAATGCTCCTAGGATTGTTTGTGAATCAGTTTCTTTCGGGGGAACTGAATTATTTAGTACTTTGTTAGGAGCTCAGATTGGTGGTTTTTGGGGTGCAGCTATAGGAGCTTTTGTAGGAGGTGTTGCTGGCCCAGTAGTTAGATATGCTCTATGCGGTGATTATGGAATAACTTCTCCACCATTAAATGGAGAAAATGAATTACCAAAACCTAATACTACTCTCAATGTTCAAATTAGCAGAACAATAACAGTAGAAGTATCTAAGCCACCAACACAACTTGATGTAGAAATCACTAGGACAATTTACAAAGAAGATGATGAGCTTAGAGAACCTGGTTCTACTAGGTTTCCTCTCTACAAAGCAATATCAGCAAGAGAAAGTCTAAAGAACAGAAAGTTTGGGTGCATATTATATCAGCCTGTATCCGATGAACCAATAAAGCTAAACAAGTGTAATATTCAAAGACCTAGTAATGATCCTGAAGAACAAGATAGACAAAAATTGGAAAACTTTATACTTAAACAGGAATCAAATACTTTAGCTATGGGAGTAGCTATAATGTCCACTATTAATCAAGGGAAAGTAAATACGGGAATTGTTATAGGCCCATATATTCTATCAGCTACTGCAACAGCATATGCAGCATTCAATAAACAAATGTATTCTTCTCCTATCACTAAGATACCTAAAAGGGTAGAATATGAATCTTGTACAATTTCACCGCCAACTGTTGATGTAGCTTTTTCAATCAAAAAAGATACTCAAGCTAAGTTTGAACCGTTTATAGAGATTACTTCTCCTCTTGCTGGAGTATCCAACTAACGCACCTATTGGTGCTTACTGACGCATCCTACGGATGCTTACTAACGCTCCTATAGGAACTTACTGACGCTAACGCCAACGCTACGCTATCGCTCCGCTGTACGTTCTCTCCATTGGCCTTATTTTGGCCAAGAAGACGTGTTAGAGGAGTTAGGGGTATAGATATACCCTCTGTGTACTAGAAGCGCCTTATAGGGCAAATAAAGGGCAAGTATGGCAGAAAGACGTACCCTACCCATATCAATCTCTGTCTCAGGGAGAGGTTCACCCCTTGTAAAGGTAACAGTAACAGTAAACGGTAAACTCTACAGAAACTTACCTCCACCTTTTGGTGGAGATGGTACAGTTCCTCCTAATGATATTGTTTACAATTATAATGTTGACTTAGAACTAACAGAAGAAGATGGAGTGAACTTTGATGGAAAGAATGTTATCAAAGTCCTTAGTGAATCTCTAAGTAGCTTTGACACTAATATTCTCAATATTGACTTAGGAAAAGAAGAAGCAGAATGTTTTATTCCAATACGTAACTTTAAGTCCAATATACCTGGAGGAGAAGGATATAAGACTCAATTACAGATAATCTTTGCTGATAAACCAAAGGGTGGAAAAGAATGTAGGCAGATTACTGTACCATACCCTAAAGACAAACTTACAGCAGAAATAATTAAGAAAGCAGTAGGTAATAGTGTAGAATTTGGTCAAGTCAAATGTGAAGTAGATATAACTCCCTATGGTTATATTAGATATTATGCACCTAATAAAGAAGTAGGTAGACAAGTAATTACTAGACTTGCTACTCTTAGTGCAGGTAAAATAGTTACAGAACCAGAAGATTCATTTAGGGCATCAGAGAGAAAAAGAGTATTTGATTCTCTTACTGGATATCCTACTAGAGCAATTATGTTTATCTTTGAAGAAGGTAAAGAGCCTAGATGCAAAAGATTCAATCTAAAGTGATGCTAGAATATAATTGTCGTAGTTTGTTTTTGCTGGAGATATTATGCAGTATCAGAAGTTTGATGTCAAACCAAAGAAAGCAGAGTATGATAGTCTTAAGTTTGACTCCAAGCTAGAGTTATCATTCTACAAGAGAATAATAAAGTATCCTAACATTCATGTAGTACCCAAAACATTGTTACGTGGAATAAACTGGAAATGGAAGGTTGACTTTGCTCTATATCCTGCTAATGAGATTGGAAGAAGTATGCTTAGAAAAGTTAACAATAGACATGGATTGTTTCTGTATGTAGAGACAAAAGGAGTCTTGGATAAGAACTTTCTGAACAAATACAGTACTATCATAAGAGAAGAGATTAACAATGATATTATTATTCTATCTACAGACTATAAAGCAGCTATCTTTCCTGATACTAGCAAAGAACCTTTAGGTTACTTGGTAAAGCCTGTGTATCCTATGAGAGTCTTCTTTGAGGCTCTTGACAGTTAAGTGTTTCATTGCTAGTATAGTATTGTCCTAACTTGAATGGGGTATAGATATGGATGGTATTTCTTACTGGAAAGACGTACTGATGGTTAAACCCCGTAGTATTAGACTACGTGGAGTTAGTTCTAGGATGCTTAGTCCAGAAGGTGAGATTCTGGATATCTATGAGAATGGTAGTGTTACTAAAGTACACTTCGATAAGAAATTTGCCTTCTGGGTAATAACGGAAAGGTTCTTGAAGCCACTAGGTCTTATTGGGAAGGAAGAGTATTTGAGGGATGTATTTTTCCCTGAACTAGTTGAGTATGTTACTACTGAAGGTAGCCTATCTCAAGAAAGAGAGTTGTACATTCTAGCGGACAAGATGTCAAGATACAATGGCAAGACTTTGGAGGAAAACCTTCAACTTCTTAGAGGCAACAGGAATAATGATGACAATGATGATTATAACTACTATGAACCTAATGGCAAGGAAGAAAGGTTGGTAACTTCTGGCAAGAAGAAGACAGCGTAGAGTGCAGCAGTAGTGGAAAGGAGGCGGGGAGTATGCGTATGCATACTCCCCGTTATTGTCTGTTCTCTCCATTGCCTTTATTTTGCCCTAGAAGACATCTTAGAGCACTAGGGAGTATGAGAGTACTTACCCCCATACTCAAATGCCTTGTAGGGCAAATATAGGCCAATAGAGCAAATCATCACCATATCGTTACATCACCATATGGTTATGTTGGATATTGGATAATAATCTTGGGATAGTAGTTGACAAGTAAGATTGGATTGATTACAATAAGGATGTAGAGTTTGGAGATTAACTATGCCAGGAAGATTCATTGATAGTCCTGATATTATAGGTAAGCGTTATCTGGATGTTTGTGATTATCCAGGTGATATGCCTATTGCCGTAGACGGCAATAGATGTGTATATCGAGGAAAAAGAAAGGTTTACTTGGTAAAAGATGGCATTGTAGAAGACTACTTTGACTGGGAGATTTATGGCTCCCAATATAGGGATGTTCAAAAAAACGCCCAGTATAAATGGGGCATTAGATGGATAATCGGTTAACTCTGATAGCGGGGATACAATATATCCCCGCGTTATTTGTTCTATATTGTTATATAACCAAACTGGAAATTAGATAATAATCCTAGGATAGTATTGACAACTAGACTTGGGTTGATTATAATGTGAGTGTACTAGTTTGGAGACTGGTAATGTATATTTTGGAAAGTGACTGGCAAAACTTGGAAATTGGTAATGTTGT
>Ga0308414_1002710_pt1 | contig 11512 bp, 13 predicted proteins | sample HotsprSampleOS50_FD_205667 | JGI IMG/M metagenome (GOLD analysis project Ga0308414, IMG submission 205667) | Hot spring phototrophic mat microbial communities from Octopus Spring, Yellowstone National Park, Wyoming, United States - 20090730_OS50 ... | reverse complement strand
GAACAACTGGCTGCTTGGCGCTCTGCCCGTGCAGGCGCAGGGCACATGCGGGCGGCGCGGTCGGCGCGACCAGGGCGACTGCTCCAGCCACTTCAACGTGACCTTCACCTATCCGGACGGCGTGCACGTAACGGTGACCTCCACGCAGTTCATCGAAGGCGAATGGGACGTCGCCGTGCGGCTGTTCGGCGAAGAGGGCAACGCGGAGATGCGCTACGACGCGCCGGTGCGGATCACGGGAAAGCGAGCCTGGGATGCGCCGGGCGTGGGCAAGCCGGAGAAGACGGAAGCGGCGGCAGCCGTCGCCGGAGCTTTCAAGGGCGCCATCGAGGACGCCGACGCGGAGAAAGAGCGCCACTGGATCGCGAGCATCACGAGCGGCAACTACATCAACGAAGCCGCGCAAGGCGCCGAGAGCACGCTCAGCGCGATTCTCGGGCGCACGGCGGCCTACACCGGGCGCACGCTCGCCTGGGATGACGTGGTCCGCAGCGGCGAGAAGTGGGACGCCGGACTCGACGTCCGGCGGTTGTGAGGGAAAAACGCGGGCGGCGGGGCGGATCTGCTAATGTGAAAGATTCCCCTGATGGAATCGACGCTGCCCGATATTCTTGCCCGCATTGTCGAAACCAAGAAAGCGGAAGTCGCGGAAAAACTGGAGCAGAGGCGCAGCCTGGAGATGACGGCGGCGCTTCAGAAGGGCCAGAGGCGCGATTTCCGCGCGGCGCTCCTGCGCCGTGCGCCGGCGATCATCGCCGAGATCAAGAAAGCCAGTCCGAGCCGCGGCGTGCTGTGCGAGGACTTCAACCCCGGCGCGCAGGCGCGCGCCTACTTCGCCGGCGGCGCGGCGGCGCTGTCGGTGCTGACGGACAAAGAGTACTTCCAGGGGTCGCTGGGCGATCTGAAGACCGCGCGCGCCACGGCGCCTCTGCCCGTGTTGCGCAAGGATTTCACCATCGATGAGATCGACGTGGTGGAAGCAGCGGCGGCAGGCGCGGACGCGGTGCTGCTGATCGCGGCGATCCTGACGGCGCGGGAGATCGGGCAGTTCCGGCGCGCAGCGGAGCAGTACGGCATGGCGGCGCTGGTGGAGGTCCATGATGAGGCGGACCTGGACAAAGCGCTGGAGGCGGGCGCGGACCTGATCGGCGTCAACAACCGCGACCTGAGGACGTTCAAGGTGTCGCTGGAGACGGCGGAGCGGCTGGCGCCGCGGCTGCCGCGGGAAGCCGTGCGCGTGGCCGAGAGCGGGATTCACGGCAGGGCCGACGTCGAGAGGCTCGCAGCGGCCGGATACCAGGCGTTTCTCGTCGGCGAGCACCTGATGCGTAGCGGCGACCCGAAGCGGGCGATCGAGGAGTTGCGCGGCTCGTGACGCTGATCAAGATCTGCGGCATCACGGCGCTGGAAGATGCGCTGGCGGCGTGCGACGCGGGCGCCGACGCGCTGGGTTTCAACTTCTGGCCGCGCAGTCCGCGCTACATCGAACCGGAGCGGGCGGCGCAAATCATCGAACGGATCCCCGGCAACGTGCTGGCCGTAGGCGTGTTCGTGGACGAGCCGGCGGAGCGGATCGAGGCAACGGCCGCGGCGGCGGGCGTCGAAGTGGCGCAGTTGCACGGCGCCTGCGGCGCGCCGCGGCTGCGCTGGTGGAAGGCGCTGGAGGCGGGGCCGGACGTGCGCCGCCAGATGGAACAATTCGATGCGGAAGCGTTTTTGCTGGACGCGCCCGCGGGCGCGCAGCGCGGGGGCACGGGCCGCGCGTTCGACTGGGCGCTCGCCAGCGGGCTTCCCGGGCGCATCGTGCTTGCCGGGGGGCTGGGGCCTGACAATGTGAGAGAGGCGATCCGCGCGGCGAGGCCGTGGGGCGTGGATGCGTGTTCGAGGCTCGAGAGCGCGCCCGGCCGCAAGGATCCGGAAAAAGTGCGCGCCTTTGTGCGCGCGGTGCGGGAGCCGGAATGACGGAACAGACGATCCAGGTGCCGGACGAGCGGGGCCACTTCGGCCCCTATGGCGGGCGCTATGTGCCCGAAACGCTGATGGCGCCGCTCGAGGAGCTGGAGCGGGCCTTCCACGAGGCGCAGCGCGACGAGCAGTTCCAGCGCGAGCTGAAGGAGTTGCTGGCGACCTATGCCGGGCGCCCCACGCCATTGTATGAAGCGCGGCGGCTGAGCGAAGAGCTGGGCGGCGCGCGGATCTTCCTCAAACGCGAAGATCTGCTGCACACGGGCGCGCACAAGATCAACAACTGCCTGGGCCAGATCCTGCTGGCGCGGCGCATGGGCAAGCGTCGGATCATTGCGGAAACGGGCGCGGGCCAGCACGGGGTGGCCACGGCGAGCGTGTGCGCGCTGTTCGGCATGGAGTGCGTCGTTTACATGGGCGAGGAAGACATGCGGCGGCAGCGGCTCAATGTCTTCCGCATGCGGCTGCTGGGCGCGAAGGTGGTTGGCGTGAAGACCGGCAGCCGGACGCTGAAAGACGCGGTGAGCGAGGCGATGCGCGACTGGGTGACGAACGTTGAGACGACGCATTACCTGCTGGGCTCCGCTTTGGGCGCGCACCCCTACCCGCTGATGGTGCGCGAATTTCACCGCGTGACGGGCGAAGAGGCGCGGCGGCAGATCCTGGAATGCGCGGGGAGGCTGCCGGACGCGGTGATCGCCTGCGTCGGGGGAGGCTCGAACGCCATCGGCATCTTTACCGCATTCATCCCCGATGAACGCGTGCAACTGGTCGGCGTGGAAGCGGGCGGGAGGAAACTCGCGCCGGGCGAGCACGCGGCGCGCTTCGCCGGCGGCTCGCCGGGCGTGCTGCAGGGCGCCTACAGCTATCTGCTGCAGAACGGCGACGGGCAGGTGCTGCTGACGCACTCGGTGTCGGCGGGGCTGGACTACGCGCTGGTGGGGCCGGAGCATGCGTGGCTACATGACCAGGGGCGCGCCGAGTATGTAGCGGCCTCCGACCGCGAAGCGCTTGAAGCGGCGCGGCGGCTGGCGCGCGCCGAAGGCATCATTCCCGCTTTGGAGAGCGCGCACGCCGTGGCCGAGGCAATCCGCCGTGCGCCGCAAGCCAAGGGGCAGGTCTTCATCGTCAACCTGTCCGGGCGCGGCGACAAAGACACCGATATTTACCGCGAGAATTTTCCGGAACTGGATGCAGCCGATGGAGTCGAGTGAACGCATCACACAGCGCTTCGCAGCGGCGCGCGCAGCCGGACGACCGGCGCTGATCACCTACCTCACCGCGGGCGACCCGGATCCGGAGCGCACGCCCGCTCTGGCGCTGGCTCTGGAGCGCGGCGGCGCGGACATCCTGGAGCTGGGCGTGCCGTTCTCCGATCCGATCGCCGACGGCCCCGTGATCCAGGAAGCATCCGACCGCGCCTTGAAGGCCGGCACGACAGTGGAACGCGTGCTGGACATCGCGGCGGAGACCCGGCGCCGGAGCGAAATGGCGATCGTGCTGTTCAGCTACATCAATCCGCTGATGCGTTACGGCTTCGGCAAACTCTGCCGCGACGCGCGCGAGGCGGGCGTGGATGGCGTGCTGATTACCGATCTGAGCGTGGAAGAGGCGGAGGAGCCGGTGGAGGCGATGCGGCGCCACGGCCTGGACCGGATCTTCCTGGCGGCGCCGACGAGCACGGACCGCCGGCTGGATCTGGTGGCGCAGTACTCGAGCGGCTTCGTCTATGTGGTGTCGCGCACGGGCGTCACGGGCGCGCGGGAGATGGTGGGCCAGAGCGTGGCCGATCTGGTGCGCCGGCTGCGCGCGCGCACGGCGCTGCCGCTGGCCGTGGGTTTCGGCATTTCGAAGCGGGCCCATGTGGAGGAGGTGGGGCGCTACGCGGACGGCGCCGTGGTGGGCAGCGCGGTGATGCGCGTGGTGAACGAGAGCGCGGATGAAGAGCTGGAGACGAAGCTGGAGAAGCTGTGCAGGGAGCTGAGCGGAACCACATGACGGCGGAGGAGGCGCAGGCGGCGCTCGATGAGCTGCGGCGGCTGATCGACGGGCTCGACCTGCGGATTCTCGAACTGCTGAACCAGCGCGCGCAGATCGCGGCGCAGATCGGCGACGTGAAGAAAGCGGCGGCGCTGCCTGTATATGAGCCCAAGCGGGAAGAGGAAGTCTTCCACAACGTGACGTCGAACAACCCCGGGCCGCTGTCGGAGAGCGCCGTGCGGCGGCTGTTCGAGCGCATCATCGACGAGATGCGCCTCCTGCAGCGGGAGCGGCTGCGCAAGGAGCAGGAACAATGATCATCATCATGGAGAAGGGCGCCACCGAGGAGCAGATCGAGGCGGTGATCGAGAAGCTGATCGGGCTGGATTTCAACGTCCACCGCTCCACGGGCGAGGTGCATACGGTGCTGGGCGCGGTGGGGCCGTCGGAGCTGGTGGACCCGGACGAGTTCAAAGTGATGCCGGGCGTGATGGAGTGCCACCGCGTGATGACGCCGTATCAACGCGCGGCGCGCGCGGCGAAGCCCGCGCGAACCGTCATTCGCCTGCAGAATGCGCGCGCCGGCGAGGTCGAGATCGGCGGCGGGCGCGTGGCCTTGATGGCGGGGCCGGGAAGCGTGGAAGGCGAGGAGCAATTGTTCCGCTGCGCGGAGCTGGCGGCGCGCGGGGGCGCGAAGCTGTTCCGCGCGGGCGGGCTGCGCGCGCACCTCTCGCCGCTGAGCCTGGCGGCGTTGGACGAGGCGGCGCTGCGCCTGATGCGGCGCGCGGCGGACACCTTCGGCATGTTCCTGGCGGGCGAAGTGACGGAGGCGAGCCATGTGCCGGTGGTGGAAGAGCACGCCGACGTGCTCCTGATCGGCTCGCGCAACATGCAGAACTACCCGCTGCTGCGCGCCGCGGGCCGGGCAGGCAAGCCGGTGTTGCTGAAGCGGGGCGCGGCGGCCACGGTGCAGGAGCTGCTGGTCTCGGCGGACATGATCCTCGACGGCGGCAACGAGGCCGTCATGCTGTGCGAGCGCGGCGTGCGCACATACGGCTCCTATACAAAGAACACGCTCGACGTGACCGCGATCCCGGTGCTGCACAAGCTCTCGCACTTGCCGGTGCTGGCCGACCCGTGCCGCGCCGCCGGACGGCGCGACATGGCGCCGGCGCTGGCGGCGGCAGCCCTGGCCGCGGGCGCCGACGGTCTGCTGCTGGACGTGCACCCGGACCCGTCGAAGGTGCTCGCCGAGGGCGCGCAATCGCTTGAGCCGGAGCAGTTCCTCGAGCTGGCGAGGCAGTTGAAGGCGCTGGCGGCGGCGATGGGAAGGAGCTTCTGAAGCCCTCATGGAAACGGTAGTCATCGCCGGCGTGGGGCTGATCGGCGGGTCTTTCGGACTGGCGCTGAAGAGCGCCGGGTTCCGCGGCCGCATCCTCGGCGTGAGTTCGCCGCAGACGATCGAGAGGGCGCTGCGGCGGGGCGCGATCGACGAGGGCGCAAGTCTGGAAGATGCGGCGCCGCGCGCGGATTGGATTTACCTGGCGGGGCCGATCCGCGCCATCCTGGAGACCCTCCCCAGGCTCGGCGGGCTCGCGCGCCCCGGCGCGCTGGTCACCGACGCCGGAAGCACCAAGCGGCGGATCTGCGAAGCGGGCAGCCGGCTGCGCGGTGCGCTGTTTCTCGGCGGGCACCCGATGGCGGGCAAGGAGAAGCGCGGCGTGGAGGAGGCCGACGCGGAGCTGTTCCGCGGCAGGCCCTATCTGCTGGCGCCGGCCAGGCCCGGGGATCTCTCGGCGCCTGCCGCGCGGGAGTTTGTCGAGTGGCTGGAACGGATCGGCGCCGAGCCGCGCGTGTTGACGCCGGAAGAGCACGACCGCATCGTGGCGCTCAGTTCGCACCTGCCGCAGATGCTTTCCACGGCGCTTTCCGCGGCGCTCGACGGCGAACCGGGCGTGCCCGGGGCGGCGGGGCCGGGGCTGCTGGACATGACCCGGCTGGCGCTGAGCGGCTGGGAGATCTGGCGCGACATCCTGGAAACAAACCGGGACGAAATTGTTCGCGCCCTCGGGATGTTCGAAGACCGGCTCGAAGCCCTGAAAACGGATCTGGAGCACGGCCTGCCTGAGGACGATTTCCGGCGCGGCGCGGAGTTCGCCCGGCGGCTCCGCGAAAGGCCTTGATCAGCGCGGCGGCGCCGCTTGCGGCGGAAGCAGCGTGTAGCTCCAGCCCGAGCCGGGCGCGGCGGCGGCGACGTGAACCCCGGCCGGAGCGGGAACGCGCTGCACAGTCCAGTCGCCAAGGCGGAGCGATTGCACGCCATCGAGAAGGGGCGAGAGATCGAAACAGGCCAAAGCGGGCGCTGGCAACTGCCACGCGGCGGCCAAGGCGCGCCGGGCGGCGGTGATGGCAGCCAGCGACTCGCGCCGCGCATGCGGCGAGAGGGGCGCGATGCGAAGGCGCTCGATGGGGTGCATCCACTTTTCGGGCCACAGATCCGTCGAGCGGCTGTCAACGACAGCGATTGACACAGGAGTGGAATGCGACGCGGCCACTGCGGTCCACCCGCATGAGGAAGATATGGCCAGGCGATCTGAGGCAGCCCCGGCGCCTGGATGGCCTGGGCTGACGGACGACGTGGCCGCAGGCTCGAGCATCGCATCCGTCTCCGCGGTGACGTACCGCGGCGGAATCAGCGCGATTCCGAACAGCGGGGAGCGCGGCGGCTGCCAGTCACTCGACATGCGCGAATCCGATTACCGCCGGGATTCGCCCCGCAGAACCTCCACCGGGCCGTGGTCGTCGCAATGGCCCTCATGCGGGTGATGCAGATGCCCATCCACGAGATAATCGACATGGCCGCCGTGCGGCACAGCCTCGTGGCCGCACCCGGGCCCGTGAACGTGCCCGGGCTCGTGCCCCCCGCAAGCATGGCCGGGCGTGCAGCCATCCGGATTCTGCGCCGATACCTCCAGAGCGCATTCGTCCACGTGATCGCCGTGCATCGTGTGCAGGCAGCCGTCGTGAAGGTAGTCGATGTGATCTCCGTGGCGGATGGCGGTGTGGCCGCACCCCTCGCCGTGGACGTGCATGTGCTGGGGATGAATCCTGTGCTGCGGCATAGTCAAACTTATGTCATATCCGAAGCGCCGAAAAAAGGCTAGAATGTATTTGAGGAGGCGTTCTCATTAGCCAGAAGCTCCAGCTTCGCGTCCACGGGATGGATTGCGGCGAGGAAGTGTCGCTGCTGCGCGCGCGGCTGAGCCGCGTCAAGGGCGTGCGGGAGCTGCGCTTCGACGTGGCGCGCGGGCTGATGGAGGCGGAGTATGCGCCGGAGCTGGCGAGCGAGGAAGAGATCCGCGCGGCGGTGGAGAGCGCCGGGATGTGCTGCGAGAAGTGGGCGGCGCGTCCGGGCAAGCGGCGCGCGGGCGGGCGGGACGCGGCTGTAGTCTGGCTGAGCGGCTTGCTGCTGGCGTGCGGCGTGGCGCTGCAAATCTGGCAAGGCGCGGGGGTGGCGGAGACGCTGCTGGCGCACAGTCACGCCGGCGCCGCGCATCATCACGCCACGCCGGCGGCGGCGCTGGCTTTCTACGCGGCATCGGTTCTCGCGGGCGCGAGCCTGTTCTGGCGCAAGGCGTGGGCGGCGCTGCGGAGCCTGCAGGCGGACATGAACCTGCTGGTGGCCGTGTCGCTGCTGGGCGCCGCGGTGCTGGGGGAATGGGCGGAAGGAGCGACGCTGGCGTTTCTCTACGGGCTCGCCGGAAGGCTGGAGGCGCTGAGCCTGGAGCGCGCGCGCCGGAGCGTGGCGCGGCTGCTGGCGGTGATGCCGGCGCAGGCATGGCTCGTTCATGGAGACCACGAGCACCGCGTGGACGCGGCTTCGCTGAAGCCCGGCGCAAAGGTGCGCGTGCGCGCCGGCGAGCGCATTCCTTGCGACGGGGTGGTGCTCGATGGCGAATCGCGGGTGGACCAGTCGCTGCTGACTGGAGAGTCCGTGGCGGCAGAGAAGCGCGCGGGCGACGAAGTGTTCGCCGGAACGCTGAATGAGAGCGGCACGCTGATGGTGGAGGTGGTGCGGGCGGCGGAGGACACACGGCTGCAGCGCATGCTGCGGATGCTGGAGGAATCCGGCAGCCGGAAAGCGGAGAGCGAGCGGCTGGTGGAGCGGTTCGCGCGGCGCTACACTCCGGCGGTGTTGCTGCTGGCGCTCGGCGTGGCTGTGATCCCGCCTGTGGCGGGAGCGGGGAGCTGGAGCGATTGGCTGTATCACGGCATGGTGGTGCTGCTGATCGCCTGCCCGTGCGCGTTTGTGATCTCGACGCCGGTGACGGTGATGGCGGCGCTGGCGAGCGCGGCGCGGCAGGGCGTGTTGGTGAAGGGCGGCGCGTTTCTGGAAGCGGCGGGAAGGCTGAAGGCGCTGGCGATGGACCGCGCCGGGATCCTCACGCAGGGCGAGCCGCGGTTGGCGCGGAGCGAAGAGCTGAGCGAAGAGCACGGGATGGAGCTGCGGCAGTGGCAGCGCTGGCGCTCGGAACAGGGCGGCGGCATTCCGCTGACGCCGAAGTGGGCGCAGGCAGGGGGAGTGGCGGCGCCGCTGGCGGAGAAGATCAGCGGGCTTTCCGAAGAGGGCTGCACGGTGGCAGTCCGCCCGGGCGGCAGCGTGCTGGAAGCGTGGTGCGACGCGCCTCTGGCAACAGCCCGGACGCACGTGCATTCGTTGCGGCAGCTGGGGCTGGAGCGTGTCGTCCTGCTGGCCTCCGATCCCTGGCCGGCCGCCCGCGCGGCGGCGGAAGCGGCGGGGATCGCCGAATGCCAGGCTGAACTCTCGGCGGAAGAGAAGGCGCGGGAGATCGAGCGGCTCCAGCGGGAAACCGGCGCCGCGGCGATGCTGGGCGACTGCGTGGCGGACGCCGCCGCCATGCGGCGCGCGGCAGTGGGCATCAGCGTCGCCTCGCCAGCGGCGGAAGCGGCGCAGGAGAGCGCGGATGTAATCGTGGCGGGAGCGGCACTGGAGAAGGTGGCCTTCCTGGTGGCCCACGCGCGGCGCACGCTCCGCGTCATCCGGCAGAACATCGCGCTGGCGCTGGTCCTGAAGGCCGCGTTCCTGGCGGCGGCGGCAGCGGGGAAAGCGACGCTGTGGATGGCGGTGGCGGCCGACACGGGCGCCACGCTGATCGTGACTCTGAACGGCCTGCGACTCTTGCGGCCCACGCCTCATCCATTCAGACAGGAATGACAACCCGGAGACAGTGGCTGCTGTTGCCTGCCGCCGCGCTGCTGCTGCGCGCGGAGGAAAAGCAGAGCGTGCGCGGAAAGCTGCGGCAGGCCCCGGACCTGCCGCCTGCGATCGCCGCGAAGGACGGCCGCGTGGTGGAGCTGGAAGCCGACGGGCCGACCACGGCCGTGCTGCGCGACGCGCGGCTCAAGGACGAGGACTTCGAGGCAGTGGGCCGCTTCCGCACGCCGGCGCGGTTCGTGGTGGATCCGATCCACGAGCGCGCGCTCTTCGTCTGGCGCGGGGGCAAGCGCCTGGTGGTGACGTATTGGTGCGACGTGTGCTCGATCCGCGCCTGGTCGCCGGGGCGCTGCCAGTGCTGCCAGGAGGAGATGCGCGTGGACCTGCGGGACCCGTCGCTGGGGGAGATGGAGCTGAAGTAGACTGCTCGTGTGATGCGAGCGGCTCTGCTTTTCACCTGCATGGCGGTGACCGGCGCGGCGCAACGGTACGAAGCGCGCATGGAAACCGTGGACGGCTTGCCCGTGGCTGTTCTGCGGGACGCAGCCACGGACACCGTGGTTCGCATCGCGACGCAGATCGGCAACAACTCGTACGAGATGACCGTGCGCGGCCAGCCCGTGTTCTGGTCGCCATACCGGACGCTGGCGGAGTGGAAGGCGAAGCCGGCGCATTTGGGCAATCCCTTCCTGTGGCCGTGGGCCAACCGCATCGACGGCATGGCGTACTGGGTGCGGGGGAAGAGATACCTCCTCAATGAAGAGCTGGGCAACGTGCGCCCTGGGCCGAACCGCGCGCCGATCCACGGGCTGCTGGTGTACTCGGATCTGTGGCAAACAGCGGGGCACGGCGCAGACGCGGGCGGAGCGTTTGTCACGTCGCGGCTCGAATTCTGGCGGCATCCGGCGCTGATGGCGCAGTTCCCGTTCGCGCACGCGGTGGAGATGACCTACCGGCTCAGCGAAGGAAGGCTGGAGATCGAGACCGTGGTCGAGAACCTGAGCCGCGAAGCGATGCCCGTTTCGCTGGGGTTCCACCCGTACTTCCGGATCACGGACTCGCCGCGCGACGAGTGGACGGTGACGCTGGCGGCGCGGCGCAAGCATGTGCTGAACGAGAAGCTGATCCCGACGGGCGAGACCGCCCCGCTGCCTTACCCGAGGACGCTGGCGCTGAAAGGCGTGGTTCTGGACGACGTGATGGATGAACTGGAGCGGGACGCGGACGGCTGGGCGCGGTTCCGGGTGCAGGGCAGGAAGCAGAGCATCACGGTGGAGTACGGTCCAGGGTATGCCGTGGCGGTGGTGTACGCACCCCCGGGCAGAGAGTTCATCTGTTTTGAGCCGATGACGGCGGTCACCAACGCGTTCAACGCCACGCACGCCGGCTGGTACGGCGGCATGCCGTGGATCGAGCCGGGCGGGCGGTGGCGCGGGGTGTTCCGGATCGTGCCGGAAGGGTACTAAGGAAGGCCCGCGGAGGCGCGGGCCTTGTTCTCATCTGGGCAGTGATTCCGGTCACTTCACGCCGGCCGGCTTCTTGGGCGCGGCGGCGGGCGGCGGGGAGGCTGGCGCGGCGGCGCCCGGCGCGCCCGCGCCGAAGCGCTTGTCGTACAGCTCGACGATCTGCTGCGTGATGTCAATGCCGTTGGCGGCCCACAGCACGGGGCTTTGTTGCGAACTCACGTCAAGAACCAGAGCGAAGCCCTGCTGTTTGGCGTACTCGTCGATGACCTGCATCATGCGCTGGCCGATCTCGTTGACGAGCTTGCCTTCCTCCTGCTGGAGATCGTTCTGGAGATCTTCCGTGTCCCACTGGAGCTTTTTCTGTTTGTCGTCGATCTCGCGGCCGAGCTTGTCCCGGACCTCCTGCGACGCCGTGTTGGCGAGCGTGGAAAGCTGGTTGCGCAGCTTCTGGATTTCGTTGTTCTGGGCCTCCACCTGCTTGAAGCGGGGCTCGAACTTCTGCTGGATGGCTTCCCGCGCCTTGGCGCCATCCTTGGTGGCGACGATGGCGCCCTGAATATTGATGATGGCCACCTTTGTGGGCGCTTGCGCGGCAAGGACGGCCGGGACAGCGGCAACCAGCGTTGCCACGCGAAGGGTCTTCCAAACGGATGTCACGATTCTCTGGCTCCTCAAAACTTGCATGGTAGCATTGCGCGCCTCAGAACGTGCGGCTGATGGTAAAGCGGAACATGGTACGGCGCTCGAAGTAAGGCGCGGGATTGGCGAAACTCAGGGTGGCCGCCTGGAAGGTGGCCATGTTGGGGAACATGGACGGGGTGACGGCGATCGGCGGGATGAACCACTGCTGCACCACCGTCGGGTT
>Ga0308414_1002707_pt1 | contig 11522 bp, 8 predicted proteins | sample HotsprSampleOS50_FD_205667 | JGI IMG/M metagenome (GOLD analysis project Ga0308414, IMG submission 205667) | Hot spring phototrophic mat microbial communities from Octopus Spring, Yellowstone National Park, Wyoming, United States - 20090730_OS50 ... | reverse complement strand
CCGCGGGAGGGTCTGGGAGGGCAAAGCCCTCCCAGGAGAACCCTGTTATCCCCTTGCGGATGCGGGCCGGAGGCCCGCGCACCCGGGCCCCGACCTACGGGAGGATCTGGGAGGGCTGCGCCCTCCCAGGAACAACCTTTTTTCATCCCGTCGGTGTGCGGCGGAGCCGCATGGACGGCGAACGTGAACATACGCCCTCGGCGAGGGGTGTGGGGAAACCGGGTTTCCCCACGCCCCCGCCCCGCAGGGGGATGGGGAAACCGGGTTTCCCCATGCCCCCACCCGCGGGAGGGTCTGGGAGGGCTGCGCCCTCCCAGAAACAAACTTATTTTCATTGCGGCGTTGTGCGGCGGAGCCGCATGGACGGCTGAGGTGAATATACCCCCCTGCGGGAGGGGTTGGGAGGGCGCGGCCCGCGCGCAGGGGTATGGGGAACCTCGGTTTCCCCATACCCCTACCCAGTATGCAGTTGCGTCCCTTGTACCCTTCGGCTATAATTGGCAAAGGCCAGTGTCCTCTGGCGGGACGCTGGCCTTTTCTGATGTAGCTTATGCAAACCAGTGCCGTTCGTAACGGGATCGCCGCGGGCCAGGCCCGCCGCGCCGCTCCCCACGCTTCCCCGTGCGGGGCCGCGCGGCGCAACCAGGCCTTATCGCGCTTTCATCATGGTGCGCATGCAGCGCGTGCACACACGCACCTGGACCGTCTTGCCGTCAGCGGCTACAATCGTTGTCTTCTGCACATTGGGGCGCCACATGCGGTTGGTTCGCCGCTTGGAGAAGCTGACATTGTGCCCAAAGGACGGCTTTTTTCCACACCTTTCACACGTAGCCATGGCTCCTGATCTCCAGAGAGATACGCATATTTCTGTCTCCGCGAGACTATACCATACCGCGGCCCCTTTGGCAAACCGGCAGGCTTGAGAATGGCGAAGATCAAAGTTGTCACCGACGGTTCCGCCGATATCCCGCCCGATCTGGCGCGGGAGCTTGACATCGAAGTTGTGCCGCTCGTCGCTCACGTCAATGACCGGGCCTACCGCATCGGCATTGATGTCAGCGATGATCTGCTCTACGAGTCGCTGGGCGGCTGGCAGCGTTTCAGGGTGTCTTCACCTTCGGCAACGCAGTTTGAGCAGATCTACCGGCAGTGGATCAGCGAGGTGGATCATATTTTTTCTATTCACCTCGGCGCGCGACTGGGCAGTTGTATGGCCAATGCCGTGGCGGCGCGCAGCCGCCTGCCGGCCAGCACGACACGCCTGGAGGTCATCGACAGCAAGTCGGCCTCCATAGGCACAGGCTCGGTGGCGATTGCCGCGGCCCGCGCCGCGCAGGAGGGGGCCTCGCCCGAGGAGATCAGCCGGCTCATCCACGCAACCATCCGCCACACCCACGCGGTATTCTTCGTGGATACCATGGAGTACCTCGAGCAGAGCGGCCGGCTGACGATTGCCGGCTCGGTGCTCGGTTCGATGCAACGGATCAAGCCGCTCATGATCCTCGATGAAGGCGAGATTGTGCCCTATGAGCGCACCCGCACCCGCGCCAAGGCCCTCGAGGGTCTCTTCACCTTCGTCGAGGATTTCCCCCGCGTCCAGGAGGTGACGGTGCTCTACGCCACGACGCCCGAGGACGTTGACAAGCTGCTGGAGAAGATCGCCCCGGTGTTCCCGCGCGACCAGGTGCGGTGCGTCCGCTTCGGCCCCGCCGTGGCCGCGCATCTGGGGCCGGGGGCTATGGGGGTGGTGGTCTTCGAGGGGTTGGAAGCGTAGGGCCGGGGGGTTGGCCGCGCCAATCCTGCGGCCCTGCCCGCGTGATCATCTATGCGCAATCGCGAGCACATCATTCGCCTCGGGAAGACCCTGGCGGCCGAACTGCGCCGTGGCTGCGATGATGGGGCGGCAGAGGGCGGCATGGAGCAGTTTCTCGCTGCCTGGCGCGCCGCCGCCAATGGCGATCTGGCCGAGCCGGCCGTGCGCTCCACCCTCGAATTGCTCGCCGACTATGCCCGCCAGCCGGTCCTCGAACGGCGCCTGCGGGTTACCCAGGCCCTCGAGTTGCTGCGGGCGCTGTTCCGCCAGCCGCCAGCCGGCGCGCCCCCGGCGCCCCCCGCCCCGCGGCGCCGCGCCGCGCGCCCGGCGCAACCCGCGCCGGCGCCCGCCACCCGCGCGCTGACCCTCACCGACCCGCTGGATGTCCTCCCCGGCGTAAGCCAGCGCGATGTGCACGCCTTCCGGCGCCTGGGCCTTCGCACGGTCGAAGATATCCTCTACCACGTTCCCCATCGCTACGACGACTACAGCGCCCGCAAACCCATCGCCGAGTTGAGCATCGGCGCCGCCGAAACCATCGTCGGCGAGGTGACCGATGTGCGCCTGACCGGCGGCGCCCGCAGCCGGGTCGAGGTGCTGGTGAGCGACGCCAGCGGCTCGGTGCGGGCCGTCTTTTTCAACCAGCCCTGGCTCGCCAGGCAACTGACCGTCGGGCGCATGATCGTGCTCAGCGGCAAGGTCAGCACCTACAATGGCATGCGCCAGTTCGCCAGCCCGAAGTGGGAACCCTACACCCCCGATGGCGATACCATTCACACCGGGCGCCTCGTGCCCGTCCACCGGCTGACCAGGGGGTTGATTGACCGTAACGCGCGCCGGGTCATCAAACAGGTGGTTGACGCCGTCACCCCGACCATGCCCGATCACCTGCCGGAGGCGGTGCGCCAGCGCGCCGATCTGCTGCCGCTCGGCACCGCCCTGGCCCAGATCCATTACCCTGACAGCCAGGAGCGCCTCGACCAGGCCCGCCAGCGGCTCGCCTTCGACGAGTTGCTCTTCATTCAACTCGGCGTGCTGCAGCGCCGGCTGAGCTGGCAGAGCGAACTGGGCTACGCCATGCGCTTCCTGCCCCAGGTCCAGCAGGACCTCCTGGCGGCCCTGCCCTTCAGCCTCACCGGGGCCCAGCAGCGGGCGCTGGAGGAGATCTGCGCCGATATGGCCCGGCCCGTGCCCATGGCGCGCCTGTTGCAGGGCGATGTCGGCTCGGGCAAGACGGTCGTCGCCGCCGCCGCCCTGGCCCAGGCCATCGGCAATGGCTTCCAGGGGGCCATGATGGCCCCGACCGAGATCCTCGCCGAGCAGCACTACAAGGGCCTCAAAAAGCTCCTGGGCCGCGTTCCCGTGCCGCGCGAGGCCAGAGCCGCCGCCGAAGGCGCGGATTGGAAGGAACGCCTCGACCCCGCCGAGGCGGCCCGCCTGGCCGAGATCAAGGCCCTCCTCGGCATGACCGACGCCGACGATATGGGCGGAAAGGGCATTCGGGTGGCCCTCCTCACCGGCGGCCTGGGGGCGCGCGAGCGCCGCCGCGTGCTCGAAGGCGTCGCCGAGGGCGAGATTGACCTGGTCGTCGGCACCCACGCCCTGCTCACCGAGCACGTGCGCTTCCGTTCCCTGGGCCTGGTCGTGGTGGACGAACAGCATCGCTTTGGCGTGGAACAGCGCCAGCGCCTGCGCGACAAGGGCTTCAACCCCCACATGCTGGTGATGACCGCCACGCCCATTCCGCGCACCCTCACCCTGACGATCTACGGCGACCTCGATGCCTCGGTGCTCGATGAATTGCCGCCGGGGCGCCAGGCCATTCGCACCAGATGGATCAAGAAGACCGAACGCGAGAAAGCCTACCGCCATATCCGCCGCGAGATCGCCCGGGGGCGCCAGGCTTTCGTGATCTGCCCCCTGGTCGAAGAGAGCGACGAGGTGGATCTGCCCTCCGCCGAGGAGATGTACGCCACCCTCCAGAACGAGATCTTCGCCGACCTGCGCGTGGCCCTGCTGCACGGGCGCATGCTGCCGCGCGAAAAAGATGACGTGATGCGCGCCTTTCGCGACCACCAGTTCGATATTCTGGTCAGCACCGCCGTCATCGAAGTGGGCATCGACATCCCCAACGCCTCGACGATCGTCATCGAGGGCGCCGAGCGCTTCGGACTGGCCCAACTGCACCAGTTTCGCGGGCGGGTCGGGCGCGGCGAGCACCAGAGCTACTGCATCCTCATCTCTGACAAGCACGATAACGACGTGACCCGGCAGCGCCTGGAGGCCATGGAGCAGACGACCGACGGCTTCAAGCTGGCCGAGATCGACCTGAGCCTGCGCGGGCCGGGCGAGTTCTTCGGCACGCGGCAGAGCGGCACGCCCGACCTGAAGGTGGCCCGCCTCGCCGACACCCGCCTGCTGCACGCCGCGCGGGTCGAAGCCGAGCGCATCCTGGCGAGCGACCCGCAACTGGCGCGGGAGGAGCATGCCCTGCTCCGGCAGAAGGTTGAACGCTTCTGGGTGCAGGCCGCCCCCGCCGGCTGATGGGGACGGTCAGAGGGCGCAACCGGCTCGCGCTGCGCTTGATTGTCCTAACGTGAAAATAAGCTGCTGGGGCAGGGGAATGGGGAAACCGGGTTTCCCCATTCCTCCACCCGCGGGAGGGTTTGGAAGGGCTGCGCCCTCCCAAGAATAACCTTATTCTCATTGCGGCGTTGTGCGGCGGAGCCGCGTGGAGGACTAACGTGAAAATAAGCTGCTGGAGCAAGGGTGTGGGGAAACCGGGTTTCCCCACGCCCCCACCCGCGGGAGGGTCTGGGAGGGCTGCGCCCTCCCAGGAACAACTTTATTTTCATCGCGGCGTTGTGCGGCGGAGCCGCATGGAGGGCTGATGTGAAAATAAGCCCTCGGCGAGGGGTGTGGGGAAACCGGGTTTCCCCATCCCTCAGCGGACGCGGGCCGGAGGCCCGCGCACCCAGGCCCCGGCCCCTGGGAGGGTCTGGGAGGGCTGCGCCCTCCCAAGAACAAACTTAGTTTCACTGCGGCGTTGTGCGGCGCAGCCGCATGGACGGCTGATATGAAAATTAGGCCGTTCACGGGAGGGTTTGGGAGGGCTGCGCCCTCCCAGGAACAACGTTTTTCATCACGGCAGTGTGCGGCGCAGCCACATGAGAGTCTAGTGTGGTAAGAGCGGCGATTGCCCTATGAAAGACGCCCAATCTAGGGCATACAGAACCCGGCCAGGGCTTGCAGAAGGCCGAGAAACTTGATACTATACCACAAGATGCACGCCTGTTCTATATGGACAGGCAGTGTCCGAAAGAGGCAAGGATGCTCTCACGCGCCGCACCGTTTGGTCCAAATTTAGATTTCGTGCCACTTCCCGATAACGCTCGCCAGGCAGTCCATGACAGCCTGGTTATGTGTGGCTTTGCCCGTGAAGCTATTCTTGAATCTTACAACTTCACCGGGCGTGATGGTTATTTCAAACTAAATATGCTGGCCTTCGCGGATCGTATTCGCCGCACCCCTGCAGAATATGCCGGATGTGTGGTTTACAACGTAACGAACGGTCTTCCTGAAAGAGAGATTGTCTCAGTCCTTGCCCAGACAGCAGCGCCTTTTCACATCATTCATCGAGAAGACAGGTTTTCATTTTGGGCAAGCACATTAGATGGAAAAAAGATACAGCCTGTTGAGTTGGTTGCCGAGATTTCCTATTCTCAGCTATCTCAGGCACTTCAAGAATACAAAGTCGATCTCGCTCCTGACCAGATAGTCAGTGTGAAACAGGGGCGCAGTCAGTTTGCGCATCCCCACTTACGCGAGGTGGAACCGCTTCAACTGGCGCTGTGGGCGATTGATGTCACCCGTGACACGCTGGTAAATACATTTGGACAGGCTGTGGCACAATTGCGCACCGATCTTGGGGATCGACCTGATAGCGAAGTTACCGGTCTGGCAATTCGAATGCTCGGCGCGACGATCCTTGCTGATACCGGCGTCTTTGGCCCATCAATGCGACAGCAAGGACGTGACCTGCCTCTCAATCAGTTGTTCCTCAGAGCCGCCGAGAAATATCCGACCTATTTCAGGGAAATGCACCTTTTGGAGCGGGATTATCAGTTGATCCAACACGCCTATGTCATCTTGCGCCAGATATATTATTCTGGCTTTGCTCCCGACATGCTCAGCGCGCTTTATACGAAAGCTTATAGTAAAGAACAACGCAAGAGACTTGGCTTCTACGACACCCCCCTCTATCTTACTCGTCGCATTTTGCACAACATTCCGGTTGAGTTTCTCCACCCAGAGCAGCGCATTGTCGTAGATATGACATGCGGGTGGGGAAGCTTCCTTATTGCGGGCGCCGAGCGGTTATCGCAACTGAGCGACATGCGTGGTCGCTCGCTCCGCGATCATATTATCGGGAATGACATTGACATCTTCACAGCGCAACTTGCCGGCCTCGGACTTTTGCTTGCTACGTCAGAAGATACCTGGCATATCGATCATGAGGATGCGCGTCAATGGTCCTGGATTGACATGCACACACCAGGCATCATTGTTGGCAACCCACCCTTTCGTGGCAGGCGTGATCAGCCTGAAAGCCTGGAAGACTTGATGCCAACGAAAGGAAAGCGAACGCGCGTTGAGGCCGCTAATGCATATTTAGATCTTGCCATACGCAACGTTCGAACTGGCGGTTATATTGCCATGATTATGCCGCAATCATTTCTTGTTGCTGAGGCGGGCCCTGACGTGCGGCGCAATCTCCTCGAAAGCTGTGATGTCACTGAGATCTGGGAACTTCCAGGGCGCATGTTTCCTGATGCAAAGGTGCAGCCAATTGTGCTTTTTGCCCGCAAGGAGTCGGGGAAGCGCAAGACGGTATTCCCGATCCGCACACGGAATATTCAGAAAAGCACCATCGAAGCATTTAAGAAGTCGGGGATTTTTACGGCTTCGAATATCGCATCAGATTTTTCCATACCAGAAGATGGCGACATCAAGACCGGTGCAAAAAAAATCACCAGAATAGATGCACCGGTTATTTTGTCAGATGTGGATTGGTATGCATTACGCCAAATATGCAGAAATCTTGCTAAGTATGCAACCATATTCCCCGGCACAATTCGGGGCAAGAAGAAAGAAAATAAGCGGTGGCTGAATAATCCAGAGCAACGAAAGGTTTTATGGCTGACGAATGCACGAGAGACTGTGCCGGGATCATGGTATATCGATTATGGTACGGCAATCAGTGTAACTTATCCAGGAGACTTCGAAAAGCCTCGTCTTGAGCATCAATATATACTTGATTCGGAAAAGATCATTATAGTAGCCTCACCTCATCCAAGTTGGGGCAGACGCGCGAAAGCTGTTGTTGAACGGCAAGGTTATCACGTCTCGCATAGCTTCTGGGTTGTGTGGCCTGATGAAAAAACAAACCCCTATCTCTCGAAGGAAGCGCTGACTGCCATCATGAACTGGCACGTCAGCAACGCCTGGATTGCTGAATATCTCAACTATCCATGGATTGAACGACGCATCATTGAAACGATACCCATTCCGCGAGATCTCAGTCCAGATGATTGTCTTGCATTGACCGACGCTGTTCGAGCGATTGAGCGGGCTGCATATGCTCATCAGCGTTTACCAGAAGATTCGGTTCAATCCATCGATACGATTCTTCGCAGAGCCTATGACCTGGACGACGCCACCTACGCACGACTGCGCGCGATATCGGAGTGGGATGAGCATCCTCATATCACGCTTGATCCGCAGCCTGATCGCAGTGTTGCCGATTATGTCATTAGCGGTATCGTCGAAGAGGTGCAGGCTGAAAAGGGCGTCGTGTCCCTCTGGATCAGCGGCTTCGACGATGCGCAGACCGTGCCGATCGATCCTCTCATGCCTGGATGGATGCTGCGCCCGGAGACGCCGTTCCGGGCAAAAATACCCTTTGTTCATAAGCGCAAACGTTCACTTGAAGGTGTCGTGTGGAACTCGTTTGCTCCACAGCAACACACCTACCAGAATGAAGATGAACTTGTGCAAGAATTAGCCCGTATTTTCGCTTCCGGCGGAGAACGAGACGGATGACGTTTCAGCACAACGTCAAAGTGGCATTCCTGGATGTAGGGCAAGGTGATAGTATCGTGGTGACAGTACCGGACACCGGAGAGGCTGTCATCATCGATTGTCCCGAAGCAGATACGGTCATCGAATATCTGCGCGGTGAACCTATTCGCTTTATTCGTGGGCTGATCATTACCCATCTTCACCTTGATCACTATAGGGAATCTGTGGGGTTCGTCGAGAACTGTAGGTCACAATTAGGCATCGAGTGTGAACGCCTTATTTTTAACTGGCCATCAAGCCGCCACCTGTTAGCGCCTGATGCTGATGGGCATAGTGAGATATATAGTGACCCCAAACGACGTGAACGGGCGCGGCGCACAGCCTATCAAGAATTGGTTGCCTGGGCAGAGCAGAACATTCCCTCCTGCATTCCATTATTGCGACCCAATAATGGAGATCGTCTAGAGATTGATGGGGAGATCAAGAACGCGATTAGAATTTTACAGCCCTTTCACGGTCACATGGGAGTTCTTATTCATCTTGGTTTGAACAATACATCAGCTATCTTGCGAATAGAAGGCCCTGGCTCTTCAGCTCTGCTTACGGCAGATATTGAACCTGGTGGATGGGACGAGTTAAGAAAGCACCATTCAGATCTGCGAAGTGACGTGCTTAAGTTTCCTCACCATGGCGCCTGGAAGAATGCCAACCCTGCCGATATCCTGACCGCAGTTGAACCCTCAATCGTAGTTATCTCCGTTGGTACAGACGGCATTCGATACGACCACCCTAATACAGATGTCTTTAGTGCTATACAAGGCCGTTTAGAAACAAAGTTGCTCTGTACTCAAGCAACAAGCCGTTGTGTTCATAATCCTGACTCTCACACGAGTGCTATTCATGCCATTCTTGAAGCAGATGCGGCTTCGCGTGGAAGCAGACTTATCCGCACCTCTCGTGGTTGTCCCTGTGCTGGAACGATAGTCATTGAATTAGGTGGGCATGTCAGGGTTCTTCAACCCGACAGGTTGGTCCATCGCGACCGGATCATTCGGCCATTTCTCAGTTCACATCAGTGTGTCATATAACAGCCAGACTTTCCGAACGCAAAGCCATAGACACGGATCGCTATGCCACACGAACCGACCGGCGCCCCTCCAGGCCCGACGCCCCGTCTCCGGGCGACCCCCCTGGCCCGCGCCCTGGCCCGCGCCCACGGGATCGATCTGGCCGCCCTGGCGGGAAGCGGGCCCGGCGGGCTGGTGGTGGCGCGTGACGTGCGCGCGCGCATCATCTCCCCTGAGCGGAGGGTTTCGGCGCCCGCCCTGGCTCCCGACGCCGCCTCTACGCCTTCCGCAACACGTTCCCACCCCACCGGCGCCGGCGTTGTTGAGGCCACGGCCCCCCGCGAGACCACCGCGCGCCCTGAGCCATTCACCGGCGCCGCTATCCCGGTGGCGACGGTGACGCTGGAGTTCGACGCCGGGCCGGCCCTGGCGCGGATCGCCGCGCTGGGCGAGGAATTCGCGCGCCAGGGTCTGCCCCTGCACCTGGGGATCTACGTGGCGGCCGCGGTGGTGAAACTCCTGCCCGCGCACCCGCGCCTGAACGCAAGCTGGCTGGGCGACGCCCTCGCCCTGCGGCGACGAGTGCGCCTGGCCATCGCCGATATCGCGCCGGAGGGACTGCGCTGGCAGGTGATCCCCGACGCCGGCGATCTCAGCCTGCGCGGCCTGGCGCGCGCCCTGGCCGGGCCGCCCGACACGGGCGCGGCGACCTTCGCCCTGGTGAGCCTGGCGAGGGGCACAGGCTGGTGGAGCGCGCCGCCGCCCCTGCCCGGCACCGTCGCGGCGCTGATCCTCGGCGCGCCGGAACGCCGCGTCGTGGTCGTGGGCGGCGGCCTGGGCTTGCGCTCGCTGGCAACGCTGACCCTGAGCTACGACGCGCGCGCATGCGATCAGCGCCAGGCCCTGGAGTTCCTGGAGACGTTGCGAACCCACCTGGAAGAACGCGAGCCAATCTGAGCATGCGAGTGGTATAATCAGCGTACCCGCTCCGTCGAGGAGCGACGGGCAAACCCGCTGCGCCCGACCCTGAACCATACCGCAGGTTTGCGGAGTAGCCCCCGGCCCGTATGCATGGACACGCTCTGGCTCGGCTACCACGGCCTCGATCTACCCTTCGACGAGATCGTCGCCGTCCTGCGCTACCAACCCGCCCTGGACAGCCAGATTGCGCGAACCTACGGGCGCGTGCCGCGCGGCGTGCGATCGGTGGTCGTAACAGTCACGGGCGCGTATCTGCCCGCCCGTTTGCCCCTGGAGACCCTGCGCCGGCGTTGGGCCGGTTGGCGCAGGCATGGCCCGTAGGGGGTCGTCCGGGTCATCGCATAGTCTGTCGGAGCCGGGGGCCGGGAAACCCCGGGTTCCCCGGCCCCCAAACCCGCGGGAGGGACCGGGGCGGGCGCCGCCCCGCGCACCCGGCGCCCCGGCCCGGCGCCCCCCGTGGGAGGGTCTGGGAGGGCCACGCCCTCCAGGAAACAACCCGTTTTCTACCCCGTTGCTGTGCGGCGCAGCCGCATGGACGGCTAACGTGAACATACGCTCTCGGAGCAGGGGTGTGGGGAAACCGGGTTTCCCCATACCCCCGCCCGTGGGAGGATCGGGGAGGGCCACGCCCTCCAGGAAACAACCGTTTTTCACCCCGTTGCTGTGCGGCGCAGCCGCATGGACGGCCGATATGGTAAGCTTCGAGATCAGTGTTAGCGCGATCACCACCGCGCCACCAGAACGGATCTTCGCCGTGCTCGACGATTTCGGCAACTGGCCCGGCTGGATGCCCTCGTTCGAACGGGTGCGCGTCGAACTGCCCGATGAAGGCACCCCGGGACCGGGGTACCGCTTTCGGCTGCGGGCCGCCATTGTTCACGCCGATATGGAGGTGGTGGATTTTACTCCCCTCTCACGGGCAACGGCCTTTCGTATCAGCTTCCCCCCACTCACCGGCGTGAACCGCTGCCTGGTCGTGCCACTGGACGACGGCCGCTTTCGGATCGAACGGGTCGACTCCCTCCACCTGCCCGAGTTCGTGGTGGGGCTGATCGGCCCCCGCCAGCGCCAACGGTTCATTCACCTGGCCGGCGAGTTCCTGTCGGCGCTCAAGCAGCAGGTCGAGGATCAGCATCCCAATGGTTCGTCGGCGCCCTGATCGGTTTGCGCCACCGGGACCGAGGTGAACATAGCCGATAGCCGATACCCCGCCGCCGTTTTCATCGCGGCGTGGTGCGCCATACGCGTGACCATCTCACGTCAACATGGGGGAACCCGGTTCCCCCATGCCCCCCGCCCGCGGGAGGGTGTGGGCGGGCTGCGCCCTCCAGCAGAGGTCTGGGGAAACCGGGTTTCCCCAGACCCTCGCCCGATGGGAGGGTGTGGGCGGGCGCAGCCCTCCCAGGAAGAACCTATGTTCATCCTGTTCGTGTGCGGCTGAGCCGCATGGACGGCTGTTTATGGACGACACCAGCCAGGCGCTGCAAGGACTTGTCACCGCTGTGGAGCGCGCAGGCTTGCGCGCTCCCCTGGCGCTGATCCTGGATATGCTCAGCCCGATTGACGTGGTGAGCAGCCAG
>Ga0308414_1002704_pt1 | contig 11530 bp, 7 predicted proteins | sample HotsprSampleOS50_FD_205667 | JGI IMG/M metagenome (GOLD analysis project Ga0308414, IMG submission 205667) | Hot spring phototrophic mat microbial communities from Octopus Spring, Yellowstone National Park, Wyoming, United States - 20090730_OS50 ... | reverse complement strand
TTTGATGCCGAAAGGCGTTGATCACGCCTTTGTCAACTTCAGCTAAGGGGGGTGTGAAATGGTGCAAAAATCTTTGATGCCGAAAGGCGTTGATCACGCCGCGGACGTGGCTAATGCCAACCGCATCGGCTGTGGTGCAAAAATCTTTGATGCCGAAAGGCGTTGATCACATTAGCCCGGCAAACAGGTTTTCCAGCGAACTGGGTGCAAAAATCTTTGATGCCGAAAGGCGTTGATCACTCGTCGAAAACGAAACGCTGACTTACTGTGAACTTGTGTGCAAAAATCTTTGATGCCGAAAGGCGTTGATCACTCTAACCGTTGGTTTGTGTCCGTTTAGGTTGCCCAGTGCAAAAATCTTTGATGCCGAAAGGCGTTGATCACCCCGGATTGAACGCCTGATCGCGGCTGAAGCTGACCGTGCAAAAATCTTTGATGCCGAAAGGCGTTGATCACTTCATCAATCTCTACGAAACCCTCACCCCGCTGGGGTGCAAAAATCTTTGATGCCGAAAGGCGTTGATCACTTTACACTCAAGGGTGCGGTTCTGCGGGACGAAAACTGTGCAAAAATCTTTGATGCCGAAAGGCGTTGATCACGCGCTACTCTTGCTCTCGATTGTTTCGAGGGTCGCCAGTGTGCAAAAATCTTTGATGCCGAAAGGCGTTGATCACACGATCTTAATTCCCTGCACCGCGTTCAGGCTTTTGTGCAAAAATCTTTGATGCCGAAAGGCGTTGATCACGGCACAGTGCCGGTAGCCGCGTTGGTCACTGAAATGTGCAAAAATCTTTGATGCCGAAAGGCGTTGATCACACGCAAACGACGCGCCGGAGGAAATCGTGCAGGTGGGTGCAAAAATCTTTGATGCCGAAAGGCGTTGATCACCTGTCGTCGCCCGCCGTCATTGATTACACCCGAAAGTGCAAAAATCTTTGATGCCGAAAGGCGTTGATCACTCTGGCCTGTCGTTGGTCTTGGGGCGAAGCAACGGTGCAAAAATCTTTGATGCCGAAAGGCGTTGATCACTGCTGGAGTTCGTAGGGCGGATTACCACAGCGATTGTGCAAAAATCTTTGATGCCGAAAGGCGTTGATCACACAGGCTTACCGCCACCTAACTCTGTCAGGTGCTTGGTGCAAAAATCTTTGATGCCGAAAGGCGTTGATCACTGCGCCTTTTGCGCCTGCGTAATCATCTCAAGCCGTGCAAAAATCTTTGATGCCGAAAGGCGTTGATCACAACTACGGGTTACGATTGAAGGGGACTTCACAAGCGTGCAAAAATCTTTGATGCCGAAAGGCGTTGATCACCTCGACGCTTGGCGTTGGCGGCTGATGACCGTGCAAGGTGCAAAAATCTTTGATGCCGAAAGGCGTTGATCACAACGTCTCGGCGTTTGATTTTGCGAAGGGGTCAACGGGTGCAAAAATCTTTGATGCCGAAAGGCGTTGATCACTTGGCTTCAGCGATGGCGTCCCGGCGGCCGCGTTCGGTGCAAAAATCTTTGATGCCGAAAGGCGTTGATCACCGTGTGCGTGTACGCGCGTGTGAAGCGCGTCCCGGGTGCAAAAATCTTTGATGCCGAAAGGCGTTGATCACTCGTCCCATTGTTCGGGCGTTAGTTTTGGTACTCTGTGCAAAAATCTTTGATGCCGAAAGGCGTTGATCACAGCGCGCCTGTCTTCGCCTTCGAGCCGAACTGGGCAAAGTGCAAAAATCTTTGATGCCGAAAGGCGTTGATCACGACTGCTTGCGCCACAGCAGTTCGGCGGCTCGTGGTGTGCAAAAATCTTTGATGCCGAAAGGCGTTGATCACTAGTGCAGCCCGGTTGCCTTTGCGACGTGCTTCAGTGTGCAAAAATCTTTGATGCCGAAAGGCGTTGATCACTTACGTCCCCCGCGTCAATTTCAGCCAAGTTACGGTGCAAAAATCTTTGATGCCGAAAGGCGTTGATCACCACGCGGCTTCAATGCCGCGCTGCTGGAGTTCTTCGGTGCAAAAATCTTTGATGCCGAAAGGCGTTGATCACCTTCTGACGAGTTGGCGAAGAAACGAACCGTCGAAGTGTGCAAAAATCTTTGATGCCGAAAGGCGTTGATCACCTCGCGCGCCAACAACGGCTGCACCACCGCCCATAAAGTGCAAAAATCTTTGATGCCGAAAGGCGTTGATCACGTCAACGGGACGTATTACCGCACGCGCTTCGGCAGTGCAAAAATCTTTGATGCCGAAAGGCGTTGATCACGCGGTTTTTTCCCGACAGCGCCGGCGGCAAAGAACGAATGTGCAAAAATCTTTGATGCCGAAAGGCGTTGATCACCGCGCGCGGATTTCGTCCGGCGTCATTTTTTCCAACGGTGCAAAAATCTTTGATGCCGAAAGGCGTTGATCACTTGCACGTCCCGGCTTGGTGGTAATTGCCGGGGCGAGTGCAAAAATCTTTGATGCCGAAAGGCGTTGATCACACCGAGTTTTTTGACACGCCCGCTGGGCTTTATACGGGTGCAAAAATCTTTGATGCCGAAAGGCGTTGATCACGCAGAAACGGCGAGTGCGCAATAAAAGGCGCGTCGTGCAAAAATCTTTGATGCCGAAAGGCGTTGATCACAGCGCAAGGTACGCCGATTCATTCTTGGAAAGATTGTGCAAAAATCTTTGATGCCGAAAGGCGTTGATCACCTCCCGCCGTCCACTCCCGTCTGTCCCGATTGCCGGTGCAAAAATCTTTGATGCCGAAAGGCGTTGATCACCCGGGCTTCCAATTGCCCCAAGAAATCCGCGCGATTCGTGCAAAAATCTTTGATGCCGAAAGGCGTTGATCACTGTCACGCCGTACTGTGCGACGAACCGGCGAACTGGTGCAAAAATCTTTGATGCCGAAAGGCGTTGATCACAGGTCTTGGCGTTGCGCGTGGAGCGTGACGCCGAAGGGTGCAAAAATCTTTGATGCCGAAAGGCGTTGATCACACGCGCCGGAGGAGATTGTTCAAGTAGCTTCCGGGTGCAAAAATCTTTGATGCCGAAAGGCGTTGATCACTGATACGTCGCCGCCGTCTTCGTAGCTGCCGTAAGAGTGCAAAAATCTTTGATGCCGAAAGGCGTTGATCACTAGAGCTGTACTTGCGCCCAGTGGTCGGGGCGCGCAGTGCAAAAATCTTTGATGCCGAAAGGCGTTGATCACCGCCGGTTGCGTCTGACAGCAACGCGGCAGGCGGGTGCAAAAATCTTTGATGCCGAAAGGCGTTGATCACGATGACGCCTGAAAAGTTTGAGGAAGAATTCCCGGAGTGCAAAAATCTTTGATGCCGAAAGGCGTTGATCACCTGAACGTGCCGCAGGGAAACTTCACGGCGCGCAGTGCAAAAATCTTTGATGCCGAAAGGCGTTGATCACGTCAGCTTGGCGTTCAATATCGGTCTCGGCGCGTTTGTGCAAAAATCTTTGATGCCGAAAGGCGTTGATCACACGCGCCGGAGGAAATCGTGCAGATAGCCACAGGGTGCAAAAATCTTTGATGCCGAAAGGCGTTGATCACCCACGCCGTCCCGGAGTGCAGCCGCAAGCGCCTGCGGTGCAAAAATCTTTGATGCCGAAAGGCGTTGATCACCTGCAATTCCGCCACAGCCTGGTCAACGGCAATCTGTGCAAAAATCTTTGATGCCGAAAGGCGTTGATCACTCTGGGCTGGGATGCTTGGGGACGCCAGTGGAAGGTGCAAAAATCTTTGATGCCGAAAGGCGTTGATCACAATCGCGTGGACGGGCTACTTGCGCCACAGCAGTTTGGCGGTGCAAAAATCTTTGATGCCGAAAGGCGTTGATCACACTGGGTAAGGGTTGTTAAACATGGCAGCACCTTGTGCAAAAATCTTTGATGCCGAAAGGCGTTGATCACATCGACTTCGGATTGTGGGAGGCTTGATATGGGCTGTGCAAAAATCTTTGATGCCGAAAGGCGTTGATCACTTCCGCAGACAGAGAATATCCAGCCGGACGGTGATAAGTGCAAAAATCTTTGATGCCGAAAGGCGTTGATCACCCGACGGCGCGCCAGTGCTTGCGCCGGTGGCTGACGTGCAAAAATCTTTGATGCCGAAAGGCGTTGATCACTTACGCCGTGTGGGGCTGGCGACCACGCAAGCCTCGTGCAAAAATCTTTGATGCCGAAAGGCGTTGATCACCTGGGACAAACCGCGTGGACGGGCTGCTCGCGCCGCAGTGCAAAAATCTTTGATGCCGAAAGGCGTTGATCACAAGGCGGTCTCCCGCCGGTCATCCCAGCTCCAGTCGTGCAAAAATCTTTGATGCCGAAAGGCGTTGATCACGTCACACCCGGACGGCGAAACGGGGGCAGGTTATCACCGGTGCAAAAATCTTTGATGCCGAAAGGCGTTGATCACTAAACTCGAATTTCGTTTTCCATTTTTCCAGCTACCGGTGCAAAAATCTTTGATGCCGAAAGGCGTTGATCACGAATCGCAAGGCGTTGTGGTGACTGTCTATCGCGAAGTGTGCAAAAATCTTTGATGCCGAAAGGCGTTGATCACCTGGGCTGGCGGCGTCCTTGTTGTTGCGCAAAGCAGTGCAAAAATCTTTGATGCCGAAAGGCGTTGATCACAGCGCGATACGTGACTTCCCAACGCGCCCGAAACGGTGCAAAAATCTTTGATGCCGAAAGGCGTTGATCACTACTTATAGTCGGAATAAGTCTGGTAGTACTCAGCCGTGCAAAAATCTTTGATGCCGAAAGGCGTTGATCACTCAACGACAGCCTGCGCCCCTGAGCGCGTGTCGTCAAAGTGCAAAAATCTTTGATGCCGAAAGGCGTTGATCACTGGCCGCTGGATTCAGGGTTGCCGGCGTGGGAATGTGCAAAAATCTTTGATGCCGAAAGGCGTTGATCACACGCGCCAGAGGAAATCGTGCAAGTAGCTTCCGGGTGCAAAAATCTTTGATGCCGAAAGGCGTTGATCACCTCACCCACGTCAAGGAACTCATTGAACAGAACCTTGTGCAAAAATCTTTGATGCCGAAAGGCGTTGATCACTGAAATTATCTACCGCCGAGCCTGCCGAAATCCTAGCGTGCAAAAATCTTTGATGCCGAAAGGCGTTGATCACCGCGGCTGATGCCCTCTATCGCTGTTAAGCTGTCGTGCAAAAATCTTTGATGCCGAAAGGCGTTGATCACTACACGTCAGCGCTGTCGGGCGAAATCCCGCGCTGGTGCAAAAATCTTTGATGCCGAAAGGCGTTGATCACAAAATTCGGCTGAAGATACCCGGACAATGTTGGACACCGTGCAAAAATCTTTGATGCCGAAAGGCGTTGATCACTAAAGCAGGTTTGGTTTTTAGTTTTTTCCAGCTACGTGCAAAAATCTTTGATGCCGAAAGGCGTTGATCACACACCCTCCAGTACAAACTCAACGTCAGGTCAATGTGCAAAAATCTTTGATGCCGAAAGGCGTTGATCACCGCCAGCGCGCGTCGAAAGCGGCTTGCGCGTTACGGTGCAAAAATCTTTGATGCCGAAAGGCGTTGATCACTTCTCCATAGGGACATTTTCCAGCCACTTGGCGGGTGCAAAAATCTTTGATGCCGAAAGGCGTTGATCACTTGACACCTTGCTTGCTGTGCGCAACGCCGTGGAGGTGCAAAAATCTTTGATGCCGAAAGGCGTTGATCACTTTGTGCAGCATAGTTGTACTGCACATCCGGCGTGGTGCAAAAATCTTTGATGCCGAAAGGCGTTGATCACATCACGCAGGCGCAAAAGGCGCACATCTACGAAAGTGCAAAAATCTTTGATGCCGAAAGGCGTTGATCACCGGCGTAGCGACAGCGCCATATCGCCCCAAAATAGGTGCAAAAATCTTTGATGCCGAAAGGCGTTGATCACCTTGTACAATTCTTTATTGACGAGGAAGAAGTCGAAGTCGTGCAAAAATCTTTGATGCCGAAAGGCGTTGATCACCTGGGCTGCCGGAAGGTGACAATGCCGTGACGGAGCGGTGCAAAAATCTTTGATGCCGAAAGGCGTTGATCACTTGCTTCCTACGAGTCCTGGCGTGCCGCCGCCGCCGGTGCAAAAATCTTTGATGCCGAAAGGCGTTGATCACTAACCCTGGTGTGGGGAAAACAGCGGGTCAGGGTGTGCAAAAATCTTTGATGCCGAAAGGCGTTGATCACGTTTCCTCCTCCTTTTTTTCTTTTTTTCCTGTCCGGTGCAAAAATCTTTGATGCCGAAAGGCGTTGATCACTGAGAAACAGCCAGCGGGCCGTCGGGTGCGCTGCGTGCAAAAATCTTTGATGCCGAAAGGCGTTGATCACCCGCGTCAAACGAGCGCGTAGGGTTTACGGTGGATCTGGTGCAAAAATCTTTGATGCCGAAAGGCGTTGATCACCCGCCGGTGGAAGCCATCCAGCGGTGGATCGTGCTGGTGCAAAAATCTTTGATGCCGAAAGGCGTTGATCACTTGACCAACGCCAACGTCCTTACCACAGGATTTGAGTGCAAAAATCTTTGATGCCGAAAGGCGTTGATCACACAGAATCCTTGTATTGCTTGGTGCGGTCAATAAAGTGCAAAAATCTTTGATGCCGAAAGGCGTTGATCACGCGCATTTTGGGCGGCAAGCCTGTAGGCTGATATTGTGCAAAAATCTTTGATGCCGAAAGGCGTTGATCACGGTGAACTATCTGCCGCCGCACACCGGGCGCATCAGGTGCAAAAATCTTTGATGCCGAAAGGCGTTGATCACCACAATATCTTGTGGCGGCGGCTGATCCAACGCTGAGTGCAAAAATCTTTGATGCCGAAAGGCGTTGATCACCGCGAACTCGCCAAGCAACTCCAGACGGGCGAGATTGTGCAAAAATCTTTGATGCCGAAAGGCGTTGATCACACCGAGCTTCTTGACGCGCCCGCCGGGCTTTACACTGGTGCAAAAATCTTTGATGCCGAAAGGCGTTGATCACCGCGGGTCGTCCGCCTCGGTGTCGCTCACCGGGCGGTGCAAAAATCTTTGATGCCGAAAGGCGTTGATCACTAAAGCTGCACCTGCGCCCAGTGGTCGGGGCGCGCGGTGCAAAAATCTTTGATGCCGAAAGGCGTTGATCACCCGAATTGCGCTTGCCGCGGCGGCACGCTGCGCCTGTATTGTGCAAAAATCTTTGATGCCGAAAGGCGTTGATCACGCACGCGCTGGGCTTGCTTGGGGGCAGCAGGGGAGTGTGCAAAAATCTTTGATGCCGAAAGGCGTTGATCACAGACCGCCGGAACCGGATTTTGTTCGAGCTTGGCGGGTGCAAAAATCTTTGATGCCGAAAGGCGTTGATCACCCTGCCGGTGGCGCTAAAATCGCTTATAGGGCTTTGTGCAAAAATCTTTGATGCCGAAAGGCGTTGATCACGACAGGTTGACGCCTTCGGACTTGGGGCGTCTTGGGGTGCAAAAATCTTTGATGCCGAAAGGCGTTGATCACGTTTCGTCGAGTTTCACTGTTCGTCTCCTTTCTCGTGCAAAAATCTTTGATGCCGAAAGGCGTTGATCACCTGAATAACGGCTTCGGCGTCGTTGACGGTAACCTTGTGCAAAAATCTTTGATGCCGAAAGGCGTTGATCACGACGCCAGGTTGCAGGCTCCGGGACGCCACAGGGTGTGCAAAAATCTTTGATGCCGAAAGGCGTTGATCACCAATTCCCGCGCTTTGCTGACCTGATTTTGCGCCGTGCAAAAATCTTTGATGCCGAAAGGCGTTGATCACGCGGCACAGTGCCGGTAGCCGCGTTGGTCACTGAAATCGTGCAAAAATCTTTGATGCCGAAAGGCGTTGATCACATTGACTTTGGACTGTGGGAGGTGTGACGTGTCTTGTGCAAAAATCTTTGATGCCGAAAGGCGTTGATCACCAAACGGTGACGCAACGCTCCAATTGCCAACGGAGTGCAAAAATCTTTGATGCCGAAAGGCGTTGATCACTGTTTTTCTGTTTCAGCAGCGCCATTGAGGATGCAGTGCAAAAATCTTTGATGCCGAAAGGCGTTGATCACCGTCACCCACGCCGTGCCGTTGTAAAACAGCCACTCGTGCAAAAATCTTTGATGCCGAAAGGCGTTGATCACACACCGCCCCGCCGGAATTGTGGCTGGAGATTGACGGAGTGCAAAAATCTTTGATGCCGAAAGGCGTTGATCACTGCCTCACGTTCCTTGCGCAAGGCTTCTTTGAGTGGTGCAAAAATCTTTGATGCCGAAAGGCGTTGATCACACACCGGAGGAATTCGAGAAAGAGTTTTCCGACGTGGTGCAAAAATCTTTGATGCCGAAAGGCGTTGATCACTTCGCCTGCTCAACCAGCCAGATTTCTGTGCCGGCAGCGGTGCAAAAATCTTTGATGCCGAAAGGCGTTGATCACTAAAACCGGTTTGATTTTTGGTTTTTTCCAGCTACGTGCAAAAATCTTTGATGCCGAAAGGCGTTGATCACGGATTGACGCAAGCGCAAAAGGCGCATATCTACGAAAGTGCAAAAATCTTTGATGCCGAAAGGCGTTGATCACGCCAAGCTCTTTTCGCCCTACGCTGGCGCTGTACAGTGCAAAAATCTTTGATGCCGAAAGGCGTTGATCACTTTTTCCCCAGGCTTTCTTCCTCACTGGTTCTGCAGTGCAAAAATCTTTGATGCCGAAAGGCGTTGATCACATTACGTCGGCGCGGTGGCGCAAAACCCAGTACGGGGTGCAAAAATCTTTGATGCCGAAAGGCGTTGATCACCGCGTCCAGCAGGACTTGCCAGTTGTTTGGTGGAGTGTGCAAAAATCTTTGATGCCGAAAGGCGTTGATCACTACTGGACAGACAGGTAGTGTCCTGTGCCGCTTTTGTGCAAAAATCTTTGATGCCGAAAGGCGTTGATCACCCCGACCTGACTTTTCTTTGGGGCGGGCAGCCGTTTGTGCAAAAATCTTTGATGCCGAAAGGCGTTGATCACTTTACGCTGAAGGGCGCGGTGTTGCGCGATGAGAACGTGCAAAAATCTTTGATGCCGAAAGGCGTTGATCACATATTGGTCTCGGTTTCAATCGAGCACGAGCGCGCGGTGCAAAAATCTTTGATGCCGAAAGGCGTTGATCACGACAGCGCTGGAAGTGAAATCGCCGGATGGAAGGCTGTGCAAAAATCTTTGATGCCGAAAGGCGTTGATCACCCGATATGATCCTGCGTCACGTTGACGCGGTGTTGTGTGCAAAAATCTTTGATGCCGAAAGGCGTTGATCACGGGCGGGGCTAGAACGGCAACTCGTCAACCCACCAGTGCAAAAATCTTTGATGCCGAAAGGCGTTGATCACAGGCTTGACGCGCTTACGTGTCAGGTACGGATGGTCGTGCAAAAATCTTTGATGCCGAAAGGCGTTGATCACGCAACCCTGGAAACAATCGAAAGCAAGAGTAGCGGTGCAAAAATCTTTGATGCCGAAAGGCGTTGATCACCTCGCACTGTGCTGTTACTTTTTCTGGCAGAATAGGTGCAAAAATCTTTGATGCCGAAAGGCGTTGATCACGTTAATCACGATTCTCTCACCCGCCGCGCCCATCGTGCAAAAATCTTTGATGCCGAAAGGCGTTGATCACATGTCTTCTCCTTTCGGCAAAAAGGCGCGCCAGACGGTGCAAAAATCTTTGATGCCGAAAGGCGTTGATCACACTTTCCCGTTGAGGACGATGGCGAAGAAGACACGGTGCAAAAATCTTTGATGCCGAAAGGCGTTGATCACCCGCTGCCTAGCCCCTCTTGGAAGGCCCTAGACAGGTGCAAAAATCTTTGATGCCGAAAGGCGTTGATCACCGCCTTCAACTCCGTCCGGGAGCAAGTGGGCAAGCTGTGCAAAAATCTTTGATGCCGAAAGGCGTTGATCACACCACCTGATGGGCGCGGCGGGAGAAAGAATCGTCGTGCAAAAATCTTTGATGCCGAAAGGCGTTGATCACATCCGGACACTGGTGAATCACGCCTGAAGCTGCGCACAGGTGCAAAAATCTTTGATGCCGAAAGGCGTTGATCACTGGGACTTCGGGCGTAATCCGCGCCCGGCCATCTGCAGTGCAAAAATCTTTGATGCCGAAAGGCGTTGATCACTGTTAAGATGCCGGCAGGCTCGGTGGCAAAAAGGTGGTGCAAAAATCTTTGATGCCGAAAGGCGTTGATCACAACTTGCGGCGTTGCGCTATTCTTATCAGCGGGGTAGGTGCAAAAATCTTTGATGCCGAAAGGCGTTGATCACCAGAGCAACGCTATCTTCGCGCCCTTCATCAAAGGTGCAAAAATCTTTGATGCCGAAAGGCGTTGATCACGAACACTTTGCGCATCTGCGTCTGTTGACGCGCGCGTGCAAAAATCTTTGATGCCGAAAGGCGTTGATCACAAAACGACAGCCTACGTACCGGTTTCCACCTATACGTGCAAAAATCTTTGATGCCGAAAGGCGTTGATCACCTGACGGCGTGTGCCGCGTTGATTGACAGGTTAGGTGCAAAAATCTTTGATGCCGAAAGGCGTTGATCACAGTTGCGGGTTACAATTGAAGGGGATTTTACCGCTTGTGCAAAAATCTTTGATGCCGAAAGGCGTTGATCACACCATTCGCCCGTCGTCAAATGGCAGAGCAACGCTATCGTGCAAAAATCTTTGATGCCGAAAGGCGTTGATCACCCGTCGATTGTGCCGCCGCTGATTAATTCGAGGCGGTGCAAAAATCTTTGATGCCGAAAGGCGTTGATCACACAAAGCGTGAATAGAAAACGTCCGAGCCGACAATGTGCAAAAATCTTTGATGCCGAAAGGCGTTGATCACTTCAGCCAGAACCCAGTAGGATTCCGCTCGCAGGTTGTGTGCAAAAATCTTTGATGCCGAAAGGCGTTGATCACGTAAAAACATCCGACAGCACTGATGACGTGACGGAAGTGCAAAAATCTTTGATGCCGAAAGGCGTTGATCACTGACACGTCGGTCACATGGGGGCTGGCAATGGGAGTCCGTGCAAAAATCTTTGATGCCGAAAGGCGTTGATCACATGCCCTCCTGGAAATCCGTGCCCGGCTTGGCTACGCGTGCAAAAATCTTTGATGCCGAAAGGCGTTGATCACATTTCGTCCATTACGGCAGCACCAGTGCGTCAATCAGGTGCAAAAATCTTTGATGCCGAAAGGCGTTGATCACCGAAAATACCGCTTCGCAGACGATACGAAGCTCCTCGTGCAAAAATCTTTGATGCCGAAAGGCGTTGATCACAGGCACAGCCCCGAAGTGGAAAACTCGAAGGCTTTTTGTGCAAAAATCTTTGATGCCGAAAGGCGTTGATCACGATTGTCGGCGGAACGCCGACCGGCGCATGGTCTGGTGCAAAAATCTTTGATGCCGAAAGGCGTTGATCACTTAAGACCGGCGAATGGCGAATGGTAGATGTATGAAACTCTCTGATGCTGAGAAATGTTGATCACCCACAAGGCGTTGTCAGGCAAAAGCA
>Ga0308414_1002701_pt1 | contig 11534 bp, 10 predicted proteins | sample HotsprSampleOS50_FD_205667 | JGI IMG/M metagenome (GOLD analysis project Ga0308414, IMG submission 205667) | Hot spring phototrophic mat microbial communities from Octopus Spring, Yellowstone National Park, Wyoming, United States - 20090730_OS50 ... | reverse complement strand
TCGAGCGCGCGTATGAGGAACTGGGCGAGTCGCGCCCCGCGGGGGCGCGCGGATTGAAACTAGGCCCGGCACAGCACTGTGCGGGCCGACGGTGGTCGCGCCCCGCGGGGGCGCGCGGATTGAAACTGTGGCACCTGGCGTGCGAGACGGGCGATGCGGCGAGTCGCGCCCCGCGGGGGCGCGCGGATTGAAACTAGGCCCGGCACAGCACTGTGCGGGCCGACGGTGGTCGCGCCCCGCGGGGGCGCGCGGATTGAAACGCGCCCCCCCGGGATAAAAAAAAAGAGGGGAGGCGTCGCGCCCCGCGGGGGCGCGCGGATTGAAACCAGGCGTCGCGCGGTTTTATCGGCGATATATCCACGTCGCGCCCCGCGGGGGCGCGCGGATTGAAACGGGGCGGGCGATGACGCGCAGCTGACGTATGACATGTCGCGCCCCGCGGGGGCGCGCGGATTGAAACGACACCCATCACCTTATTCCAGGTGGCCTCCATTGTCGCGCCCCGCGGGGGCGCGCGGATTGAAACTCAGCCGCCTCAATGTAATAATCGAGGACAAAATGTCGCGCCCCGCGGGGGCGCGCGGATTGAAACTCCGCCACCCTCAAATGCCGCTCTTGTGCCGCTCGTCGCGCCCCGCGGGGGCGCGCGGATTGAAACCGGCCGCATATTCGCGCAGCGACGATATGTGTCGCGTCGCGCCCCGCGGGGGCGCGCGGATTGAAACGACGCGGTGGAAATCCAGACCGATGGCACAAAGCTCGTCGCGCCCCGCGGGGGCGCGCGGATTGAAACTGGACGTGGACCGCTACGGACAGGAGCGCCTCTAGTCGCGCCCCGCGGGGGCGCGCGGATTGAAACTGCCCGCACTCATCGAGCCACGCCGCACGCGCCGGTCGCGCCCCGCGGGGGCGCGCGGATTGAAACACCCCCGGAGAGCTGGCCGTCCTCGGAGCGCGGACGTCGCGCCCCGCGGGGGCGCGCGGATTGAAACTTTGGACGTGCTCAACCGCATTGAGGCCGTGGTGGTCGCGCCCCGCGGGGGCGCGCGGATTGAAACCATCGCCCAGCGAGGTCGTAATACGGATGATCGAGTCGCGCCCCGCGGGGGCGCGCGGATTGAAACCATAAGTCACCTGCGTATTATCGCCCTCGCCAAACGTCGCGCCCCGCGGGGGCGCGCGGATTGAAACCGTGCCGGCGCGCCGGACGCCGCACCTCCCGTCAAGTCGCGCCCCGCGGGGGCGCGCGGATTGAAACGATCGGACCCGGGTCTCCATCTCAGGAAGGGGGAGGTCGCGCCCCGCGGGGGCGCGCGGATTACCCCCCAAGTCCTCTTTCGGGCCAGGGCATGGAGATTTCGTCTGTCCTTAGCGGGGTGGTTCAGGTCGGCGGGTACCCGGGGATGGCTTGGTGGCGCCCGACGGAAACGAAAAAGGGGCGCGTCGGGCACGGGTTTCGCAAGTTATTGCAGTGGGGTGGTGTGGCGCGAGGACAGTGGGCTATGGCCCGCCAGGAGGGCAGGGAGGGCGCGTTGGGCCTACGTGCCGGCCGGGTCACCCAGCCGGTCGGCGGGCAGGGGCACGGGCCATGGGTGCGGCGGTTGGCGGGCCCGCCCTTGAAACACGGCCGACCGAACGCCACCGCCGCGCACCCCGCGGGGCTTTCCTAGCCCCGAGGTCCGCCGCGCAGGGCGCGCCACGCTGGGCAACGTCCCATGCGCCTTGCCGGGCTGCTGCCCCTCCGTCCCAATGTTGGGGACGCCGCCACTACCACTGCGGGCGGCGGCCCCAGTCACGGGCACGGCCACGGACACCGGCACGGCCACGGACATTGGCGCGGGCACGGATCACGGAGACGGGGGCGGGGAGAGCTGGCTGGAGTGGTGGCGCTGGCGCGCTGCAAGCATCTTGCGGCCCGGGGGCCGTCCTGCCATGATCGAGGCAACGCGGCGTGCCGCGGGAAGGTGGGGCGGATGGGTGAGATCCGCAGGCTTTTGGATCGCCTCCGGGGACGGCGGGCGGGGTCACCCCTGTCGCTGCGGGCGCGGTTGGCCGTGTTTAGGGAGCTGCTGCACGCCAACAACCAGGCGCTGGGGTTCATCACGCAAATCCAACAGTCGCTGGCCGGGGAGCGGCCCACCACGGCGCGGGAGGTGCAGCGCCTGCTGGCCGGGGTGTCGGTACAGACGTACCGGATGATTACCAATTTGGCGCGCATGACCGGCCGAGAACAGCCGCAGCTGGAGCGGACGTTCGCGCGCATCCGCGCAGCGATCACCCAACGGGCGGAGGTAACACCGGCGCTGCGGGAGGTGGGCCTGGTGGTGCCGCTGGCGGAGGTGGACGCCTCGCTGGTGGAGCTGGTGGGGCAGAAGAGCGCTTTTCTGGGGGAGGCGGGGCGGATTCTCGCCGGGCGGGTGCCGGTGGGCTTCGCCACCACGGTGCACGCCTACCAGGCGTTGCTGGCCGCGGATGGGCTGGGAGAGCGGCTGGCGGCGATCATGGACGGTCTGGACGTGGAGTCGGTGGAGGCATGCTTTGGGGCGTCGGCCAGGGCGACCCAGGCGATCTTGGCGGCGCGGGTACCGGCGGATTTGGAGCGGGCGTTGCTGGACGCCGCGGCGGCGCTGCCGGGGGGCGAGGAGTTGCGCTTGGCGGTGCGCTCCTCGGCGTTGCAGGAGGGTGGGCCGGAGATGTCCTTCGCCGGCCAGTACCGCTCCTTGTTGAACGTGAGGCCCTCCGAGGTGGTGGAGGCGTTCAAGGAGGTGGTGGCCTCCAAGTACTCGCCGGAGGCGATTACCTACCGGCTGCGGCGGGGCTTCGACGACCGCGAGGTGGCGATGTGCTGCTGCGTGCTGGCCATGGTGCCGGCCCGCGCCGCTGGGGTGCTGTACTCCGCCAACCGTACGGCGAAGGGATCGGCGGTGCTGGTGCAGGCGGTGCGGGGTCTGGGGCTGGCCGCGGTGGACGGGTCGGCGGCGCCGGACTCGGTGCTGGTGGATCGGCGCAGCTTGCGGGTGGTGGGGCGACGGGAGGGGGTGCAGAGGGATGTGATTCGTCCGGCCAGCACCGGCGGGACGGAGCGGGTGGCGGTGGCCGAGGGGAAGGGGGAGGCCGCGATCAGCGACGAGGAGGCCAGGGAGCTGGCCACCCTAGCGCTGGCGCTGGAGCGCGCCTTGGGGGTGCCGGTGGATATGGAGTGGGCGCTGGATGAGGCAGGGTTCGCCTGGGTGCTCCAGGTGCGGCCGCAAGGCGAGCATGTGGGCGAGGCGTGGGAGGTGTCACTCCCCGCGGTGGAGGGCGCCACGGTTTTGCTGGCGGGGGGTTCGCGGGCGAGCGGTGGCGCGGCGGCCGGGCCGGTGCACCGGGTGGAGAAGGATCTGGATATTCTCCGCTGTCCCTCCGGGGCGGTGCTGGTGACGCGGGACGCCAACCCCCGCCTGGCGGTGCTGCTGCCCAAGGTGGCGGCAGTGGTGGCGGATATGGGGGAGGTGACCGGGCATCTGGCCACGGTGGCGCGGGAGCTGGAGGTGCCGGCGCTGTTTGCCACCCGCGAAGCCACCCAGCGGTTGCCGGCCGGGGCGGAGGTGACGGTGGACGCCGACGGCCGAGTGGTGTACCAAGGCAAGGTGGAGGAGGTGTTGGCGCGGGCCGCCCGGGCACCGCGGCGAGGGGCGGCGAACCCCAACGTGGAACGACTGTCGGCGGTGGCTGAGTTGATCGTACCCCTCACCTTGCGGGACCGCCTGGCGAGCGGGTACTCGCCAGGTACGTGCAAGACGCTGCACGATATCATTCGGTACTGCCACCAGGCGACGGTGGAGGCGATGTTTTCCGTCGGCGACCGGGCGGCGCGCGCCGGGGAGCGCTTGTACACGTTGGTGTCGCAGGTGCCCATCGACTGCCGGGTGCTGGATCTGGGCGGCGCGGTGCGGGAGGGCGTGACTTCCCGGGAGATCACCCTAGAGGATGTGACCTCCCGTCCGCTGCGCGCCCTGTGGCGGGGCATGACCGATCCGCGGGTCGCGTGGAACGTGACCAAGCCGGTGTCGCTGAAAGGGTTCGCGTCGGCCATCGTGAACTACAGCTTCGACCAGGATGCCCGGTTGCGCGCTATGGGAGAGCCGTCCTACGTGTTCGCATCGGCCGAGTACTTGAATCTGAACTCGCGCATCGGGTACCACTTCTCCACGGTGGATGCCAACATCACCGAGCGGGTGGAGTCCAACTACGCCTCGTTCCGGTTCGTGGGCGGTTCCACCGGCATCGACCAACGCAGTCGACGGGCGGAGTTGATTCGCCTGATCCTCGCCCACCACGGGTTCGAGACCGACTGCCGTGCCGATCTGGTCAACGGGCGGGTGCGCTTCCGTGCGGCCGAGGAGATGGACGCGCTGCTGGTGCTGGTGGGGCTGTTGATGACCTACGTCAACCACCTGGACATGGTGCTGGTGTCCGATGCCCTGGTGCAGCAGTTTGCGGAGGCTTTTTTGGCCGGCAACTACGCCTTCAAGGGGGAGGTGCACGGTGCCGTCTAACCCGTACCGCACCATGCGCCGGCAGATCATGGCGGTGCTCTTGGCCTTCGGCTTGGTGCCGCTACTGGCCATGGGCGCGGCGGGGTACGTGGCCAACCGCGCCGCCATCGAGACGCGCACGCGCAACCTGCTGGAGGCCATGGTGAAGAACCGCAAGGCCACCATCGATCTGTTTCTCGAGGACCGCATGCGCGACCTGGAGCTGGTGGCGGCCTCCTTCTCCGCCGAAGCGTTGACCGACGAGGCCAGGCTGGACGGACTGCTGGCGCAACTGCGCCGCGAACACGGAGGGATCATCGATCTGGGTCTCATCGATTCGGACGGCGTGCACCGCGCCTACGTCGGGCCGTACAACTTGCGCGACCGCAACTACAGCGACCAGGAGTGGTTCGAGCACGTCATGGTGCAAGGGCGCTACGAGTCCGACGTCTTCTTGGGGTTCCGGCGCTTTCCCCACATGGTGATGGCGGTGCGCAAGCGGGATCTGGGTCGTGATTGGGTCCTGCGGGCCACCATCGACACCGACATGCTGTCGGCGTTGGTGCGCGAAGGGGGCATCGAGTCGGGGGCAGAGGTGTTCATCTTGAACCGCGCCGGGGAGTACCAAACGGCCATGGCACCCCATCACGTGCTCATGACCAAGTCGGACTTGGGGCCACTGCCGGTGCATTCAGGGGTGCGCGTGGTGACACGACGCTCCGCCAAGAACACGGAGTTCATCGCCACCACCTGGCTGCGGGGCGGCGCCTGGGTGCTGGTGGCGCGCCAGGAGGCCCCTGGGCTTGGCCAACTGCTCAACGCCCACCCGGCCGTGCTGGGGGTGTTCGTGGCGGGGCTGGTGCTGGTGCCGGTGCTGGCCAGGGTGGTGGCGGTGGCCCGACTGCGGCAGATCCGCGCCCTGGAGAGGGAGCGGGCGAACCTGTTCGAGACCGCCGCCCAGTCGCAGAAGATGGCCGCCATTGGCCGCTTGGCCGCCAGCGTGGCCCACGAGATTAACAATCCCCTGGCCATCATCGATGCTCAGGTGGGGGTGCTCGCCGATTCCTTGGACGACCTCGCCGGGGTGGGCGACGCGTCCGAGTGGCGGCTTCGTCTGGCCAAGATCGCCGCCCAGGTGGATCGGGCGCGCAAGGTCACCCACCGGTTGCTGGGTTTCTCCCGCCGCGTGGGGCCGGACATCGAACCGGTGGACGTGGCGGCCGCCCTGGAAGAAACGATCTCGTTCGTGGAGCGGGAAGCCCTGGCGTCGTCCATTCGCATCGTGCGTGAGGTAGAGCGGGACGTGCCCTTAATTCGCACCAGTCTGGCCCAGGTGCAGCAGGTGTTTTTAAACCTCATCAACAACGCCATTGACGCGGTGGGCGCGGGCGGCGAGGTGCGCATCAAGGTGGCGGCTGCCCGAGACGGCGTGGAGGTGACCATCGCCGACAACGGCCCGGGGATCCGGCCCCAGGATCTCGACCGGATCTTCGAGCCGTTCTTCTCCACCAAAGCCGGCGGGGGTTTGCACAGCGGCTTGGGTTTGGCGATCTGCAAGGATGTTATGCAGTCGCTGGGAGGGCGCATCTCAGTGACCAGCACGGTGGGCAAGGGGACTTGTTTCACCTTGTGGTTCCCCATGGAAGCGGAGGTGGGCGGTGTCGGAACTCAAGCTGTTGCTCGTGGATGACGAGGTGGAGTTTCTGGAGCCGACGGCGGCCAGGCTGGCGCGCCGCGGCATCCAGTGCCGGGCGGTGGCCAGCGGCGACGAGGCTCTCCGGGCGCTGGGTGAGGAGGCGTTCCACTGCGCGGTGGTGGACGTGAAGATGCCGGGCATGGATGGCCTCGAACTGCTACGGCGCATCACCCGGGATTACGCGAGCGTGCCCGTGATCCTGCTCACCGGACATGCATCGGTGGAGCTGGGGGTGAAAGGGATGGAGCTGGGTGCGTTCGAGTACCTGCTCAAGCCGGTGGAGTTCGACCTCCTGCTGGACACCATCCGCCGCGCCGCGGCGCTGCGTTCCACCTGATGGGTGGCCTTTTCTCTCGCCTTCGGCGCCTGCTGTCTGCGGCGCCCACGCGCAGCCAAGTGCTGAGCTCGGCGGCGTTCCGGCTCAAGTACGAACGCTTTCGCGAGCTGCTGGCCCTCAACGACGCCACCTTGCAACTGTACGCCGACCTGGAAGACTTGCTGGCGTCTACGGAGGCGTTCGCCCTCGACTCGATCTTGCAGCGCACTCGCAAGGCGTCTCTCGACGTCTTCGTCATGGTCAAAAACCTGAACCAGATCGCCGGCGGCCGCTACCACGAGCTGTACGACGCCATGCAGCGCATCTCCGGCCAGCTGGACGCGGAGTTCCTGCGCCTGCGGGGGACGGCCCGGGGTCCGCTGGTGGTGCCTTTGATCAGACTGCGGGCCAGCGATGTGCCGTTAGCCGGCGCCAAAATGGCCAATTTGGGTGAGGTGGCGGGCTGCTGCAACCTGGCTGTGCCACCCGGGTTCGTCATCACCACGGCGGCGTTCGCTCGCTTCATGGCCGACAACGAGTTGTGGGAGCGCTGCGAGCGGCTGGAAGGGGTGTTGGAAGCGCACGGGCCCGAAGCCCTGGCCGAGGCCTGCGCCGAGGTGCATCGGGCGATCCTCGCTGCGCCCTTGCCCAAAGACGTGGCCGCCGCCATCGCCGATGGCTACCAACAGACCTTTGGCGGTGAGGACGTGCTGGTCGCCGTGCGCTCCTCGGCGGTGGGAGAGGACGCGGCGGCCGCCTCCCATGCGGGTATCTACTACTCCCACCTCAACGTGCGCCCTCATGAACTGGCCGACCTGTACCGGCAGGTGGTGGCCTCGGCGTTCTCGCCGGTGGCCGTGTCGTATCGACTGGCGCGCGGCTTGACGGCCGGCGAGTCGGCCATGGCTGTGGGGTACCTGCGCATGGTCCAGCCGCGCGCTGCGGGGATCATGTTCTCGCGCCACCCGGAGGATTTGGACAGCGACCAAGTGATGATCGCTGCGACGGCGGGAGTGGCGGCCGGAGTGGCGGCGGGGAGTGAAGGCGGCAGCGTGTGGATTGGTACGCTGGGCGGCCAGTTCGAGGGCGAAGGGACGCTACTAGCCCCCCATGAGCTACTGCGCCTGGCGGCGGCGGCGCGGACGCTGGAGGCTCACTTTCGCGCGCCCCAGGACGTGGAGTGGGCGCTGGATGGCGACGGCCGGCTGATCATCCTGCAGACTCGCCCCATGGTGGCCATCGCGGCCGAGGTGGAGGGGGACACGGAGCTGAGCCAGGGCTTGGCGGTGCTCCTGGAGGGTGGCGCGGTGGCGTGTCCTGGGGTGGGCGCGGGACCCGTGGTGGTGGCCCACCGGGATGAAGACCTGCGCACTTTCCCGCCGGGCGGCGTGCTGGTGGCGCGGCACTCCTCGCCCACCTTCCTGCAGGTCATGAATCGGTGCGCCGCCATCGTCACCGAGGTGGGGTCGCCCACCGGGCACATGGCAATTTTGGCCCGGGAGATGGGGGTGCCGGCGCTGGTGGGGGTGGCCGGCGCGCTGGCAGTGCTGGAGGAGGGGCGCCAGGTCACCGTAGACGCCCGAGCTCGTCGCATCTACGCCGGGCTGCCAGCCAACGGGAAGGCGGGCCGGCGGCGGCAGGCGGTGCGGCGCGACACGCCGGCGGTGCAAGCGCTGGGGCGGATCGCGTCGCTGGTGACGCCGCTGCACCTCACCGACCCTGCCGCCCCCGAGTTCGCACCCGCCCACTGCCGGAGCTTGCACGACATCACTCGCTTCGTGCACGAAAAGGCCTTTGAGGTGATGTTCCACTTTGGCGACGAGGCGGGCGAGGACCGGCACAATTCCTACCGGCTGGCCGCCGAGTTGCCCATCGAAATCCGCGTTTTCGATGTCGGCGGCGGGCTGGCCGAGGACACCTACGCGGCGGGCACGGTGCCGGTATCTGCCGTAACCTCGGTACCCATGCGCGCCTTCCTAGACGGCATGCTTGACCCCCGGCACGCCTGGCGCAACCCCCGGCCCGTGTCGGTGAAAGGGTTCCTCTCGGTGCTGGGGGAGAGCGTGGCAGGGCCGCCTCCCCAGGCGCAGCAGCTGGGTCGCCTCTCCTATGCGATCATCTCGGATCGTTACCTGAACTTCTCCACCAAGGCCGGGTACCACTTTTCCACCGTCGACAGCTACTGCGGCCACAGCACCAACAAGAACTACATTCACTTCCGCTTCTCGGGTGGGGCCGCAGATGCCCAGCGGCGAGCGCGGCGCATCGTCTTTCTCACCCGCGTGCTGGAGGCGCTGGAGTTCCGCGTCAAGGCCAAGGGCGAAATCCTCCACGCGCGCCTAGACAAATACGAGCAGGAGGTTATCGTGGCGCGGCTGACCGATCTGGGCCGCATCACCATGTGTGTCCGACAGCTGGACATGCTTATGGACAGCGACGCCACTCCCGAGTTTTTTGCCAGGGCGTTTCTGGCCGGCGAAGTGGACAAGTTCTACTGAACACCCGCTGGCCAGGTGGGGGAGGCCAGACACTGGGATCTGGCCTCCTCACTGCCTTTGGACTCCCGCCGTCCTGCCGTGAGGCGTCAGTGCTTCTTGGCGAGTTCGGCCTGGCGGGTGAGGTTCATGATGCGCGTGGCGATGAGCTCCTCGCCGCGCGGGTAGTAGGCGATGCGGACGACATCGCCGGCCACCGGGGCGGCGCCCACGTCGGCCCCCTTGATGGACACGACCAACTCCTGGTTGGGTGGGAGTTCATCTTGAAGCGTCAGCCTGGTGCCGTCATCGCTGACGGCGAGCACCGTCCCTTGCACCACCTCGGGGGGGTTGCAAGCGGCCGCCAGTGCCAAGGTGATGACTGCTACGGCGATGATGAGCTTGTTCACGGCCTCCTCCTCATGGGTGTTTGGCCGGAAGTCGGCCCGCGCGCTCGTCCACCACGCCTTTGACCAGCCAGGCGATGATCACCAAGGAGATGCCGATGCCCGCGACCAGGATGGTGATAGCGGAGGCGAGCTGAAACTCCAGCTGCTTGAGGATCACCGACGAACACGCCACGAAGATGGTGATGGCGAACAGCAGGCGGATGGAGTACCCGCGCACGTATTTGACGGCTACCGTCCCCAGCTGGGCGCCCACGGCGGCGGAGAAGAGCATCCACATGGCGGCGATCAGCTCCACGCGCCCTTTGACGCCGTAGGTAAACGCGCCGTAAGCGCCTGTGATCATCACCTCGAAGAGGTCCGTTCCCACAGCGACGGCGGTGGGGCAACCGATCAGGTAGATGAGGGCCGGCATGCGGATGAAGCCCCCGCCCACGCCCAGTACAGCGGCCACCAGACCGGTGGACAGGCCGACCAGCACTGGCAGCCACAGGGAGCAGGTAATCCCGGACGCGTGAAAGTGGACCATGGGGGGAATCTTGATGCGTTGCAGTTTCTGCGCCACGGTCTCACCGCTCGCAGCCACCTCGCCCCCGGCCTGCACGCGGCGTTGACGGCGCGTGTGGCTTACGTAGTCGTACAGCACGTAGGAGCCGATCAGGCCCAGAAAGACGATGTACAGCTGGCGGATCAGGCTCTCGGCGAGGCCCATCTGCTCCAGTTTGATGACCAAGTTGGCGCCCAGCTCCATGCCGATGGTGGTGCCGAGGATCATGGCCACGCCCAGGCGCACGTCGACGTTGCCAAACTTGCCGTGCCGGATCGTCGAAACGATGGACTTCCCGCCGATGTGGGCCAGGTCGGTGCCGATGGCGTAGGGCATGGGGAAGCCGAAGATGTTGAGGGCGGGGGTGACGATCCAGGCACCGCCGATGCCGAAAAACCCCCCGCACACCCCCACGACAAAGCCGATGAGGAGCAGAACCAAGACGTTGAAGTGGATGCCAGCCACTGGGAGGTAGATCTCGAACAGTTCCATGGTCCCCTCCCTACTCGTGGTGGCTGATCTTGCCCAGGTTGATGCCGAGCATGCTCACGGCTTTGTCGGTGGCCATGCCGAGGATAAAGCCCATGCCCACCATGACCGCCACGACGAGTAGCCCGAACAACCAGTAGCTCTCGTTGTAGACGTCGGCGATCCAGCGGGAGAGGCCACCTCCCATGTGGCGTGTGTCGGCGACGTTGACGAGTTTGGAGGCGCCTTTGCCTCCGCCGGCGGCGAAGGCCGGCGCCGCCAGTGCCCAGGAGAGCAGCGCCGACCCACCGGCGCGTGCCCAGGTTGTTAGTTGTCCCCTCCTCACGGTACCTCCTCCCCGGAGCGGGGGGTTGTCCCGCCCCGATTCTTCTCGGCAGCCGCCTGGATGGCGGTACAAAGGGTCTCGATGGGGACTGGTTTGCGCAAGTAGTCGGCGGCGCCGACTTGCATCCCCTCGATACCGGAGGCCACGGTGCCGTGGCCGGTGAGCACAATGACTTGCACCTCTGGGTGACGGCGGCGAATGCGGTGCAGCGTTTCCAGGCCATCCATGCCCGGCATCTTGAGGTCCAGGATGACCACCTCGGCGGGCTGGCTCGCCAAATCGGCGAGGGCGGCGGCTCCGGAGTACGCGGCGCGGGCGGAAAAGCCGCGCCGGGTGAGGCGGGTGGCCAGCGCCGAGGCGAAGTCCTCCTCGTCGTCCACCACCAGCACCCTGATGGGGGTCTGCGGCATCGTCGCAGCGCCTCCGTCCCCCCGCCTGTGGGCAGGGATGCCAAGAGTAGGGCGTCCGAAACGCTCTTGTCAAGCACTTTCACAAGCTCCCTGCCGGCGTTTTCCCGCTTCGGCGGGAGGCGTTATAGCTGGGGCTTGGGCACCCCTTACCAACCCCGACCTGGACCATGGGAGCGCGGGCGAGGGGGCCCGTCCTCACAAGCCATCGCCTCTCCCGCAACCACCACGCCCGCTGCGGGGCTGCGCCCGGCAATGCGAGTGTAAGCCCGGTCCCCGGTCACCGACACAGACGCGGTCACCGTCCCGGACCACTGGAGTACGACTACGCTGGCCGTCGCTGGGGGTCCGGTTGT
>Ga0308414_1002696_pt1 | contig 11551 bp, 9 predicted proteins | sample HotsprSampleOS50_FD_205667 | JGI IMG/M metagenome (GOLD analysis project Ga0308414, IMG submission 205667) | Hot spring phototrophic mat microbial communities from Octopus Spring, Yellowstone National Park, Wyoming, United States - 20090730_OS50 ... | reverse complement strand
AGTCGAGCTTGTTCGTCAATTTCATCCGCGCCATCAATCGTAAGATCAAGTCTACTTGCAATCCGCGGATCACTTAATGTCGTCACTGGTAGACCTTCTTTTTCACAGTTTAGACGGGTGTCTTCACTAGTGGGTACAATGAGAATATTTTTTAAAACTTTAGCTTCCGTTTTTTCTTTAAGCCAGCTAATAAGCCAACGGGCTGTTGAGCCTGTCCCCAGCCCGATCTTCATTCCATCTTTAATAAGCTTTGCAGCGGCAGTATATGCTATTTTTTGTTTCAAGAAAATCCTGATTATGGTTGGAGGTGGCGGGAGTCGAACCCGCGTCCTGAAGTGAGTCCCTAAAACCTCTACAAGCTTAGTAGCTGTTTGGTAAAGGGCCTAACCTGGCACAACTACGAGCCGTGTTTAGTCCCTGTGACTGCGCAGAGTCCCTTGAGCAGGCAGCCACCGCCCAAGGCAAGTCTTTGTTTTCTCACAGATGACATCCGGCTCCAAAGACGAAAGCCAGAGCATCCGTCGCTGCAAATTAAGCAGCTAAAGCTAATTCTGCGTTATTGGCAGTTATTTTTTTTGCCGTTTTTACGAGTTCGGCCCTCGGCTTGCAGCCTTAGGTTCTGCTAACCCCAGTCGAAACCTGTACACCCCCTTCTTTATTCCTAAAAAATTAATAACGGCCGCGAAACTCGCGTTCAACATCTCTTTTTAAATCCCTCTGCTTGATAGCCTGCCGCTTATCAAAGTTCTTTTTACCGCGACAGATACCAAGCTCAACCTTTATTAGCCCATGTTTAAGATAAAATGATAATGGTATCAAGGTCAAGCCTTTTTCATCAGTTTTACGTGCCAACCTTTTTATTTCCTGTCTGTGGGCCAAAAGGCGGCGGGGCCTGAGGGGATCGTGGTTAAAGATATTGCCGAAGGAATAGGGTGTTATGTGAAGACCAATTAAAAATAACTGATTATATTCGACCCGGGCATAGGCATCGACGAATGAAAAATTGCCGGACTTTATAGCCTTTACCTCTGTCCCCTTTAACTCGATCCCGCACTCAAGCCTCTCTATAACTTCATAGGAGAAGAGGGCCTTTTTATTTACCGCAAGATTTTTTCTTGCTTCCTCTTTTTCTTTGGCCATAGCCCTTATTCTTTGACTAATGCGACCCTAAAGCCAAAATAGTCTGAGCAGGTTTGAGGCTTAGCTGCACCACGGCTATAGGCTTCGATCTTATCGGCTTCATTTGCCCATGAGCCTCCCCGCAGAGAACGGAGAGCACCCCTTTTAAAGTAAGATGAGAGACTCTGATTTTTAGGGAGAATATTAGCGCCCCAGCTAAACCAATCACTACACCATTCCCAGACATTGCCAGCCATATCTTGAAGCCCAAAGATATTAGCCTGCGAAGAACCTACGGGTTTAGGAGTCGTTATGTTTTCGGTTTTAAAGACAGAACCTGGTAGTTTAAAACGAGATTGTTCGCCGCCACAAGAAGCCCATTCCCATTCGCTCTCTAAGGGAAGGCGGGCTTGAAATGATGGCAGATACGCTTTGACCTTTAAAGAGAGCCACTGACAAAAGGCTTCTGCCGCAAATGAAGAAATATTGGTTACAGGCAAATTGGAAAGTGAAGGGGGAAGGCTGTCTCCAGTCCAGTCTTTGAGATAATTCTCATCGACTAAACCTTTTTCTAAAAGAGTGCTTTTATTTGAAGGCCGCCAGAAGGGGTTTTCGCTTAGAAAGCTATTAAATTGGGCATTGGTTATCTCTGTTTTTGAAAGATAAAATTCAAGGACCTTGACTGGAACAGGGAAGATACGGAGATTCGAACTAGTTAAAATCTCACTAGGGTTGGTAACCTTTCCCATTAGATAATCTGCCTTGGGGATTCCCACAAAGGCAATTCCTTCAATAGTAACTGGTTTAAGATTTAAGGGATAGATGATAGTTTTAAAGTCCTTAATCTTGTCTAAGTATTTTTCAGTCTGGCTCTTAAACCAGCTGTTCTGTTCAAGGTCTTCTCTTGTCACAGGAAGGCTTATTTCTTCGGCAAGGGCTAAATTCCTTTTTGAGGGGAGAATGAGATAAACCCAGAAGGCTTGCGCAGGATTACTGTTTAAAAAAGAGGTAATCCTTTGATAAACACGAAGAAAGGTATCAAGGCCCAAGGCTTTGCCACGCGTTTCAAGAATAACTAAGGCCTCAAGAAGGTCTACAGCCTGATATGCATCATGGACTTGAGGCATACAGGCCAGAATAAGTCTTTCCAAAAGCTTGAAGTTTTCTTCACTTGGCCTTGCATAGATACTTTTGACAGCCTCAGTCAAGACTGGTGGACAGCGGTAAGTACGGGAAAACTCTTCAACCCTTGCCCAAGAACCAAACTCTTCATAGGCTGTAGTTATCAGTTTTTCAAAATCATCGATTTCTAGCTTGATTTCAATTTTATCTTTTAATGGCAGAAAGGGCAGGGCAAAGATATAGCTCCCTACATCCTTTGATATAGTAATTGTTCTGTAGCCAGGGCGGGAAAATGAAATTGTATGTTGCCCACGTTTAACTAAGATCTCACATGGTGTGACACCTGCGCGCTGGCCATCGATCCAGATGGAAGCGGGCAAAGGCGAGCTCTGAAAAGTGATCCATGTGCCATTGTTTATGATCCCTGGCAAGAAAAATACAACAAAGATTAAGCTGATAAAGATTAGGGCATACAAGAAGGTTAGATAGATACCAGGGCGAATTCCCAAAATAGGCTTTAAGGTTACGCGCACATCTGAAAAATCAGGGAGGGGTTCTTGGCTTTTGGGCCTAAAAAGTCTCTTAAGCATAGGGCTGATTATAGAGATGGCAGAGACCCTTGTCAATCGAAGGTAATTTATGATAGCTTCAATTGCAAAGAGGACAATATGGATTGGTTTACTTGGGAAAAATGGCTAGTAAAACAGACGGAGCGCTTCCTTTCTTGGCGCAAACGAAGGCGCCTCATAAAAAAAGAAAAACAGCGGCGCAAGAATCAGCTAATAGACTGGATCCAGGCCCTCCTCTGGTCGTTAGTAGTAGTGCTTTTAATCAATCAATATCTAATCCAAGGCTATGCAGTTCCAACAGGTTCAATGGAAGATACAATCTTGGGTGAAGACCGACTCTTTGTAGATAAACTGGTATATGGGCCAGAGCTTTTACCAGGATTTGCTAAGTTTAAGGGGGCAGACCCTAGACGGGGAGAAATTGTAGTGTTTGTCAATCCCAAGTACGAGGAAGAAATGGGCCGTGAGGTCTCAGGACTAGAACAGCTTTTTCATCGGGTGGTTTATATGATCACCTTTTCCCTCGTCAACCTTGATGTAACTAAAAATGGTAAACCTGCCCACCATTTTTTAGTCAAACGTCTAATCGGCATGCCCGGCGAACAAGTCCGCCTGCGCGATGGCAAGGTAGAAATAAAACGCCCTTCCGAAAGCGAATGGATTAGGGAAGATGATTTTAACCAGGAATATCAGGCCCTAGATTATAAGATCTTTAAAAAATTCTTTCCCTATGAGGATTATCCTGCTATTAGAGAGAATATTGTCCAACAAACCCTAATGCAACGCCGCCTTAAACCGACATCCCTTAAGCCGGAAATTGATCGCACTTATATAAAGATCCTTTTAAAACCATATCTGGAGATGTCAACAGGCACTAAAGTCCATGTCTCTGCTATTCCTGAAGTCAAACTGGATCTCTTCTACAAGCAAATTGTGCTAAATGCTTTTAAAATAGAGACAAAGAACTTAAACGAACAGCAGATTGCCCAGGAATATATCAAGCTTATGCTACGCCTTTTGCGTCCAGAATATAAATTAGTAGGTCGTAGTGAAGAGGAACTCAAACGTGAGTATCAGAAATTACTCTGCTGGTATAATTTCGAAAATCAAGATCTTGTAGAAAAACTTAATGCAAGTGAGCTTGAAAAAAAACTTGCCGAGCTTCCAGTCCACTATTTTTATCTGGGTAGCTTTAACTCTGATTTAAAGACCGACAGCTATTTTGAGGACTATATCCGCGATTCCCTCCGCTCTGAGCTTGAGCCTCAGGATGCAATCCTTTTAGGACGGCAGGCCCGTAGAGATTGTGGCTGGTACATACCTCAAGGCAACTTTTTCCCCATGGGCGATAATCGTGATAATTCTAAGGATGCGCGCTATTTTGACTCAGTTGAAATGGACAGCTTGTTAGGAAGGCCCTTATTCCGCTTCTGGCCATTAAGTCGCTTTGGGACAGTCCGCGCATTGCCTTAAAAAGAATGGCACAAGGCCTAACAGATGACCTCTTAAAACGGCTAAAGGCTTTACCAGAGGGATTAGCCCTCTACGTGCATCTTCCCTTTTGTAAAAAGAAGTGTGGCTATTGTGATTTTTATTCATTGCCCGCCCAATCTTCTCATCTCATGGCTGCCACAGTTAAAGAGATTTGCACATATTGGAGGAGGCACGCCTTCTTGGCTTCCATTAAATCTTGTAGCCAAAATTTTTAAGGCCATCAAATCATTTACTTCTTCTGATACTGAATGGACTGTAGAAGCCAATCCAGAGTCGTTAAACAAGGAGTTTTTAAAGCTCTGTCAAGAGTTTGGCGTAAATCGCCTAAGCCTGGGAGTCCAGAGCTTTTCTAGCCGTCTGCGCAGGATATTGGAAAGGGATTGTTCGGAAGAGTATCTCCAAAAGGCCTGTGAGCTTTTAAGCATTTTGGGGCAAGCAAATTTAAATATTGATCTTATATATGCTATCCCTAGCCAAAACATAAATGAAGTACAAGATGACCTAGACAAGGCCTTGAATCTAAGGCCACAGCATCTTTCATACTATAGACTGACGCTTAGTAAAAAGACACGCTTAGGTCAAGCTTTAAAGATAAAGACAGAGAAAGATGATAGTAGTTGCTGGGAAGAAAACCTTAGCAGGTTTATTCAGCGGAGCCTTAGGCTCAAAGGCTACTGCCACTATGAGGTGAGCAATTTCTGTCTGCCTGGCAAAGAATGTAGACACAATCTTCATTACTGGCAATTAGATCCTTATTTAGGTATAGGGCCTGCGGCTACAAGTAACCTGCCGCTGACCGATGGCCAAGCCTTGCGTCTAGAAAAGCCTTTCGGTCTTAAGACCTATTTAGCGCAGGGTTGGTCTTGTGCTACCAAGACAGAGCTTGTAAACTCAAAAAGCCTTTTGTTGGAGCATCTTTTGATGGGGTTAAGGTTAAAAAAGGGAATTGATTTAAAAAGACTTAAGAGCCGTTTTCCAGATCTAGGAGAGAAACTTGAACCCCTTCTCAACAAATGGAAGTCTAACAAACTCATTAAAAAAAATCCCCACCAGCTCTCTTGTACATCTTCTGGTTTAAGGATCCTCAATGTGCTCTTGCGCGAGGCTGCCGGCTTTCTTGCAGAGCTTAAAGAACTGCACACAAATTGGCCCTAAAAAAAGGCTCCCCGCTAAATTACATAACCCACATAAAAAGTAAAGCAATAACTAATACCGCGAAAGACAAGTGTGGTCTCGGTTGTAAAAGGATTGGGCGTTAGGTTATAGGCAAGGCCAAAGGCAAGGCCTAGGGAAAGATCTTTAAAAAGGTGTATTTCGCTTCCTACATTAACTGTTAAGAAAAAATCATTGATATCTAAATTGGATAGTGACACTTCTTCTATGTCATAATTTAAACAGTAAAAATATTTGATCCCTAAGCCCGTCCAGAGCCGGATGTTATTAATAAAGACCGGTAGTTTTAGGAGAAATTCATTTATTAAAAAGGTAGTCTCTGAAGGAATAAAAATATATGTAGAGGTTAGGCGGGCATAGGTTAAATCAATAAAAATACCTGCCCCTAAAAGGTAGTCAGTATTGTCATCTGGAGAGATGAAGTTTAATCTCTGATGGATATCCCATGTTGCTACAGGACCGGTACTGAACTCAAAGCCCTGGCCATATCCAAGATTAAAAATAAAAAATGATAGAAGTATATTTATAAAAAGTCTTTTTCTTAACATCTTAAAACCCTAATTATATTTTCTTTTTTTTAAATCATTTTGTCAAATGAATTTTTTCAAATAGCCCTTGTGCTTAACAAATCGCCTAATTATAATTTAGCGAATGCTGAGGCTTGCTTTCTTTTTCCATGCCAATCTTTTATATGCAGAATATCCATTTAATAAAATTGGAGAAATTGTCGAGCAGAGTTATTGGCCTGTCCTTGACAGCCTTTTTTCGCTTGACAATACCCGTGTGGTATGCAATTTTACAGGCTTTACCCTAGAAGTCTTAGCCGGTGAACATCCTGAGCTCTATGGTGGTCATCCACGCCTGATAAGGCTTATCAGAGAAGCCCTTGCGCAAAAGCGCCTTGAACTAACCGGCACAAGCTGGGCTCACACTATCTTGCCAACCCTGCCTTTATATCTTCAGCATTCTGATCTCGATCTCTATCTCCAAACCTGCAAACGGATCCTTAACCTCTGTCCCCAAGGATTTTTCCCACCAGAACTAGCTGTATCACCGTATCTGCCAGAGCTTTTAAATCTTAAAGGCTATCGGTGGTGTATTGTTGACCGTGAATTGCTTTTTTATTCAGGAGAGGGTTTGCTTAATAATGCCAATGATTTTACCAAATCCTATCTTGCTTTTACCAAACAGTTGGCCCAAGCCCAGCAGGCAGGCCTGTTTCAGAAGTTAAAAGCCCTGCGGCGTCTGCGCTCTAACCTAAAAAGGCATTCCGATTATAGGCCCCGACTCTTGGAAGGTACTAATGGCAAAACAATTCTTGCCTTTCTTTTAGATAGTAGCTGGATTGCCTTGGCCCTTTTTTCTTTTTCACATTTCTTTTTATTTAATGAAAAAAGCCTTATCCATTTTATCAGGCGAGCTAAAAAGCGATTTCGGGGTTTTCTATTTCCTTATTCAACTGATATTGAATTTTTGGGAATAGGAGGCAATACCCTAACTGATGCAATCCCAATCGAGCGACTAAAACAATTCTTTAAGCTCTTGGCTGCAGAAGGGATTGAGTTAACGTTACCCTCAGGTTATTTAACATCGCACCATCAGGAAGGCCATCTTCAATACTGTAAGGCGGGCTCATGGAGTACAGACAAAGATTTCAAGCTCTGGCAAGCTGATCCCGACAACAAGGTCTTAAACCAGATCGCAGACGAGGCCTGGCAAGCCTTTAGCAGCTACCAAGGAAAGCTTGACCCTAATACTAAAGAGGAGATGCTTAAAGCCCTCCTCTTAGCCTTTAATTCAGATGGCCGTGGCTGGAATCCATTACCAGAACATAGGCTCTTCTGTTATAATCAAGCCTTAAAAGTAATAAGGGCCTGTGATAAATAAATCTTTTATATCTTCACATTTATACCGAAAATAATTAAAAGCTTTTTATGTTAAAGCCAACCCTAAATCATGCCAAGGGGTTTGAAAGATTAATGCAGGCTGATGAGTTTTTGCCTAAAAATGTTATAGCCCTTCCACGTGGTGGATACTTAGTAAACACTTCTAGAGGTTTTATTCAAGTAGGTTGCCCGCCTGAAACTATAAAGGATACTATGCTTTTACCTTCTTCAGTTCCCCAGATCTTTGTGCTTGCCAGCCGCCTCTTTAGCCCGACAAAAGGTATAAGTCTTGCTGAACTTGAGTTCCCCATCTATTTTAACTTTTTTTTGCAAAAACGTAAGACTCTAATTGTCGCCTTGCCCGAGCAGGCAGAAAGGCTGGAACAGGTCCTAAAGGAATCAATCTATGGCCCTGCCGAGATTGATATTAACCAGGACATCTCTCAGGTAAGCCCACCTTTAGCTGTGCCTAATTTAAAAGCTGAGATGGCTTATTATCGCAATTTTACCCTGGCCGAGATGTTTTCCTTTGTCTATTTTGAAGACGATGTGGCCACAATTGGAGAGCTCAAGATCATCAGAGAGGATGGGGCGTATCTATTTATTGATCAGGGAAAGGAGATTGGCCATATTAAAAGTGATATTGAATACCGGGTCCACTTTGATTTAGGCGAAAGACTAAAAAATCCCTACCGACCACCTCTCTTTGCAATAACCTGTCTTGGCCCAAGTCATGGTTTTGACCCTACGGAAAATACCTCGGGTTTTATTATCTGGTGTAATCACCATGGAATAATGGTAGATCCGCCAGTAAATTCAACAGAATGGCTAAAAAAATCGAATGTCAATCCAAAGCTGATTGACAGTATTATCCTCACTCACTGCCATGCTGATCACGATGCAGGAACCTTCCAAAAAATAATGGAAGAAGGTCGGATTACTATCTACACTACTCAAACCATTATGAAAAGTTTTTTACGCAAATACAGTGCCCTTTGTGGGGAAGATGAAAAATTCCTGCAACGCCTATTTGATTTTCAGCCCGTTTATCTCCAAAAACCATTTTTTATCCATGGGGCAGAGTTTAGAGCCTTTTATTCACTACATTCTATACCTACGCTTGGTTTTACAATGCAACTTAACGGCAAGACTTTTGTCTATTCATCTGATCATCAGGCAGACCCTAAGGTGCATGCTGAACTTTATCAAAACGGTATTCTAGACCACGACCGTTATCAGAAGCTTACAAATTTCCCTTGGCACTCAAATCTAATCTATCATGAGGCAGGGATTCCCCCACTGCATACACCAATCAACTGGTTAAATAGCCTACCCAAAGATATTCAAAAGAAGATCTACGTTTATCACATTGCTAAAAAGGACTTTCCAGCTAAAACATCCTTGCGACTCTGTAAATTTGGCATGGAACATACTGTAAATATTTCAGTACCACCTCCAAGCTTTGAAGAAGCCTATGAGGTTTTAAGCATCCTAAAGCATCTTGATTTCTTCCATAATTTTCCAATTCAGAAGGTTCAGGAATTCTTACTGGCAATTGAACGCGAGGTCTTTAAAAAGGGAGACTACATCATTCACCGCGGGAAGCATGGCACAAAATTTTATATAATTTACTCAGGTAATGTGGTAGTAAGTCTATCTGGCTTAGCTACAAAAAAGATCTACAGCGAGTTTGAATACTTTGGCGAAGTAGCCCTCTTAAATAATCAATTTACGACAGCTGATGTAGTGGCCGAGACAGAGGTCATCGCCTATAGCCTTAGCCGCGATAAGTTTTTACAGTTTATTGCTGGAACAGAGTTTGAAGCAACCCTGAGGCGTTTAAGCCACAATCGTGACCCAGAAAGCTGGAATATCCTGTCAAATAGCAGACATTTTCAGACTCTTACTTCCTATCAAAAAACATGGTTAGAATCAGTTTTAACACGCCAAGAATTAATCGGTCCAGGGGTTTTAGTAGCCAAGGGTCAGTGCTTGGAGAAGATGTATATAATTAGAGAAGGGGAAGTGTTGGTAAAAGATAGTGAACGTGTTATTGCCAAAATGGGGCAGGGAGATTTTATTGGTCAGCTCTATGATGTAGATAAGGAAGTATATTCCCCATATTCTTTTATTTATCAAACTAATATTTCGCTCTATGTACTCTATGTAATTGAAAAAAAGGATCTGATTTCGTTTGCCAACCTCAATCCTGGCTTGATTCTAAAATTCAGGCTTGATCTCTTAAATCAAGGAGAAGCATCTTATGCTTAAAATAGTTAACTCACCGCTCTTTAGCCGTTTGTGCCAGCTCTTTCAGGGCACCCTGGACTCTGCCTGGTTTCCATTGATTGCTGAGCAATCACATCTGGATTTATCTGCTATCCGTCAGTTCCGGCAGTTCTTAAGCGATAGCAAGTATTTGGAAAGCCATAGGGAATTAGTGGAAAAGCTCACTGAGCTTGAAAAGATCATTTTTAAGATAAGGCATTTAGTTATTCCCCATCTTAAGGAATACCTTCAAATTTCACCACTCAATCCTAATGCGTCTTCTTTAGATGAGGAGGAAGTGCTTTTAAGGCGGTGTATTGCCTATACCTTACCCTACAATCTTGCTGAACTCCTCGCACTTATTTCGATCATACGTCAAAATCTGCCAAGTGACCCAGTTTTAGAGGCTTCGTTTCAAATGTTAGCTCAGAGCCACATCTAAAAACATCATCACGACAAAGCCTGCAATCACCCCTAAGGTAGCGATATGATTGTTGCCGGAACTCTGAGATTCAGGAATTACTTCTTCGACTACAACAAAAATCATTGCGCCTGCCGCAAAGGAGAGGGCAAATGGTAAAAAATATTTGACGCTTAAAGCGATTAGGGCCCCTCCTAAACCCGCTATTGGTTCGACTACTCCTGAAAGCTGACCATAGAAAAAGCTTTTAAAGCGTGAAAAACCCTCTCTGCGTAAGGGAATGGACACCGCAGCTCCTTCAGGGAAATTCTGGAGACCAATTCCTATCGCCAAGGCAATTGCTCCTCCTAAGCTCGTACCAGGTATATTGGAAGCGAGGGCTCCAAAGGCTACACCTACGGCCAGGCCTTCGGGAATGTTGTGAAGGGTTATAGCCAGAATCATAAGGAGACTCCTCTTCCAGTGGGTCTTGAGGCCTTCTGGTTTTTTTCCCCCAATGTGGAGATGAGGTAAAAGGCGATCAACTATGCGGAGGAAGATAGCGCCGGCTAAAAATCCTGTGACAGCGGGAAGCCATGGCCAATAGCCAAGCTCGCTTGCCAGACTGATTGCGGGGGCAAGCAGAGACCAAAAACTTGCTGCAGTCATTACCCCTGCTGCAAAGCCAAGCATCCCATCTAAGATTCGACGATTAATTCTTTTAAAGAAAAGAACAAGACCAGCACCCAAGGCTGTAACAAACCAGGTAAAACCAGTGGCCACTAGAGCCTGTACGACATGTGAGAGCTGTTTGAAAAAATCAAATAACCCATCCATCTTTCAAATCTCAGTTATTGTTGCACTAAATATGCATCAATTTATCTTCGGGATCAATCTGGCTTATCCTTTTCTTAAAGTTTTTATTAAATACCATCTTGGGAAGATAACGGGCCGGCAATGCAGGAATGGTCATCTCTTCACCTGTAAAGCGGTTTTTAATTACTCTCGGCTTACGTGGCGGTTTAAGGATAATCTTTAGGCGACCTAACCTACCCAAAGATACCTTCTCGCCCAAAAGAACACCTGTCTCTAATACCATAAGAAAATCATCCAAGAGAGTCCTAATCTGTTTTTGTGTCAACTTGTTTCGACTTGAAAGATAACGGAGGATATTTTTATAAGTAAACTGTTCAGGGAGGTCTTTGTCTCTTTCAAGAGTGTGATAGTTGAGTTTAAGAAAGGCGTTGGTAAGATAAAACATAGCCTCCCGAATGCGTTTTGCTTGTTCAAAGACTGGCACATCTTCATTAAAGACAGCAATTCTGTAAATAGCTGAAGTGCTTTTAAGGGGAGCCTGGCTGAATTGGGCTGGGCTGGCGACAGCAATATCTGAAGCAAGCTTGATATTAAAAGCAGGGATAATCCTTGGGATATTACTGCGGAGCTTGAGGTTTACATATTCAAGATAACGCCCCTCATCGGTTTCTGGGCCAAGTCCAATAAGGGAGCCGGAGTAGGTT
>Ga0308414_1002695_pt1 | contig 11553 bp, 7 predicted proteins | sample HotsprSampleOS50_FD_205667 | JGI IMG/M metagenome (GOLD analysis project Ga0308414, IMG submission 205667) | Hot spring phototrophic mat microbial communities from Octopus Spring, Yellowstone National Park, Wyoming, United States - 20090730_OS50 ... | reverse complement strand
CGGCGGTTGTCGGGCATCTGTTGTCCGTTCGGCTGAACACGAACACCGCGGGCACGATGGCCGTGGTGGTCGGCGGCCTGTATTTGGCCGCGGCGCTGTTCTCGCCCCGACACGGCGTGATCGGCGCGCTGGCAAACAATATCGCCGATACGCTCCGCGTTGTTCGCGAGGATTTGCTGGCCCTTCTTTATCGATGGGAGGAGATTGGAGACAAGCGGCCGTTGGGCGCGCGCGAGGCGATTCATTCCCTGGGCGGAGGCTGGCGCGCCGCGCTGGCCCGCTACGTATCGCAGTGGCGCGGCGAAGTGTGCCGCGAGGGTTCGGCTCTCATGTTGACCGATCGGGGGCGGCAACGGGCGCGGGCATTGGTGCGATCGCACCGGTTGTGGGAGTCGTATCTGTCTGCGAAGCTCGGCTTGCCCGCCGACCATGTTCATGAGCCTGCAATGCGGATGGAACACTATATCGCCCCTGAGCTTGAAGCGAAATTGACGGCCGAGCTTAGCGATGTGCCGCGCGATCCGCACGGGCGACCGATTCCCGCGCCGCCGTCAAGCGACGACTCGGCGTCGGCCTCGCGGGGGTGATGGAAACGACCGCAAATGTCGCGCAATTGTTTCGACACAATAGCGAAAGCGACCGCGGGCAACGAAACGGCCGCTTGCGCGCGGTCCCCTGGCGAACCGCGTTCCTTTTTGCTCGGTTGTATTTCGCGACTGATGCGTGTGCGGCGGGCGGCGCCGACTTCTCAGGAGCATTGCCGGCGATGACGCAAACGGAGTGGATTTGGCCGGCCGCGGACGGAACGCGGCTCCACGTTTGCACCAGAATGCCCGAGTGCGCGCCGATCCCCCGCGCCGAAGTCATCATCATTCACGGGATCTTCGAGCACAGCGGAAGGCACGCCTTTTTGGCCGATGGATTGGCCCGATGCGGGTATTCAAGCCATGCGATCGACTTGCGGGGACATGGGCGATCGGATGGGCCGCGCGGGTCGATCGAACGGTTCGATCAGTTTCTCGGCGATGCGGCTGCGTTTGTCAGCCACCTTGCGCGGGACGAATCGGCGGCTCCGCTGTTCTTGTTTGGGCATAGTATGGGCGGGCAGATCGTTCTGCTCTATGCGTTGGCGCGATGTGCCGCGGCGATCGTTGATGCCCGTGGACCGCTCGATGCGGATCTCCCGGAGGAGCGGATTCGTCGGTTGAGGCCGAAGGCCGCCAAGCTGCTGCGCACATCGGCGGCGCGCGCTGTGCTTGCATCCACGGCCGCGGGAACGCCGATGCCTGCCGGAGTGATCGCCAGCGCGGCGGGCATTTGTCCCGGCCGTGCGCTCTTTCCCGCATTGAGGCTTTTGGCCGCTCCATTGAGTGTGCTATTTCCTCGGCTGCGGCTTGTGCGCATGGGGTGTCGGAATATCTCTCGCGATCCGCAGGTGGTGCAAGCCTTTCGCGACGATCCGTTGGTGTATCACGAGCGTTTCGAGGTCCGAATCGGCGCCGAGGCGTTGCGGGCGGCGTCGCTGATTCGCCGTTTTGCCGAGCTGCTCTTCTTGCCCGTCCTCGCAATCCACGGAGACGCCGACCTGGTGGCCGATCCGGAAGGAAGCCGTGAATTGATCGCCCGAGCTGCGGCGTCGGATAAGCGGTTGCTGCTGTATCCTGGGCTTTGGCACGAGTGTCTGAGCGAGCCGGAACGAGACGGCGTACTCGCGGACATCGTGCGATGGCTAGATGAGCGAACGACCGATTGAACGATAGCGGCCCGATGAAATAGTCCGTTTTGCAAGCGATGTGGTGCGTCCTTCTCGAGGAGTTCGATGCTCGGATGGGGCCCGCTCGTCCTTTTTCAACGGGCGGAGAGACAGACGATCTCGAATCAAACGACCCGCCCGCGCCGCGGCGACGGCGCTGCTGTCTCACCTTGGGGATTCGCCCCCCCAAACGCGATCGGCGGTTCGCGCGCCGGGGGCCTAACCCCTTTGGATGCGGATTGACGATCTGGATTGACCGAGCGATTCCGGTGTATTACCATTTTTCGCCTCACAGGGCGGCAGGGCCGCCGGCCAGTCGGTGCTGCCGCACCGGTGCGAAGCCCCGCTCCCGTTGGTCGCTGGGGTTACTGCCAAGGGAACAAGGAAATCGAGACCAGAGACTGCCTCAAGAGAGCGATTTTCATAGTGTCCTCTTCTTTCGGGAGAGGGTTCAGGTGAGGGCGGGCAAAAGTGATCTGCCGGCACTTGTTGGTTTCTCGACCGTTTATTCATTTCTGACTCATGACGCTCGACCGCGACAAACTCATCGAACTCGATCGCTCCGTCGTTTGGCATGCGTTCACGCAGATGGCCGAGTACGAGCCGCTGATCATCGAACGGGCCGAAGGGTGCATTCTGGTCGATATTGATGGGCGCGAGTACATCGACGGCGTGAGCAGCCTGTGGTGCAACATCCACGGCCATCGGCATCCGCGGCTCGACGATGCCGTTCGACGGCAATTGGATCGCGTGGCCCACGTGACATCGCTAGGGTGTTCGAATCCGACGACGATCGAACTGGCCGCCCGGCTGGTCGAGATCGCTCCCCGCGGGCTGAATCACGTCTTCTTTTCCGACGACGGAGCCACGGCCGTCGAGGTGGCGCTGAAGATGGCCTTTCAGTATTGGCGTCAGTGTCCGCGGCCTCGACCGGAAAAGAACTGCTACATCGCCCTGGGCGACGCCTACCACGGCGACACGCTGGGGGCGGTCAGCGTGGGCGGCGTCGAGCGTTTCCATGCGATGTTCGAGCCGTTGCTGTTTGAAACCCTGCGATTGCCGACGCCGTCGTCGCACCGCCCGGGGCGCCCAATCGATCCCGAAGAGGCGTGCCGCGAGCATCTCGGCCGGCTCGAAGAACTGCTGGCCGAGCACCATCATCGAATCGCGGCGATGATTGTCGAGCCTTTGATGCAGTGTGCCGCCGGCATGGTGCGGCATCCGCCGGGCTACTTGCGCGGCGTGCGGGAATTGACTCGGCGATACGACGTGCTTCTGATCGCCGACGAAGTGGCCGTCGGCTTCGGCCGCACCGGGACGATGTTCGCCTGCGAGCAAGAAGATGTGGTCCCCGATCTAATGTGTTTGGCCAAGGGAATCACGGCAGGGTATCTACCCTTGGCGGCCACGCTGACCACCGACGATATCTACGCGGCGTTCCTCGGACGGTACGCGGAAAGCAGAACGTTCTTTCACGGCCACACGTACGGCGGAAATCCGCTGGGCGCCGCCGTCGCGTTGGCAAACATCGAGCTTTTCGAAAGCGAGAAAACGCTCACCCGAATGCAGCCGCGCATTGCACAGCTTGCCGAGCGGCTTCGCCGCTTCGAGGCGTTGAGCCATGTGGGCAGCGTGCGGCAATGCGGGCTGATCGCGGGGATTGAACTGATGCTCGATCCCGCAGCGGGGGTTCCGTTTCCCTGGGAATGGCGGATCGGCGGACGGGTGTGCGATGCCGTGCGCCGCCGCGGCGTGTGGCTTCGGCCTCTGGGAAATGTGGTCGTCGTCATGCCGCCCTTATGCATTACCGCCGAACAGCTCGACCGTGTGATGGATGCGGTCGAATCGAGCATCGATGAAGCGATCGAAGATTGTCGTCCGTGACGGCCCGCTCCGCGATGCGGGCAATCTTCGTCCCGTGCGACGACGGGAACGGTTTTCGATGGACTTGCTGGAATTGACGCTGAGCGACCCGTTCGCCGATGTCGCCTTGGACGAAGCGCTGCTTTGCGAGGCGGAGGAGCAAGACGACGGCCGCGAGGTGCTGCGCCTTTGGGAGCCGCGCCGTCCGATGGTTGTTGTCGGACGCGGATCGAGGGTCGAGATCGAGGTGAATCTCGACGAATGCCGCCGCGCCGGCATTCCCGTGGTGCGCCGCGGCAGCGGCGGTGCGGCGATTGTGGCGGGGCCTGGCTGCTTGATGTATTCGCTGGTGCTCCGACGGAACGCCAGGCCCGACGCGGCCGGCATCGAGGCGACGCATCGCTTCGTGCTCGGCACGCTGGCGGACGGATTGGCTCGTCTGGGGTTCGCCGTTTTGCGCGAGGGCACGAGTGATCTGACGTATCGGGGGAGGAAGATTTCGGGCAACAGCATGCGTTGTCGCCGGAACTTCTTGCTCTATCACGGAACCATGCTCTACCGGTTTCCAATCGACTTGATCGACCGCCTGCTGCTGATGCCGCCGCGTCGTCCGGCCTATCGCGGCGATCGGGCGCATGCTCAATTCGTCGCCAACCTCGATGTCGAGCCGGCGGCCTTGCGAGCGGCCATCGCCGCTGCCTTTCAGGCGGAGACCGTCCGAAGCGATTGGCCGCGAGAATTGACCGAGACGCTGGTTCGAAACCGCTATGCCCGAGACGATTGGAACCGATAAGGCCGATTCGCCGGTTCCAATCCTTGCAACGCCGTCGGCCGTTGCGATGACCGGGCGGTTCGCGCACCGCAGCCGCCGGCGCGGCTTTTGCGTCGCCGTGGGAGGTGTTCGGGGCGTTGTATTCCCAGTTTTCCGGCCGTGACACAGACATCGCCGTTCCACTATAATCGTGGTTCATAGATCGACCGGATCGAGCCGCCGTGCACGGCGAGGCGAGTCCCCGGCGTTTCAGAGCGTTTATCGGAGGCCTTGGCGAACAACCGTGTTTTCATGCAGCATCCTGCGACAGCGCGCGGGATGTTGGCGCAATGTACGGAACACAATAGCGAATTGTTCGACAAGGCTGTTTTCAGGTGGGAAGCCATGAGAAGAGTATTTGCGACGGGTGCGGCATTACTGCTGGTGTTCGTGATGTTTGCGGAGCAATCGTCAGGACAACGGCCGCGGCCTCTCGGCCCGCACGAGCCGGCCGCGGGCGACGCCGCTGCGGAGCCGCCGCTCCGACCGCGGCTGTTCGGCCGCGATCCGCGGCAAGATGCGCCGGGCGATCCGCGATTGCGCGAAGGCGGGATCATCGAGGCGCGGCCCGAGGTCGAATTGTTCAATCAGGCGGTTGCCGCACTTCGCAGTGAAAAGTACGAAGAAGCGGAGTCGCGGTTTTCCAGGGCGTTGTCGATCAATCCGGCGTTTGTCGATGCCCTGATTCAGCGGGGCTTGCTCCGGGTGGAGATGCAACAGACGGAAAAGGCGCTGAGCGATTTCCATGAAGCGGTTCGCTTGCAGCCGCAAAGCGCGGTTGCGCGATTCCATCGCGGGTTCTGCTATTATCGTGCCGGCGAGATGGAGAAGGCGCTGGCGGATTTCGACGAGGCGATTCGTCTCGACCCCCGGTATGCCCCCGCCTATCGAGACCGCGGATATGTGCGCGCGCTGATGGGCGACCTGGAGCGCGGGATGGCGGATTTGAATCAGGCTGCTCGGTTGGCCCCCAACGATGCGTCCGTCTTTGTCAGCCGCGCCGAAGCGGCCAAGCTGATGGGCGATGTGCGCCGCGCCATTGCAGACTATACGACGGTGATCAAACTCGACCCCCAGGACGCGGACGGCTGGAACGAGCGCGGCTATTGCCGGGCGCTGATCGACGATTTGGACGGGGCGCTGGCCGATGTGAACAAGGCGCTCGAACTGGCCCCGCAGGGGAGTCTTGCATGGTTTCACCGCGGGTATGTGTACTCGAGGAAAGGCGAATTCGACCGGGCGATCGACGATTTCAACAAGGCCATCGAATTGTCTTCCGACTTCGCCGAAGCCTATCGTGAACGCGGGTTTGCCCTGGGACGCAAACAACAGTTCGACAAGGCCATGGCCGATCTCGACGAGGCGATCAAGTTGATGCCGCGGGATCCGATGGCCTGGTTCTATCGCGGATGGGTCCATTTGCGCAGGGGGGAGACGGATGCGGCCCTCGCCGACCTGGATGAGGCGCTGAAGTTGGATGATTCGTTGATCGAGGCCCGCTTCCATCGGGCGCTGATTCGCGCCGGGAAAGACAAAATCCCCGAGGCGACGGAGGACTATGTTTACCTCATCCTTCACGACGCGCGGCCGGTCGAGGAGTACAAGAGCTGGGTTCAAGACGACGTTGCGGCCCAGAAGACGATCGATCGGCTCGAACAAGCGATCGAGGCCCGCCGCGAGAAGGCTAAGGAGGCCTATCGCCAGGGCGTCGAGGCGCATAAGGCCGACAAACTGGACGAGGCCATCGCGGCGTATAGCCGTGCGTTGGAGCTTTATCCGCGCTACGCCGAGGTGTACTACAATCGAGGATTGGCGCTGCGCAAGCAGAACAAGCTGACGGCCGCGATCGAAGACTACACGCAGGCCATCCAACTGAACCCGCGCTTCACCGCGGCCTACAGCAATCGCGGTTACGTGTATTACAAGCTGGGCGATCTCGAGTCGGCCATCGAAAACTTTGACGAGGTGCTCAGAATCGATCCGCAGAATGAAGACGCGCTGAAAAGCCGCGCGGCGATTGTCGCCCAGCAGCGAGGCGGCAATTGACGCCGCAGCGCGAATCGCCGCAGTTTGCGGCCGCGCGGAAGACACTGCCATTGCCGGCAAGACCCCATCGCGGCCAAGGCGCAGTGATTGCGCGTTATAGGAAGCGTTGAGAGCGAGCATCGAGTCGCAGTCGCCCTTCAGAGGCTGGGGCGGCTGCGCGGCAGCGGTAGGTTCGTGCGCGGACTCGCTCGGTCAATTCGACTCGCCGCGCGTTTGTCCGCCGCCTTCCTGACTGAGATAGCGGTGCAGGAACCGTGCGCGCTCGATATTGCGGTCGGCGCTTTCCAGTTCTCCGCCGGCCAGTTTTTGCAGATGGGCCGGCTGAGTGCGGATGAACAGCTCGTTGACCGACGGGATCTTCAATTCGGGAAGCAGGCCGAGGTTGACGCCCATCCGCACGCTTGAAAGCAAATGCATCGTCTCTTCCGAGCTGATCGTTTGCGCGGTGCATAGAATACCCAGCGCGCGGCTCACGCGATCGTGAAGGCTTTCGTGGCTTTCCTTGATAAGAAAATCGCGTGCCTGCCGCTCGTAGTCGATAATGACCGGGACGACCTCGCTGACTTGACGAATCAGTTCTTCTTCGCTGCGCCCGAGGGTGATCTGATTGCTGATCTGGTAGAAATCGCCCATGGCCTGCGAGCCTTCGCCGAAGAGCCCGCGAACGGCCAAGTTGATCTTTTGCAAACTGCGGAAGACCTTTTCGATTTGCCGCGTGATCACCAGTGCGGGCAGATGCAGCATAACGCTCACCCGCAAGCCGGTGCCCACGTTCGTCGGGCAGGCCGTCAGGTAGCCGAGACGCTCGTGGAAGGCGTAAACGACGCGCTCTTCGATGATGTCGTCGATGCGGTTGATTTTTTCCCAGACCGATTTGAGATCGAATCCGCTCTGAAGCACCTGGAGCCGAAGATGATCCTCTTCGTTGATCATCAGGCTGAAGGTTTCTTTCGGATCGATGGCGACAGCCCGCGGCCCGCGGCCTTCCGCCAATTCGCGGCTGATCAAATGCCGTTCGACAAGCAAGTGTCGGTCGATATTCGAGAGCGAGTCGAGGTTGAAATAGAGCAGTTGGCCGTCGTCGTGCCATTGGCGCACCACGTCGCTCATCAGCTTTTCGATTTGGGCCCGCTGCTGGTCGTCTGCCCGCGAAATAAAAGGGAACTCGGCAAGATTGCGGGCCAAGCGGATGCGGCTGCTGATCACGATGTCGCTTTCGGGACCGGCGCCGCGCAGCCACTCTCCGGTTGATTTGGTCAGATCGTTCAGATCCACAGCCTGCTCTCCGAATTTCCTCATGCGAGGGGCTCTGATTCAATCCGCCGAATCTCGTCGCGCAGTTCCTTAGCTCGCTCGTAGCGCTCTTCGCTCACCGCTTCCTTCATCTCGCGGCGGAGGCGAATCAACAGGGTGCGCCGCTCGCTGACCTTGGGCGATTTTCGGGGCCGCTTGCCGGCGTGCTCCACCTCGCCGTGGATGTTGAGAATCAACGGCTCCAGTTGCGGCTGAAAGGCCGTATAATCGTGCGGGCACCCCAGCCGACCTTGATTACGAAACTCGAAAAAGGTGATTCCGCAGAAGGGGCACGATTGCTGATCAAGCTCGGCCAGCTCTTGCGCCGTCTGCCCGACTTGCATCTTTTGAGCCATGATGTGCTGCGCCAATAACGACGCCATGCTGCCGGGCGAGGTGTTTTCGCTTCCGGAAGCGGCCAGGTATTCGCGCGCATGGTCTTCGCAGAGATGCAGTTCGACCGGCTTTCCACTCGTCAGCTCGGTGATGTGAAACGTCGCCGGCTTGTCGCATTTCTGGCATTTCATGAGTCGCTGGCCCCTTTCGAGAGCCGGGCCGGTCGCAATGATCGCCGAATATTGCCCATTCGTATTCGGATTGTATCAGTGGGGCAAAGTGTGTCAAGGCGAGCGTTTTCCGCCGAAAACCCTTGGCCGAAAAGTGCTTGAGTGCGTTGGTCCCGGGACGAGAAACGTGTTTGACCCAATGTCGCCGGTCGAATGACGCCGGTGAAGCCGTCCGCGCGAGCCGGAACGAGCGCCGAACGCCGCCGGTGGGCGACAAGGGCCGCGGCTCCCCGATCGCCCGCAGCCGTGTTGCTGATCTGCGCGGGCGAGCCAGGCTCCGATCACACGGACAATCCCGGCGTTCTCATGCGAACAAGAGAAGGCGAATGGGAAGGGGCAAGAGGAGCGGTTTTTTGGCCAAGTCGGCTCACTGCGGGGGCACGTCGCAACCTGCCGCAGCGGCGGTGTTTTCGGCATGAGAAACATTTGCAATCTGTCGCCCAAACGGATAGACTGGCTAGCGCGGGGGGAGTCTAGAGTGAACGCAATCCGGCGGAGCGGGCGCGTTGCGATTGGCCCGTCGGGCGGCTGGTTTTGTGCGCGGCCAGTTTTCGAAGGGCAAGGGTTTGTTTGGAGCATACAGCGACGAAATCTTTTAAACTGGTCGCATGCCGAAATGAGCGATTTTCGCCAACGAGAAAGAAGCCGTTCCGCGCCGCGCGAGGTACAGAACCGCCGGAACGGAGTAGGAGCGGGATCGGGGCTGATCGTGGCTTTGGGGGCGTGCAGCGACGAGTGCACGCTCGGCCGGCATCGATAATTTACGGACCGATTGAGATTTTGGTTGTGTTGACCTCAGGAAATCGTGGTCGAATTGATCTTCGCAAACCATGTAAGTTTGCCGACTTGTTGGCGGCAGACGCGTTATTTTTATTTGGTTCGGTGAAGCGTAATCGGTGTTCGCGTTATTGGGGCGGAAACCCGGCTTGGTTTGACGAACATCAGTAGGTGGTTGGAGAGCCATCGATGGCGATTGCTACCGCGGACGACTTCTTCACGTTGCTGGAAAAGAGCAAATTGCTTTCGGCGGAGCAGTTGGCCGAAGCCCGAGAGCTTGTCGAATCGAGCGGCGGGAAGGCCGACGATGCCGTAACCGCGGCAAGGCTGCTGACGAGGCACAGCCTCTTGACGCGGTGGCAAGCCGGTCAACTGCTGGCCGGACGCAGCACCTTCTTCTTAGGCAAGTACAAGCTGATCGAACTGCTCGGCCGCGGCGGGATGGGTAGCGTGTTCCTCGGCGAGCACATTATGATGAATCGCCGCGTGGCGATCAAAGTGTTGGGCAAGCAAGTGGGGCGCGAACCCGGTTCGCTGGAGCGATTCCTCTCGGAAGCCCGGGCGATTGCCGCGTTGGATCACCCGAACATTGTTCACGCCTACAACGTTGATCAAGAGGGCGATCGCTATTACATCGTGATGGAGTACGTCGATGGCGTGAACCTGGAGCAGATGGTCAAACGCGACGACCCGCTGGACTGCGCGTTGGCGGCCGATTTTGTCCGGCAGGCAGCCGAGGGGTTGGCCCACGCCCACAAACAAGAGATCGTTCATTGCGACATCAAGCCGTCGAACCTGGTGGTGAACAACCAGCGGGTGCTGAAGATTCTCGACATGGGCTTGGCGCGTTTGGTCGGACGCGCCGAATCGGACAACGGGAAGACGGACGAATCGGTTCTCGGATCGGTCGATTACTTGGCCCCGGAACAAGCACTCGAAAGCGAGGAGTTCGACCATCGGGCCGACATTTATGCCTTGGGCTGCACGCTCTACTTTCTTCTGACGGGAAGGCCGCCGTTTCCCGAGGGAACGCTGCACGAAAAGATTCTCAAGCATCAGCGCGTCGAGCCCGCGCCGATCAGCGACTTGCGCGAAGACGTGCCGGCAGGCCTGATCGAGATTTGCGAGCGGATGATGGCGAAGGACCCGGCCGATCGTTATCAATCGGCCGACGAGGTCGCGGAGGCGATTTCCGCACTTGGTTTGACGCCGCGGCCCAAAAAGCGCCCGGCCTCGCTAAAAAGGGCCGAGGCGATCGATGACGAGGAGGCAAGTTCATCGAGCGAAGGCAGCGGCGAATTCCCGGTCTTGGATTTGGCCGCGACGAGTCCGCGAACCAAGGCGAAGGCGGCGGGAAAAAAGCCTGCCAAAAAGCAACCGCCGACGGACGGTTCCGACGAGGAGAACGAGCCTGACGAAGAAGCGGCAAAGGGCACCGTGCTCGCTCGTGTTTCGGCGTTGTGGCGCACTCCGCGAGGCAAGATGATTATCGGCAGCGTGGGTGCGGTGGCCGTGATGCTCGTGGTGGGGATTGTCGCGGCGGCATTTGTTTGGTTGGGCGGTTCGTCGGACAAGCAGGGAATCGCCAAGAAGCCGGCGCCGCAGTCGTCGGCTGTGAAGCACCGAACGAATGTGATCGTCGCCGACGAGCCTTCGACTCCGCAAACAGGCCAGCCTGGGGTCAGCGATGTCGCCACACAGCAAGGCGGTTCGGGGGAAGATGGCGGCGCGAAAGGAAATGCCGCCGGAACGCCGCCGGGCGAGGAACCGAAGAAGGGTGAAGGGGAGACGACATCGGCAGACAACGGCGGCGGCAACACGGGTTCGTCGCAACCCGCGACGCCGCCGTCCGCGGAAGATCCGGCGAAGCCGACGGACAGCCCCGGCGCCCCGGCAAAACCGGATGAGAAACCCGCCGAACCGCCGAAACAACCCGACAAACCCGCCGAAACCAAGAAACCCGATCCGCCGAAGCCGGCAGACAAACCGAAACCGCCGCCCAAGTACGAACCTTTCAAAGACACGCCGAAGGCGATTGAGTTGCCGAAGGTGCCCAAGGAGGAAGCGGAATCAGGAGTGGTCGGCGAGCCGAAGGAGATTGCGCCGTTGAATCTGGCCGCCGAGAAGCCGCTGAGCGTTCAATTGCTGGGCGGGCAGGCGTTCAAGGCGTTCGACTTCGAGCTTTCGCCCGATGCCTCCTCGCCGGGCAAGGCGTGGACCATCGTCGAGCAAACGAAGGGCCAGAAGGCCGAACGCGTCGAACTGGCGCGGGTGAGCCTCGACGGCGAAAAACTGCTGGTTCAATGGCTGGCCGGGGCGGTCAAGGCGCCGGGCCGGGCCAATCAACTTCGCAATTGCGGTCTGAAGCTCGTTTCGGGAGAGGCCAGCCACTTCGTGGCGTTCAATCAGCCTCAGCCGGTGGCGCCGATCTTGCTCGATTTCGA
>Ga0308414_1002692_pt1 | contig 11563 bp, 9 predicted proteins | sample HotsprSampleOS50_FD_205667 | JGI IMG/M metagenome (GOLD analysis project Ga0308414, IMG submission 205667) | Hot spring phototrophic mat microbial communities from Octopus Spring, Yellowstone National Park, Wyoming, United States - 20090730_OS50 ... | reverse complement strand
TGATTTTTTTTGTAAAATTATTCAAAACTACAAACTAAACTCTTTGTTTTTGTCTCATAATAACAAGGAGGATTTTTTTATGATAAGTTATTTTCATCGTCGACATGAAAAAAAGATAGATTTAAAAGAGTTTGAAAGATCTACTGTTTCAACCTTACTTATTCCTAAAAACTTGGTAGAAAAGTTAGACTTAGTTTTACCTGTTGTGTTAGATACTGCAACTATGAAGAAGTCTTATAACTTGAAAGTGGGTTTGAAAAGACTTTTAGATAAATATAGGGGTTTTTTGGCTTTAGGATTTTTGCCGTTTCAAGGAAAGCCAAAACTCACGTATCAGGAGGAGGGGTTGGAGCTTGAGAGGTTTTCTTTTAGGCCGGATGATGCTGATTGGTTTGAGTTGGGGATGCTTGCGTACGGGTGTGGGGTCTCTCGTTGTTGGTTGTTTAGTTTTTTAGTGACCCTTGAACTTTCTTTGCTAGGAGACTTTGTAGAATTAGTAGAGGCTAGTTTTGGAGATACTACACTCTACCACTGCAGACCCCGACTAATTCACCAAATTTTTGGGAAAAGACGCTATATTCATAGGATTTTACACTTTCGGCTATAGCAAAAAACCAAAAGACCACAAAGATTACAAACAAATTCCTACCTCAAACAAATTTGCTGTCTTGAGGTCTAGACCTACTATGTCCCAAGAAATAAGAGATATTATCTTATCAACTAATTATTTACTTTTTGCAGTGTGGTCAAATTTTTTATTAGATAGAAACCATAGAAAAACAGCTTTGACAAGTAAGAGGTTAAAAGATGCTCTCAAAGTGTCAACCTCACAAATTAAGTTGAAAAAATCAAGCTTAGATATGACTCTCCCTGTAAAAATTCGCTTGGAATGCATATTTGCAGGAAAAAAGGGATTTCTCTTTCCCTCACTTTTTTTGCTTTAAAAAGCTGAAAGAGCAGTAATTTCAATTATTTATTTACTTTTTCAAGTAATATCTATAATGTAATCATTTTTTTAAAATTTTAGATTGATTTTCATATCCTTTTAGCTCTAAATAACCATTACCAATAATTTCTTGATTAAAAATTTTTCCTCTTGCAGAAACTGCTCCTTCCCAGTAAATATTTCCAGTAGTTTCTAAAGCAATAAATTCTTGATTTTCTATTTTAGGTGAGATTTCAATAGAAATTTCTTGAATTCTTAAATTCCATTCTAATGGATAACTAATAGAGGTATTAGGACTTTTCCAAAGTTTAGTTTTAGGCACAAAGGAAACTAAAGAAGGCTCACGAAAATATAAAATCTCTCCATTAGGTTTTCGCCAAGTAGCAAAACTTTCAGAAGAGTCTTTTTTACTTTTTCTAAAATTAAAGGCCATAATTTCACTCCCATCATTTAAGTTTAAACAAACCCAATCCCAAGCGTTTTCACTACTACTTAAGCGAGACTTCTGATTACCTTTTTCACTCCACTCATGATCCATCCAACTAGTTCCATCTAAGACTTCGATTTTTTTGCCTTCTATAACAAAAAATCCCTTTGTCTGCATTCTAGGTATAGAGTAATAGAAGGAATAGTATTCAGGATAGCGATAGCTTTTAGGAGAAAAACCATCTTTTCCTTGTAATAAAATTTTTTTTTCAGAAGAAATCGAAAGATATAAATTAAGTGCTATTTGTTGTTTACGAGGTTTAGCTTGAATATGAAACTCTTTAGAAGATAAAATCTCTAAACTATAATCTCCACTCCAAATTTTTTGAGAAGAGTAACCTGCAAGTCCACCATATTTCCTTTCTATACCTTGAGCGGTATAATGTTTTTTTTTACTAATTTCAGAAATAGCAAAATGGACTGGAAAAACTTCAATACTTTCGTTAAGTCTAGCTCGAAAAAAACTTAGTTCATACCCTAGTTCGCCTAACGTTGTCTGTAAGTTTCCAACAAAATAACACCATTCTAAATTATAATCAGGATGAAAACTATGATCCTTTGGAAAACTTAAATTTGTAGTTTGCGAATTTGCAATTAAGCTAAAATACCAAAATATAGCAACAAATATAAGAGTTTTCATTTTTTATTTTTATTTAAAATCTTTAAAATTTGGTCTCTAGAACGTTTTGCACTTGTATGAGTAGGATCTAAAAGTAAAATTTTTTCTAAAGATTCTAAAGCTGACTTATAATTTTTTTGTTTATAAAAAACTTTAGCTAAAGAGTAAAGAGCATTTAAATCATTTCCACGAAAAGAAAGAGCTTTTTTCAACTCAAGTTCTGCATTTTGATAATCTTCTAATTTAAAATAACAATATCCTAATATAAGATGGGAATCTGCATTAACAGTACGAAGTGTATGGTATTCTTCTAAATATTTAATAGCTTCTTGATATTGCTTATCCTTGGCAAAACACTTTCCTAAAAGCAAAAGAACACTCATATCTTTTGGAATAATTTCATTGGCTAATAATAATTCTTTAGAAGCTGCTTTATAATTTTTTTGATTAAAGAAAATTTCAGCATCGCGTTTATGTTTTATAAAATCACTCATTTTAACTGATAACTCTACAGCTAGTAAAGTAATATCATCCGTCTGATCTGTACCCATACAATAGGTATCAAATTCTTTCATGATATAGTTTACTGCAGATTTTACATCCATATCCCGAGTTTTTTTAATATGATAGATTAAATTTTCTTGCTGAAAAGGTATACCTTCATCACTTTGAGCTTCCAAAATTCCATCTGTATAAATAAATAATTTATCTCCGGGTTCTAGTTGAACAGTATAGTCTCTATATAACTTATCTGCATCTTCAAACATTCCAAGAAATGTACCTTCTCCTTCTAGAACTTCAATCTCACCTGTAGAATACCTAAGTAAGATAGGTCTAGGATGGCCAGCTATACAATAAGTCATTTTATAATCAGAGTCAATAATTCCATAAAAACAAGTTAAATAGCCTTGTTGTTTTACAAGTGCCATAAGTTCTCTGTTAGCATTGGAAAATATTTCAGAAGGGCTATCTAGCTTATAATTCGTAAACAACAATTTTGAAATAGCAGTAATAAAAGCTGCTGGAACTCCATGTCCTGAAACATCTGAAAGCATAATACCTATTTTATTTGAACCAAATTGGAAATAATCATAGTAATCTCCACTTACTTCTTGCATAGGTAAAAAACTAAAAGCAAATTTTACTCCTTTCCAGTCAGGAATATGTTGAGGGATAATTCCTCTTTGGATATTACGTGCCATTTTTAGGTCTTTAGAAATAGCTTTTTGTTTAACCATGAGTTCATTTCTTAAAGAACTCAAGACCTCTACTGCTGCTTCTAGATCTCTATTTTCTATAGATAACTCTCTAGATTTTTCTAAAATGGCATCTAGATCTATATAACTAATCTTTCCTATCTCATTTTCACTAGAAGCAATCTTACTTATTACAAAACTTTCTGACTCGACATGAGTTGAATTTCTCAAGCTAGTTTTTCCAATTTCTAAATTACATTCTTCCCAAGAAATTTTAAATTCTGTTGGAACCTCTGCTATATCAATTTTTCTAATGTTATCAAAAAATTTTTCACTTAAGTTAGAAAATCGAGTCTGTAAAAGATCCATTTTCCAACCACGAATACGATAAAGTAATGCACTACCTTCAAACATTCCTTTTAAAAACAATAAATCATAGGGAGTTTCTAAAGAAGTATAACGTATACGAATAATAACAGACTTTTCAGAAACCTCAACTACTTGAAAATCTAGATACCTCACAAACTTTTGTAGTAAGATAGGAAGTCTATAAATAATTTGAACATATCCTAAAAGTGAGTCATCTGTTGGAAGAATTTGAAAAGCTTCTGTAAAAAAAATTTCTTTCCCTGCGTTATAAATAGGTTCAGAAATAAAATATTTTTGATTTAAGCTTTCTAAAGCATGAGTTTCCATTTCTGCTGTAAGCCAAAAATTTTTATCTTTAATAACTTTTTCAGAAAGATTTCCTAAAATAGGAGAAAGTATCTCTAAAGAATCTGTTTTTTCTCTTTCAGACAAAATATAAACTACACGTGCTAATCTTTTAGCTGAAACTTCAGGATTATAAAGAGGGATTTCTAATTTTTTTTCAGTAATTTCAAATTTCACACTCATAAACAGTAGTCAGTATAAACTTATAAAAAAGAATTTCAAGAAAAAATTTCTTTTTTTCAAATCTTGACAGAGAAAAAAAACTCTTTTTCTTGGAAATGTGAAAAAAAAACAAATTCTCACACTTAGCTTATATATTTTAACCTCTCTTTTTTTTATAGTTTTAGCTTGGAAAAATTTTATAACAAATTGTCCAAACAAAGAATTTCTTACTTGGGATCCAGAACTTCGATATATCTTTACTTTAGAACTTTTAGACAGCTTGAGAAATGGGGAAATTTTGCGCTTTTTTTTGCTAATTTTAGATACTCCTACTTGGCCTCCTTTGAGAAATTTAATTCAACTTTTGGTTTTTGGAATTTTCAAACATTCACCTATCTTAGATGTATGGCTTACTGTATTTACTTTTTTTATCTTAGGACTAAGTCTTTTTCTAATTTCAAACCATAAGAAAATAATTTTCTTTTTTAGTTTTGGATTTTCTCTTTTAGTATTTTTGTCTCCAGCACTTCTCTTGTATGCCTTCTCTGGAATGCTAGAAATCCAAGGTGGACTTTTTTTAGTTTTAAGTTCTTTTTATTTTGGAGTTTTTCTTATCAAAAAAATTCCATCTAAGAAAAATATTTTTTTACTATTTCTCTGTACATTTGCTCTATATTTTACAAAATACCCTTATGGATATTTGTTCGCTTTTTCTTGTTTATGTATTTTGCTACTTTTTTATTTTAAAAATTTTTTACTCATTATAAAATCATATATAAGGCAAAATTTTTTTTCCCATATTCCTATTTTTATAGGAGTAGTTATAACTATAGTATTTTTACTTTTAGGAGATCAATGGAAAACAGGAAAAGCTACTAAATATTTTAAGTTTACTTTAGCAAATCTTATTTTTTTAGAGTTTCTTATTTTTTTCTTTTCTAATCAAAAAAAAATTTTTTCCTTATTTCCTAAATTTTACTATGTTTGCTTTACTATTTTTTTCCCAATAGGATTTTGGAGTTTATCCCATTCCGATAGATTTGGAAGTAGCCAAGGCACACTTCAACATATTCAAGTAGATGGTTTTCATGTAGGAGAGGTAGTTACTAAGGATTTTTATTATTATTTGCACTTACCTAAAGTACTATTTATAGAAGTTTGGCTTTATCCTTTTATAGGTATGACGTTATGTGTTATTACAATTTTTAGCTTAAGTTGGGGACTGTATGTATACATTCAAAAAAAACAAATTCGATTACACTTTATATTTAGTTTAATACTACTTTTTTCTCTTTTTATATTAATTTTTTTTACTTCAAATCATCAAGGAAGACATGTATATCATTTTATACCTCTACTGTTATTAATTCCCCTTTTTGTAGTTAAAGAAGAAAAAAATTTAAAAAATCTCTTCTCATTTTTTTTAGGAAGTTTCTTTATTATTATAATTTTTCTTATAATATATAAAGATATAAATTGGTTAAATTCTAGTTACTTATGCTTCTCGGGAGTAGGAAAGTTATATGAAGTACCAAAATTTTTTGAATCTAAAGCTACAGAAATTATAGATCAAGATTTTTTCTTCTATAATGCTATAGAGGAAGGTCACTTACATAGAGCAAATTCAGAATATGTTTTAAAAAAATATGCTTACGACAATAAACTAAAAATGTATACAAAAAAACAAGACTTAAAAAGTAAAAAATTATTGCTAATTGTAGTAAGCAGAAATTGCTTAAAAGACAATCTTCCTTTTGAAATTGCTTTCTCTTATAGACTCATTTCTCAACATCCCACAACAGATGGATGTATAGAAAAGTGGGAACCTATTCTTCATGAGATGGAATAGTAGAAAGAGGTACGTTTTGTGGTTTACGTGGTTCTAGTAAAATAAGTAGCCCTTCTGTAGTTAATTTTAAGTTGAGTAGTTTTTCTCTCACTTGTTCTGTAGTTACACCTTTTCCTGAGAGCATGAGATGAAGATGGGTTACAGCTTCGTTGTAATGAGTATGTAAGTGATATACTGACTGTTCTAAAGTTCCTGGATGAGAAAGCTTATTTTTTCTATACTGTGTAATGGCATACCCTATGGTATAAGAAAGCAGAGAATAAAAATAAGCTGGAACTAAAATCCACAGGCCTACTTTTAAAAAAACCCATCCCTTGTATCGTCCCAAAACAAACTTATTGGCTAAAAGACAAATTCCTATAGACAGACAAACTCCTATAAACAAATGAAGCTGTTTTGTACGGCTAGAAAGAGTATTTAGTATCAGTATAAAACATACAGATAAAAAAAGTACTAAAAAAAATTCAGCAGGGATAAATTGAAATAAGCTATGAATAAAACCATAGTCTTTAAACCATGTCTTTACATACTTCTCTAAAGACAAGTAGTCACTCTTTAGAAGGGAAATAAATTCTTTGTTAGTCATGACAAATTTGTACTCCTCTTTTAATTATTTAATCGGTAAAATCTTAAAAAAGTATTACTCATTAAGTTTAGCCCACCAAATTCTTCTGGCATACATCTTAGTAACTATCCCTTTTTTATACTTTCATGAACAACATCTACCACTTGGAATTATCTTAATTTTAATTATTTTTTCTATCCTTTTTAGCTTTCTTTTAGGGTACGCAAGTATTTGGATTTTAGGAAAAATTTTTGAAAAAGATTTCTACTTTTGGATTGAAATTCTTTTTTTTGGAAGTTCTCTTGGAATTTTTTATGCTCTAGGGCTATTAGAAAACCGTGCTGCTTGGGTCTTTTTTTTTATTGTACTTGGAATTTTTTTAATTTATAGAGTTTTAAAAGTAGTAGTTATCTATAGAATCTTTTTTTTAGGGACTATTGTCTTACTAAATGGACTTTTTAGTTTTAAAATGCTTCAATTAGGAGAATGGCTCTTATTTCATTTAGCTCAAAAACTTCAAACTTCCCCATTAGAAATTTCTGTAGAAGATTGGGAGTGGCACGAAAAAGACAGACTTCTAATTCACAAGACCATTCCTGTTAAACTCAAACTTCATTCCGAAATGTTTTTTCATAAACCTAAAGGTGAGCTTTCTGAATACAAAGGTACTGGAAATCTACTAGCTGTAATTTCCAACAGTCCTACTGATCCAACTGTGTATCCTTATCTTAGAATTTTTTTCCTACCTAGTATAGCTAGACCTAATTTTGATCTCATCAGTGAGGAGTTTGAAAACTATCTGAACTTTGAAGTAGGTCGAGGAGAAATTGAATCTTTACAAAGCTTAGGTGAAAGAGAACATGAAAAGCAAAAATGGAAAGGCAAGTTTTGGATCTTTTATGACAATCTCCGTCCAAGAAATTCTAAAACAGGTTTTTATATTCTCCCCTTATCTAATGGAAATATTTTAATTCTTGAAATTAGAGAAAATTTAAAAACCAATACTTTTCATGAAATAGAAATTCAAGAAATTTTAGATAGTATTCAAACTAGTTTTTAAATGGATGAGTTTAAAAATTTAACTTCAATTGGAGTCTAGAACAAAGATAACCTAAATTTTAGAAAGTTTACTTAGAAATCAAGATTTAAAATTTAGTAAGTATTTTTATATTCAATAAATATTTATTGAATGAGTCTCTTTTAAAATTTCTCTATATGTGAGTTTTTTATAACTCATCTTGGAAACTTATAAAAACCAAACTTAAAAAGTTTAAAAGACAAAAATATTTATCAATAAGTGATTTATAGCACAAACAAATCTTTTTACTAAAATCACCAACCTAGCTAAACATTTAAAGTATAATAGTAGTCTGCAAAAGTTTAACAATGTAATAGATTGGAAAATCTTTCGTGATGATTTAGAGCCAATGTATAAATATAAGCAAGGGAAAGGTGGTAGACCTGCTTATGACCCTATAATGATGCTAGAAATTTTATTTGATAAAATTAATTATTATATCCAAAAAAATCAATGTATGATTCGTAGTGGTTTCATTATGCATCAATTGTAGAAGTTCCTGTTCAAAATAGTCAAGAAAAAAATGACTAAATTAAAAACTATCTAAGTTAGCTCAAAAAGATATGCAAGCTAGTTTTACAAAAAAGCACAATAAAACCTACTATGGTTATAAACATCATATCATAGTAGACGAAAAGACAAAGCTAATACATGATTATGAAGTAACCACTGCAAAGGTTCATGTAATCTTTTAGGCCTCCTTGATATTTGCTTTCTACGTAAAGAACATTTCAAAATATCAAAAAAATAGAATTTAAAATTTTTTACTTTATACTTGATACAAGGAAAATTATAAAAAGAAATAAAAAATTTACAAAATTTTAACTCTACTTGAGACATTCATACACAACGTAGATATAAATTATAATCAAAAATACCCCTTTTTAGAGGTTACCGTAAATTGTAGAATTCAAATTATTTTCTAGCACCCCAATAAAAAATAGTATTAGAAAAATGCAGAACACAGAAAATGGGATAAAAAAGGATGCAAGACACTTTAAATCTAGGTGTCTGATGTTTAGTAAGTTGTCAGATTATGTTTTGGTTTATATAGTTTATACATTAAAGGGAATTTGGTTATGACATTATGGTTTACTCTATCGTATATTATATTATTCTTATTGCTATTTATTTTGAATACTGGTACGGTTACACCCTATGGCTCAACACGTTTTGCTTATATTATAGATACCAAATGCCATCAAATAGCTAATATTGATCATGCTCTCTTTGAAGCAGCCTTTAAAATGTTGGACGGTGCTAAATACGAAGAATATAGTTTCAGTGTAGTGCTAAGAAGAAGTTTATATTATCAACTATCTTTTCCATTCATGAAACTTTTAGGTTTTCATTTTGGCGGATTACTTTTTAATTTCATCTTATATTGTTTGCTTCTGTTTCTTTTTTTCTACTCTAAGTTTAAATACTACTTCAATCCACATTTAGCTTCCATAATTTTATTGACTTATCCAGGATTGTACTATTATATAGGTTTACCTTATTCATATAATATAATTTTATTTGGAGCAATTTTAATTTTTTACTTACTGTTTCGAGTTTATCATAAAGTTTCTACAAGAGCATTTTTGGGGGCTATGCTTTTGGTCGGCGTGCTGTTTAATGGATATGATTACTATTCCTGGTTTATTATTCCGCTTCTTTTTGTTGTATTTTTTTATAAGTGGGATGTGTTTACTCTAGGTTTAACCTTTTGTATATTACCTGTTATACTTAATAATTTTTTATTATATAAAATTTATGGGATAAGTTTTGAAAATTTTAATACTTCAGTTTATTTTGATATAATAAACAGCTATTTAAAAAATTTCCATGAAATCTTTAATTTTAGCAATATAGGAAATATAATTACTAATTACATCAAAATTTATTTTTATAGTACTTTTTTTATTTTACCTTTTTTTTTCTTAGTTGCTGTGGGAGATACTATCTATTCCAAAAAATATATTTCTAAAAAATTATTTCTTTTACTCACTCTGGTTTTTATAAATATTACCTTTTTGTTCCTGTTCATTAATCTGAACCCTTTTGAAGGTACGTGGGATTTTAGAGGTGACTGGATAGCTAGAATCTATCAAGGCTTTTTTTTAGTTTTCTTATTCTTTTTTTCTTCAAGGGTAGGGAGTAGTAGACAAAAAAATCTTCTTAGTTTTTGTGTTGTGATTCTCAATTTGCTTATAGTTTTATCTCCTTACTTTTATCCCAAAATTGCTTCTATAGCTTATCATTATTTTTATAAGCATGGTAAAGAAGGAGCAATGTATAATACTTTATCGATTTTTCCACCAAAGCCTAACATAACTTGTGAACCAAAAAGATATATGTATATCGATAATAACCCACAATGATTGGAGGCTCAAGTTTCTGGGAAAAATTTAATCACTCTCTGTAGAATAGTAATTTTTCGGATCCTGTATAAGGTTTGAACAAGTTAGAGATATGAATTTTTTAAAAGAAGTTTATAAGGTTTCTAAAAATCATGGCGAAAATAGAATAACCTTTGAAAAAATATTTTTACAAATTACTCTGTAAATACATTAGTCTATATTGTTTAGAAAAGAATACAATTGCAGAAGTATTTCCTAAGAATAAAATGTTTGAGAATCTTGGAGTAAAAAATTTATTTTATATCGAGTCTTTAGAGGAAATCAAAGATAAGCATTTAGACTATATATTACTAAATGGAATTTTACATTATGAAAGAGATATTCAAGCTACCTTAAATCAAGTTCAAAAACAAATAAATCAAGCTTGTAGATTAATTATTATTTACTATAGTTCTTTGTGGAAACCAATTATAAAGCTAGCTACTTGGTTAGGGCTTCGTTCGAAGGGTCCTGAGCAAAATTGGCTTTCTCATGAAGATATAGATAACTTTTTACTACTTAGTGATTTTGAACTAGTTAGAAGAGAACAAAAAGTTTTAATCCCCATTTATATTCCAATACTTAGTAATCTTATCAATCGTTATTTTGCACCTTTGCCATTTTTTAGAAGTTTTTGCCTTGTAAATATTGCAGTTGCTAAACCTGTTAGTAAACCTATGCAAAAAGCTTCTGTGTCAATTGTTGTTCCTGCTAGAAATGAAGAAGGGAATATTGAAAACATAGTAAAACGAATCCCAAAAATGGGGTTAGAAGATGAGCTTATTTTTGTAGAAGGAAACTCTACAGATAATACTTGGAAAAAAATTCAAGAAGTTACAAAGGAATATAAAGGACATTTAAAAATTAAAATTACTCAACAAGATGGAAAAGGAAAAGGAGATGCTGTGCGAAAAGGCTTTGCACTAGCAGAAAAAGAAATTCTTATGATCTTAGATGCTGATTTGACAGTCCCTCCAGAAGATTTACCAAAGTTTTATAAAGCAATAATAGAAGGGAAAGGAGAGTTTATCAACGGTTCAAGGTTAGTATATCCAATGGAAAAAAAAGCAATGCGTTTTTTTAATATGTTAGGAAATAAATTTTTTGCATTATCTTTTTCTTTTGTTTTAGGACAAAGGTTTAAAGATACCTTTTTTAGATAGACGTAGTTTTCAAGAATTTATAGGAGTCTGTGAATATGACTTAATCCCAGATATACTAGAACCATCTGGGTTTTTAAAGAAAAACTCAGAGAGGAAAAGTTAGATAAAATTTTATTTGATAAAATTAATTATTATATCCAAAAAAATAAATGTATGATTCGTAGTGGTTTCATTATAGATGCATCAATTGTAGAAGTTCATGTTCAACACAATAGTAAAGAAGAAAATGACCAACTCCAAAAAGGAATAATTCCTGAAAAATGGAAAGAGAAACCATCTAAGTTAGCTCAAAAAGATATACAAGCTAGTTTTACAAAAAAGGATAAACATCATATCATAGTAGACGAAAAGACAAAGCTAATACATGATTATGAAGTAACCACTGCAAAGGTTCATGTAAT
>Ga0308414_1002690_pt1 | contig 11566 bp, 4 predicted proteins | sample HotsprSampleOS50_FD_205667 | JGI IMG/M metagenome (GOLD analysis project Ga0308414, IMG submission 205667) | Hot spring phototrophic mat microbial communities from Octopus Spring, Yellowstone National Park, Wyoming, United States - 20090730_OS50 ... | reverse complement strand
ACCGAGCTGCGCACGCTGGCCGGCGAGGCGGCCGGCCGCGGCCCCGGGCCGGAATCCTCCCTCCTCAAGATCAAGGGAACGGAAATCCAGCAGCGGCTGACCGAGCTCGTGCTCGAGGCCGCCGGCCACTATGCGGCGCCCTATTTCCGGACCTTCCCCGAGGGCCACAATGAATATCCGATCGGCCCGGCCTTCGCCCACCGAGCGGCGCCCATGTATTTCAACATGCGCAAGACGTCGATCTACGGCGGGTCGAACGAGATTCAGCGCAACATCATCGCCAAGCTCGTCCTCGGCATCTAGGGGAAGGATCCCGGGCGCCGCGGATCCAGCCGGCGGACGGCCGGCGGCCGCGGGCCGCGGCGCTGTCCGGATGACGCCGGCGGGCGCAGCGGCCCGGCGCGACGCCGGCCCGCCGCCGATCGCCCCGACGGGCTTTGCGGCGGGGATCCGGAGACTTGGCGGAGACCCGGGGATCGCGGCAAGGGGAGCGAGGATTGACCCGCGAGCGGAGGAAGGCCCATGGACTTCAACTTCACCGAGACGCAGACCATGCTGCGCGACACGCTTCGGCGCTATCTCGCCAATGCGTGGGACTTTGACCGGCGCCAGGCAGCGCTCCGCTCGCCGCTTCGGCATGCGCCCGAGGTCTGGCAGGCCCTGGCCGGCGAGCTCGGTATCCTCGGGGCCGCCTTTCCCGAACGCTTCGGCGGGCTCGACGGTGGGCCGGTTGAGAATATGGTGATCCTCGAGGAGCTCGGCCGGGCGATCGCCTGCGAGCCCTATGTCCCGACCGTGGTCGTCGGCGGCCATGCGCTCGTTGCAAGCGGGGGCGCGCTCGCCGAGGCCCTCATCCCGGGCATCATCCGCGGCGAGGTGATCATCGCCTTCGCCTGGGCCGAGCGGCAGGCGCGCTACAACATCGCCAACATCCGCACCCGGGCGACCGCCGATGGGGCCGGCTGGACCCTTTCCGGCGAGAAGGCGGTCGTCCTTGGCGCGCCGCGGGCGACCCATCTCCTGGTGACCGCCCGCACGGGCGGCGCGGACGACGAGCCGGACGGCATCTCGCTGTTCCTGGTGCCGGCCGACGCCCCCGGCATTGCCCGGCGCGACTATCTGACGGTCGACGGCCATCTCGCCTCCGAGCTCGCCTTCGAGCGCACGAAGCTCGGCCCCGAGGCGCTCCTCGGTGCGGACGGCGGGGCCCTTCCCCTCCTGTCCGAACTGTTCGACCGGGCGGTCGCGGCCACCTGCGCCGAGGCGTCGGGTGCCATGCGCCGCCTCCACGAGCTGACGCTCGAACACGCGCGGCAACGGGTGCAGTTCGGCCAGCCGATCGCGAAATTCCAGGTCATCCAGCATCGGCTCGTCGACATGTTCCTCGAGGTCGAACAGGCCGTCTCGGTCACCTACATGGCAACACTGAAGCTCGGCCTCGCCGCCCCCGAGCGCGCCCGGGCGGTCTCCCAGGCCAAGGCCCGGATCGCCCGCGGGGCCCGGTTCCTCGGCCAGTCGGCCATCCAGATCCACGGCGGCATCGGAATCACGGAGGAGCTCGCCGCCGGTCACTATTTCAAGCGGCTCACCATGCTGGAACAGGCCTACGGCGACGCCGACTTCCATTTCGGCCGGATCGAGGGCGCGCTCCTCGCCGAGGCGGCCTGAGCGGACCCGGGCGGCTTAGCCGGCGACGCGCCAAGGGGGCACGCGCCCGTCCGCCCGCCCGGGGCGCCGGGGATGGCGCCCGGACCCGGGGGCCCGGCCCGACGTCAGGCAGGCGGCGGCCGCAGCAGGGCGGACGCCGGCAGGAAGATCTTGCGCACCGCGAGGACGAGACGCCGTCCCTCCGGCTCCAGCCGGTCCGGCTCGAGGCCGGCCGGTGTTGCGCCCAGCCGGTTGCGCACCCGCGGCCGCGTGTCGAGCAGATTGTCCACCCGCAGGGTCAGGCGCAGCCCGCGCCGCCACGACGGGGGCGGTGCCGCGCCGCCTGCCTGCCCCGCGTCCACGAACAGCCGGAAGTTGAGGGTGGCGAGGTCTGACCAGAAGAGGTCGTCCGGAGAGCGGCGTTCGCCCGAGGGGTCCACCCGCACCTCGGTCGCGCTCCGCCAGTCGAGGTCCAGCCGCCCGCCGATCCCCCGACGGTTCAGGGCCGCACGAAGCTGGACCTCGTGCCGGGGCTGGCCGCCCCGCTCGCCGGCGGCCGAGCCGTCGAGAAGATCGAGAACGGGAAGGCCGGAGCCAATCCGGACGGTCTCGGAGAGCCGCAGGGTGTGGAACAACGAGAGCTGCAGCCCGCCGCCCGGCCCGCCCGGGAGCCCTCCCCGCCGGATGCCGCCCGCGTCCGGCCCCGCCTCAGCCGCCGCTCCGCCCGCGCGCATCGGCCCCTCGCCCGGCCCGGCAGCAGCGCCCGCCCCGGATGCCGCGGCGCGCCCCCGGTCGGCTGCAGCCCGGATCGCCGCCAACCGGGCGCGCTCGGCCGCAGTCGGCGGAAGTTGCCGGAACAGGCTGAAGCCCCAACGGATTTCGGACCGGTCCCGGCACTCGAGGTTGACCGGCCGGGCGTCGAGCAGGACGAGCCGGCCCTCCCCGTCCCGCTGCACCCGGCCGGGGAAGGCGGCCTCGATCTCGGGCGTGAGCACGGGGAAGTCGGCGATCGGGTGCCGGGTCCGGCTGGCCACCAGATCCGCCGAGAGGGTGAGGTTGGCGACGGCCTCGGGGCGGACCGAGACACCCAAGCGAAGCACGTCGCGCCGGTCGGAGCGGAGGTCCGGATTGCCTCCGGTGATCCGAACGACATCGACCGTCTCCCCCCGCACCTGGTCGAAGATGCGCACGTTCGGCGTTGCGACCGCGGGGCTGCCGAGCTGCGCAAGGCCCGGGGCTCCCTCCTCGCGCGAGACGGATCCGTTGAGGCGGAGGAACGGCGCGGGCGACCAGCTGAGTCCGCCGCCCCAGGTGAGGAGCGCGCCGGCATCGGAGAGCCGCTCCCCCGTGACGTTGGCGTTGAGCGTCAGGTCGCCAAGGACAGCCAGCACTTTCGCCCGTCGCGAGGCGATCGGCAGGTCGAGGCTTGCCTGCAGCCGGGCCTTCCCGCGGCCGAGGTCGGTCCGCGTTGCGGCCGCCTCGCGCACCGTCAGGCTCTCGATCTCCTCCCGCTGTGCGCGGGCGGAAATCGCAACCCCGGCTTCGCCCGCCGGCAGGCGGAAGGCCGCCCCGGCGAGGAGCGCCTCGAGCCCGAGAAGGCGGGTGCGGCTCTCAGCAAGCTCGCGGGCAAGCGGCGCATCGAGCGCTGCCGGCCCGAACGGGTTGAGCCCCGGGTCGCCGGAATCGAGCCGCGCCTGGACGAGCGCCGTCTCGAGGCGCCGGTCGGTCCGCGTGTCGTCGGCACCGTGCGACAGTGTCCCGATCAGGCTCCAGGTCCAGCCCGGAATCTGCCCGTTGAGCACGACCCCGACCCTAGCGCTCGACGTCTCGGACCGGCGGAGCAGCGGGCGGGCCGGGTCGAGCCGGAAGAGGGCCGTATCCGCGGCAAGAGGGGAGAAGGGGTTGCCGGCGGGAAGAAACAGGACGGCCGGGGCAAGGCCGAGGGCCTGCTTCCGCTCCTCCACCTCGAGCCGGGCGTCGAGCGAGGCCGAGACCCCATGGCCGAAGGGACCCGCAAGGGTGCCCGCGATCACGGTGCGTGCGGTCTCGGGAAGAAGCGACCGGAACGGACGCTCGTCCGTGCGGCGCGGGCGGTTGGCCCCGGCCAGGAGGTCGCCGAGGGCCGGGCGGCCGGCGGCAGCCGACTCGGGGACGGCCACGACCGTGACCGGCGCGCCGGCAAGGCGCGAGAGCGCCGGGTCGATCTCGTCCCCGGCCCGGCGGGCGGTCAGGTTCCCGCCCACTGCGAAGGGCGGTCCGCCCGCGCGGGCCTCGACGTCCCGCTCGGCCTCGAGAAGGCCGTCCGCACGCTCGTGCTCCAGGGCAAGGCTCACCCGCCTCCCCCCGCCCCCTACGCGCAGCAGGGTCGCCTCCAGCTCGCCGCGGGGCCGGCCGCCGCCGGTTGCACCGCCGCCCTCGAGCTCGACGGCGACCGAACGGAAGCGCGGGCGCAGCACGAAGTTGATGACCCGCTGGTTGGGCCGTGCGCCGTAGGCGAGCGCGGCCTCCTCGGGCAGGATGTCCACGCGCAGGATCGCCTCGGGCGGCCAGTTGCCGATCTCGCGAAAGCCCGAGACGCGCTGGCCGTCGAGGAGGACGAGCGGCGGGCCGGCGGCGCGGCCGGCTCCGCTCCGGAGCTGGGGCGCGAGCTGGCCGAGAAGATCGGCAAGCGAAGCCGCGCCGAAGGCGCGGATGTCGCGCGGATCCAGCTGGAGCTCCGGCTGCACCGGCCCGCGAACCTGCCCGGGCGGCCGCCCGGCGGTCACGACGATTTCCTCCCCGGCGGCCGACGCCTCCGCCGCGTCGCCCAAGCGCGGTGACCCGCCGGGCGCAGCCCCCGGGCCGGCCGGCTCTTCCGCTTCGGGCGGTGCGTCGGCCGAAGGGGGCGTCGGCCCGCCCGCGGCGACCGCAACGCCCGCAGCAAGCGCAAGGGGCAAGGCAAGCGCGGCCCGGAGCGCGAGAGCAAAAACCGGAATCACAGTCCCGCCCGTTCACGATGCGCCCGCAGGCCCCCTCCTTACGGATGGCGGGCGGTCTTTCCCCCGCAAGCGACGGGCGGCCGCGCCTTCGGCTTCGGCTGCTGCCTGGGAGGTGCGTCTTTCCCCCGCAAGCGACGGGCGGCCTCGGCGCGCCGCCCGCGCCGCGCTCACCCGGCAAGGCCTGCCCGCGCATCCGCGCCCTCGATCGGCGCCCCCGCGGCCGGGGCGGGAAGGCGTCGCAGCCAGTCCCGAACCCAGGCGCGCAGCGGCGCGGCCCCCGACGGCAGCCGCGGCCGCGCGGCCACGCGAAGGGACGCGCGCCCGGAGTCTTCCGGCACCACCCGGATGAGGACCGCATCGGGAAGGCCGAGGATCCCCGCCCGGCGTACGACCAGCATTCCGCCCCGATCCGGCACACCCGAGACATGCCGGATGCCCGGCTCGGCGAGGGCATGGGCCGCCACCCGTTCGGCAAGGACCGCCGACGGCAGGGCATAGACCGGTACGGGAAGGACGGAGCCCGCACTGGCCGGGTGCGGTTTCGCCGCGGGAAGCGCGAGGACGAGACCCGCCGCCGCTGGAGGCGAAAGCAGATCGCGGCCAGCGGCAAGCGGGGGCGCGGGCACGAGCCGCAGCCCTGCAACCAAGGCGGCAAGACCGGCGAGCGCGAGAGCGGCCGCGACTGCGGCCCGGCCGGCGATCCGCGGCCGGCCGCGCCCCGGGCGCTCCGCCGCGTCGGCTTCTCCCGGGGCAGCGCCTGTCCCGGGCATCAGGCCGTCATCCCATGCGGTGGAGCGCGCAGACCTTGTTGCCGGCCGGGTCGCGCAGATAGGCGAGGTAGAGCCGCATGCCGGGCCCCTCACGCACGCCCGGCGGGTCCTCGATCGCAACGCCCCCGTTCGCCAGGCCGGCGGCGTGCCAGGCATCGACCGCCTCCGGCGAGGCGGCCGCAAAGCCGATGGTGCCGCCGTTGGCGGGGCAGGCCGGCGCGCCGTCGATCGGAAGGGTAATCGCGAAGATGCCGCCGGCTGCCATCCAGAAGACCCGCCCGCGGTCGTCCGCAAAGCCGGGCCCATGGCCGAGCGCCCCGAGCGTTGCGTCGTAGAACCGCTTCGAGGCCGCGATGTCGTTGGCGCCTACCATCACATGGCTGAACATGGCCCATCACCTCCTGTCCCCCGGCCCCGCTCGTGTGCGGCCGCAGCGAAATCGTCCAACCCAGCGGCGTCTTCTGACTGCCCCGGCCCCCCTCTTGTGCGGCCGCAGCCGGGCTGCAGGCGGCTGGCGTCGCCTCCCCCGCCGGACCGGCCTGAGCCGGGCGGATGTGCAGCGCCCTCTTCTCTTGCCGGTCTCCGCCCTTGCCCGCCTTCGGGCACCGGTCTCCATTGCCTCCCGTCCGCCCCGCGCGCCCGGTCCGCCCCTCCACGTTTCCGCCCCTTGCGCGTCTTGGCCCGCGCCCCGTCCCGGCTCCTTGCGTAGCTCATCGTCCGACGGCCGCCTCTGCGCTTTCCAAGACGGCCCCCGACGGGGCGATCTCCGCCTCCACCTCGCGGACCGTGCCGGGGGCAGGGAAGGAAATCAACCCGGACCACTCCCGGCCGTCGACCCGCAGCCGGTCCGCCCGGCCCTGCCGGATGCGGATGCGCACCTCCGCCCCGTCCCGGCGCAGCGTCACGCGCGCCTCCGGCCAGTCGGGCGGAAGCGCGGGCGCAAGCGCGATCGCCCCGTCCACCAGCCGCAGGCCGAGGAACCCCTCCACCACCAGACGCCAGGTCCAGCCGGCGGAACCGGTATACCAGGTCCAACCCGCCTGGCCGAGGTGCGGCGCCGCCCCGCCGATATCGGCCGCCATCACATAGGGTTCGCCCAGATAGCGGGCGGCGTCGGCCTCGGTTCGGACATGCCAGGCCGGGTTCAGCCGGTCGAGGATCGCCTTCGCCCGACCCGGGTCGCCGAGCCTCAGGAAGGCCAGACCCGCCCATGCGGCGGCATGCGCATATTGCCCGCCGTTCTCCCGGATTCCGGGCGGATAGGCCCGGATATATCCCGGATCCCGCGGCGTGCAGGCGAAGGGCGGGTCAAGGAGCCGCACGATCCGCTCGCCCGGGCGGACCAGCTGCGTCCAGGCGCTCCGCATCGCCGCGCGCGCGCGCGCCGGGTCCGCGCGGCCGGAGAGGACGGCCCAGGCCTGGGAGATGAGATCGATCCGGCATTCGTCGTTCGCAGCCGAGCCCCAGGGCTCGCCGGCATCGTCGATCGCCCGCAGATACCATTCGCCGTCCCAGGCATGGGCCTCCACCGCGCCGGCAAGCGCCCGGGCACGCGCCTCCCAGCGCTGCGCGAGGCTTTCGCGCCCGGTCAGCCGGGCCAGGCCCGCGAAGCGGTCAATCACGTGCATCAGGAACCAGGCAAGCCAGACGCTTTCCCCGCGCCCCCTCGCGCCCACCCGGTCCATGCCGTCGTTCCAGTCGCCCGTGCCCATGAGCGGAAGCCCGTGCGCACCGAGTGCATGCGCGCGCTCGAGCGCGCGCACCAGATGCTCGAACAGCGGCGCGGGCCGTGCCGAGGCGGGGAAGCGCTGGTAGCGGTCGGCTTCGTCGGGTCCGAGCGGGGGGGCGCAGAGGAAGGGCACGGGCTCCTCGAGGATCGCCGCATCGCCGGTTGCCTCCACATAGGCGGCCGTCGCCCAGGGAAGCCACAGCAGGTCGTCCGAGCAGCGCGTGCGCACCCCCTGGCCGCCCGGCGGGTGCCACCAGTGCAGCACATCCCCCTCCTCGAACTGGTGGCGGGCCGCCTCGAGGATGTGGGCGCGGGCAAGGCCGGGGTCGGCGAACAGGAGCGCGACGACGTCCTGGAGCTGGTCGCGGAAGCCGAAGGCGCCGCCGGCCTGGTAGAAGCCGGCGCGCGCCTCGAGGCGCGCGGCGACCGTCTGGGTGAGAAGCCAGTGGTTGACCACCCGGTCGAGAACCGGCTCGGGCGTCTCGATCTCGACCGCGCCGAGCAGCCGGTCCCACCGGGCCAGGGCGGACGCCCGCGCGCCGGCAAGGGCGCCCTCCGCGCGCAGCCGGGCGAGGATCTCGAGCGCCTCCGCCTCGTCCGCCCCCCAGCCGACAAGGAAGGTGACCTCCGAGCGCCCGTCGGGCGGCACATCGAGGTGGACCTGATAGGCGCCGCAGGCATCCCCGCGGCTTTCGAGCGCGCCGCCGAGGTCCCAGTGGAAGAGCCCCTCGGGGCGGGCCGGATCCCCGGCCGGGCCAAGGAACGCGGAGCGGGCGGTGGTGAGACTGTGCGGCGGCAGATCGGCCGAGAGGAAGGCGGTTGCGGCCGCGAAGTCGGCGTTGCGGCTGTTGCGGGCCAGGATCGCCTGCGCGTCCGGCCGGTACCAGGCGGAGAGGAAGGGGTCGGACAGGCCGCGCACGGCGCCGAGCAGCCAGTCGGCGAAATAGGTGACCGTCAGCCGGCGCACCTCGGGGCCCGGATTCTCCACCATCAGCCGGACGAGCTTGACCGGCGCGGCGGCGGCCACCGAGACCTCGACCTCGTGGCGGATCCCGTGGCTTGCCTGGAGGAAGCGGGTGCGCCCCGGCTCGTGGATCGTCTGCATGTCGCAGCCGCCGCCGCAGGGGAGCCGGCAGGGCGTCCAGACCTCGGCGGTCACCTCGTCGCGGAGGTAGAGCACCTCGACCTGCCGGTCGGTCACCGGATCGCACATCCACGGCGTCAGCCGGTGCTCGCCGGCATTGGCGGCCCAGGTCCAGCCGAGGCCGGATTCGGTGACGATGGTGCCGAACCGCGGGTTGGTGAGGACGTTCGCCCAGGGCGCGGGCGGCGGCCGGCCGCCGGGCATGTCAACGAGGAAGCCGCGACCCTCGGCAAGGAAGCCGCCTGGGCCGTGCCGGGAGGCGAGCGCGACCGGCGCCAGGGTCGCCGGCGCCAGTTCGCGGTGCGCACCCGTCGGCAGGAAGCGCGGGGAGGCGGAAGGCCCCGGCGCGCGGGTGCCAAGCTGCGCCTCGAGCGGCCCGGCGTCGAGGTCGAGCCGCAGACGGGCGGCGGTCTCCAGCAGCCGCTCGACCCGCGCGCGGTCCTCGGCCGGGCCGAGGAGATGGATGCCGCCGCGGCGGCCGAGGAGGTCGAGCCCGCCGAGCGCCGACAGGCGGGCCATCAGCCGCTCGCGCACCGGCTCGAGGTACCCCGCCTCGCCAGCGTGGAGGATGACGAGATCAACGGGCAGGCCAAGGTCGCGCCACCAGCGCTGCCCGCGCACGAGCAGGCGCAGGAGATCGCCGTCCTCCCCGGTCTCGGTGGTGGCAAGTAGGATCGGCACATCACCCGAGATCCCGAGCGCCCAGAGGTCCGGCTGCGAGACGGTCTGGGTGCGCGCCGCCGGCAAGGGCGGCAGCGACGGGTCGAGGAGCCTGGTCAAGAGCCGCTGCAGCTGCGGCAGGTCAGCGGGCAGGAGGCCGCGGCGGTGCGCCTCCTGTGCCATGGCGGCCGAGGCCGCCCCCGTCTCCCAGTCGAGGGTGGCCATGGTGAGATGGCGGCCCGCCACTCCGGTCACTTCCTCTTCGCTTGCCCCCGCAACGGTCAGGAACGCGAGCTCCGCGCGCGCGTCGGGCGCAAGCGTCACTTCGGCGGCGAGTGCGATCACCGGGTCGAGCGTGAAGCCGGCGCGGCCCGGCGCGCCAGCGCACAGCCGCGCGAAGCCCTCGGGCGCGGCAGCGCTGCCGGCCCGGCCAAGGAACCGGCGCCGGTCCGTCTCCCAGCCGAGCAGGCGGACGGCCGGATCCTCCGTCAGCATGCGGTGGAGGAGCACCGGCGCCGGCGCCCCCGGGTGCCGCGGCTGCCGCCGGAACAGCAGGCCGCCAAGCGCGGGCAGGTGCCGGCTCTCCACGAACATCTTCGAGAAGGCCGGGTGCCGGTCGTGGTCGGACGCCGGGGCGAGGATCACCTCGGCGACGCTGGCCACCACCAGCCGGCGCGGCCGGCCGCTGCGGTTGAGCAGCACCACCCGCCGGATCGCAAGCGGCTCATCCGGGGCGATGCCGTCGAATGTCGTCACCGTCACGCCACCGGCGGTGCCGTGCCGCTCGAGCATGTGCGGGTGCATCACCACCCGGACATCCTCCGGCGGGTCGGCAGCGGACGCCCCCGGCGCGGCGTCGGGCTCGGCCAGGATCAGCCAGCGGCCCGGCTCGCTTGGCCCGGCGCTGCCGAGCCCGCGCACCATCACCTCGCCCGCGCGCATGAGGGCACCGCCGCCCTCAGCGGACAGGAGCGCGGCCAGATGGCCGTTGCCCGGGCCGAGCAGCTGCACGGCCGAGGCGCCGTCCCGCTCGTCCGGAAGCCAGGCGTGGAGACCCGGGATGCGCGGCGGGGCGGCGACACCGGCGGTCATCGCCTCGCCGGACGGGTCGGGCGTGACCGTCCAGGGCACCCGCTCGGACAGGAGGAGATCGGCCGAGCCCATCTGCGCATCGCCCAGGAACCAGCGGGCGTGCAGGCCGTCGAGGAGCAGGTTGCCGAGGGCGGCAAGACCCATGCCCTGGTGGTGCGCCATCCAGGACCGGACGGGCAGGAAGCCGCCGGGCGGCGCCCGATCCGGGGTGAAATCGGCCGCCTCGTAGAAGCCGAAGGGCGTGAGGAGGCCGAGGTCGGCCAGGCGGCGGAGGTTGGCAACCGCCGCAGCGGGCGCCACCAACGCAGCCAGCATCGCCGCATAGGGCGCGACCACCCGGTCCCGCTCGAGCCCCCGCCGGATTCCAAGATCGGGCACACCAAAGGCGCGGTAGCGGTAGTTCCCGTCCGCGTCCTGCTCGGCATAGCCGGATTCCGAGACCCCCCAGGGAATGCCGAGCGCCTGCCCCCAGGCCATCTGGGCGGCCACCGCCGTCCGCACCGCCTCGCCCATCAGCGTCTCCGGCGGCGAGGGAAGGAGGATCTCCGGCATCAGATATTCGAACAGCGAGCCGTTCCAGGAGGCCACGCCGGGTCGGCCCTGCCAGCGGAGCACGGGGCGGCCGAGGTGGAACCAGTGCCGCACCGGCACGGCGCCGGTGGCGATCGCAACATAGCTTCCGATCCGGGATTCGGAGGCGAGAAGGTCGTAGTGGTTCGAGTCCATCCGGCCGGAGGAGACGTCGTAGCCGATCCGGAACAGGCGGACCAACGGATCGAACAGCATCGCGAAGTCCATGCCGAGGGCGAAGGCGCGCGCGCGGGCGGCCGTTTCGCGCGCACGGGCGCGGAGCGCTGCGAGCGCCTCGGCGTCTCCCGCCAGCGCCAAGTCGCGCCGCATGGCCTCGACATGGTGCCGGGCGCGCTCGAGCCAGGTGCCAAGCTCGGCGAGGGCCGGGCCGCCGGCCACCTCCGCGCCGAGGATCGCCTCGCCCACCGCCCGCTCGATCTTGGGCAGGATGTCCTGCGCAAGGACGGCAAGGGGGCCGGCCCAGGCCTCGGGTTCGAGGGCCTCCGCCTCGCGGATGCGCGCAGCCGCCTCGGCGACCGCGTCGCGCGGAAGCCCGCCGAGGCCGCAGAGCGCCGGCGAGTCCATCGCGCCTGCCACCAGATCGAGGAGGTCCGACAGCCCCTGCCAGGACGCCGGGCCGACCGGCGGCGCCTCGGCGGCCTCCTCGAGCGCGCGGGCGAGCACGATGAGGCTTGCGGCAAGGTTCCCGCTGTCGACCATCGAGACGTAGCGGGGCTCGAGCGGCGCGAGGTGCCGCGTCTCGACCCAGTTGTAGATGTGGCCGCGCAGCCGTTCCATGCGCTCGAGGCTGTCGATCGCCGAGGCCGACCGCTCGACCAGCTCGGCAAGCGCGAGATGCCCGAGCCGCCAGGCGGTCAGGGCGGCCAGGAACATCATGCCGATGTTGGTGGGCGAGGTGCGGTGCGCGATCACCCGGTGCGGCGCTTCCTGCACATTGTCCGGGGGAAGCCAGTTG
>Ga0308414_1002687_pt1 | contig 11573 bp, 11 predicted proteins | sample HotsprSampleOS50_FD_205667 | JGI IMG/M metagenome (GOLD analysis project Ga0308414, IMG submission 205667) | Hot spring phototrophic mat microbial communities from Octopus Spring, Yellowstone National Park, Wyoming, United States - 20090730_OS50 ... | reverse complement strand
AAGCTGAAGTTTTTTTATACTTGTGTGTGCCGCCATCGGCTGCATAGATATTTTGATGCAAAAACTCATTCAGCGGAAGTCTCAATGAAATCAGCATCGTCTCGCCTTGCGTCTCTTGCGACCAGACCACATTGCTTTGTTTTTTTGCGTCAAAATCCTCTTCTTGCCCTGTATACCCTTATACCGCCGCTTTTGCACACATCTTCAACATTTCCGAATTTTTGCTCCATAATTTTCTTAAGCGAGGAGCCGCCCTTGTTGTGGTAGGCGACCAGCCACAGTGAGCCGTTAGGGTTAAGATGCTCATAAGACATGCTTATCAAATCCGCATTCTGTTTCTTCCCGGCGGCGATAGGGGGATTAGAAACGATGTCGTCAAACCTTGCTCCCGGAAATTCGGAGAATAAGTCGCTTTTTTTTACCGCAACATCAATCCTGTTTTTTCCGGCGTTAAGCATAGCATAATCTACAGCCCTGTCGTTTATGTCCGACATGCATACCGTCTGCTCGGGGAAAATTGCTTTTATAAAAAGACCGATAGCTCCGTACCCGCAGCCTAAGTCCAATACGGTATTGCCTGTCGGCGAAAAGTTTTCTATTAATATGCGCGATGCTTTGTCAATACTTTCTCCGAATGCGAAAACGCCGCTTACGGAGGTCAAAACAAGCGTTATGCCCCTAATGGAGCACTTAAAGGATTTTTCCCTGATTTCAGATGTGGGACTTGCAGTATAATAATGTTCGTGCATGGATGTTCATCCTTTAAATTTTTTGTTTGTCCAAATACCTTCTGACCTGTTCTATGAAAAATTCCGCATTTTCAAACTGTTTAACAGCATCTTCCTTTGCGGCAACGAAAAAATCATCATAGTCAGCCTGCTCCCTGTATTTTATCAACAATGAAATTATTTCGGAACATTTATTATCAAATTGACCCGCTTTAATATAATTTTGACGGAATTTTGCAACTATAGCCGAATGCTTTGAGGAATCAAATTGATCAAGCGCGTGTACTGCTCTCATGGCATGAAATACGGCGTAATACGCTCTATTTATAGATGTTTTATATTGCCCGTTTTTAAGATTTATCAAAGATGCGTTCAAATCATCAACAGCCTTATCAAATCTTGCTTTACACAAATCCGCATTTGTATTCATATTTCAATTCCTTCTTTCAGTATATTAAAATAATATGGTACAAACTGCGCTCTTTTATAAAAAGAATCTTTATCGTATACCAGGGTTTTATTCAGGAATCCGTATCTGTCAAAAAATGCAGAATCCATTTTAGCTAGGTAATCCTGCTGCTCTTTTAGAAAAGCTTCGTCCGCATTGCTGAGAATCAGCGCAAGATCAACATCTGAGTCTTCGGTATAGTCTCCCCTGGCATATGACCCGTATAGGTAGAGCTTATAAAACTTATCCTTGTAATGGCTTATAAGCTCTTTTTTAAACAAATCGAGCCCCATGAGCAACTTGTCAGGCGTATGCCGCATGTTTTTTAATTTGCTGATTTCATTATATCTTTGCTCAATCAGCCAGTATATCTCCTGTGTCTGGCTGCGTCTATCAAAGCGGGTTATATCTTTTAACATGTTTTTTATAATTGAGTCAAATCTTAATGATGTATTTATGGTTTTTTGCATATTTGCAATCCTCCAAGTATTGTTCCGCATATATTGTACATCAAATTGCGGTACAATGTCAAGAATAAACAATTTGCTGCAAATAGTCTGTTAGACTTTACTGTTTGCCGCCAATACCATATAATTATATTGGTTAATGCTACACCTTATATTTTTTTAGCTAGAAAATACAAGCGATAATAAGCAGTTTTGCGTTGGAGAGACAGATGTCCATTGTTGCGGAGAATCTTTCATATACGTATATGAAGGGGACGCCTTTTGAGAAAGAGGCGTTAAAGGATATAAACCTTAAAATAAATACAGGGGAGTTTGTTGGCCTGATAGGGCATACCGGCTCGGGGAAGTCAACGCTCGTGCAGCATTTCAACGGCTTGCTTAAACCTACCTCGGGGAGGGTAACGGTCAACGGCGTCGATACGAGAGCACGCAGCCTCAAAGAGTTGAGGAAGCAGGTGGGCATTGTATTCCAGTATCCCGAGCATCAGCTTTTTGAGGAAACCGTATACGATGACATTGCCTTCGGCCTTAAGAGGCTGGGGCTTGATGACGCCGTGGTTGAAGAACGCGTAAGAGAGACTGCCAAAGTTGCAGGCATTCCGGAAGATGCGCTTGAAAAGTCGCCGTTTGAGCTGTCGGGCGGACAGAAGAGGAGAGTGGCTATTGCAGGAGTCCTTGCAATGAATCCTGAAATACTTGTGCTTGATGAACCCGTCGCAGGGCTGGATCCCGAGGGAAGAGACGGGATATTGGGATTTATTTCGAAGCTGCATGAAAAAAAAGGCGTTACCGTAATCCTTGTTTCGCACAGTATGGAGGATATAGCAAGATTTGCGGAGAGGATAGTTGTAATGAATAAGGGTATGATTGAAATAGACGGCCGCCCCGCCGAAGTTTTCAATGATGTGGAAAGGCTGGAGCAAATGGGGCTTTCGGCTCCGCAGATTACTTATTTTATGAAAAAGCTGAAGAAGCTTATTCCGGAAACAAATAACGGCATATTTCTTGTAAGCGACGCTAAAAAGGAAATAGCAAGACTTATTGAGAAAAAGAGGGAGGCCTTGCATGATTCATGATTAAGGATATAACGCTTGGACAGTACTATCCCGGGGAATCCGTTTTGCACAGGGCCGACCCGCGCGCTAAAATAGCGCTGACTTTTGTTTATATGGTTATAGTGTTTATCGTAAATACATTTGCAGGATTTCTGATGACGGCGCTCTTCACCCTGTTTGCCATAGCGGTTGCAAAAATCCCGTTGAAATATACTTTGAAGGGATTAAAGCCCATACTTCTTATTGTGGTGTTTGCAACGCTTATAAACATATTTACCATAAAAGGCAGGCCTGTTTTTGAGTACGGGGCGATACGCATTTCATACGAGGGACTGGAGCTTGCGGCAAAAACCGCTTTCAGGCTCATACTCTGGATCATGGGGACATCCCTGCTTACGCTTACCACGACGCCCATACTGCTGACCGATGGCCTTGAGAAGCTGATGAGGCCGTTGAAAGCCATTGGAATCCCTGCGTATGAAATCGCAATGATGATGACGATAGCCCTAAGGTTTATACCTACTTTATTGCAGGAGACGGACAAGATAATCAAGGCCCAGTCGTCAAGGGGAGCGGATTTTGACACGGGAAGCCTGCTCCAGAGAGCAAAAAGCTTTATTCCTGTGCTAATTCCTTTATTCGTAAGCGCTTTCAGAAGAGCGGATGAGCTGGCGACAGCCATGGAAACGCGCTGCTACCGGGGCGGCGAAGGGAGGACCAGGATGAAGCAGCTTAAATTCGGGCCGGCTGACCTTAAAGTATCGGCAGTGACTGCAGTTTTTTTTATAATTTTGCTTTATTTGCAATACTCATAAAGAGGAGGGTGCAAGCGATGTATTTTATTGGCATTGACCTCGGAGGCACGAAGATTGCCGCCGGATTGGTTGACGAAAACGGGAGAATTGTTGCAAAGCGGAGCATTCCCACGCGCCGTGAAAGGAAGGATGCGGAGATTGTTGAAGACATGGCGGCGCTTGCCGTTGACATTATTAAAAACTCAGGCCTAAGCGTTGCGGACGTAAAGAGCGTCGGGATAGGCGCTCCGGGCACACCGAACAACGATGCGGGGACTATAGTGTATGCAAACAATCTTAATTTCTTCAATACTCCCATAAGGTCCGTAATGCAAAAATATATTGATTTGCCCGTTTTAATTGAGAACGACGCAAATTGCGCCGCACTGGCCGAAAGTGTGGCAGGAGCTGCCAAAGGCTTGAAGCACTCGGTTACGATAACCCTGGGCACGGGAGTTGGAACAGGCGTTGTGATTAACGGAAAGGTATACAGCGGTTTTAATTATTCGGCGGCGGAAATGGGCCATATGGTTATTATATCAGGAGGAGAAGAATGCACCTGCGGCAGAAGAGGCTGCTGGGAGGCGTATGCATCCGCGACTGCGCTGATAAGCCAAACAAAGGCGGCTGCTGCGGGAAATCCGGGTTCGCTCATAAACAGCCTTGTAAACGGCGATTTATCGGCCGTCGACGCCAGAACGGCCTTTGATGCCGCAAAACAGGGCGACGAGATTGGGAATAGGGTCGTGGAACAATATATCAAATATATTGCCGAAGGTCTGATTAACGTTATAAACATTTTTGCACCGGAGATGGTTGTAATAGGAGGCGGGGTTTCAGGAGAAGGGGAATACCTGCTTAAACCCTTGAGAGAGCTGGTTTACAGGGATATATATTTTAAGGGCGAGCCTAAGACGCGGATAATGCCGGCCCAGATGGGCAATGAGGCAGGGATAGTGGGCGCCGCGATGCTTGGCAAGGATGCATAAGGAAGCAGGCTGGCAATAATGCAAGCAATGGTGAAGGCAAGCGGGTGCAGGCAATAAAATGGCAGGAAGCCATAGGCAAGCAATAAAAATGGAAAGCACAATAATAAAGGCAAGCGAACAAGCAATATGCGCAATATAAAGCTTATAATAGAATACGACGGGACAAACTACCACGGCTGGCAAAGCCAAAAGAACAACGCATCCACAATCCAGGCCGCAATCCAGGCTGCCGTCGGGAGGCTTACGGGGGAAGACTGCAAGCTTATCGGTTCGGGCAGGACCGACGCGGGAGTGCATGCCTTGGGACAGGTGGCGAATTTTAAAACAGGTTCCAAAATTCCTGCCGAAAGGTTTTCCTATGCCCTGAACAGCCTGCTGCCGCCGGACATAGTGATAAAAAAGTCGGAAGAAGCCGGTATGGATTTTCATTCAAGATATTCCGCAAGGGGCAAAAAATATAAGTATCTTATCTATAACTCGCCCCATCCTTCAGCGCTTCTCAGAAACAGGGCGTGCCATGTTGCGCAGGCGTTGGATTATGATTCTATGTCAAAGGCCGCTCTGTGCTTTGCCGGGACGCATGACTTTCTGGCGTTCAGCGCTTCGGGAAGAAATGTAAAAAACAGCGTAAGGACCATTGCGCGGGCTTCTTTAAACAGGATAGAGCGCTGCAATTGCGTTTCCAGTCAGGGTGAAGGCGGAAGCGCCTGCATTTATGAGTTTGAAATTGAGGGTGACGGCTTCCTGTATAACATGGTAAGAATAATTGCCGGAACGCTTATTGAAGTGGGGCTTGGCAGGATTTCTGCGGGAAGCGTGCCGGGGATAATCGAAGGCCGCGACAGGAAAATGGCCGGCAAAACCGCGCCCGCATGCGGGCTGTATTTGGCGGAAGTGTACTATTGAAAAAAAGCCGGACGTTTTCAGTTGTGCATAGTCAAAGGCCTCTCTGCGCTTTGACGGATGGATGATTTACGTTGCGCGCGGCATCCGCTGGATTTTTATAAAAAAAGTAATCGTTTGCGATTATACGCGAGATATATTGATGATATTCTTAAAAACAAGAGAAAATGAAAGATAAATTAAAATAACAGAAAATTTTACTTGACATGCAGCGGAAAGCTATATTAAAATGATGAAGTGCCGAAAAATCGTCTTCTGTTTTTGCTGCATTGCAGGCTATGCTGCGATGGCATTCGGTGCATTTGAAACGACAGTCGAGGAGGATGGATTATAAATGAAGACATACATGGCTAAAGCTGAAGAAGTTAAAAGGAAATGGTATGTTGTCGATGCAGCCGGCAAACCTCTGGGAAGAGTGGCCAGCGAGGTGGCAAAGATTCTCAGGGGAAAACACAAGCCCACGTATACTCCGCATGTGGACACCGGCGACCATGTGATTGTTCTTAACGCCGAAAAGGTTGTATTGACGGGCAAAAAACTTGATCAGAAATATTACAGGCATTACTCGGGGTATCCGGGAGGGCTTAAGGAAATCAAGTACAGGCATTTTATGGCCGCGAAGCCGGAGAAAGCTTTTGAGCTTGCCGTTAAAGGGATGCTTCCCAAGAATAGCTTAGGGAGGGCCATGTTCAAGAAGCTGAAGGTATACAGGGGCAACGAGCATAACCATCAGGCGCAGAAGCCGGAGAAACTGGAAATAAACGTCTAATAAAAAGGGAGGGATATGAAGCTTATGGCAAAGGTACAGTATTACGGGACGGGAAGAAGGAAAAAATCGGTTGCGAGAGTAAGGCTTATCCCGGGCGACGGGAAGATAAACATAAATGAAAGAAGCCTGGACGATTATTTCGGGCTTGAAACACTGAAGGTTATTGTCAGGCAGCCGTTGGTCCTGACGAATATGGAAGGGAAGTTCGATGTCGTATGCAAGGTTGCCGGAGGAGGCTTTACGGGACAGGCCGGCGCCATACGGCACGGCATAGCGAGGGCGTTGCTTAAAGCGGATGAGGATTTGAGGCAGGCGCTGAAAAAAGCCGGCTTCCTTACAAGGGACCCAAGGATGAAGGAGAGGAAGAAGTACGGCCTGAAAAAGGCGAGAAGGGCGCCGCAGTTCTCTAAGAGATAATGCGCTGATTGTGCTTAATTGAAATAACAATTGACAGCTGATTTATTAATTGAAGTCAAGAAGCATCCGTTCGGCGCGGATGCTTTTCGTTTTGCATCCCGGATTATTACACTGCAAAGTATGATTTGAGAGTAAAAGATGATGCCGGATTCATTGAGACTTGCGCGAAATGGGTTTTGCGTCAAAATCAAGACTAACGTAAATTTAATTGGCGCACAAATTCAATTGTCACAACAAATTCAATTGGCATATTGACATTTGGCATATTATCTGTTTATAATTTTTTGACGGGCTGAAAGCCGTTTTATTCATCGCGGACATATTGCCTCCGCATGGGCGCGCTTATGGACAATAAGCCGCATGCCATAAGAGAGAAAGGGTTTGAAGAATGGATGAAAGCAAAAATAGCACTTGAAGACGGCAGGGTTTTTGAAGGAAACGCGTTTTCGTCTTTCGGCGAAAGATGCGGCGAAATAATATTCAATACAAGCATGACGGGCTACCAGGAGATAATCACCGACCCGTCATACAAGGGACAGATAGTTGTCATGACGTATCCCTTGATTGGGAATTACGGCATAAACCTTCAAGATATGGAGTCCGGGAGGCCCTTTCTTGAAGGTTTTATTATTAAGGAACTAAGCGGCACGACAAGCAATTGGCGGGCGGAAATGAGCCTTAAAGAATACCTGGATAAAAATGGGGTTTTAGGCATCGAAGGCGTTGATACGCGGGCTTTGACAAAACATATAAGATATTCCGGCGCTTTAAAAGCGGTTATATCGACCGAGGACCTTGACGACGCAAGGCTTGTGGCCAAGGCAAGGTCATCCCCGGGCCTTGTAGGGAGAGATCTTGTGAAGGATGTGGCATGCGGAGGAATTTACGCATGGAACGGGGAAGGGAAGAAAAAGGTTGTCGTAATCGATTGCGGAGCAAAACTCAATATTCTTCGGATGCTGTCCGAAAACGGCTGCCGTGTGGTTGTAATGCCTGCCTTATCAAATGCGGGCGACATACTGGAGCAGCAGCCCGACGGCGTGCTGATATCAAACGGCCCGGGCGATCCTGCGGCAATCCCTTATGTTGTCAATACCACAAGGGAATTGCTCGGCAAAGTCCCGATATTTGGGATATGCCTGGGGCACCAGATACTTGGCCAAGCTTTGGGCGGCAGAACCTTCAAACTTAAGTTCGGACATCATGGCGCCAACCATCCCGTTAAGGACACAAGGACGGGCAAGGTGTCAATTACCGTTCAAAACCACGGTTTTTGCGTTGACATTGACTCCCTGAACGCAAATGAAATTGAGATAACGCATATCAACCTGAACGACAACACGCTGGAAGGCATAAGACATCTTAAATTGCCCGCATTCTCGGTTCAATTCCACCCTGAAGCGGCGGCCGGGCCGCATGACGCCGGCTATTTGTTCAAAGAATTTATTAAATTGATGGAGAAGTGATTATGCCAAAACGCACCGACATTAAAAAAATACTGATAATAGGCTCGGGGCCGATAATAATCGGCCAGGCCTGCGAATTCGACTATTCGGGCACCCAGGCGTGCAAAGCGCTGAAAGAGGAAGGTTATGAAGTTGTGCTCATCAATTCGAACCCGGCCACAATCATGACCGACCCTGAAATTGCCGATAAAACCTATATAGAGCCTATTACACCCGAAATTGTCGAAAAAATTATTGAAAAGGAGCGGCCCGACGCTCTTCTTCCGACGCTCGGGGGGCAGACAGGCCTCAACACCGCCATGAAGCTGGCGGAAAAAGGAGTGTTGGAATCCTTCGGCGTCAAGATGATAGGCGCGGACTACAATTCCATACGCAGGGCCGAAGACAGGGAATATTTCAAAAAAACCATCCAAAGCATCGGCCTTGACCTTCCGAGAAGCGCTCTGGCATACGGCATGGAGGAGGCGCTGGAAGCGGTTGAAAAGATAGGGTTGCCGGCAATCATACGCCCGAGTTTTACTCTTGGGGGAACGGGCGGGGGCATGGCCGAAACCATGGAGGAATTCGAGAGGATTGCCGCGCTTGGGCTTAAGAACAGCATGATTAACGAGATCCTCATCGAGGAGTCCGTTGCCGGCTGGAAAGAGTATGAGCTTGAGGTAATGCGCGACAGAAACGACAATGTTGTAATCATCTGCTCAATCGAGAATCTTGATCCCATGGGGGTTCACACAGGGGATTCAATTACCGTTGCCCCTGTTCAGACTTTGACCGACAGGGAATACCAAGCGATGCGGGATGCTGCGATTGCCATAATCCGTGCGGTGGGCGTCGAGACAGGCGGCTCAAACATACAGTTTGCCGTTGATCCGAAGACCGGCCGCATGGTCGTTATAGAAATGAATCCCCGCGTGTCGCGCTCCTCGGCCCTTGCCAGCAAGGCGACGGGCTTCCCCATAGCAAAAATCGCCGCAAAGCTTGCCGTGGGCTATACCTTGGATGAGATACAAAACGATATTACAAGGGAAACACCTGCATGCTTCGAGCCTGCCATTGATTATTGCGTTGTAAAAATTCCGCGATTCACATTCGAGAAATTTCCCGAAGCTGTGGACATATTAGGTATACAAATGAAATCCGTCGGGGAAACCATGGCGATTGGCCGTACTTTTAAAGAGGCATTGCAAAAAGGGCTCCGTGGATTGGAAATAGGTCATTCGGGACTGGACAGCAAAACCGACTACAGGACGATTCCGGATGAAAAAATAAGGGAGAGGCTGGCAAAGCCGAACGCCTCAAGAATTTTTTATATTAAATATGCGCTTCAAAAGGGCTATACGGTTGAGGAAATAAATAAACTTACGGGAATAGACCCTTGGTTTATTGACAACATCAGGCAGATAGCGGAGCTTGAATATGAAATAGCGGAATCCCGGTTCAATTTGAGCAGGGAGCTTTTGAAAAAAGCAAAGCAGTTCGGCTTCAGCGACGCTCAGATTGCCGCGCTGGTCGGGACAGACGAGCTTTCCATAAGGCAATACCGGAAACAGTTGGGAATCAAGCCCGTTTTCAAGCAGGTGGATACCTGCGCCGCGGAATTCGAGGCATATACGCCTTATTATTATTCAACCTATGAAGAGGAAAACGAATCCTTAGTTTCGGACAGAAAAAAGATAGTCATTCTCGGCGGCGGGCCAAACAGGATCGGGCAGGGAATAGAGTTCGACTATTGCTGCTGCCATGCCGCTTTTACTTTAAAAGAGCTTGGATATGAAACGATAATGGTCAACTCAAACCCCGAGACCGTCTCAACGGACTATGACACTTCAGACAAGCTTTATTTCGAGCCTTTGACGTTTGAAGACGCAATGAACATCATTGAGCATGAAAAACCGGACGGAGTGATTGTCCAGCTGGGAGGACAAACGCCCATAAACCTCGCCGGAAGGCTTAAAAGCGCCGGCGTCCCGATTATCGGCACAAGCGTGGATTCCATAGATTGCGCGGAAGACAGGCAAAAATTTGCGGAAATGATTAAAAAGCTTAATATCAGGCAGCCGGACAACGGGTCTGCTTATTCGGCGGAAGAGGCGAAATTGATAGCGAAACGGATAGGATATCCCGTTTTGGTGCGGCCTTCTTATGTCCTGGGCGGAAGGGCGATGCGCATAGTCTACGACGAAGGCGAGCTTTGCACTTTTGCCGCACAGGCGCATGAAATCGATGACAAACACCCCGTCTTAATCGACAAGTTTCTGGAAGATGCGATTGAAGTAGATGTGGACGCCGTTTCCGATGGGAATGTTACGGTAATAGGAGGCATAATGGAGCATATTGAAGAGGCGGGGGTGCATTCCGGAGATTCGGCCTGCGTCTTGCCTCCGCACACCCTGGACGACGAGATTGTAGAACGTATAAGGAGCCATACCCGAGCCATTTCGGAGGAATTGAAAATCAAGGGGCTTATAAACATACAGTATGCGATAAGGCAAGACGAGGTTTACGTGCTGGAAGTCAATCCCAGGGCGTCCCGGACGGTGCCTTTTGTGAGCAAGGCAATAAACTTTCCCTTGGTGAATGCGGCCGTGAAGGTTATGACCGGCATGAGCGTTTTGGAAACGGGCTTAACCGAAGAAAAGCTCATTGAGCATATAGCCGTCAAGGAATCCGTTCTGCCCTTTTCAAAGTTTTCAGGCGTAGACATCATACTGGGGCCTGAAATGAAATCAACAGGCGAGGTTATGGGTATCGACAAAAGTTTCGGTATGGCGTTCTACAAGTCTCAAATAGCCGCTGGACAGGTTCTTCCGGAAAAAGGAAAGGTTTTCATAAGCGTTAAAAATTCGGATAAAAGAAACATTGTGTTCATAGCGAAAAAGCTTTTTGATCTGGGTTTTGAAATTGTAGCAACCAAGGGCACGTCAAAGGTCCTTGCGTCAAATGGCATAAAAACGGAGGTTGTAGGCAAAATTGGCGAAGGCGACGGCAGAATATTGGAATACATGAAAAGCGGCGAACTGGGGCTGATTATCAATACTCCTTCGGGCAAGCGCGGGCAGTCGGATATGAAGCTTATGCGCAGCCATGCGGTGATGCGGGGCATAACCTGCATAACGACCCTGCAAGGCGCGCAGGCGGCCGTAAACAGCATGGAAGCCGTCATGAAAGGAAGTCTGGAAGTAAAAGCGATACAGGATTACAATTAATTATGAATCGGACGAGATCGGTTTTTGCATCAAAATCAATTATAATTATGTAAAAGTTTTGCTTGAAGCGGAGGAAATTTGCACTTGCGTATGAATAATGCTTGCAAAAGCTTTACGGCGATAAGAAAAAACAGCCTTGACAAATTGAATGAAGAATGCGGGGTTTTCGGCATTTTCAGCGTGGACGGGCATGACGTTGCGAATGTGACTTACCATGGGCTTTTTGCGCTTCAGCACAGGGGTCAGGAAAGCGCCGGGATTGCGGCAAACAACGACGGCAGCATTGTTTGCCATAAGGATATGGGCCTGGTTCCCGAAGTTTTTAAGGGAG
>Ga0308414_1002684_pt1 | contig 11586 bp, 10 predicted proteins | sample HotsprSampleOS50_FD_205667 | JGI IMG/M metagenome (GOLD analysis project Ga0308414, IMG submission 205667) | Hot spring phototrophic mat microbial communities from Octopus Spring, Yellowstone National Park, Wyoming, United States - 20090730_OS50 ... | reverse complement strand
CGAAGAATTTCTTATTCTGATAAGGGACCTCGATCTTAATGTTGTTAAAAATATTGCGGACAGAATAATACGCCAGCTTGAAAAACAGAGGATTTATACGGGAAACCCGGAAGACAGGAAGAGGGTGACCGCAAGCTGCGGGATAGCCCAGTATCCAAGGCATTCCAAAGATATCAAGGAAGTTGTCGGTTGCGCGGATAAGGCGCTTTACAGGGCAAAGGCGCTGGGCAAGAACAATGTTGTAGTATATGACGAATCATGCAAAGAAAGCGGAATGTTTGTATGAACAGCGGGAATATGGCATATGAAACATGCGCGCAAAAATCATGCAAGCATGCAGAAAATATTTGCAGAAAAAAGCGGTTTTATGTTAAGATTATGGCAGGGATTAATTGCGGGAGGAGAAGAGATGGACGGACTGCAGGCGGTGATTTTCAGCTTGAACGACCGGATATGCGGGGCGGACGCTTCACAGGTCCGCGAAATCATAAAATACAAGGATGTGGCAAATACGCCCAAACAACCGAAATTTGCGGAAGGCTTCATAAATCTGAGAGGCAATGCGGTGCCTGTGATAAATCTTAATAAAAGGTTTGGCCTTGGTAATTCGGTGAATGCAAAGAAGGCTAAAGTGATAATAACCGATGTTGACGGAAAACAAATAGGCTTTGCCGTAAATGATGTTTTGGAAATAACAAAATTTGACGGCAATGACGTAGAACCGCCTCCGAAGGCAGTATGCAACCCCGACAACGCTTTTTTGAAGCTCATAGCAAAAAGAGGCGAAAAACTGGTTTCCATATTGGACCTTGAAAAAATCCTGACCGACAGGGAGATAAAAAGGCTGGACGATATTATAAATTCTACGTTATAATCAGCCCCACGGTCACTATTCAAGTAACTTTTCCATATTTAAGGGGTGTTTCCATGATTTTCAAACAATACGGGAAAACTGGGAAGAGAGTTTCTGCGGTTGGTTTTGGCGGCATGAGGTTCGACTTGTCGAAGAGCGACGCAGAAAATGCGGAATTAGTGAAATATGCGTTCAGCAAGGGGATCAATTATTTTGATACGGCGCCCGGATATTGCAATGATAAGAGCGAGGCTATTTTTGGCTTGGCATTTAAAAGCATGCGAGGGAAGTTTTTTGTCTCCACAAAGGGAATGCCCACAAGTTTCGACACTTCAAAAAAAGCTATTGACGCCGTCAAAAGGTCTATTGAACGCATGGGCGTGCAAAAGATTAACTTCTACCATGTATGGTGCATTAGGAAAATGGAGCATTATACGCTTGCCATGAAACCCGGAGGGCAGTATGAAGGGCTTCTCAGGTGCAAAGAGGAGGGGCTCATTGAACATATTGTATTTTCATCCCATCAGCCAGGCCATGAAATAAAGGCTATACTGGATGAGGGCAAGATGGAAGGGGTATTGCTCGGGATTAATATCCTGAATTTCCCGTACCGCTGGGAAGGAGTCATAAGCGCTTACAACAGCGGTTATGGGGTTGTCGCGATGAATCCTTTGGGCGGAGGCCTTATCCCCACCCATGAAAAACAATTGAGTTTTCTGGCTTCCGAAGGCGAAACGCCGACAGAGGCAGCCCTGCGGTTTGTTATTTCAAGCCCGCAGATCACCGTTGCATTAAATGGGTTTTCCACAAAGGAGCATGTTGATATGGCATGTCGTGTTGCGGATCATGCCCGCCCCTTTACCGATAGGGATCTGGATGCGATCAGGTGGAAGCTGGCGGCAAACATGAATGCCGCCTGCACGGCTTGCGGTTACTGCTGGGACTGTCCGCAGGGCATTCCGGTTCCTTCATATATGCAGTTTTATAATGAAAAGCAGGTGTTTGGAGCAAGTGACAGGCAAATGATGGAGAGCATCCGGGAACAGCGAAATTGGGGAATCCTGGTTGAAAGGAAAGCCGACGCGGGGGATTGCGTTGAATGCGGAAATTGTGAGAGTGCATGCACACAGCACCTTCCTATTATACAAAGGCTCAAGGAAATTGCAGAATGGGAAAAGCAAAATTAGAGCGCAGGGGATTGGTATGGATACAGAACTTACGCCATCGGCGGCTGCGATTATGTTGAAAATGCTGATGAAAAACGGATGCGGCATCGCACAGCTTTAAATTCCATTGTGAGAAGGTTTGGCCGGACGGCGGTTTTTTTCACGGAGGTAAGCTTTGAAAACTATATGCACCACAGAAAAAGGATGCTGGAGTATTAGGAACTTAAGCATTGCTTTTATAGAGAAAGCTAGCCGAAAACCTCGTCTCTTGTGGACGAGGATGAAGGCATCGGAATGACCCGGACAAAAGACCCGTCAGAGTGATACTAAACCGTATTCTGGTTGTCGATGTATCTCTGTATGGTTTCGGCAGATACAGTTCCTGCAGTACCTACATAATAGCCTTTACTCCATAAACCCGAACCCAAGAACTTACGTTTTTTAAGTGCAGGAAACTTTTTGAATATCCAAATTGCTGTAATGCTTTTAACTGTCTTAACTACTTCCATTGGATTAATGTATGGTTTGACTGATACAAAAAGGTGTATATGATCCGGCATAACTTCAATGTTTAAAATATCATAACCATAATAGTTGCAAACATTATAGATTAGCTTTTTCAGATATTCTTCAATATCACCTTTAAGTACCTGATGACGATATTTGGGACACCATACAAGATGATAGTTAATATTGAATTTACTATGTTTTGTCGAATGAATTTCCACAATTGGATACTTTTTTTGCAGCTATTATGATATAATTATACCAGACTTCACAACAAGGAGAAATACTGTGGCAACTATAACTAAAACTATCTCGGTAAAAGTATTTAAACCAACAAAAACCAAAACAGAAGCGCTTGAAGACCTTTTAAATATAAGCACCGAACTATCTCGCTTCTACATTGCAACTATGGAGGGAAAAGGCACATTTTCTAAGAAGGCGCTTCATACGGAGACATATAATATTATCAAAGAACAGTATAAAGGTATTCCTACAGGCTTAATTCAAACTATAAGGGATAAAGCTATTGAGACTTACAAATCTTACAGGGCAATATTAAAAAACAAGAAGAAGGCTTCCATACCTGAATTTAAAAAGCCTGTTGTACGGTTCGACAATAGGACTTTTACCCTTCACAAAACCTATAATAGTTTTAGTTATTTCGTTTCTGTCAGCGCTCGTGAAGGGAGGATATACCTACCTATCGTATACGGGGATTACCAATTGGCAGTATTGGACAAAATCTCCGAGGGCGAATACAAGTTTTGCACTGCCGAGTTATCCTACAGCAAGAGATTGAATTGCTATGTATTGAATATATCATACAAGTACAATGTTGAAGAATACAGGACTTTCAAGGTTATGGGCGTGGATATGGGGATTGACAACTATGCTGTCTTTGCTGTGCCTGGACAGGTAATAAAGTTTTTCAGCGGCAAACGCCATAACCTAAAGCGCGAACATTACTCAAACCTTCGCAAAGAGCTTGGGAAGAAAAAGCTGCTTAAAAAAATTAAGGCTATTGGCAACAAAGAAAAGCGGTATATGAAGGACATAAACCACAAAATATCAAGAGAGATTGTCAAAATAGCAAAAAAATATAATGCAGCGATACAGATGGAGGACTTGTCAAACATACGGGAACGTGTAAAGATGTCCCGGAAGATGAATAGGAAGCTTCACAACTGGAATTTCTATCAATTGCAGGCATTCATAGAGTACAAGGCTTTAGCCGAAGGTTTGAAGATAATGAGAATACCGCCTAGATATACGTCAAGAATGTGTCATGTTTGCAGGCATGCTGAAAAAGGGAACCGAAAAAGCCAGGCATTATTTAAGTGTAAAGCTTGCGGTTATCAGGCACATGCGGACTACAATGCAAGTATGAACATTGCAAACTATGCTGCATCAGGCTAAATGTCGGTTGCAGCGGGCTGCTGTGAATCCAGCCCAGCTAAAAGGCTGTCGTTAGGTGTAAACTCGCAAACGGCTAACCAGGGAATGATGAGGGACTACCGTCAAGAGGCGGACTGTCTGGAGTTACCTTGGAAGCCTCGGGTCTTGTACCCGAGGTAGTTCACGTGCAGTTTAGTTTTGAGTAGGTGTTTTGTATGGTTAGGCGAACTATATGACTGAAAAACAATATAAATAATATAAAAAACAATATTTTTTGTTTACAATATCAGATTATAGGGGTATAATATAAGTATGACAGACGACTTGATGCCGTCTGCCATACAGTGGGGTTTAGGAACGTTCCTTACGGCGTTCCTTTTTGTTTAGCGCAACAATTTCGATTATTGCCTTGATTATACAGAGTATAACCCCCAGCAACTCTAATATCTGATGCGCTGTCGAAAAAGTAAACTGCATAAGTAATTTCATCATACCTTCACCTCCTTGCTGTGCAGTTTAGAATTGCTAGTCAGCAAGCACTAACAATTCTGCCTGCACGGTAAGGCGTTCGGGTATGAGGTTACGTCCCTTCACCCACTTAAAAATATAAGACAAGAATATTCTTCTTGCCTCATACCATGCCACTTTGCCACGTTGTGGCCTTAAAACCAATCACATATATATTTTACCAGGATATTTGTAGACGGTCAAGCTTCATGAAACGTTGATCAATCCAATATTTTGCACCTTTTCCAGAAGCATATGAATCTCCTGAGAAATCCCTATTGAAATTCCTAAACGCATGATGTATAATTTTAGTTGAAGGTTAAAGCATATTATGGTTTCAGAATAATAACGGTGAGAGAATAACTCTTGCCGTTTTTTATTTTTCCCAAAAAACTAATAATTTCAAAGGAGGCATGTAAAATGCAATTCAAAAGTATTGCTGTAAAAAGCGTATCTTTGAAAAACTTCCGATGTCACAAAGACTTTTCGGCAAGCCTTGAAAAAATCAATACGGTCGAAGGCGACAATGGCGTCGGGAAATCGTCAATCGCGGATGCGATAGCGTATGCCCTAACAGGGTGTACCTATTATGGCGAGCAGAAAAACATCGATAGGCTTACTAAAGATAATGAGGACGAAATGAGTGTTTGCCTTGAGTTCCTCGACGAAAACGACAACGTACACAAACTGATCCGAAAAAAGTCGCGAAACGGTAACACGGTTATTGAAATGGACGGGATGCTTCTTAAGCAAAACATGATTGACAATATGATTGCGTCAAAAGACGTGGTGCTGTCGATCATCAACCCGCTTTATTTCATTGAAAACATGGCCGACACTACCGGGCGCGAACTGCTGATATCCCTACTGCCACCGATCAGCGACTCTGAAATAAGAAATCTGCTGCCTGAATCCGCTAAAACGGCCTTGGAAAATAGAGGCCTTCTTGATCCCGTGTATTTTATAAAAACGCAGCGGGAACAAAAAAGAAATATAGAAAGCACCCTAAATTTCTTAGAAGGGCGGCTTGACGCTCTTACCAGAGAGAAAGATGAAATTGCGGCCTTCCTATGCGACTATAAAGGCGTAAACATCGAAAGCGAAATCGAGGCACTTGAAAACAACCTTATTGCAATAGATAAAAACGGACTTGCCTCAAAAATTAACGCGCTTAAGGAAGAAAAGCTGGATTTTGAAAAGTCTTTGCAGGTTAAGCTTGCTGAATCCAAAAACGAGGAGGCTGAAAAATTGTCCTCCCTTGAAAAGATGTACGCAGGCTATGACCGAAGCCTTGACATGTTAAACAACAAAAAGTTCAGCTTTGAGCACGAATCCGATATTTTCGAGTGCCAGGAAAAGCTTAAGATAACGAAGTTGAGATACGACAAGATGAAATCGCGCCTGGATATGTTCAAGACGGGAGACAGATGCACTGTATGCTTGCAGGTGCTCGATGAGAAAAATCTCGAAAGGGTTAAAAATCAAATTAAGGAGGAATTAAAATGCCTGTTGCGACAAGGACACGCATACAATGACTCCCTGAAACACCTTCTGGCACAGAAAGAGGAGGCGTACAAAAATTTCAAAGATGAACTTGCAAGCGTGTCTAACCAACTTAAAAACAAAATGCGGACCCTTGCAGAAAAAATACAAAAGATACGAGCCGATTACGAACAGATGAGAAAAAACATATCCCACGAAACAAGTTTGCGGATAGCCCAAATAGAGGAATCTATCCGCAACACACAAAAAGACAGTTCATATTATAACACAGAAAAAGAAAAAAGTAAAATCGCGGAACGGCTTGGCTTGTTGCATCAGGCGCAGAATTTCCGCGCAAGGCTTGACGAAGTTGAAAAAAACATCGCGGAAACAGTTAACAATTTAAAAAAACTTGAAGCCGACTTAAAATCCATAGATGAAAAAATAGCAGCTGCAAAACTGTATGCGGCAACCAGAGCCGAAAAAACCATAAAACCTCTTAATGACGCAATGAACCGCACCAAGATAATCTTGTTTGATGTGAACAAATCTTCAGGCGAAGTAGTTGACTGCTTTAAATTCCTTTATGACGGCCGGGATTATAAAGTATTGTCATTAAGCGAAAAAATCAAGGCAGGGCTTGAGGTTTCAGCAGCAATCAAGAAAATAACCGGGCTTAATTTGCCTGTCGTCGTTGACAATACGGAAAGCGTTTCCGCAATAGACAATATTGACTTATCTGAAGGACAATTTATTTTCCTGGAGAAAACAAAAGGAAAATTAAAGATCACCAACACGTCCAGATTTATTTTGCCCATCGAGTACGGCCTAAAAACAAAAAAGGTTAAATCGGAGGTCGCTTGATTAAAAAAGGCCTTGTCTTTCGACAAGGCCTTAATTTTTTTTGTGTTTACTCTATTTCAACGTTTTGAAGCATCTTTTTAATGTGTTCTTGAACCAATTGCACCGTTGATTGAGCATAAAATATTTTTGTCTCCAGCATGTCCTCGTATTTTTTTACCATATCCTTGAGTCTTCTCGCCTGCTCCATGTAGCTTGCAACACCGCGTTTCGTGATTTTGGCGCCGCTTTGAATCGCCTTGTTCAAATCCTCTATGAGCATTTGGCCTTCCTTCTTTGTCTGTTCCTCAAGGGATTCCCGAATCATGTCCCTTTGCTCCGCCGTGTCAATCAGCGGTATGTGATACAGTTTCGTTTTCCCGTTTGCATATGCGGCATTAGACATCAATTCTGAAAGGAACCTTGACAATTTCACTATCTGCTCATAATGCGATTGAGGAACAAAGTGCACTCCTCCGCTGGGTCGCAGCGCAACCGGATAGCAATCGCCCAGTATGTTTTGGACTATTTCCCTTATCCTTCTTCCATCATATTCGTTTTTCGCCCTCTTGAAGTCCTCAAAAGTATTTTTCAGGGCATCGTATTCATATGCGTTCAACTGTTCAATCGCTTCGTCCGAATAAATCTCGCCTTCAAGCTTGAGATTGGCCACAGGAGTATACTCCAAACGGACATTCTGTGCATCGACAATTTCACGCACGACTTGGCGTATGAGAACATCGTCAGACGATTTCACCTCGCGAACAAGGATATTGAGATATTTTTTGTTGTCCGGATCAATGCTTATTTTTTTCTTTTCTATGAGCGTCGTCGCTTTTCTAAAAGCGTCACGCACAGATATCAGCTTTGGAAGATACCTTTCCGGCAACCCCGATTTGCTAAGACTGTCCTGTATCTGCTCGCGGGTCGCACTCATTTCGCTTACCGTGTACCACAATATCTGGCCTATATACTTCCCATTGTCGGTTTCGGCAAAGCTGTCAAACTCAAAATTTTCTTTTTTTACTTTTACTGCAACATAGTTATTCATATTTTTCCCTCCATGTTTTAAAATTTTGTTTTTAAAAAATACCGAAGCGATGATCTAACACATCGCTTCGGTTTAAGCAGCATTATTTTTTTTGTAGAACTACCAAAGCAGCTCAAAGACTTCTCCCGCAATGTCGTTATCAATCTGACCGGATATCCAAACCTTGTCAACCCATTGCAAGTTTTTCTGGTCAAATTTTTTATCCTGGTTTATTATAACCGCATAGCAGCTGCTGTTGGTCTGTTTCTTGAACTCATTGAAATCATCCTCAAAATGCTTGTCTAAGACACATTCGCCGTCGGTTATAAACAAGATGTCGGCATCTTTGTAGACGGCCGTCTCTATCGTTTCCCTGGCTTTCAAAAGAGGAGGCGCGTAATTTGTCCCTCCGCTTGCGCCAATTCCCGCTATGCCGATTAATTTCTGCACGTTTTTTTCCCCGGGAAGAAACTCAACTTCATTTACGACGGCGATATTGAAAAATATCAGCTTGATGCGGCGTCTTTGTCTAGCTGCCATATCAATGAGTGCAATGGCAATCGCTATGGCCCAGTCTATTCTCCTGTGGTCCAAATTGCGACTATCCATACTGCCTGATACATCGATGCAACATACTATGTGCCCTCTGCCTTTCGGCTCCTTCTTTTTCAGATCGTATTGCATTAACTCATGCTCAATATACTTTTTGAAAAAACAGAGCTTAAGCTTGGGATTTTTAAGCATCACCAGTTCTTGCGGCAGAATGTGGGACAAGTCGCTGCCTATTGTGATTGAGTGTAGTTCGTCGCCGTTATTCCTCACTTTTTCCTTTTTCTTGGCCCTTGACAGGTTTCTCAGCCTTCCTACAAGATCGGAGATGTGCTTGAATTTGTTATTATTGACAAGCTGCTCTATCAGCTTGAACCTGTCCTCGAAAGGCACCGTTTTAAGGTCTCCAGGCTCAAGGCCCCAGCTGCTCATCACACAGCTTACCTCGTCGGTCTTTTCCTTCGCCGCCTTGGCAGCTGCCGCCACCGCCCTTCTTATTTCTTTCGCGGCTCCCTGCATAAGGTTTTGGACTTCCTGCATGGTATCCATCGCCCCGGCTTCATCGCCGTTGTTTTGCTGGTCCACGGCTTGCCTGACTTTTTGCGTTATGTTCTGCATCTCAGGCCTGTTTTTAAGCTCTTCATTGAATTTTTCAATAAAGTCAACAGTAGCGAGGCCTGATATCAACTCATCCAGCATAGTCGTCAAGCGCAGTTGTTTTGTATTGCCATCTTCAAGAAATTTCTGCAATACCGGCCTGTTGGAAAGGTGCGGGAGGCTAACGTCCGTTTCAGGAATCATTTCTGGGCTGGCTTTGAAAAAACCAGCCCATACGTCCTGTATAAGGGCATTGTACGGCGTTTCGCAAACCGGAGAAAGACCGCTTATCTCCTTAAGCCTCCCGGAGCTTTTTGTCAGGTCGCTGAAAAGCCTGTTGTCATATTTATCCTGTTTTATGTTTAACTCCGACAATGCTTTTTTTAATGCGCTTCTCATTTAAGGCATCTCCTTCATTTTTTGTGTTCTCAACTTTTTAATGGTATTAGCTTTTTTACTCTATGGCAGTCATTCAATTTAGTATTTTTTCATGTTTCCACCATTTCCACCACAACTTCAACTGGTGTGACAGTTGAAAATGAAATTTTTCCATTATCGTACTTGCAGTAATTACCTCCACATTCAAGTTTTATAATTGCTCTGGGTGCATCCTTGAGCTTGCTGTTGCCGGGAACAGCAGCTTCTCGCGCTTCATCTATAGTGCGATAAACATAATACCCGCCACCGTGACTTTGCCTTGCAGGCTGACGAAGCATTTCGCCCAATTTGTACTCTGTCTCGCCGTCATAAATCGATAGAAATTTCCCATCTACGACCGCTACTGCTTTGTAATAGATTCCGCCCTCGCGGCTTGGCGAAGTGCGCTTGAGAACAATTTTTTTTAAGTCTGCTGTTGTCACTCCATATAGATGTGCGACGTGTTGAATCGTGCGGCAATGCACCATATAACTGTAAGGATATGCACGAGATGGACTGCGAATACCTTCGCAGCATTCCTGTGTCTCTTCGTCGGTCGGATACCATCTACCAGCCTTGTCAAAACTGCCGTCCGGATGTATAATTCTGTCGCGTCTTGCCACATATTCTTTTGCAGCTTCAATAAGTCTTTCCTCATAGCTGAGGTTTTCAAGTTTTGACATAAATCAACCCTCCTTTTTTCGCTTAAGAACGCTAATTGCCCAGGCTTATTTTCAAATGCTTATCCACAATTTCGCTGCTTCGCGCAGCAATTTTCTCAAGAATACCGTTTATCCTCGCATCTGATTTGCCTGTTGATTTTGCTTGCTCCAGAAGCTTTTTGAGCCTTTTCTCTATTTTTTTGAACTTCGCAAGGCCTTCTTGACAGAGTGGTATTACATTTTCTTCCGGGGCTGTCAACAAACTTTGAAAAATTTCTTCCGCCTCATCGTACAATTCCAACGCCTCCTGATCCAAAGGATTGGCCATTTGCATAATTATTTGCCTAACCTGTATCCTTTGCTCCGGATCCTGCCAAAGGCTGTGGGAAAGTATCTCAAGGTCGTCTTCCAAAGCTTCCCTCCGGCCTTCAAGCCACGCGTTCGCCTTCAACAACCCAATTGATGTTTTCCATCTCCTGTCGGATGCCGTTATGTTTTTTTCCTCCAACTTGTAACGCAACTCAAACACCCTCGGTATAAGCTTTGTCACGTCAACATATCCTGCCTCCGCCTGCGCGTTTTTAAGTTCGTCACGGCTTATGCTTATATTTAACGGGTTGTCAGGTTGAGAAAGCATTTTCTCAAAGTTTGACGGATCCTTGACGTACTTCACCACATACCGCAGCATAAACCTGTCCCATAAAGCGCCAAGCTCGTTCATGTCCTCAGGCATTTCGTTCGACGCTCCGACGCAAAACTCCAGAGGGCATTTCACAGTCTGGCCGTCGTTCACATACTCCCTTTCGTTCAATACTCCAAGCATCCCGTTTAGCACGGAGCTGTTGCATTTCCATACCTCGTCCAGGAATGCTATGTCCGCTTCGGGAAGCCTTTCTTTCGTCATGCGACGATAACTGTCATTCTCCAGAGCCTTCAGGCTGACAGGGCCAAAAAGCTCTTCTGGCGTTGTAGTACGTGAGACAAGCAGTTTGAAGTACTTGCCTCCTATAGCGCAACAAACATCGTGCGCCAAAGCAGATTTCGCGGTGCCGGGTGCGCCCAGGAGCAAAACATGCTGCCTCGACAAAAGCGCAACCATAAGACCCCTGATTTCTTCTTTCCTTTCGTAATACTTTTCGTTGAGCTTTTTCTCAAGCTCGTTGAATTTTTGCCTCATATTGCACACTCTCCTTTTTTTTAAATAAAAATCAGGCGGGCAGGTTTCCTTGCCAGCCTGTTATTTTTTGATTTTTTGACTTCGCGCATAATTGGCCCTAATTTCGATTTTTTGAAGCAGGGTAATATAAAATGACGTTTGATGAGAAATAAACTTCTTAAAATGAATTTTTAAGGGTCGTTTTTATTTTGCATGATTAATAATTGAATTGGAGTTTTGCTTGTGGTATAATTTTTTTGAGAGCAGCGGCGGTTGCTGCTGGTCGGGAGTTGATTGTTTGGGAATTTAAAAATCAGCGGTTCTTATCGAACGGCTGATTTTTTCTTTCGAGGATTTTTCTTCCTGGCATTGAGGAAAGCCTTAAAGGCTTTTTCAACAATTACAGGAAGAATCGCCTTGAAGAT
>Ga0308414_1002683_pt1 | contig 11587 bp, 10 predicted proteins | sample HotsprSampleOS50_FD_205667 | JGI IMG/M metagenome (GOLD analysis project Ga0308414, IMG submission 205667) | Hot spring phototrophic mat microbial communities from Octopus Spring, Yellowstone National Park, Wyoming, United States - 20090730_OS50 ... | reverse complement strand
TATGGGGCTGCCGCAGATAGCCCATCTCAGCGAGCTCGGAGAGCTCATTGCGGATCGTGGCCGACCTCACACCGAAGTGGTAGCGCTCGGCCAGCGTATGCGAGCCGACGGGCTCGGCGGTTTCCACGTAGTCGGTAACGACCGCCTTCAGTATCGACTGCTTGCGGGAGTCGAGGGGAGCTATCGGTATGTCCTTCACAGAGGCACCCCCGAACTGCTGACTGCCTCGCTGGGCAGCGCACATCACAATATGGATATTAGCATCGGGAGGGGCCATGCGTCAAGGACCTTGGGTCTTCGTAAGAGTTCAGAAGTGCTGATCACGACGGGAGGGCGAGGCTCCCGCCGAGCAGGTGACGTGCGTGGTGAGGCCAACGTTTCGGCTCAGCAGGAGCTTCGCCCTCCCGTGCCCAACCAGTGCTCACGGTGTGAGCTCCTGCCGATCACGCGAATTGTACGCCCGGCCTTTGTTCAATGCCGCGATCGAGGCGAAGCAGGTGGCGCAGCAAGAGGCCGAGAAATAGAACTACGTACTCCTGAAAGCCGAACTGGAGCTCCGGACTGAGGTCACGGAGGCAAAGGGCGCTGCCGAAGCTGCGGAGCTCAACGCGCAGGCACTGTAGGCGCAGGGCCGATATAAGGTGCTCGCGCGATAGTGAATCGAGAAGTGGGATGGCCACTTGCCTGCTGTGCTCGGCTCCGGCGTTGGCGGCGGCATCATACTCGATATCAACTAGCTCGCGAGGCAATGGCAATACGCGAGGCGGAGAGCAGGGGAGGATGCGATGAGGTCTGGAATGTGGCTGTGCGTAGCCGGACTTGGGCTGCTGGCGCTGGTCGTCGCCGGCGCCGGGCTCTGTGACGGGAGGTCCGCAATGAACGGAGTGTTCGACGTAAAGACCTTCGGCGCGAAGGCGGATGGCGTGACGGACGACACTGACGCCATACAGAAAGCGATGGATGAGGCCGCGAAGACCGGCGGCGTGGTCTATCTGCCGCCCGCGAAGTACCTGGTGAGCGGCAGCCTCAAGGTGCCGGTCGGGGTTCACGTCAAGGGCGCGGCAGCCTCGCCGCAGTACATCACGCCGCTTATAGGGACCGTGGTCATGGCCACGGGTGGACGTGACAAGGAGGATGCCCCTGCTCTCTTCGAGATGGGCGATTCGTCCTCCGTCACCGGCCTCACGATATACTACCCCGAGCAGAAGCCGCGCGATATCCATCCCTACCCTTGGACATTCCACATGGTCGGCGGTGACAACACCGTCGAGAACGTGACCCTCATCAATAGCTACAACGGTATCAAGGTTGGGCCTGAGCCCAACGTCCGGCACCGGATCAGGAGCGTCTACGGCTGCGTGCTCCGCCGCGGGATAGTGGTGGATGCCTGCACCGACATAGGCCGGATCGAGAACGTTCAGTTCCACTGCCATTGGTTCTCCGCGAAGGAAGTTGGCGGCGAGTGGGACCCGGTGTTCGAGTATATGTGGAAGAACTGCGAGGCCTTCACCTTCGGCCGCACCGACTGGGAATACGTCACGAACACTTTCGTGTTTCCGGTCAAGATCGGCTACCGGTTCATTGGCACGAAGAACGGCGCGTGCAACGGGCAGTTCTCGGGCATCGGATCCGATGCGTCCCAGAAGTGCGTTGTCGTGGAGGCGATCCAGCCGATGGGGCTGCTGATCACCAACGGTCAGTTCGTGTCCTTCACCGGCGACGATCCCGTCGAGGTCGTGATCGAGCCGACGTGCGTCGGGTCGGTTCGCCTGGTGAACTGCGCGTTCTGGGGCCCCGCCACGCAGAACGTGGTCTCCCACGGCCAGGGCTATCTCTCGCTCAACGACTGCTATCTCTCCAGCGGCAGGCAGGGAAACACGAAGCCGCTGGTTGAGGTCGACAACGGCAAGCTCCAGATACGCGGCTGCACGTTCGCTACCGGAGAGCCTTCAATCGCCCTCCGCAAGGGACTCAAGCACGCGATTATCACCGAGAACAACGGCGCGAAAGGTGTCTCGATCACCAACGAGATCGGAGACCTGGCGATCATCCAGAACAACGAGATCGTCAAGTAGACGGCCGGAGTCCGCGACGTTTATGCTTCACGGGCTCAGGGTAACCCTTCCTCAGTGTTGGCAACCGCCGAACGTGAGGAGGTGCGGGGCCGATGAGAGTACTGCGCGATCGCGAGCTCGAGCAACTGGCGCTTGAAGTCCTCGAGCGCGATTCGAGGGTGGACCCTCGGGAGGTCAGCGTTCGAGTCGAGAACGGTACCGCCTATGTCACAGGCTCGGTTGACAGCGCAGCCGAGAGAAGGGCGGTGCAGGAGGATCTCGAAGCCATCGCGGAGGTCGTCCGCGTGGTGGATATGCTCACGCTCCGCAACTATCGCGATCGCCCCGGCGAGGAGATCGCGGCCTCCGTCAAGAACTCCCTCATCAGAGACACAACCGTGGATGCGGGTCGTATTAGCGTCACCGCAGAAGACGGGGTAGTTTCCCTCCACGGAAGGGTGTCCTCCTATGCTCAGAAGCGCGCGGCGGAGGATGTTGCCTGGTGGACGCCTGGTGTCACTGATGTTGCCAGCTTCCTGCAGGTGGAGGAGTCCGCCGAGTCGCTCAGCGAGTGGGACCGCTGAAGCAGGGCTGACGATGCCATCTCCACACACCCTCATTGCGTTCGCGAAGACTGTCCTTGCGCTGTTCATCGTACTCGACCCCTTGGGAATCCTGCCCATCCTCGTGGGCCTAAGGTCGAGGATGGATCCCGGAGAAGCGCGTCACGTTGCCTACAAAGTGGTGGGCGGGGGAACGATACTTCTCCTCTTCTTCACGGCCACCGGGACTTGGGTGCTCAGGTTCTTCGGAGTCACCATCGACGATCTGCGCATCGGAGGTGGGCTTCTTCTTCTGATCATTTCACTCCGAATGGTTATCGAGGGACGGATCGGTCCTGGACAGGAGCAGGACTACCGGGCCGCCGTGGTACCGCTCATCTCGCCTCTTCTGGTTGGGCCCGGGGCGATCACCGCTTCCGTCGTATTCGCGGGGATGCACGGCATCGCGCTCACCTCTCTCGCTGTACTTACGGCTATGCTCCTATGCCTGGGCGTCTTTATGACCACCAGCTTCATCCACCGGCTGCTGGGTGACTCCGGCACGGACCTCGTGACCCGGATCATGGGCATTCTCGTCGCCACCATCGCGGTCAGCTACATGCGGGCCGGGTTCATCGAAGTCATTCGGGCGTCCGGTGGAGGCTAATCACAGTAGCGCAAGGAGAAGCCGCCCCGACTTGCTAATAGGTGTGGGGGCGCACCACGACCATGAGCGACAATCGCGTGACCGTCGTGCTCGATACCAACGTATTCGTTGCCGCCTACTGGGCTCCGAGCAGCGCATCGGCGCGGGTCATCGCGGCGTGCATCGACGGCACAGTGCAGGCGCAGTATACCCCCGAGGTTAGAAGCGAGGTCATTCGCGTGCTGCGGACGATCAGGATCCCCGACTCCTATCTCGCGAAACTGGAGCCGTTCTGGGAGCGCGCCTGCCGGACACACGGGGTGACGGTGGGATACCTGACCGTTGATGACCCCGACGATCAGAAGTTCATAGAGGCCGCCGTGGGCGGAGACACCGACTTCCTGGTGACCAATGATGACCACCTGCTTAAGGTTGCCTACATCGGCAGAACGGAGATCCTTACCCCCGGCTCCCTCGCCCGTGTGCTCGGGGTATAGCTGATGGGTTACGGGGGTTGATGATTAGAGAATGGGGGCTGGGGAATCCGCTCCCTTCTCCCTACCCTCGCAGGATGGGGCACGTGGGCCTTTTCATTCCGAATACTCGATTCATCATCCTGCATCCGGGCATCATTCATTACGAACTCCCTCGGATGCCGCTTCCTCAGCTCGGGAATTGCCCAGCCTCGGCCTGTCTGCTCCAGGAACTCGCAGTATTTCGCGAGAAAGCCTCGGGAGTGAGCGGGGCCGCCTTCTTTCATCACCGTCCACATGGGATCGGTGTCATAGCCCTCGGGCATGGTCTTCATCATGTCGTAGGGGCCGTGGCCTCCAACACAGTTATTATGACGGTCGATGAGGTCATGGTTCAGCCAATCGGGAAGCGGATCGTCCTTGTCCGCGTTCGCGCGGATCAACTTGAGCACGGTAGGGGTGATCTCCTCGGCGGACTCCATGCCGCTCTTGCCCGTATTGTGCATCTCGTTGGAGCTGGAGTAGAACCACCAAGCGCCTTGGCGATTTGTGATGCGGTCGCTGTATTCGTCCAGTTTCACGGTCGTGGTCGGGGCTTCTCGGGACCGATCCCGACCTGGGTGAAGACCCGCTTTCCATACGAACGCAGAGTTGGGGGCGGCGCAGGGGTGCCAGATGGACACGGTAATGACGCCTCCGCGTGCCTCGTTCGAGATGCCCCCGCGCCTGTCCGCGCATCCCGAGGGAAGCACCACCACAGACAGCAGAATGGAAAGTGTCCGTCGCACTTCCCGACCTCCCGAAAGAACTGAGCCATTTTACCACAGCCTCGCGCTTATGTTGTAAGGGTGGGCGCACTGTGATATACTAGCACCGCATTGAGTCTGACTGCATGGAGGGAACGTCCCGTGAAGGTTATCTGCGCAAGGAAGGACTTGCATGAGGGGGTCCAGACCGCAGGAAGGGCGGTGAGCCCGCGGACCTCGCTGCCGATACTCGGCCACCTGTTGATCAAGGCCGAAGAGGACACGCTCCGGATTGCCGCCACCGACCTCGAGATTGGGATGGAGTGCGTTGTCGACGCACGGGTCCTGGAACCCGGGTCGCTCACCGCGCCGGCGAAGGTGATCACGGAAATCCTTGCCGCCCTGCCCGATACGGATGTGGCCCTCTCGGTGGATGAGTCCAACACCGTGAGCCTGAAGTGCGGCACGTCCGATTTCTCGATCCTGGGTCTTCCCGCCGAGGAGTTTCCGATGCTGCCCGAGGTCCGCGAGGAAGTGAAGTTCACCATCGAGAACGACCTCTTCAAAGAAGGCATAGCGAAGACTTCATTCGCGATCAGCGCGGACGAGTCGCGCGTCATCCTCACTGGAATCCTGATGCAGGTGAACGGCGACACGCTCAAGCTAGTATCCACGGACACTCACCGGCTGTGCGTGTTCGAGTGTCACATAGCCGACTCCGAAGGCGCTTTGAACGCCATCGTGCCGGGAAGGGCTCTGGCCGAGCTCTCCAGAATCGTGCCCGAAGGCGGCACGATATCCGTGGGGATATCGCAGAACCAGGTGATGTTCAAGCTCAGCGACACGGTGCTTATTTCAAGGCTGATCGAGGGGCAGTTCCCGAACTTCGAGCGGGTGATCCCGCAGGAGTACAGAAAGAAGCTCACCATCCCAACGGAGCAGTTCCTGCAGAGCATGAAGCGCGTGGAAATCGTGGCCCGCGAGAACGAACACCGCGCGACCGTCCAGACCCAGGACGGTACACTCGTGCTAACTGCGGAGAGCGAGAAGGTCGGAAGCGCACACGAAGAGGTCGAGGTCCTCAAGGAGGGCGACGACCTCAAGATGGCGTTCAGCGCCAGGTATCTGCTCGATGTGCTTAACGTTGTCGATGTGGAAGCCATAGAAGCCGAGTTCTCAGGCGACTCGAGCCCGGTGGCGATCAGGCCGCAGGGACAGGACAACTATGTGTATGTGCTGATGCCGATGCAGCTCCAGTAGGCTTCAGTCGCAAGTCGCGCGTGGTGAGTCATAAGTCGGGGTGGCACTCGTAGCGCGTGCCACCCCTGTCGCTGTCTTGCCGCCCTGCTGTGTTTTGCTGTAAGATACTTGTGGAATCGTACTGCCAACAGCCAGGAAATCTCTCGTGATCGCCATCATCGACTACAAAGCCGGGAACCTGACCAGCGTCCGGCTGGCGCTGGAGCACATAGGGGTACCGTGCGAGGTCACAAGCGATCCGGCGCGGATCGCGGCGGCCGAGAGAGTGATCTTTCCCGGTGTGGGTGCGGCTGCAGCGGCGATGGACAACCTCAGGAGAATGAGGCTCCTAGATGCCATCAAGGGGGCCGTGGCTGACGGCAGACCTTTCCTGGGGATATGCCTCGGGACACAGATCATATTCGAGTTCTCCGAAGAAGACGGCGGAACGCCCTGCATCGGCCTGGTGCCCGGAACCGTGAGGCGTTTCCAGCCGTCGGACCCGCTATGCAAGATACCGCAGATGGGGTGGAATACCGTCGAGATCAAGGCGAGCCACCCGGTGTTCAATGATATAGAGAACTCCAGCGAGTTCTACTTCGTGCACAGCTACTATCCGGCACCGGCGGACCCGAGATATGTGCTCGGTGAGACCGAGTACGCGGATGTCAGGTTCGCATCCGCAATTGCGAAGCGGAACCTCATCGCCACCCAGTTCCATCCGGAGCGATCCGGCCGGATAGGCCTCCAGCTCCTGCGCAACTTCTCGAACTGGAGCGGGGTTTACTGAGTTGGAGCCGGTTGCGATTGCGGACTGTCTTGGATCGCGGCGCTAACCGCCGCCTTTGGCTGAGGCCGAGGAAAGGCTGCGGATAGCACAGCACTCCAGGGCGCTGGGCGCGCGAACTACCCGCACCTTGGATCGGAACTTACCTAAGCACACAGGCACATTACAGCGTGAAATAGCCGCACCTTTGGGCGAAATCGGTTACACAAGAGGAATGGGCAATCGAGAACACCCGTTTGTCGCAGAGGGAACAGCAATGCTCATCGCAAGACCAGACAAGACTCACGTGCTCGAGATCCATCAAATGAGCATGGAGGAGAAGATCACCGCCCTAGCCTTCCAGGGCCTCGCCAACCGCAATGGCGCCAACGTATTCTGCAAGGCAAAGTTCTGGAACTGGCCCGGCTCCGACGAATTCTGGATCGGGTATTTGACTGAGAAGAAGGGCTTCGCGTTCGAGGAAATCGGTTCGCTTCCAGACCTGGTAGAGCGCTATCCCGGAGCGGCGAAAGGACTGGTGGTGTGGGATCCGAGGATCGACCAGACCAAGTGGATTGCCGTGGCGATGGCCGGAGTACACGATCTGCTGCCGGTTGCGCCCGAGTGCGTGAGCCGCTACGGTGACCTGCCGGTGTGCGAGTGTCTGCAGGGGAGGTTCGCGTCGGAGATCGAGGCGGCCGAGTGGTCCGTCAAGAGTATTCTGCCTCAGTGCGACCGGCGTATTGGATACTCGATCGAGCGCGCGTGGAGCGGAGCGACCATCGACTCACTCGACTACGCGGTGCAGAACTCCTCGTTCGTGTATTGCCTCAACCACACCGGAAACGGCAAGAGCGGGCCAAGAGAGACACAACTCATCCACGAGATACTGAGCCGCATTGGACCGAACGCTCCGATCTTCGGCTGGGGCGAGCCCGAGGATGCCTACTGCGAAGCGATCAGTTTCCACGACAACTATGTTATGTGCGCTGAGGCGCCCAACCTGAGCTTCTGGAAACACGTCCCTTGCCGGCGCACCGACTGGACACAGCCGGCGCGCAAGGACCCTTCGAGCTTCGTCCTGCAGAAAAAGCACTACATAGCGCTGTGCACATCCGAGGGCGACACACCGAAGATGGCGGTATCGGTGGAGGGCGGAGCATGGCTCGACCCCAACAGGGGCAACGTGCCGGTGAACTGGGGCATGAACCCGCTGCACCTCGACTTGTTCCCCGCGATACTCGAGTTCTACTGGGACACCGCCACCGAGAACGACTACTTCATGGGCGGCGCCAGCGGCGCGGGCTACACCTATCCCAACCGAATGCCGAACCCGGAAGCGTGGATGAAACAGGTGGGCGAGTATTTCCGCAGGGCGGATATGCACGAGACCGACGCATGGATGCACTTCAGTAGGCCGGTGTATGAGCTGTATGCAAAGCTTTCAGGCATACGCGCTTTCGCGATGCCATGCGGGCCGTTCGGATGCACATCGCTCAACGGCGGCGAGGCGGTCGCGTTCTTCCGCGGCAATTCCGGTCTGAACTATTTCGATTCATCTGGCTCTCCCAGGGATCTGGCGGAGCAGATAAAGCGGCACTGCTGGCAGAGGAACGCTCCAAGCTTCAGCGTCGCCCACCTGGTGCCGGATAGTCGCAACAATCCGACCTCGCAGGGAGGCTGGAACCCCACGCTCTTCGTCGAGGTCCGGGAACTGCTCGGAGATGAGTTCAGGTTTGTCACAATGCAGGAGATGTCCGAGCTTGCCATTCGGGCCCTCAGGGAAGGCGCTTGCCCTGACTGCCACGCCCCGGGCTACAGTGAGTGGGATCCTCCCCAGGCTACTCGATAGAGCCGATCTCGACCAGCCCTTTACAAACGGGCGCCGCAAATATGGATTCTGCGACGCCCGTTTGTGTCACCGGAGCGATCCGGGGACAGGCGCTGATCACCTTATGGCAGTTGCGAGTCATTGACAAATAACCAACAAGGGAGCATACTGAAGCGGGTACGGCGGTTGTCCGCCTGCGTCAGGTGGATGCGCTGTCCGATTTCGCAATCGTGGAGGGAAGCCCAAGTCCGCACTACCTGATGGGCGCCAGCGCCCCGGGGTGCGGCTGGACCGAGGGTTGGGCCCACATCTGGCACATGTGGACCACCAACGACCCGATTCGCAGCTATCCGGGCGGAGGTTCCGTCAACCTGGAAACCGCCACTTGGGGCGACGGCTACGACGAAGGCGACGAGGTCGAAGGTCGCGTCGCCGGAGCCGTCTGGGACATCACCGATTCCACCAATGACGACAGTTGGAACGACGTCTGGGACGTGATGTGGAACGTCAACTGCGGCACGTTCGCGGAGTTCTGGTCACAGTGGAAATCGCGCGGGCATGCCAAGCACGGACCTGTGGCGTCGATCTATCAGTCTACTATCGACTACAACACCTGGCCTACTTTCAGCGGGCTTCCGAATGTCACGACAGCCGAGGACACGCCGGTCAACAACGCCATCGATCTGTGGGCATATGCCTATGACCCCGAGAGCTAGGACTCCGAGTTGACCTACACAATCACCGGACATTGACTCGGCAAACGCGTTCGCCAGCCTACTGGAGGCCAACCGTTGGCAGACCAAGAAGGTTAAGGTCTCCGACCTGGGCCGCGCCGTCATATCCGACGCTGACGTGATAGTGATCGGCGGAGACACCGGCACATGGACCGATCCCTCCAAGGTATCGGCAGTCCTCGACACGGGCATTCCCGTAATAGGAGTGGGCGGCGGCGGAGCCAGATTCCTGGACAAGGTCACCGCTCCTGATCTGAGCATCGGCTGGCTGCCGTCCGCCACGGGAACGACAGACCTTGGAACCGTGCAGAACACCGGACTCGGGCTATTCTACTTCGACAACCCGATAACGATTCCGGTCGGGGCTCCGATCATCTCCATTCTCACAGCGGCGTCCGGCTGTGTGGAGGTCTACAATCCACCAGCCTCAGTGACGAAGATACTGCGCGACCCACAGTTTACGAGCTATTGGCCGGTGGCGCAGGAGGATCGGTTCATGCAGTGGGGCTACTACCCATCGCCGACCTATATGACGGCGACGGGGAAAGCTCTCTTCCTCAACTGCCTCTACTACATGCAGGGCAAGTAGACACCGACAATCCGACTCTCAGCACTTCAGCGGCCGCCTCTGGAGCATCCAAGGCGGTCGCTTTTTCGTTCCGGCCGGCGGATCGTGCGCCCGACGCCGAAAGGCTCGACCATGTCTGCAAGGCGTATGAAGAGGGCTTCGAGCCGTGCAAGATCGCACCCGCGGGAGGCGAAGCTCGAGGCCAATTCGGCCTGAATCCGGGCGAAGGAAGAGCAGACTCCGGGTTCAGCGCGGGAAGGTTACCTTGGAGTGGGTGCGGCCGTCGGCGTAGGTGAGGGTGAACTCGCCGAGAAGGTTGTCGCGAACGAGGCTTTCGACAATCCTGAGGCCGAGGTTGCGGTCGCGGCGGGGGTCGAAGTCGGCGGGAAGCGGCTGGCCATCGTTGGTTACGTCGAGGGTGATGGTATCCTCATCCTGCGAGACGAGAACGGTCAGCTCACGACCCATGGGACCGGAGCCAGTAGAGGGATTCAGGCCGTGTTCGACCGCATTCTGGATGAGCTCGTTCAAGATAAGGGCGACGTAGGTAGCCTGACCACTGGGAAGAAGGAAGTCATCCCCCTTGACGGAGATATCCACTCGGCGGGCGTCCGGAAGCAGGCCGCGAGCGGTAGCGGAAAGGATGGTGTCGGCGAGACGCTTGATGGAGACATCGTCGAGATTCTCGCTCGAGAGCAGTTCGTGGACCGTGGCAATGCTCTGTATCCGGTTGATGCTCTGCGCGAGGGCTTCTTTGGGTGAGTCGAACTTGCCGACGCGCACCTGCAGCCGCAGCAGGCTCGCGATTGTCTGGAGGCTGTTCTTGACGCGGTGGTGCATCTCCTGCAGGACGGCGGTCTGGACTACGAGCTTCGCGTTCTGTATGGATATGGCAGCCTGGTTCGCAAGCGCGGTGCAGAGACTGATCTCCTCCTCCACAAACTCGTGCGGCGCGCCGGTGTAGCAGTTGAGGACACCGATGATCTCCTTCTTAACCATAAGCGGCAGCGAAATGAGCGAGCAGAGGCCTTCCTGCCGAGCGATGTCGGGATACTGGTAGCCGGGAGTCTTGCGGACATCACGAATGGTAATAGGCTTGCCCTCGATGACCGCGCGGCCCGCGACGCTTTCGCTGAGCTTGACGTTCGGCTTCTTCGTATAGGCGCGGCTCTTGGACTGTGTGGCCTTGATAACCAGTTCTTCCTTCGAATCATCGAGGAGCATGATGGAACATATCTTGAAGTTCAGCGTCTCGGCGGTCATTGCGACGATGAGCTGAAGAATCTCCTCCAGATAAAGATCGGAGGTGATGGTGCGGCTGATCTCGGAGAGGGCCGACAGCCGGGACGCACGCTGCTCGACGCGGCGATACTGGTTGTAGTTCTCGACGGCGCCTCCGACCTGCCTTGCGATGGAATCCAGGAGGCTGATCTGGATTTTCGTGTATTCGTGCGGCGGGTTAGTGCGAACGTTGATTACACCCACCAGGTCGTTCCGTCCACGCAATGGGACGGACAGCATGGACTGGTAGTTGTCCTGCGAGAGGTATGGGACCGGCTTGAAGCGTTCGTCACGGAAGGCCTCGCGAGGGAGGACAACGTGGGTGCCCTGCTGGGCAACCCATCCGGTGATCCCCTCGCCCATCTTAAGGCGAATCTTGCCTACAACGTTCTTGGTCGGCCCGCTGGCGCCGCGCAGGACGAGCTCCTTGCCGTTGTCGTCCAAAAGGTAGATCAAGCACAGGTCGGTTCCGGTAACACTGACCACTATCTCGGCGACCTTGCGGAGCATCTCATCGATGTTGAGCATCGATCCGATGGCCTGGCCTATCTCACGCAGTGCATCCGCTTCGAGGTTCTTCTCGGCTATGCGACGTTCGAGATCGGCGACACGCGTGCGCAGGGCATCGAGCTCCTGTTCGGGCGGGAGTTCGCGAAGTGCGGCCGCGGTGGCTTCCTGTTCTTGGATTTTGCGGGCGCGCCAGGGCA
>Ga0308414_1002681_pt1 | contig 11591 bp, 7 predicted proteins | sample HotsprSampleOS50_FD_205667 | JGI IMG/M metagenome (GOLD analysis project Ga0308414, IMG submission 205667) | Hot spring phototrophic mat microbial communities from Octopus Spring, Yellowstone National Park, Wyoming, United States - 20090730_OS50 ... | reverse complement strand
CGGCGTGCCGGGCGGCGACATCGACCGCGGCCGGCGCGAGCAGCGCCTGATCCGCGCCATGTTCAACAAGGTCAGGCAACTCGACATGATCGCCAAAGTGCCCGAGTTGTACGCGCAGTTCCAACACGAAGTGAAGACCGACCTGACGCTGGAAAACATGCTGTATCTGGCCACCCTCGCCCCGCGATTCGAGGATGCCATCATTCGCAGCCGGTTCATCGACGGCGGCGGCCTGCGCGGCGCGACGCTGCCAACCGTCGGTTCCGTCCTGATCCCCAACCGCGAGACGATGCAGCCTTACATTCAGCAGGTGCTGCGTGTGGCGTTGAATCAACGCCCGAATGAAGGCATCCCGATCGAGGTGTGGAACGCCACGAGCGATCCCAACTTCGGCATCGTGGCCGCCGACCGGCTGGGTGATCTCGGCTTTCGCATTGTCGATATCAGGACTGTTGAGGAGCGCGTTGCCAGAACCCAGATCGTCGATTTCACCACGACGAAGAAAGGCAGCGCGTTGCCGCTCCTTCAGCGCACGTTCAACATCAAGGACGACGCGATTGTCGAGCAACCCACTGCGGACGGGCCGCGCTATCGCATCATTGTGGGGCCGGATTTCAACCCCTGCTATTACCAGACGCGGTCCCCCGCTGCGCCGAATCCCACGCCGCAGCCCACCCCCGATCCAGGCGCCGCTGGCGGAGACGCTGGCGGAGACGCTGGCGCTCAGCAAGCCCAATCACCACCGGCAGAGCCAACCGCTCAGCCCCAACCATAGACTCGTTGAGGTGTCGGACGCCTCACGACAGTCCGTCGCCTGAGACCTGGATGCCCCGCTCGGCCAGCATCTCGCGCACCATGTCGGCATGAGCGGCGTCCACAATGGCCACCGGCTGCAGGCTGCCCTCGATCACCTTCAGATAGTGGCCAACGGCCTCATCGTCGAGCAGGTTGTTCAACACTTCCTGATGGCTGAACTCAAACAGGCACACCGCGCTTGCGGCGGCGCGGCCAAAGAAGCGCGCCCAGTCGCGGATGCTCTGCTCGACCGGCGCCGGCAGCGGCCCGTCGTGCAGGTGCGCCAGGATGGCCAGAATCTCATCCAGAGTCATATCGCCGGCCAACGCGTTGCGAACACCGGCAGCCGTGATCTGCAATGGCCGGCCCGGCGCAACGGGGCCTGAGAACGGCGCCAGTTGGCTGAGGGCGAACAGACTGGGCGCCGGCTGCTTGAACAACACATCGAAGCTGCCCGGTCCTTCCTGAGACGGAACCAGACGCAGACAGCCCTCTGTGTCATCGCGCGCGGGCGAGCCATCCGCAGCGTCGCCGGCGCTGATCTGCGGCATCCATCCCGCCTCGCTCAGCGCCTGGATAACCGCCTCCATCGTCGCGCCGGGCTGGATCAGCGCGTGCGCCGACCCCAGCGCAACCGGCGCCAGTTGGGCCTGCGCCAACACATGGGTGACGGCGTCGCGCGCGTCCTCGTCTGCAAATTGAACCACGCGCGCCTGCCGATGGAACACGATACGATGATGCCGGGTTTCCCACTCGTCCAGCGTTCGCCGGATGTTGGGCGGCAGCGGCGCGCCCTGATGCGCTTCCAGAAACGACACAATGCGCCGGACATCCCAGCCGGCCTGATGCCCCCGATACACCGATTCCCGCGTCAACTGATAAGCAGTGGCGCGATCGCCGCCCTGCACGTCTGCAAACTGATCGAGGTCCATCAGCACGCGGTCGCTGATCGGCTCCATGGCCAGGATCGTAAAATCGGGTTGCACCAGCACCCGCCCTCCGTTCTCGACATAGTGCGGCGGGTCGGCCAGTTCGAGCAGCCACAGGCCGGTCTCAGTCAGCCGGTAAGCAGTGGGCAATGGAGGCGCCGGCGTGCGCTGATCGCGGCTTGCGTCTGTGCTGGATGCGCCAAAGCCCAAATCGACCAGCCCCAGCCAGTGCAATGGGCCGGCCAGCGCAGACAGCATAGCCAGTCGGTCAGGCAGGCCGGTTTGCTCTGGCGCATGGCTGCCGATAGCGCGGAAACCCGCCGGCTCCGGGCGCGCGACCGCGTCCAGCAATGCAGCTGTAGACCGCCAACGCTCGCCGGGCTGCGATGCGCGACCAGGCTCCAGCGCCCGTTCATGCAGCGCCCGTTCATGCAGCGCCCGCTCATGCAGCGCCCGCTCATGCAGCGCCCGCTCATGCAGCGCCCGTTCCAGAGCGGCGTTTTTCTCGACCCGCGCGAGGGCGCGCAAGAGCGCGACGCGCGCCTTCATCGTCAGAGCCAGTTCATCCCGACGCGGGCCGGGCAGGGCGCTGCGCCGCAAAGGGCCGGCGTCGGTAATCATCGGCCTGTCGCGCCAGGTCTCGAACGCGCGCTTGATGCGCGCGGCCAGGGGCATGTGGAAGAATTGCCCGCCGGCTTGCGCTCTGATAGCGCCCTGTGTTTCAGCAAGTTCGCGCAGCCCGATCAGCAACTGCCGCATGAAGAACAGGCGAGGGTATTCCTGTTCAGAATCCGGCCCGCCGAGCGGCTCGTTGAGCGCTGCAAGCAGCGCCTTGAAAGCCGTCTTGTAGATCCAGCCGCGCGCCGTCAGCCCCACCTCGCCTTTGCTGCGCACATGCCGCCAGTAGCGGCTCAGGTCGCGTTGGAAGTCGGAGGCCGATGCCGACGCAACCATGTAGGGCAAGCCGCTGGGCTTGCCAGAGTCGCCGGGCTTGCCAGTTTCCTGCGCGGCATTGCGCTCAGGTCTTTGCTCAGTGTTGCGCGTGTGCATAGCGTTTTGCTGATGGACGATTGGCCGCAATCAGACTACAGTGGGCGTGTATCCGCGCTCGACGAACTCGCGGATGAGCGCGTCCAGGCTGTCTGACCGGATGACGACGGCGCGCGGCGACATCTGGTGCACGATGGCCTGCGCCAGCGACGTGTTGGCCAGCAACTCGGGCAGGGCGTAGTCGTCGGACAACTGAAGAATAGTCAGCGATTCGTAGACCCGCACGCGGCCATATCGCTCGGCGATGGCGCGATACTGATCGAGGGCCGCCTGTGGCGCCGGCGCGCCGAACCGCTCGAATTGCGCCGCCACCTCGCCGGCTGTGATGCCCTCGCCCAGGGCGGCCTGGATGCTGGCCGGCGTGAGGCGGTAGGTGAAGGGCGCCTCGGCCGGCTCGCCGATCTTGCGCGCAAACGCGATGAAGTCTGCCCGTTCCGGCGCGGGCGGCAAGCGCCAGGTGGCAGCGTCGAGCCACACGACCGGCGCGGTGGTTCGGGGCTGCGGCGTGGCGGTCGCCGGCAAGGCGGGCAAGGCGGACGCGCTCTCTGCGGACAGACTGTGCGTTTGCGCCGCCAGCGCATCGCCTGTGCTTGCCGCGATCTGCGCCTGTGTGACCCAGTCGACCATGTCTGTGAGGCGCAATGCGACGAGACGATTATCGGCGCCGTCTTCCACCTCCGTTTCTATCAGCCCAAACCATTGCGCCGGGCCGCACAAAGCCGCTTCGAGGACTGCGCCGATGCTGCGCGTCCATTCGTCATACCGGCCATGCTGCAAGCGTATCAAGCCATCCGGGCTGGCGAACCACCACTGGTTGGGCGTCATGAACGTCCAGGCGCAGTCCCGGTGAAAGTCGAACAGGGCGCGGCGCAGGGCCGGCCAGTCGACCCACTGCGCGCGCGGCAATCCGCGCAAGACGCGGAATAGATAGCGCCGCAGGGCGCACCACTCCGCGCCCAGATCGAGCGGCCCCAGCTCGCGCGCGCCAATGGCCCGCATGACTTTGAACGGCTGTGGCGCAGACGCATCTGAGGAGGGGCGTCCCGCGCCCAATGCCAGATGCGCCTCAAGGGCGTCGGGCACGCTTTCCTGCCAGGCCGTCCAGGCGCGCAGGAATCGCTGCGCGTTCGACAGCGCATACCACGCTTCGACGGCGGACATGCGCGCTCTGACATGCCAGCCGGTTTCCGAAGGGTGGGCATCGCTGCGGGCCGTGTCCGCGCCGGCGTCGGGCGCCTCGATCAGTTGCAGGCTGGCCGCGATGGCGAACAGAAACTCGCACTCGGCCGCCGGCAGGCCGGTCTGGTTTTCCAGTCTGGCGCGCGCATCAGGCGAGAGCCATGAGGCCGTCGGCACGCTGATGCCGCTGCGTGGGTCCGGCGCCCAGCCGGGGCGCGAGTTGAGCAGGCGATGGGCTTCGTCTTTGTCGTGTTCCCATCGCCTCGGCCTGGGGGTGGGGGGGCAGCGGCGCGCGGGCTTCGACGCCGGTGGACATCACCGCGTCGAGGAACATGTCGAATGCGTCAAGGAAATTGACGATTGGCGATGGACGGTGGATGAGCGTGGACGGCTGATGGGCGGTCGTTGCAGCGGCAGCGGCCCATGAGACGACCGGAACGTTGCCGCCGCTGGCTGTCAGTGGCAACCACTGGTAGTACACGTCGCGATAGCCCACATAGCGATTGGTGGGGAAGATCAGCGCGCGCCGGCGCAGGGCGTCGAGCACCTCTGACAGCGCGCGATCGGGGGCGCCCTCGCTCTGTCTGCTCCACAGGGCGCTGATCAACGCGCGCGGCACAGGCAGCTCGTGGTCGCGCGCGGTCAGCAGCCGGCGCGCCAACTCAGCCTGGTCGGCGGGCAATCCCTCCAGCAGCGCCTCGGGGTCCGCGCGCATCCGGGCCACACGCTCGGCCAATGCATGGGCCACCTGCTCGACAAAGCCGTTGCGCGATGACCCTTTGAGCGGGATATTCCACAGCCGGGCCAGGGCGCGCATTTGGGCGATGTTGAACTCGGCTTCGAGCGTTTCGGTCAGGGCTGGCAACGGGGCGCGAAACGGCGTTGCGTGCGGCCAAAAGCCGTTGCCTGCCCCGTTGGGCTGTGTCTGCGGCGGGCTGTGCGTGCGTGTCACGGTCATTTCAATTTCTGCGCCGGACGGGCGCGGCATTGGCGGCGATGACAGCCGGCTGGAACGCTGCCACCTCGTCCTCGTAGAAGATATCGTAGTGATAGCCCTGCTCGGTCAGGAACAACTGGCGTTTGGCGGCAAATTCCTGATCCAGCGTGTCGCGCGTGACGATGGTGTAGAAGTGGGCCAGCAGGCCGTTTTGTTTGGGCCGCAGCACACGGCCCAGGCGTTGCGCCTCTTCCTGGCGCGAGCCGAACATGCCGCTGACTTGAATCAGCACATTGGCGTCGGGCAGGTCGATGGAGAAGTTGCCCACCTTCGACAGCACCAGCTTGTTGATCTCGCCGTCGCGGAATTGCGCGTACAGTTTTTCGCGTTGCCGCACCGGCGTCTCGCCGGTGATGAGCGGCGCCTCGATCCGCCGGGCGATCTCCTCCAACTGGTCGAGGAACTGGCCGATGATGAGCACCGAGTCCTCGCGATGCTTGGACATCAGCAGGGAAAGGATGCGCTGTTTGCGGCGGTTGGTGGCGGCGAAGCGGTATTTGTTGTCCAGATTGGTCACGGCGTATTCGAGCCGGTCCTCCTCTTCCAGGGGAACGCGGATCTCGTGGCATTCGGCGGTGGCGATCCAGCCCTGGCGCTCCAGGTCTTTCCACGGCACGTCGTACTTCTTGGGGCCGACCAGCGAGAACACTTCGTCTTCGCGTCCGTCCTCGCGCACGAGCGTGGCTGTCAACCCAAGCCGGCGGCGGGCCTGGATTTCGGCGGTGATGCGGAACACCGGCGCCGGCAACAGGTGCGCCTCGTCGTACACGATCAATCCCCAATCCAGCGAGTTGAACAGGGACATGTGGGGATAGTCGGCGATGATTTGGGATTTGGGATTTGGGATTTTGGATTGCAGATCGGCGCTGTCGATTCCGTTGCTCGAATCGGACTGGCCTGTGGCTGGTTTTCGCCGGGGGCGGTAGGTGAGCACCTGATAGGTGGTGACGGTGACGGGGCGGATTTCCTTCTTCAGGCCGGTGTATTCGCCGATCTGGTCTTCGGTGAGGGTGGTTTTGTCGAGCAACTCGCGGATCCATTGCCGCACGGCGACGGTGTTGGGCGTCAGAATCAGGGTGGCGCACTGCGCCCGATGCATAGCGGCGATGCCGACCAGGGTTTTGCCGGCCCCGCAGGGCAGCACCACCACGCCGCTGCCGCCGGCGGCGCTCCCGCCGGCCCAGTACACCTCGGCGGCGTCCACCTGATAGTTGCGCAGGGAGAACGGCGCGCCGGTCAGGGCGCCCAACTCGCGCAGATCGAAGCTCAGCGCAGCGCCTTCAACATAGCCGGCCAGGTCTTCGGCTGGAAAACCGATCTGCACCAGCGCGCGCTTGACCTGCCCGCGCTGCACGGGGTCGATCTGGAAGGTGAGGGGGTTCAGCCGGGCCTGGATCAGCGGCGCAAACAGCTTGTGCCGGCTGATCTCTTCGGCCAGCCGCGCGTCGTCGGTGACGACCAGCATGCGGCCTGCGCCATTTGGCCCGCCGGCCCAGAACCCCTCTTCGGCAACGATTTTGATCCGCCCATATCGCCCGATGGCGTCCCGAATATCCACCCGCACGTTGTCCGGCAGCGGATACTTGGAGAACCGCTCCAGGTCGGCCAGGATGGCGTCGGCGGTCAGGCCGGCCGCTGCGGCGTTCCACAACGACAGCGAGCCGATGCGATAGGTGTGCACGTACTCCGGGCTTTTTTCCAGCTCGGCGAAGCGGGCCAGGGCATCGCGCGCCTCGGCGTACAGCGGGTTATCCACTTCCAGCAGCACGCTCTTGTCGCTCTGGACAATGAGAGGATTTTCAGGCCGGTAAGTCGTCATACGAAACACGTATTAGAACATAGTTCAGGGTGCGGAGTCAAAGGGAGAACACAGATGACAGATGACAGACGACAGACGATAGACGATAGATGGCAGACGACAGACATCGGATTACAGATGACAGACCGCAGAGAGAGAGTTGCGCTTGCGCCGGGGGCGGGGGTGTGGTTAACTACTGTCCCGGATGTTCCAGATAGCCATCATCTTGCTGACCGGCATCTTCGGGCTGGTGTCGATTGCTGTGGGGGCGCTCAACCTGGCGCAAGTCATTCGCTTCGTATGGCGCGCGCAGGCCGCCCCGGGCATCGTGTCGGAGATCGTCGAACTGGAGAAACGTCCGATCGGCAGCCCGCTCTATCAAGCCCGCGTGCGATTCAGCGCGCGGGACGGCCGGGAGATTGAGTTCGACAACCGCAATCTGACCGGCAAGCTCTACGAGGTGGCCGGCCAGAAAGTCACCGTGCTCTATGATCCGGCTAACCCGGCCGAGGCGATGATCCGCACGATCTGGATGTGGCTCAACCCGGTGATTGCGCTGTTGAGCGGATCGATCCTCATCGCCATCTGCGCGGCGAATGTGGCGCATCTTGGGCAATAGCTATACTGACCGGCATGTCTTTTCCGTTCCGCCTGATTCTGGATGGCCATTGCGATGGCGCGACCAACATGGCGCGCGATGAGGCCATTTCGCGCGCCGTAGGCGCCGGCGCTCAGCCGGCCACGCTGCGTTTCTACGGCTGGCAGCCGCCCTGCATCAGCCTGGGCCAGGCGCAGCGCACCCGCAGCGTAGACCTGGCTGCGTGCGAGGCCGATGGCGTTGGCGTGGTGCGCCGGCCGACCGGCGGTCTGGCCATCCTGCACACCGACGAGTTCACCTACAGCATCTCTCTGCCGATCGGCCACCCGATTGCCGAAGGGGATGTGATGACCTCCTACCGGCGCATTGCGGGGGCGATTGTGGAGGGGTTGCGTCGGCTGGGCGTGCCCGATGCCAATGCTGACCGGGTGGCCAAAGAAGACAAGGCCAAAGGGCCGGTGTGCTTTGAAGCGCCCAGCGACTACGAGGTGGTGGGTGGGGGCAAGAAGCTGGTAGGCAGCGCCCAGTGGCGGCGGGTGGATGGCGTGCTCCAGCACGGCAGCCTGCCGCTGCGCGGCGACATTGCCCGCATTTGCCGCTATCTGATCGGCGCCCCGCCGCCGCAGGATGTGCGCGCCCACGCCGGCACGCTGAGCGAGATCGTCGGCCGCGATGTCTCCTGGAGCGAGGTCGCCCAGGCGTGGGAAGCCGCGTTTGCGGATACGCTGGACATCGCCTTCACAATGCAGCCAATCTCTGAGGCCGAGTTGCAGGCGGCTGAAGAATTGCTGGCCTCGCGCTACGCCAACGATGCCTGGACCAAACGGCGCTGAGCGGGAGTCGTCAGTAGACAGTAGTCAGAGTCACCACTGCCCCCTCGACACTCGACACTCGACACTCAGCACTCGGCACTCAGCACTCACAGCTTCTTTTCGCTGGAGTGGCCGGGGAAGGCTTTGGCGCCGGGGTTGAGAAACTGATAGGCGAAGTTGACGGCGTAGCAGACCTGTCCAAAGCCGACCGCAATCAGGTTGAGCGGCTCGACGCCGGCTTCGGCGCAAATATCGCCGGCGGCATACACGCCGGGGATGTTGGTCTCCATCTTGCTGTTGACTTTGATGTAGCGCGTGCCCACCATCTCCAGCCCCCAGTTTTTGATTGGGCCGAGATCGACGTTGAACCCCAGGGTGAGAATGACCGCGTCCACAGGCATGACTTCTTCGGCTTTGGTTCGGTTGTCGAAGATGACCGCCTCCTGAACCCGGCCATTGCCGCGCACGGTCTTCAACTCGTAGAACAGCTTGACCTCGACTTCTGAGTTCATCAGTTCAGTGACCGAGGCGGCGTGGGCGCGAAAGCCGTCGCGCCGGTGAATGAGTGTCACATGTCTGGCGTAGTCTTTCAGGTTCAGCGCCCAATCCACGGCTGAATCGCCGCCGCCAACGATCAGAATGTCGCGGCCGCGGAAAATGGCCTTCTCTTTGACAGAGTAGTACAACCCGTTCTCCTCGTACTGCGCCAGTTCGGGGTTGGGCAGTTTTTTGGGCGTGAAGGCGCCCACGCCGCCGGCAATGACGACCGACCGCGAACGGTGCGCGCCCTTGCTGGTGGTCAGGGTGAACGCGCCATCGGCTTCGCGGGTCAGCATCTCGACGCGCTCTCCGAGCGCCAGACAAGGCTTCCAGATCATAGCCTGGTCGATCAGGTGTTTGACCAGATCGCGGGCGATGATGCGCGGGAAGCCGGGCACATCGTAGATGTATTTCTCCGGGTACAGCGCGGCCAACTGGCCGCCCGGCTCGTCCAGCGCGTCGATGACTTTGACTTTCATTTCGCGCAGGCCGGCGTAGAAGGCGCCAAACAGGCCGGCCGGCCCCGCGCCGATGATCGTGACGTCGTACAACTCATGATCCGCAGTGATTGGATGTGACATGGCAGCGTCTCCCTTTAAATTCGGCGCAAGATTACCACACCGCTTCCGATTTCGGATTTCGGATTGGCTGTCGGTGGTGGACGCTGCGGAGCCTGTTTCATCCTGCGCGCGCCTCTGTACACTGCCCTCAAACCGGTGTATAAGGAGTTGTGTTCGAGTTCGCCGGGCGGTCGCGGGCGCAATAGCGCCTGAGGAAAGTCCGGACTCCACAGGGCGCGGTGCTGGCTAACGGCCAGGCGGCGTGAGCCGACGGAAAGTGCAACAGAAAGACACCGCCCGGAAAGGATGAAGGATGAGGGATGAAGGCGGAAAGCGCGGTTCACTCTTCATCCTTCTGCCTTCATCCTTTCCAGGGCAAGGGTGAAATGGCGCGGTAAGAGCGCACCAGCGTCGCAGTGATGCGGCGGCTCGGCAAACCCCACCGGGAGCAATGCCAAAACGCGCAGATGAGGCGGCCCGCTGATGCGCAGGTAGGCAGCTAGAGCCTGGCAGCAATGCGCAGGTCGAGAGAGATGATCGCCTCGGGCCGGCTTGCCGGCCTACGACAGAATCCGGCTTACAGGCGAACTCGGACACCTCAACGTTGCTTTGCGCAGACGCGCCGCAGCGCGTCCCTACGGCTATGCCGTCTAAACATTCCCGGAATCTTCAAGATTCCGGGAATGTTGTTAGAATCCTCCCGGCCATGCAAACACTTCATGCGTTGTGGTCTGCTCACGCGCCTGCCGGATTGTGGGTGTGGGGCGAAAATTCTGACCCTGCGCCTGGACGAGCGCGCCGGCGCGGCGCAACGCGCGCGGGCGCCCGGCATCCCTTCGCAGCTCCCGATACCGACCTGTCGCAGATGCTCGTGGCCCTCGGCCTGAGCGACATGTCCGAACTGGCGCCCCCCGGCCTGATTTCGGTGTATCTGCCCTCGACGCTTGCTCCTGTTGCGCCCTTGCCCTCGCCTGAACTGATCCTCGACGACCGGCCAGCGCCGGGACCGGAGGCGCAGTTGCTGCCCTGGACCATGCCGGCTTTGCTGCTCGACCCGGCCCAGGCGGTTGACTTTTTGCTCGCCTTGCCGGCCGAGCCGCCGCCCAGACTCGCCTTTGGCAGTTCGGTGCGCTTCTGGGCCGAGGCGATCAAGTTCGTGCTGGAACTGGCGATGCGCCAGAGCTTTGCGCCCACGCTCAGCAAGACCCGTGAGGGCGCCTATCGCGCCGCGTGGCAGATCGTGTTGATCGGCGATGACGAAGCGCGGGCGGCCGCATTAGCCGCGGCCATGCCGCCCCTGTGCCGCGCCCTGGACGCCGGCGCGCCGCTGCCTTCGGCGCAGGCCACCCTGTCCAGTTTCCTGAACCATGCCGTGGACGCGCTGGCGCGCCATGCGCTGGCAACCTCGCGCTGGATGGCTGTGCGGAAGACCGCGCGGAAGACCGCGCGGGGCGCCACAACGGACGGCGCGTTGCTCGACCAGTGGCTGCAGGCGCTGGCCGCCCCAGACAGCGACGACGCTGAGTTGAAGGGAACGCCGAAGGAGATCGAAGCCTTTGCCGGCCAGGTGCGGGCATGGCTGGACCCGCTGCGCCCGGCTGCCAACACCGCGCCGTTCCGCACCTGCTTTCGTCTGTCCGAGCCGGAGGATCATCTGGGGCGTGGCATATGGCATCTCAGCTACCACTTGCAGGCCAACGACGACCGGAGCCTGTTGGTGCCGGCCGAGCGTGTGTGGCGCGAGCGCTCGTCCACGCTGACTTTTCTGAAGCGCAAATTCCAGAATCCCCAGGAGCGCCTGCTGGAGGATCTGGGCCGGGCGTCGCGGCTGTTTCCGCTGCTCGAATCGAGCCTGAACGAGGCGCGGCCGGTGGGGATGGCGTTGAGCGTCGATCAGGCCTATGCGTTTCTGCGCGAATCGGCGCCGCTGCTCGAACAAGCCGGCTTTGGCGTGATGTTGCCGGCGTGGTGGCACAAACGCTCCGCGCGTCTGGGCGTGAAGCTGGAGTTGCGCCCCAAACAAGGCGCGCGCGTCAATCAGAATCTGGTTGGCCGCGATGCCATCATCGGCTACCAGTGGCAGCTTGCGCTGGGCGATCAGGCATTGTCGTTTGAAGAGTTTCAGGCGCTGGCCGAATTGAAAGTGCCTCTGGTGAATGTGCGGGGTCAATGGGTCGAGCTTCAGCGCAATGAGATCGAGCGGGCCATCGCTTTCTTTGAGAAGAAGCGCGGCCAGGGAGATATGGCGCTGAGCGAGGCGATGCGCATCGGCCTGGGGCAGGAGCCGTCAGAGACGGGCCTGCCGGTGGTCGGTGTCGAGGGTGAGGGGTGGA
>Ga0308414_1002676_pt1 | contig 11602 bp, 9 predicted proteins | sample HotsprSampleOS50_FD_205667 | JGI IMG/M metagenome (GOLD analysis project Ga0308414, IMG submission 205667) | Hot spring phototrophic mat microbial communities from Octopus Spring, Yellowstone National Park, Wyoming, United States - 20090730_OS50 ... | reverse complement strand
GCCCTTCCTCTTCGCAGTCGGCGCGCTGGTTGCCTACTTCATCGCCATTCCGGTCGCGCTCTCCTTCCTGCTCAGCTTCCAGGGCGATCTCGGCGGGATCGAGCAGCAGGCGCTGCCCTCGGTCGGGGCCTATCTGTCCTTCGTGATGCAGTTCCTGTTCGCCTTCGGGCTCGCCTTTCTCCTCCCCGTTCTTCTGATGCTGCTCGAGCGCGCGGGCGTTCTCCCGCTCGAGACGCTCAAGAAGGGCCGGCGCTACTTCATCGTCGGCGCCTTCGTGATCGCCGCCATCTTCACCCCGCCGGACCCGGGCTCGCAGCTCCTCCTCGCCGTCCCGCTCGTCCTCCTCTACGAGGCCGCCCTCCTGGCCATCCGCCTCACCTCCGGGCGACGGCCGGCCGCTCATGCGGATCCGGCCCTCGCCGCAGGCGAACGGCCCGCCGAATGAACGCTCCCGCCCCGCCGAGACCGGCCCTGTCCCGCCCGGACCTGCTGCGCGAGGCTGTCCCGGTCGGCGGACGCTGGGTAGAGGCCGGCGCGGACTCGATCGCCGTCACCGACCCCGCAACCGGTTCGGTCATCGGGCATGTGCCGCGCCTCGGGGCGGAGGCGGTCCGCGCAGCCGTCTCGGCTGCTGCCGCCGCCTTTCCCGCCTGGGCGGCTGAGACCGCCAAGGCCCGCGCCGGCCGGCTGCGCCGCTGGTTCGAGCTGGTGACGAAAAACAGCGAGGATCTCGCCCGGATCATGACCGCCGAGCAGGGCAAGCCGCTGCGGGAGAGCCGCGCCGAGATCGCCTATGCCGCCTCGTTCATCGAATGGTTCGCCGAGGAGGGCAAGCGCGCCGACGGCGAGGTGCTCCAGGCGCCGGTGCCCGGGCGGCGCATTCTCGTGCTGCGCCAGCCGGTGGGCGTCACAGCCGCGATCACGCCCTGGAACTTCCCCGCCGCCATGGTCACGCGCAAGGCTGCCCCGGCGCTCGCGGCCGGCTGCCCGATGATCGTGAAGCCGGCCTCGGCCACGCCCTTCTCGGCTATCGCGCTTGCCGTGCTTGCCGAGGAGGCCGGGATCCCCCTGGCGCTTCTCTCGGTCGTGACGGGGCCGGCCGGCGAGATCGCCGAGGCGCTGACCGCCGATCCGCGCGTGCGCAAGATCTCCTTTACCGGCTCGACCGAGGTGGGGCGCGCGCTGATGGCCCGGGCCAGCCGGCACATCCAGCGCCTGTCACTTGAGCTCGGCGGCAATGCGCCCTTCATCGTGATGGACGATGCCGATCTGGAGGCGGCCGTGGAAGGCGCGATTGCCTCGAAGTTCCGCAACGCCGGCCAGACCTGCGTCTGCGCCAACCGCATCTACGCGCAGGCCGGGATCCACGACGCCTTCGCAGCAAGGCTTGCCGCGCGTGTCTCGGCGCTGCGCGTCGGCGACGGGATGGACGAGACGAGCGAGATCGGCCCGCTCATCGATATGGGCGCAGTCGAGAAGGTGGAGGCGCATCTCGCCGACGCGCTCGCCCGCGGCGGAAGGCTCGTGGCGGGCGGCGGCCGCCACGCGCTCGGCGGCACCTTCTTTGAGCCGACAGTGGTCACGGGCGCCACCGCCGCCATGCGGGTCGCGCGCGAGGAGACCTTCGCGCCGCTCGCCCCGGTCTTCCGCTTCGAGACGGAAGACGAGGCGATCGCCGCGGCCAACGCCACCGAATACGGCCTTGCCGCCTATCTCTACGCGCGGGATGCCGGGCGCATCTTCCGGATGGCAGAGGCGCTCGAATACGGGATTGTCGGCGTCAACACCGGCATCATTTCCAACGAGGTCGCCCCCTTCGGCGGCTGGAAGGAGTCCGGGCTCGGCCGCGAGGGCTCGCGCCACGGGATTGCCGAATATCTCGAGCTGAAGGCGGTGCATCTGGCGCTCGCCTGAGGGCACCGCCGTCGCGCCGGCCGGCGGGCCGGACCGACCCCAGCGCTCCCCCCAAGCCGCCACCGGCCGCGCGCCGGCGCAACGCGACACCCGCCCGAGGCGATGCCTGCCGGATGCGACCTCCATCGGACGCAGCCCCGATCGGACCCAAGACCGGCAGGACGCAAGCGCCCGTCAGACGCGACCCCGGTCCGGACGGATGCGGGCGCGCCGGAAGCCCGCCACCCGAGGGCGGCCCGGAGGCCCGGCGGCGCCCCGGGGGGGGGCAGCCGGCAGGGCCCTGGCCTCACGGGGCAGGTGACGGCCGTCCCGCCCGCCCCTAGGGGTCCTTCCCGTGCGCCTGTTCTCCTACTTCCGCTCAACTGCCGCCTGGCGGGTGCGGATCGGGCTCTTCTGGAAGGGACTTGCGTTCGAGACGGTGCCCGTCGACCTCCGCCGCGGCGCGCAGACGAGCCCAGCATGGCTTGCCCGCAACCCCCAGGGCCTTGTCCCGGCGCTTGAACTTGCCGACGGCACGCTCCTCACCCAGTCGCTTGCGATCCTCGAATGGCTGGAGGAGACCGTGCCCCGGCCGCCCCTCCTTCCGGAGACGCCCCGGGCTCGGGCGGAGGCGCGGAGCCTTGCCCTCCTCATCGCCGCGGATGTCCACCCGGTCCAGAACCTCCGCGTCCTGCAGCGGGTCGAGGCCCTGGCCGGCCCGGAATCCGCCCGCGCCTGGGCTGCGGCCGTGATCGACGAGGGGCTCCGCGCCTTCGAGGCGCGGATCGCCGGCTTGCCCGGGCCCTTCTCGCTGGGCGCAGCGCCGACGCTCGCCGACGTCTGCCTCGTCCCCCAGCTTGCCAACGCGCGCCGGTTCGGGGTCGATCTTCAGGGGTTTTCCCGGCTCCTCGGCGTCGAGGCGGCCTGTGCAGCGCTTCCCGCCTTCCAGTCCGCGCGGCCCGAGGCCCAGCCAGACCATGCGCCCTGACCGCCCGGCCGCCCCTCCGCTCAGGCGGCGAAAAACTGCTTCAGCCCGTCGAGCGCGATCTGCGCCGCAAGCGCCGCCAGGATCACGCCGAGAAGCCGCGTGATCATCGCCTCGACCTTCGGGCCCACCCACCGCATCAGCGGGCCTGCGGCCAGCATGGCGGCAAGGGTCGCAGCCAGCACCAGGCCGAGCGCGAGATAGACGGCCGCAAGCTCGATCGGCGTCCCGGCCCGGCCGGCCAGCAGCATGATGGCGGCAATCGAGCCTGGCCCGGCGATCATGGGCATCGCCATTGGAAAGATCGAGACGTCTTCCACCCGCTCGGCGCGGACCCGGTCGGCCCGCTCCTGCCGCCGGCGCGTGCGCGTCTCGAAGACCATGTCGGCGGCGATCAGGAACAGAAGGATGCCCCCCGCCACCCGGAAGGCCGAAAGGGAGATGCCGAGCGCCTTCAGGAACGGCTCGCCGACGGCGGCGAAGAGGAGAAGGATGGCACCGGAGACGAGAGTCGCCCGCCAGGCCATGGCGCGGCGCTGGGCGGGCGTGGCAGCGGTCGTGAGGCTTGCGAAGATCGGCGCGGCACCGGGCGGGTCGACGACGACCGCAAGCGTGACGAGCGCCGAGAAGAAGAGCTCGACGGCGCCCGCCGGCACCATCAACGCCGCCCCCGACCGGGGCCTCGCCGCCCGCCCGGCCGCACGACGGGGGACATGCGCGGGCCGGCCATGGCTCTCAGGCCTCGGCCGGCGCGAGGGGCGCCCCCGCGCGTGCCCGCGCGGCCTTGACCACATTGGCAAGGAGGCAGGCGATCGTCATCGGGCCGACCCCGCCCGGCACCGGGGTGATGGCGCCTGCGACCGTGACCGCCTCGGCGAAGGCGACGTCGCCGACCAGCCGCGTCCGCCCGTCTGGCCCCGCCACCCGGTTGATCCCGACGTCGATCACGGTCGCCCCCGGCCTCAGCCAGCTGCCCCGCACGAGTTCGGGGCGGCCCGCGGCGGCGACCACCAGCTCCGCGCGCCGGCACAGGTCCGGAAGGTCCCGCGTCTGCGAATGGGCGATCGTGACCGTGGCCGAGCGGTTGAGGAGGAGGCTCGCCATCGGCCGGCCGACGATCGCCGACCGGCCGATCACCAGGGCCTCGCAGCCCGCGAGCTGTCCCAGCGTCTCCTCGATGAGGAACAGGCAGCCGAGCGGCGTGCAGGGGACGAAGCCGGGAAGCCCCAGCGCCAGGCGCCCGGCGTTCTCGGGGTGGAAGCCGTCCACATCCTTGGCCGGGCTGATCGCGGCCAGGACCCGCGCGGGGGCCATGTGCGGCGGAAGCGGCAGCTGCACGAGGATTCCGTCCACCTCCGGGTCGGCGTTGAGGCAGGCGATGAGGTCAAGAAGCGCGTCTTCCGGCGTGTCGGCGGCAAGCCGGTGGTCGCGCGGCGCGATGCCGGCCTCGCGGGCCGCCTCCTCCTTGGCGCGGACATAGACCTGGCTTGGCGGATGGTCGCCGACGAGGACGACGGCAAGGCAGGGCGCAGGGCGCCCGGCGGCCATGAGCGCTGCCACCTCGTCGCGGACCTGCCGGCGCAGGCGCAGCGCGTGCGCGCGCCCGTCGATGATCCGGGCCGTCACATCCGGGCCATGTCAAGCGCCAGGCCCTGAAGCAGGCGCTGCACGAGGATGAGGCCCAGGATGAGGACGAGCGGCGAGAAGTCGATGCCGCCCATGTCGGGAAGGACGCGGCGGATCGGCCGCAGCATGGGTGCCGTCAGCCGGTCGAGGCCCGAGGCCACGGCATCGACAACGCGGTTGGAGCTGTTCACCACATTGAAGGCGATGAGCCAGGAGAGAATGGCCTGGATGAGGATCAGCCAGATGAGCAGCTGGATGAGGTAGACGGCAAAGCCCATGAGGCTGATCGCGGTGTTGGTCATGCCCGCCGCCCTAGCCGCTGCCCGGCGGCGCGGCTAGGGGCCGGGCCTCGCATGGCGCTGATCGCCCCCCGCATCCGGGACCTTCACCTCATCGGTCTGCGCAACCATGCCGAGACGCACATCGCAGCGGACGAAGCCCTGTTCGTGGTGCTGACCGGGCCCAACGGCGCGGGCAAGACGGCGGTCCTCGAGGCCGTCTCGCTGCTGGCCCCCGGGCGCGGCCTGCGCGCGGCAAGCCTCTCCGAGATGGCTATGCGCAGCGGCGACGGCGGCTTTGCCGTGCGCGCAGGCGTGGCCCTAGAGCGGGGCGTCCCGCCGGTCGCCATCGCCACCGGCACGACGTCCGCATCCCCCGAGCGCCGACAGCTGCGGGTGAACGGCGCACCTGCCGCCCTCACCGCGCTTCCCGAGTGGCTGTCCGTCCTCTGGCTCACGCCGGCGATGGACCGGATCTTCGAAGACGCCCCGGCGGCCCGCCGCCGGCTCCTCGACCGGCTGACGCTCGCCCTTGCTCCCGCCCACGGCGCGCACGCCGCCCGCTTCGAGGCCGCCATGCGCGAGCGCCTGCGGCTTCTGACCGGCGACCGCCCCGCCGACCCCGGCTGGCTCGATGCGGTGGAGGACCAAGCCGCGCGCCACGGGGCCGAGGTGGCCGCGGCCCGCGCGCGGACGGTGGCGCTGCTCGACCGGGCGCTGGCGCGGGCAGCCGATCCGGCCTTCCCGGCCGCGCGCGTCGCGCTTTCCGGGCCGGAGTGGCAGGAGGAAGGCGCGCTCCGGCAGGCGCTCGCCGCCGCCCGCGGGCGCGACGCGGCGGCCGGGCGCGCCACCTGCGGGCCGCACCGCACCGACCTCGCCGTCACCCTGTCGGCCACCGGCGTGCCAGCCGGCCGCGCCTCGACCGGCGAGCAGAAGGCGCTTCTTGCCGGGCTCGTGCTCGCCCACGCAGCGCTCGTTGCCGAGGCGCGCGGGCGCGTGCCGCTCCTTCTCTTCGACGAGGTGGCCGCCCATCTCGATGCGGCGCGCCGGCGGGCGCTGCTTGAGCGCATCGCCGCGCTCGGCGGGCAGTGCTGGCTGACCGGGCAGGAGGAGGCCCCGTTCTCGGACCTGCCGGCCGCAGCCGTCCGGACCCGGCTCTCGGGCGGCCGGGTGGTCGAGGCCGCATGAGGCCGCGCGGGCCTTCCGCCCCCGACCCCGTTCGGCTAGGAGCCCGGCATGATGTCCGAGCCCGCGCCGGCCGCACCGGCCAGCGCCTCCTATGGCGCTGACTCCATCCAGGTGCTGAAAGGGCTGGAGGCGGTCCGCAGGCGTCCCGGCATGTACATCGGCGACACCGACGACGGCTCGGGCCTCCACCACATGGTCTTCGAGGTCGTCGACAACGCCATCGACGAGGCGCTTGCCGGCTTCTGCGACCGGATTGAGGTGATCCTTCACCCCGACGGCTCGGTGACGGTCAGGGACAACGGCCGCGGCATCCCGACCGGTATCCACCCGACCGAGGGCCGTTCCGCCGCCGAGGTGGTGATGACCGACCTTCACGCCGGCGGCAAGTTCGCAAACGAGGCCGGCGGAAGCTACAAGGTCTCGGGCGGGCTGCACGGCGTCGGCGTCTCGGTGGTCAATGCCCTGTCCGACTGGCTGGAGCTGCGCATCTGGCGCGACGGGGCCGAGCATTTCCTCCGCTTCGAGGCGGGCCGGCCGCTTGCCCCGCTTCGCGCCACCGGCCCGCAGGGCGACCGGCGCGGCACGGAGGTGCGGTTCCTGCCCTCGCCGTCCGTTTTCAGGAACATAACCGAGTTCGACTTCGAGAAGCTCGAGCACCGGCTGCGCGAGCTCGCCTTCCTGAACTCGGGCGTGCGCATCACGCTCGTCGACCTCCGCCACGAGGAGCCGCGCCGGGTCGAGCTCCACTACAAGGGCGGCGTGGCCGCCTTCGTCCAGTGGCTCGACCGCACCAAGCAGCCGCTCACCCCCGAGCCGATCGTGGTGCGCGGGCAGCGCGAGGGCATTGGCATCGACGTCGCCCTGCAGTGGAACGACAGCTATTACGAGCAGGTGCTCGCGTTCACGAACAACATCCCGCAGCGCGACGGCGGCACGCATCTCCAGGCCTTCCGGGCCGCACTCACCCGCACGCTCAACGCCTATGCCGAGCGCTCGGGCCTCCTGCAGAGGGCGCGGATCACGCTTGCCGGCGAGGACATGCGCGAGGGGCTCACGGCGGTCGTCTCGGTCCAGCTGCCCGACCCGCGCTTTTCCTCGCAGACCAAGGACAAGCTCGTCTCCTCCGAGGTGCGCGGGCCGCTCGAGAGCCTGATCGCGGACAAGCTCTCCGACTGGCTGGAGGAGCATCCCGCGCGCGCGCGCGCCATCATGAACAAGATCATCGAGTCCGCCATCGCCCGCGAGGCGGCGCGCAAGGCGCGCGAGGCCAGCCGCAAGTCGGCGCTTTCGGTTGCCTCGCTTCCGGGCAAGCTCGCCGACTGCCAGGAGAAGGACCCGGCCAAGTCCGAGCTGTTCATCGTCGAGGGGGACTCAGCCGGCGGTTCCGCCAAGCAGGGCCGCAACCGGCAGTTCCAGGCGATCCTGCCGCTACGCGGCAAGATCCTGAACGTCGAGCGCGCCCGGTTCGACCGCATGCTGTCCTCGAAGGAGATCGGCACGCTCATCCAGGCGCTCGGCACCGGCATCGGACCCGACGAGTTCAGCCTGGAGAAGCTGCGCTACCACAAGATCGTGATCATGACCGACGCGGACGTGGACGGCGCCCATATCCGCACGCTTCTCCTCACCTTCTTCTACCGGCAGATGCGGCAGCTGATCGAGGCCGGCCACCTCTTCATCGCCCAGCCGCCGCTCTACAAGGTCAGCCGCGGCCGCTCGGAGACCTACCTCCGGGACGAGGCGGCGCTTGAGGACTATCTCGTCCGGTCCGGTCTTGAGGGGCTGACGCTGACACTCGCCAACGGCGAGGTCCTCTCCGGCGCGGACCTTGCCGCACTGGTCGACCATGCGCGCCGCATGAAGCGCCTCCTCTCCTTCGTGCCGCGCCGCTATCCGCTTCCCATCATCGAGACCATGGCGCTCGCCGGAGTGCTGGCGCCCGAACGGGCGGACGCCGAGGGTGCCGCGCGCCTTGCTGCGCGCCTGTCTGCCTCCGAGCCGGGATGGCAGGTGGCGCCCGCAGCCGAAGGCGGGCTGCATCTGGCGCGGACCGACCTCGGCGTGCTGACCGCCCATGTGATCCCCGCCTCCTTCCTCGCCTCGGCCGAGGCGCGCAAGCTTCAGGCGCTCGCCGCCGAACGGGCCGGGGCCTGGGCGGGCCCGGCCCGGCTCGGCGAGGCGGTCGTCGACCGGCCGAGCGTGCTTCTTGCGCGGGTGATGGAGGCCGGCCGGCGGGGCCTGTCCATCCAGCGCTACAAGGGCCTGGGCGAGATGAACGCCGAGCAGCTCTGGGAGACAACGCTCGACCCCGACGCGCGGACGCTCCTTCGCGTCGAGATCGGCGATGCCAGCGTGGCGGACGAGACCTTCACCCAGCTGATGGGGGACGTGGTGGAGCCGCGCCGCGAGTTCATCCAGGAACATGCGCTGTCGGTTGCCAACCTCGACATCTGAGGCAGGCGCCTGACGAGGATGGGGAGGAGACGGATGTTCCCTGGCGCCGGCCCCGGCCGAACCGGACCCGCCCTGGCAGCGGCCGCCCTTCTCCTCCTGCTGGCCGGCCCGGCGCTCGGCGTGCAGGGCCAGCCGAGCCCAGCCGAGGAGATCGCCACCCAGCCGCTGCGCGACCTCGGCATCATGCCGACCGAGATCGCCGAGGTGCTGCAGCGCGCCGAGGCCGGGCCCTACGCGCTGACCGGCCTGCGCGGCTGCAGCCAACTGCGCGCGGCGGTCGCCGAGCTCGACCGGGCCCTCGGGCCGGACTGGGACCGCCGCGCCGCAGGCGGGCGGGAAGACCCGGTCGAGCAGATCGCCCAGGCCGGCCTGCGCACCGGGGTCGGCGCGCTCATCCCTTTCCGCGGCGTGGTCCGGGAGGTCACCGGTTCGGCTGCAGCCGAGCGGCGGCTGCGCATGGCCGTCCAGGCCGGACAGGCGCGGCGCGGCTTCCTGCGCGGGGTGATGCGGGAACGGGGCTGCCGCTAGCCCAGGCGCCCGCGCGTTATTCCGCCGGCTCCGGCACCGCCGCAGCGACCGGCCGCCCCGAGGCCGGATCGCACGCAACCGGCAGCACCTCCGGCCCGCGCAGCACCAGCTCCGGCCCGGCCAGCGGGCCCTTCAGGATCGCCCGGCGGTCGGCCAGATAGTCCTGCGTGTCCCGCCACGGGTCTTCCGTCGCCCGCCGCGGAAGGATGGACAGCGCGCGCTGCACATAGCCGGAGGAAAGGAGCATCGGCTCCTCTTTTAGCGGCCGGTCGGGCCGCACCGGCACGGCGATCGCGGCCCCCCGCGCGTCCATCTCGTTGAGGAGCCGGCAGAACCAGATGGCGGTCAGATCCGCGCGCAGGGTCCAGGACGCGTTGAAGTAGCCGAAGACATAGACGAGGTTCGGGACACCATCGAGCATCATGCCGCGCCAGACCCAGCGGTCATGCGGATCGACCGTCCGTCCGTCGACCGTCAGCCGGGCACCGCCCATCACCTGCAGGCGGAGGCCGGTTGCCTTGACGATGATGTCCGCGGGAAGGTGCCGGCCGGAGGACAGCCGGATGCCGTCCTCGTCGATATGGTCGATCGTGTCGGTCACCACCTCGACCTTGCCGGCCTTCATCGCCCGGAAGAAGTCGCTGTCGGGAACGAGGCACAGCCGCTGTTCCCAGACGTTGTAGCGCGGGTGGAAGTGGGCCTCGATCTGGTCCTCCGGCAGCTCCCGGCGCAGAAGCTCGAGGAGCCGGCGGTTGGCCTTTTCCGGGTTGCGCCGCGCCCCCTTGAACACGAGGTTCTGCCACAGGATGTTCTTCCACCGCACGAGCGCATAGGCCCAGGAGGACGGAAGGATCCGCCGCAGGAGGTTCGCGATCCAGTCCTCGGACGGCCGGGAGATGAGCCAGGTGGGCGAGCGCTGCAGCATGGTCACATGCGCGGCCTCCTCGGCCATGGCGGGCACGAGCGTGACCGCAGTGGCGCCCGAGCCGATCACGACCACGCGCCGGCCGCGATAGTGGAGCCTCTCGGGCCAGAGCTGGGCGTGGAAGACCGGCCCGCGGAACCGCTCCTCGCCGGCGATCCGCGGGTTCCACGGGTTCTCGTAGGAATAATAGCCGGCGGCCATCAGCAGCATGCGCGCGGAGACGACACGCACGCCCTCCGGCGTCTCAGCAGTCACGGTCCACGCCGCGCGGCGGCTGTCGAAGGCCGCCTCGATCACCCGGTGCCGGAAGCGGATGTGCGGCAGGATGCCGCCCTCGCGGGCGGTCTCGTTCACATAACGCCAGATGGACGGCCCGTCGGCGATCGCCTTCTGCTCGCGCCAGGGGCGGAACATGTAGCCGAGCGTGAACATGTCGGAATCGGAGCGGATGCCGGGATAGCGGAAGAGGTCCCACGTTCCGCCGATCGCCTCGCGCGCCTCGAGGATGAGATAGCGCTTGCCCGGGCAGCGGTCCTGAAGGTGCCAGGCCGCGCCGATGCCGGAAATGCCGGCACCGACGATCAGCACGTCGAGCAGGTCGTCCGCCGGCCGGTCGTCCGCTGCGAAGCCGCGCGGTGCCTCGCCCGGCCCGCCCGGGGCCGCACCGGGCAGCCCCTGCCCGTTGGGCAGCCGGGGCACGCCGGGCCCCTCCCGCGCCGCGTCCTGCGGCGCGGCCCCGCCCGGCCCGGGGTCTTTGTCCAAGACCGGCGCATCCGCCATGGCCCGCTCCTCCCGCATGTTCGATTTGAGCCGGGCTTGAATGTGCCATGCCGACGCCCCGCGCGCAAGGACCGTCGCAGCCGCGCTGCCGACGGACCGGCCGCAGCGCAGTCGGGCGGAGCGCGCCATCGGCCGGCCCGCAACAGAGGCCGGGCGAAGGACCCGTCCCGGAAGAAGCTGGACGCAGCACCCCCGCGACCGGCAGCGCGCCCGAGGCTCCGCGCATGTCGGAAACCGGGGATCCGACCGGTCCCGGACATCCGAAATCCCGGACATCTGACAGCGGAAGAATTTTCGATGGCTGACAGGCCGCGACGTCCCCAGTGTCGTCCCTGACTTTCCGCGACCCACGACAGGCTGTTGGAACAGGCGTGTGTGACCGCGGAGGCGGGACTGGCGAGCGGGAGGCGCTCGGCCGGGCGGTTGAGACGGCCCCGCCGGGGTGCCGCCCTCGCCGGCCCGGCCCGCATGTCCGGCCCGGCGGCTCCCGCGTCTTCCGCTCCCCGTGCTCGGGCGGGCGCTGCGTGATCGGCCTTGGGGGCATGGCCGAGGTGGCCTTGCCGCGGCCCGGCGGCGGGCGTTCGACGCTCGCGCTGCGCTGGCCAGGGGCTGCGGCATGGCGACCGCGCGCCGGCCCAGCGCGGCCGGCTGAGGATGGTTCTCGAAGCCCTTGAGGCATGGCTTGCCGCGCGCGCCCGCCATCGGCGCTCTGGCTCCGACGGCCAGGACCGGCCGGCTCGTTATCCGCCCCATCGCGCGGCCGGCGTCCGTCCCGCTGCCGGGCAAGCTGGCCGAGCTGACCGGGCCGGAGATCGCCCTGGCGCTCGCGCCCGTCCGGCGCACAGGGCCGGAAGCGGCGCAAACGGCAACCGGTTGCGGCTTGCGCATCGGCCTGCCCGGCCCGAGGGCCTTGGCGGGCCACTCGATCCCGAACCCGGTGCGGAC
>Ga0308414_1002675_pt1 | contig 11605 bp, 11 predicted proteins | sample HotsprSampleOS50_FD_205667 | JGI IMG/M metagenome (GOLD analysis project Ga0308414, IMG submission 205667) | Hot spring phototrophic mat microbial communities from Octopus Spring, Yellowstone National Park, Wyoming, United States - 20090730_OS50 ... | reverse complement strand
GATGTAATCGTAGGCATATCGGCCTCCCTGTCTTAATTTTATCTGTACTAAAGACATCGGCTGGTCGATATGTTTTTGATAAATTCCAATTAAATTTTGTCGCCTAAAAAGTGCGAAAGTTCACTTTCAAATTTCAAATTTCAAATTTCGAATTTGAAATTTCATAACTCACAACTCAAAACTTAATCCATGCCAATCCGTGAAATCCATGGTTTCATTCATCTGTCCTCTGTCTGCTGACCTCTGTTTTCTGTCCTCTGACGTCATCCCACATTGGCGTAATTGCACTGGATGTGGCTTTTATGTCCGCAGGCGCAGGTTATTTCGATGATGGCGTACTCGGCGTTGCTTTCAATGATGCGTGCCTGCTGTGCGGCGCCGGCGGTCGGGGTATGTGGCCGCAAAGATGCATTCGTCCTGACAGGGGCGCGACCCATTCCGGGTCCGATGCGAACACTCCCGCCGACCGCTGCGCCGTTTTTCTTAATCACTTTAACCGATTTTGCTATCATTTCTTGTGTCCGTCTAAGCGTGATAATCAATATGACCGTTATCGTCGGCGACCGCCCCGTCGCGGATGGCCTGTTCTTCTTGGAGCGTCTGTTCAATACTTGGGCGTCGAGACTGCCGCCGACGGTCTTTACGCGACTCGTCCTTTGGGTGTTCGGCCTGACGCGGCCCGATCGAGGCCGGCTGGGCAATCGTTACCGTTGTCAGTACTTTATCAAGCGTAGGATCCGCCATTTTCTAACGCCTCCCTGTCGCCGCGGCCTGATGTCCCGACTCGCCGCTGCGCCACTGCTTCATCCGCACCGACAGCTTAAATAGCGCCGCCGCGTGAAGCTGACTGATCCGCGATTCGGTCAAGTCCATCGCCTCAGAGACCTGCTTCATCGTCAGTTCACGATGGTAATACAGCAAAATAATCTGCCGCTGCTTGTCCGGCAGTTCTTTGATCGCCTGTGCCAGCAATTTGCGCATCTCCTCGCGCTCCATCCGGTCGCCGGGGGCGCTGCCGCCGGCGGCCAATAAGCCGCCCAGCGCCGGCGACTCGTCGTCGGCGCCGCTGATGGACAAAAAATGTCGCGCACGGGCGGTCTCGTAAATCTGATAGAGCTTATCCAGCGGAATATTCATCGCATCGGCGATTTGCTCATCGTCGGCAACCGTGCCATGTTCCTGCATCATGCGTTCGGCAATCTCCTGCGCCTGATCGAACAGTTTTTTGACGGTCGGCGGCGCAAACGACCAGCCCCGAAGTTCGTCGATGACTGCTCCGCGAATACGGATGTAGGCGTAGGTTTTAAACTCGGCGTCTTTGGTCGGATCGAAATCGCGGGCGGCCTTGACCAGACCAATCGTGCCGGCTGAAATCAAATCCTCCCGCGTCAGCGGCGGCTGGAGATAGGAGGCCACCTGATGAACAATACGATGCACCAGCGGCAGGTATTGGATAATCAACTCATCCTGACGACTGCGGCGCATCTGGTCGTCATACGCCCGCAGAGCGCTGCTGTTGAACTGGCGGGCGCAGCACTGCTCCGGCGGACAGGCCTGTCCCAACGTTGCCAGCTCTTCAGCCGTCTCTATGTCATGTTGTACCGTCATCGGTTACCTGTGTTTAGGGTTTGCTGCGGCGACGCATTTGATCTTGCGCCATCGCCTCAATCAATATCCGTATCGCCAGATTGCCCGCAACCCGCACGGCCAGATAAATCGCCGCCGCTCCGATCATCGATCGCCACGCGCACTCGGCCGGGTCTTGACCGTACAGCCAACCGGCTATCGCCATCACAAAAAACAGCGCTATCGCCGATGCGGCGGCAATTCTTTTTGCGGTTCTATCCATATCAAGAATGTAAGAATATAGGTATGTAGGAATGTATAATAGAACATCCTACACATTTAACTTTTAACATTTAACATCCTACCTACGAACTCATGGCGGGCATCGCCCGCCCTACAATTAAAGGACACCTTACACCGTTACCAGCCGGCCGGTCTCGGCGGCGCCGACCGGCAGGTCGTTGAGCGTAATGACCTCCACCGCTTCCAGCGGACTGCCCGGCACAATTTCGTCATAAGCCGCCACCGGCAGCCGCTGCACCGTCCGCTGCAGGAGATTCCGCAGCGCAGGCCGTATGCGGGCATCGCACAGCACAATCACACGGTCGATGCCGCGTTCCATCACCGCCCTCCAGCACTGTGCGGCCGATTGTCCCAACCGAGAAGCCACATCCGGACTGACGTTCAATTGAATCGACTCGTTGGTTTGGGCGACCTGCCCCAGCAGCGTATGCTCCAGCGTCGGGTCAAGGGTAATCGCATAAATTTTGCCGTCCGAGGCCTTGTGTTGATCGGTAATCGCCCGCGCCAGCGCCTTGCGGACAAATTCGGTCAGCAGCGCTGCGCTCTTGGTACGCGAGCCGTGTTCGCCCAGCGCCTCCAGAATCAGCGGCAAATCGCGAATCGGTATCTCTTCGCGCAGCAGATTCTGAAGCACCCGCTGCAGCAGCCCCACCGACACCACCTCCGGCACGACCTCGCCGACCAGCGACGGCTGCACCTTTCGCAGCCGTTCCAGAAGCTGCTGGACATCCTCGCGGGTCAGAAGTTCGTCGGCGTGCCGGCTGAGCGTCTCGGACAGATGCGTCATCAGCACCGATTCGGGGTCAATGACGGTGTAACCGGCCAGTTCGGCGGCTTCTTTGTCCGCTTCGCGTATCCACAGCGCCGGCAGGCCATAGACCGGCTCTTTGGTGGCTGTTCCTCGAATCGGCCGCTGCACCGTACCCGGATCCATCGCCAGAAAGCATCCCGGCTCCAGCGAGCCGGAGGCAATCACATGGTCATACAGACGGATTTCGTAAGCCGTCGGTTCCAAACTGATGTTGTCGCGCAGCCGTACCAGCGGAATGACAAACCCGTATTTTTGGGCGAATTTTTTGCGCAGCGCGCCGATGCGTTCAAAAACGCTGCTTTTCTTTCGCGGATCGACCAAGCCGATCAGACGAACGCCCACCAAAATCGACAGGATGTCGGCATGCAGCAACTCTTCCACCGACGCACTTTCATCTTTGGCGTCGGCTGGCGCGGCGGCGTCATCGGTCTTTTTACCCGGCTCAACGTCGCGTTTACGCGTCATATAGGCCATCGCCCCGCAGCCGCCGCCCAGTAGCACAAATGGAATCTTCGGAAACCCCGGCACCAGCGCAAAGGCGCAAATCACCGCCGCCGCAATCATCAGCGGCTGGTTGTTCCGCAGCATTTGTTTGGTCATATCGACGCTGACGGTGTTTTCCGAGCGGATTTTGCTGACCAAAAAACCGCTGCTGACGGCGATGATAATCGAGGGGATTTGACTGACCAAACCGTCGCCGATAGATAAAATTGCATACTGCCGCAGAGCGTTTTCGATGGTCATTCCGTGCGTATAGCCCAGAATCGCTCCGCCAATCAGATTGACGGCGGTAATAATCAGCCCTGCCTTGGCGTCGCCGGAGATGAACTTGCTGGCGCCGTCCATCGCGCCGTAAAATTCGCTTTCTTTGACAATCGCATCGCGGCGGGCTTTGGCTTCCTTTTCGGTAATCGCTCCGGCGTTCAAATCGGCGTCAATCGCCATTTGCTTGCCCGGCATCGCGTCCAGTACAAACCGCGCCGATACCTCGCTGATGCGTCCGGCGCCTTTGGTGATAACGACGAATTGAATGACCACCAAAATTAAAAACATCACCAGACCGACAATCAGATTGCCGCCGGCGACAAAATTGCCGAATGTATTGATAATCGTGCCTGCATCGCCGTTGAGCAGAATCAATCGCGTCGAAGCGACGTTCAGCGACAGACGAAACAGGGTCGTAATCAGCAGCAATGACGGAAACGTCGATAGTTCCAGCGGCTCGTTCGACCCCAGCACGATAACCAGCACCGCAATCGCCAGCGAGATGCTGCACGCCAGCCCAATGTCCAGCAAGAACGTCGGCAGCGGAATCAGCAGCGTCGCCAAAATTGCCACCAAACCGGCGGCAAAGACAAAGTTGGCGTTGGAGCCGAATTTTACGGACGCGGCGTCGGTTAATGGTTTAGGTTGTGCGGCGGCTGTATTCATCGCATTCATCAATCGGGGTTATGCTTTCTTGGCGGCGGGCTTGGCGGCGTCCGCTGCCGGTATCGCCGCGCCGATGACCTCGCGGATTCGCAGGCCGTAATGGTCGTGAACGACCACCACATCGCCGGTGGCCAGGCGCACGCCCTGCACATACAAATCCGCCGGCTGACCGACGGCTTGATCCAGTTCCAGCACCGAGCCGGGACCAAGCTGCAAGAGCCGCCGGAACGGCACTTCGGTCTTGCCCAGCACGACGGTGATGGGCATCTGGATGTCCAGCAGCATCGCCAGATTTTCCTGTGCGGCAGGGCCGGCGTCACAGGCCTCTTCGAATTCGGCAGTCTGCACAACGGTCTTTGCATCCTGTTTGGGTTCGGCGTCAAGTGTTTCTGCGGTTGCCATCGTTTATTCCTTTATCTTTCATTGTCTACATAAAAAACTAAACAGCAATTTTTGTTTCCGCGACCGAAAGCGCATAGCGTCCGTCGCAAGCAGCCGGCCAGGCGGTAAAACACGGTTGACCATTAACGAAAATATCCAGCGGTTCGGTGATTTTGCGTTCCAGTACGACCACATCTCCGACCGACAGCGTCATCATATCATTGAGCGTCATCAGCGAACGGCTCAGCATTGCAGTTACTTCCATCGGCGATTCGTGCATCCGTTTGACGATGCGATCCGGATTTTCCTTTTTGTCCTCAATTCGGCCAAACGGCGGCGTCAGTCCGGCAATACCGGCGACGACCTCATCCATTACGACCAGCGTTATCGTCAGCACACTCTGGCCGCATCCGGCGGCAAAATCAAACCGGCACAAATCCTCCAGATCGCTGAATCGCACCGGCCAATCGCAATATATCAAGGCATCGGTTTTTTCCACTCTGGACTGGCCGTATTCGGCAAACCCCGCCGCCAGCGCATCGGCCAGCGACCCCAGCGCATCCTGCAAAATCGTTTCGCCCAGCGGCGACAGACGCTCGTCTTTGCCCAGTCCGGCTTCGGGGTCGCGCAGGACATATCCGACCAATTGACCCGCGGCCTCCAGCGACACCTGCATAAAACCGACATGCCCCTTGCCTGCGGCGGCTGTAATCGGCAAATAATAGTTGTTGGGGCGCTCCTGTTCGACCTGACGGTAAAGCTCGACGGCATACCGCTCTTTGACCGGCTCGGCAGCGACCGTAAACGGCTGACCGGTCAGGGTATCGAACGCGGTTTGAAGACCCGTTGCCAGCTTAGCCGAAAACAACCGCAGCCGTTCGACCGCTTCGGCGTTCAGACGGTGCGGTATTCGCCATTCGACCGCCTCGCACGGCGGCGGATTGCCTTCCGGCTCAACCAGCGAGCGCAGCGCCTGCATACTGCTCAGAAGCTGCCGGCGAAACATCGGATTGCTGTTCAAAACGGCACTCATTGCACCGCGAACTCCTTAAAGAAGACCTGCCGCACAAACGGCTTGGTGCCGGGAAACAGCAGTTCGTTGAATTGATCTTGCACGTCGCGTTTGATGCGGTTGAGGTTTCGGCTGCCGCGCACATCCTCCAAGCTCAAGCCGGAAAAATAGGTCGTCAGCCAATCCCGCAGCACCAGCACGCGCTGATCCAGAAACTCTTTGCCTTTGACCGGATCCATTTCGGGGCTTAACTCCAAGGAAACCGTAACGCGCACATAGCGGGTTACGCCCGGCTCATCAAGATTGGCCAGCACCGGCTCCATTCCGTCATACATCCACGGCGTTGCGCCGGCGGTTTGCTGCGCCATCAACTGGTCGAACGCCTGCGCGGCCTTTTCGGATTCGACCGCCTGCGGGGACGGCGGCTCCTGACCGCCCACCAATTGCGACAGCGCAAAACCGCCCGTCGCGCCGGCCACCACAACCGACCCCAAAATAATCCATGTCAGCAGCCCCATCGAGCCGCCGGAGGCGGCCTGGGGCGTTTTCAGTGCGTCTTTCTTGTCCTCTTTTTCTTCTTTTGCCATTCGGTTTTATCCTCTCCGAAGTTGTCCGTCTATCGTCGCCGCAGACAGTGCGGCGGCGGGGTTGTATTTCTTTACTTTTTCGCGCAGCGTGCGATCGCTGATGCCCAGCCGCAAGGCGGCGCGGGTACGATTGCCGTTGGTTTGCTGCAGCGCCGTCAAAATCGCCTGTCGCTCAATCTCTTCCAGCGGACGATCCAGTAAATCGATGCCGTCATGCCGAGCGACAACGCCGACATCCTGCGTCAATTGCTCCAGTACCTCCGGCGTCTGCATCGCCGACAGAACGCTGCCCTGCCCCAGCAGCAGCATCGTCCGCACCACATTGCGGAGCTGACGAATATTGCCCGGCCAGGCATACGTCTCAAACAGCGCCAGCGTTTGCGGGTCGATGGCGGTAATGGCGCGCCCCGTCTCATGGGCGAACTCATTGACAAACCACCATATCAGCCCCGGCAGGTCGTCCAGCCGCTCGCGGAGGGCGGGCATCCGAACGCACACGCCGCACAGCCGATAATACAAATCCGCCCGAAACATCCCGCTGCGCACCAGCGACAGAATGTCCTGATTGGTCGTGCTGATGACGCGCACATTGACGCGGATGCTTTCCGTTCCGCCGACGCGCTCAAACTGCATTTGCTCCAGCGCCCGCAGCAGCTTGGCCTGAAAGGCCGGCGGCGTCTCGGTGATCTCGTCCAAGAACAGCGTACCGCCGTGGGCGCGTTCGAGCCGTCCCTTGTGGCACAGCACCGCGCCGGTAAAGGCGCCCTTTTCGTGGCCGAACAGCTCGCTTTCCAGCAGCGACTCGCTCAGCGCCGCACAATTGACGCGCACTAAAGGGCCGTCGCTGCGTTTGCTGCGGCGGTGAATCAGTTCGGCCAGCAGTTCCTTGCCCGTGCCGCTGGGGCCGACAATCAGCACCGGCGCCGACGTTGGCGCAACCGCCTCGGCGGTCTGGATCGCGCGGCGCAGCGCAGCGCTTTGGCCGACAATAGGATACACACGCCCATCTTGACCGGCCACCATCGCCGCATAAACCGCCCTGTGATTGGGCAAAAAACGATTCAGCGCCGCATCCACCGCCTCTGCGGTCAGCGGCTTTTGCAGCACATCGGCACAGCCCGCCCGCAGCGCATCGGTCGCCGCCGCAGACGTTTGGTCGTCGCAGAGCATCACAATCGGCAGTTCCGGATGCTCAGCGCGCAGCGCACAGAGCAACGCCCGTCCGCTTTCGGCGTCGCTTCCGACGGGAAAATCGCCGCTGACCATCGCCAGATGCCACCGTCGCCGTTCCAGCAGCGTCATTGCCGCCCGCGCCGTCGTCGCCACCGTGCCGCGCAAGCCGCGTCGCGCCAAGGCCTCCAGCACAGGCCGCGCCTGACGCGAATCCGATTCCAGAATCAGCGTCTGGTAAAAACCTTCGTTAGGGCTGTTGGTTTCGCAGTGCATCATGCGCCTTTAATTGTTCCTGATTGACATTCAGCCACGTCAGCATTTTAAATCTGGCCTGAGCGGCCGTCGCCCAGATCGAGTTGGGGTAAAGCCGCACCACTTCCTGATACAGTTCCGCCGCCTGCTGCGGCGCTGTGTACCTCAGGCAGTTGGCCGCTTGAAAAAGCAGCCACGGATAGGTTGCCGTATCGCTCTTGTCGGCGGTTTTCAAGGCCGTTTGATAATAGCGTCCAGCCAGTCCATAATCGCCTTTGCGATACAACGTATCGGCCAGTTCCAGCGGATAAGGAACCTGAACTTCTCCTTGCAATATCTTCAGCGCGTCTGCAGAGGCCGCGGGCGTCGGTTGTGTTTTGGGGTCTTCCGTTTTTGGCTCGACCGCCGGCAGCGAGGTCTGATGCGCTGCCGTCGGCTCCGGCAGCGGTTCGGCCGCAGTGGTGGACGGCCATTGCAGCGACTGAATCTGTTCAATCAGCGATGACAATGCGGCATCCTGCTCAAGAGGCGATTTTTCAGCGACCGCAGAGGTCTTTTGTGCCATCAGTTGACGCCGCAGCGTTCGCGACTGTTCAATCGCATTGTCGATTGTCGTTTCCGCCGCAACAGACAGCGTCGCCGACAAGCTTATCCCTAAAAACAGCCATCGTTTCATGGTACACCCGCCTGTTCCCAAAGTCCTGCGTAGGCCAGTGCGGCACGGTCGTAGGCCTTTTGCGTCGTATAAATGGAACCGAGCAGCCCATACAACCGCTGACGAAGGGATTCATCCTGCACGCCCAGCCGCAGCGTTTCCTGACAGAGCGACTCGGCCTGATCGTATCGGGCATTTTGAAAGGCAATCTGCGCCATCAAATACCCCGCCCGATGCGACGGCGTTCCGGCCGGCAAAGAGGGCATCGCATCGTTCAATTCGCGCCGTGCGGGCGTTGTTTCGCCGTTTTGCAGATAACACTCGGCCAGCTCCAACGACATCCGAGCCCGCAGTTGCGAATCGGCAATGAATTCGATTTTGCGGCGCAGCAGCGAAATGGCCGTACTTGGTACGCCGATCATACGGTACAATTCGGCTCGCCCCAGCATCACCTCGACGGATTCCGCCTGATTGAGCCGCTCTTCGGGAATGCTTTCCAGAATATTCAATGCTCGCAGATACTGCTCCTGTTTGGCCTCGGAACGTGCCAGTTCCAGAACAATCTGTACATATTCGCTATTGTCCAGACGACTGCCCAGCGCCGCCCGCAGCGCCGCCGACGCCGCGGTGTAGTTGCCCAGATGAACATAGGAACGCCCCAGCATCATGCAAGCCGTCGCTAAACGGCTGTCGTTTTTATCGAGTGTATTTGAAATCGCTTCGGTCAGCCATTTGGCGGCCTCTTCATACCGTCCGCGCTCAAATGCACAACGCCCCAATCCAAACGCCGACATCCGTCTTGCCTGCTGATTGACATCCAGATAATAGACACGACGGAACATCTCGGCCGCTTCGTCGAACCGGCCGCTATTCATTGTCGCCTCGGCCAGATACAGCATCGCTTCATCGAGAATCTTGCAGTTGGGATAGCGAATCAGCAGTTCATTCAAATCGCTCTGAGCGCCGGTGTAATCGCGCAGATTGGTTTTGATTTTGCTGGCGTTCAGCAAGGCATAGGGCGCCAACGGATTGTTGGGAAATTGCGTCGCCAGCAGCTTGTACTCGCCCAGCGCCGTTGGGTTTTGCTCGCCCAGAGCATTAAGCACCCCCAGACAATAATGCGCGTTGGGCGTGCGATGATCGCCGCGATACCGCAGTAAAAACCGCTGCCACATTGCAATCGATTCCTGTATTAGCGTCAGCCGCATCTGGTCAAGCCACTGAAAATCCGCTAGATCATAAACGCCGGCGCTTTGCCCGTCAAACCGCCAGAGCAGTCCGGTCGCCCCCACCGCGGTCTCGGCCAGCCAGTGGCGATCGACCTGCGGCAGATACACCGCCGTCTTGCGGCTGCCCAGCCCCGAGGTCAGATTGCCCAGATGCAAATCTATCTTGGCCTGTACCGCATACTGTTTGAGCAGTTCGCCCAGCGGCGCATCCATCGCATACGCCGTCCACTGCGCCCCCAGCGCTCGCTGCGGGTCATAGTCAATTTTGGGGGTCAAAGTCGCCGCCCCGCGCATGACGTCCATCCCCTCAGTCAGCATCGCAATCAACTGCTGCTGATCGGTAACCGGCAGCGCATAGATTGGCTGACTGTCCGCCCACAACGTCCCCGGCAGGGTGTCGCCCATATTGCCGGTACGCAGTAAATACCGCGTCAGCGACTCGGCGGCCAGAAAATAGCAATCCGCCTCAACAGTCGGCGGCAAATAGGACTCCAGCGTCTTGAGCAGCGCCAACGCCGCAAACGCACGCTGCCGCGCCTCCAAAAAACTGCGATTGTGATTTTGAATGAATGCCAAATTGTAATTGGCCAACGCCCGCACCGCCGGCGAACGGCTGTTCAGCGCCTGCGTAAACAGTTCGCCCATCAACTGCTGTTCCTGAGTCTTTTGCAGACTGAGCGCCATTTGCAACGTCAGCCAATCGGACAGCACTTCGTCCTGAACCGTCCGACAGGTCAGATTTTGACGCAAACGGGCATAAATATATCCGGCCTTATAATAGTCCCCTGCCGCATAGAATGCCTCGGCGGCCTGAATGGACACCGCCAATTCCAACGCCTCGGCAGCCGAACGGCCAAGATTTAACTTTTCTAAAATGGCCGCAGGACTGACGGGGACATTCCCCTGCGGAACAGGTTCTGTGGACGGCGCAGTCGTTGGGGCGGAGCTTTCGCTTGCAGGCGTTACCGGTATCACCACCGGCGTCGCCTGCCGAAACACTAAATAGACCAAAATACCCGTCAAGGCAATCAAATTGACCAGCATGATAAACTGGGTAGCATTGAAGCCCTTACTTGCCGCCGGACGCGGCAATGCATCCCCTTGCTGCCTGCGCACCGCCGACAGATCGCCCGCAAAGACATCCCGTGCGGTTACGTCCAGTTTAACCCCGTCGCCGAACAACTCCGAGAGGTTCGGAACGGCGGGCTTTTTGCCGGTATTGTCGTCTTTTTGGCTCATACTTCCCTGTCAGGCAGTCTGAATCACAGTGAGCGCACGATACGCTCGGTGATCCTGTGAGCAAAAAATGTGCCATCCAGAAAAGAAGAGAAAAGATGCGATAATTAGCGTAAAAACGGGGATATTTTCATCGGACTGCGCCGACCATTGATCACCCGGCGTCGATTTTTAATACACCCCAACCCTACCGTTCTTTTGGTAAAACCGTAAAATGATGCGAAATCGTGAGATGTTGAGTGTCTTTAGCCGCCGCACAAGGTACGCAACTTTTCTATCGATATCGAACCCAGATTGTCCACAACAAGCTCGGCTTTTGCTTCCAATTCCCTACGCGGATACGTGTTGGTTACGGCCACAGGGTGCATCCCCGCGGCCTTGGCCGCCTCCAGCCCCCAGTGCGAATCCTCAATCACTACACATTCGGAGGCCTTGACAACCCCGCGTCCGGCCTTGTTCAGCCGCTCCAGCGCAAGCAGATACCCTTCGGGGTCGGGTTTGCCTTTGGTAATGTCGTCAGCGGTTACAATCGTCTCAAACGCATCCGAAAAACCCGAACCGTTCAGCATCAAGAGGATATCGCTGCGCAGCGCCCCCGAACAAATCGCCCGCCGCACGCCGTGTTGGATGAGCATCCGCACAAAAGCCTCCACGCCGTCAATGACCAGATTCTCGGTACGCACCAGTTCTTCAAACGCCTGCTTTTTTTCGGCCATCAGCTTGCGTACACCCGCTGCATCCAGCCCCATCGCATAATCCCGATTGACCGCCTCGACGTTCTCCAAATCGGTATAGCCCAGATACTTGTCCCAATGCACCGATTTTGGCACATCCACGCCGTACCGGTTAAAAACCGCATTCAGCGCCCGATAGTGCTGCGTCTCGGAATCGCAAATCACCCCGTCAAAATCAAATATCACCGTGTTGAGCATAGTTCACTTACTTTTTTCTCTGGATTTGGCTTTCTTA
>Ga0308414_1002674_pt1 | contig 11605 bp, 8 predicted proteins | sample HotsprSampleOS50_FD_205667 | JGI IMG/M metagenome (GOLD analysis project Ga0308414, IMG submission 205667) | Hot spring phototrophic mat microbial communities from Octopus Spring, Yellowstone National Park, Wyoming, United States - 20090730_OS50 ... | reverse complement strand
TGAATTCTAAATTTTGAATGTTGAATTAATTAAGAATTGACAATTCAAAATTGAAAATTTCTTGTCTGTGGACTCTGTGTTCTCTGTGGCAAAAAATAAGCATGTGAAAATCCGCGAAATCCGCGGTTAAAAAAAGGTCATTATGCTATACTACGAACGCGGTAATCCGCAGGACAATTTAAGCAGCGAAGATTTGAAGGCCGGATTGTATGCGGCGCTGGACAAGCTGGGTCGGCGCAAAAAGGTCTTGGCCATTCCGCCGGATATTACGCGGTTTTATTCTCGCGCCGGAGAGCTGACGTCGCTGGCCTATCGGTACTACGGCGGCGCGATGACGGATATCCTGCCGGCGCTGGGGACGCACTTTGCGATGACGCAGGCCGAAAAACGCCGGATGTTTGGCGATGCCGTGCCGTGGGAGCTGTTCCGTGTGCATGACTGGCGGAATGATTTGGTTACGCTGGGGCGTGTGCCGAGCGACTTTGTCCGTTCCGTCAGCGAGGGCAAGGTCGATTACGATTGGCCGGCACAGGTCAATCGGCTTTTGGTCGATGGCGGGTTTGATTTAATCCTGTCGGTCGGGCAGGTCGTGCCGCACGAGGTCATCGGCATGGCCAACCACAACAAAAATATCTTTGTCGGCGTCGGCGGGGCGGAGGGCATCAACAAAAGCCACTTCCTCGGCGCCGTGTACGGTATGGAACGCATCATGGGTCGCGCCGATACGCCTGTGCGGCGGGTGCTGAATTACGCCAGCGACCATTTTGCGAAAAATCTGCCGATTGTGTACATGCTGACGGTCGTCGCCGGCACGGCACAGGGGCCAGTAACGCGCGGGCTGTTTATCGGCGACGGATACGAATGCTTCCAGAAGGCCGCCGAACTGTCGCTGAAGGTCAACTTCACAATGGTCGATGAGCCGATTCAGAAGGCCGTGGTGTACCTCGACCCCGAAGAATTCAAAAGCACCTGGCTGGGCAACAAGAGCGTCTATCGCACGCGCATGGCAATGGCCGACGGCGGCGAGCTGATTGTGCTGGCGCCGGGCTTGAAGGAATTCGGCGAGGACAAAGAGATCGACCGGCTCATTCGCAAATACGGCTACGTCGGCAGCGATCGCGTGCTGGAACTGACGCGCAAAAACGCCGAGTTGCAGAACAACCTCAGCGCCGCAGCGCATCTGATCCACGGCTCGTCGGAAGGACGATTCACTATCACCTACTGCCCCGGCCATATCAGCAAACAGGAAATCGAATCGGTCAATTTCAAATACGCCGATTTGAAATCGATGCTGCACACGTATAACCCCAAGAAGCTCAAGCTCGGCTATAACGATGTGAACGGCGAAAAAATCTTCTTTGTCCCCAACCCCGGCATGGGGCTGTGGGCGTGGAAAGAAAAATTCAAAAGTTAAAAGCCAAAAGGCAAAATTAAGGAACATCAGAACTTTTTAATAGGAGCTTTTAAAATGTCAAAAGCGGATATTGCAGTAGTGGGTTTGGCGGTGATGGGCGAAAACCTCATCCTGAATATGGAAAGCAAGGGGTTTACGGTCGCCTGCTACAACCGAACGGTGTCCAAGGTGGACGACTTTATGAACGGCCGCGCGAAAGGCAAAAAGATCATCGGCTGTCATTCGATTGAGGAAATGGTCGCCAACCTCAAAAAACCCCGCAAGGTGATGATGATGGTCAAGGCCGGTCAGGCGGTGGACGACTTTATCGAGCAGATTCTGCCGCACTTGGAGGCGGGCGATATTCTGATTGACGGCGGCAACAGCCACTTTCCCGATACGACCCGACGCACGCAGTACGTCGAAAGCAAAGGCAAACTGTATATCGGCACAGGCGTATCCGGCGGCGAAGAAGGCGCGCTGCTGGGTCCGTCGATTATGCCCGGCGGCTCGAAGGCCGCTTGGGAGTACGTCAAGCCCATCTTCCAGAAAATCGCCGCCAAGACCGACAAAGGCGAACCCTGCTGCGACTGGGTCGGCGAAAACGGCGCCGGCCACTTTGTCAAAATGGTGCATAACGGCATCGAGTACGGCGATATGCAGATGATCTGCGAGACCTATCAGATGATGAAGCAGGGCTTGGGCATGACCAACGCTCAAATGCACAAGGTCTTTGCCGATTGGAACGCCGCCGAGCTGGATTCGTATCTGATTGAAATTACCCGCGATATTTTGGCCTACAAAGACGCCGACGGCAAAGAAGTCGTCGATCTGATTTTGGACACCGCCGGCCAGAAGGGAACGGGTAAGTGGACGGTGCTGGCGGCGTTGGATACCGGCCAGCCGCTGACGCTGATTGCCGAGGCGGTCTTTGCGCGGTGTTTGTCGGCAATGAAGGACGAGCGCGTCGCCGCCTCCAAAGTCCTGTCCGGCCCAGGCACAAAATTCACCGGCGACAAAGACGCAATGGTCAACGACCTCCGGCAGGCGCTGTACGCCTCCAAAATCGTCAGCTATGCGCAGGGCTATCAACTGATGCGGGCTGCCGCCGCCGAGTACAAATGGAATCTGAATTACGGCGGCATCGCCCTGATGTGGCGGGGCGGCTGCATCATTCGCTCGGTCTTTTTGGGCAAGATCAAAGAGGCGTTTGACAAAAACCCCAACCTGAGCAACCTGCTGCTGGATCCGTTCTTTAAGGACGCTGTCGTCAAGGCGCAGGCCGCATGGCGCCGCGTCGTTACGCAGGCCGTAATATTGGGGATTCCGATGCCGGCCATCAGCGCGGCGCTGGCGTACTTTGACGGCTACCGCGCCGAGCGGCTGCCGGCCAACCTGCTGCAAGCCCAGCGCGACTACTTTGGCGCTCATACTTACGAGCGCGTCGATAAACCCCGCGGCCAGTTCTTCCACACCAACTGGACCGGACGCGGCGGCGACACCGCGGCCTCAACGTACGTCGTCTAATTTAAAAATTAAAGTCCCAAGTTTAAAACCTAAATGCAAAATTCAAAAGTGAAAGACGATTTTTGAATTTTAAGTTTAGGTTTTAAACTATTGGTTTTCACCTTTAAGTTTGTTGGGTTTAGTGCTTAGGATTTTCCAATGTATATGCACGATGATTTTCTGCTGCAAAACCAAACCGCTCGGCGGCTGTATCACGACCACGCGGAAAAGATGCCGATTTACGACTACCATTGTCACTTGCCCGTTCGGCAGATTGCCGAGGATAAGCGGTTTGAAAATCTTACGCAAATCTGGCTCTACGGCGACCACTACAAATGGCGGGCGATGCGCACCAACGGCGTGGCCGAAAAATACTGCACCGGCGATGCGACCGACTGGGAAAAATTTGCCGCTTGGTCGGCGACCGTTCCGGCCTGCATCCGCAATCCGCTGTACCACTGGACGCATCTGGAACTGAAAAAGCCCTTCGGCATCGCCGACAAACTTCTCAACGCCGACACCGCCCGCGACATCTATGACCGCTGCAACGCCAAATTGGCGACAAAAGAGTTTTCCGTCCGCGGCATTATGCGGCAGTGGAATGTCAAGCTGGTCTGTACGACCGAAGACCCGCTGGATACGCTGGACTATCACAAGCAGATTCGCGACAGCGGGTTTGAAATCGCCGTCCACACCGCCTGGCGCCCCGACAAAGCGATGGCGCCGGAAAACCTCGACGCCCAGAACAAGTGGATTGACACGCTGGCCGAACGGACAAACACCGATATCGGCGGTTTTGACAGTTATATTGCCGCGCTTCGCAAACGTCAGGACTATTTCCACGCGCACGGCTGCCGCCTCAGCGACCACGGCTTGGATAAACCCTACGCCGCCGACTATACCAAAGCACAAATCGAGACGATTTTTGCCAAGATTCGATGCCGACAACCCCTCAACGGCGGTGAAGTCGAACAGTTTAAATCCGCGATGCTCTTTGAATTCGGCCTGATGAACGCCGAGAAGGGGTGGGTGCAGCAATTTCATTTCGGGGCGATTCGCAATAACAACACCCGTATGTTCCGACAGCTCGGCCCCGATACCGGCTTTGATTCCATCGGCGATTTTGAGATGGCCTTGCCCCTGTCGCGTCTGATGGATCGGCTGGATATGCAGAACAAACTGGCCAAAACTATCCTGTACAACATCAACCCGTCCGACAATGAAGTCATGGCCACGATGCTCGGCAACTTTCAGGACGGCTCAACGCCTGGAAAAATCCAGTTCGGCTCCGGCTGGTGGTTCCTCGACCAGATGGACGGGATGATTAAGCAAATAAACGCTCTGTCCAATCTCGGTCTGCTGAGCCGGTTTGTCGGTATGCTCACCGACTCGCGCAGCTTTTTGAGCTATTCGCGACACGAATACTTCCGCCGTATCCTGTGCAATCTTCTCGGCGAAGAAGTCGAAAAGGGATTCTGGCCGAAGGATATGAAACTGCTGGGTCAAATGGTCGAAGACATCTGCTACAACAACGCCCGCAACTACTTTACGATGACCTGCAAATAAACCGAAACCGCAGATTTCACCGATTTTAAAAGATTGTAGTCTGCGACATCGATGAAATTTGCGGTTTTCGGGTCGATTCTATTTCTTTTCGAAGTGCCTGATGTACGCCGGCCAGCGGCTGTCCGTCCGCGGGGCGTAGGTCTTGGTCTCAACCGAGGCGGCGATGATTTGCCGACCGTGTTCCAGCGAGCGAATCTGTCCGCACGCCTTGGCCTGCATCAACGCATTGCCCAGCACCGTCGCCTCGACCGGTCCTGTAACGACGGTCTTGCCCGTCGCATCCGCGGCCAGTTGGTTCAGCAATTCGTTTTGGGAGCCGCCGCCGATGATGTGCAGCGTCTGGATCGTCTTGCCGGATACGTCCTCCAGCATGTCGATAACCTGCCGATAGCGCACGGCCAAGCTTTCCAGCACGACCCGCACCATTTGCCCTTTGTCGTAAATGGGCGTTTGACCCGTGCGCGTCAAAAAGGCGTTGATTTTGTCCGGCATCTGGCCGGGCGCAAAGAAGGTCATATCATCCGGGTCAATCCAGGCCGTAAACGGTTTGGCCGCCGCGGCCAGTTTGGCGATGGTTGCATAGTCCAGCGTTTGCCCCTCGGTTTCCCAGTGTCGCCGACACTCCTGCACAATCCACAGCCCCATGATGTTTTTGAGCAGACGAATCGTATTTTCCACGCCGCCCTCGTTGGTCAAAGCGTATTCAAACGTCTTTTGGTCGATGACCGGTTTGGGCGTTTCAATCCCCATCAAGCTCCACGTCCCGCTGGATAGATACGCCCACGGCTGATGGCCTGCCGCCGGAACTGCCGCCACTGCCGAGGCCGTGTCGTGCGCGCCAACCGTGAAAATAGGAATCGGCGAGCCGTCTTTGTTGACGGCGATGTCGGGTTTCAATTGCCCGATTTTCTGGCCGGGCATTACCACCTCCGGCAGGATGTGCATCGGCAGGTTGAGTTTATCCAGCAGCGTTTTCGACCATTTTCCGGTGTGCATATCCATCATCTGCGAGGTGCTGGCGATGGTGTATTCGGCGCACGGCCGCGCTCCCAGCAGCGTCATCAGCAGGTTGGGCATAAACAAAAGCTGTTTGGCCGCCGCCAGCGACTGCGGCGTTTTGCGCTGACAGCCCATCAGTTGGTACAGCGTATTGAACGGCATAAACTGAATGCCGCTGTTTTTATAGACCTCCCATTTTCCGCCGGCGATGCGTGCTGCCTCGTCGATCATCCCGTCGGTGCGGCTGTCGCGGTAGTGGTACGGCTTTTCCAACAAACGCCCGTGTTCGTCCATCAGGCCGAAATCTACGCCCCACGTATCCAGCCCCAGCCCTGCGACGGTTTGCGCCTCGGCTGCTGCCGCCTTGACGCCGACGATGATTTCACGGATTAGCGTGTCAACATCCCACCGCAGCGAGTTGCCTTCTTTCACCGGCCCGTTGGTAAAGCGATGCATCTGCCGGATTGAAAACCGCTCATTCTCCAGCGTCGCCAGCATCACCCGTCCGCTTTCCGCCCCCAAGTCCACGGCGATATAGTTGGTTTTTTGTGCCATAACCTGTTCCTTTCGCATGATCTGGAGCCACAGATTGATTTCCTATTTCAAATTTCCTATTTCCAATTTTAAAATAGGCAATAGGAAATAGACACGGCCTCTGTGGCAAAATTATTTTTAATTTTTTAACAATTCCTCTTCTGCCTCCTTCGTCCACATCCCATTTTTGCATTTATTGGCCACCTTGGCCGGCAGATTTTTCAGCGTCGTCAGCGGCATATCAATCAACGCCGGATAGACGATTATTTTACCGGCCAGCGTGCGATTTTCAACCGCCCGAATCCCATCGGCCGCTCCGGCCATCCCGCTGACCGCATCGACCGAACAGTTGACATCCAGTTGTCCGCGTTCGACCTTTTGGAGTACGATTTTCATATCTTCCAGCCGCGAGCCGCTGGTGCCGAACATAAAACACCGCCGCGCGATATAGGCGTCCAAGTCGATGTCCTGTTTGACGGGGGCGGGAATGCCCGCAAAGATATTGATTAGGGCGTTGTCTTCGCTGTCCTTGACGGCCTGTGCCACCAGCGCAGCGACCGGCGCCATAATGGCGATATAACTGAATGTGCCGGCGACAGGATTTTTCTGCGGGTTGACCAGCGACAATTTGACCTTGCGTTCTTTGGCCAGCGGGGCGGCCTTTTGATTGAGCCCTTCCAGCCGCTGGTCATCAAAGTCCGTGCCGACGACGGACAGCTCGTCCACTCCGGCGCTGATGACGCGAATGATATGCATTTGCCCCATCGGTCCGGCGGCGCCGACAACCAATACCGAATCGCCCTTGCGTACCTCGCCGGTCGCCGGAATGGTTTTATAGCTGTCGGCGGCGTTGTCGCCGGTTGTACCGATCCATCGCGTCAGGCCGTAATGCACACGCCCCACGCCGACCGACACCGGCGCGCCGATGTTCGCCCCGCCCAGCACGATATTCATAATGCCGCCGGCGGCCAGCTTATCGTTAAGCGTTTCAATTGCCGTCTTGCGGCTGCCAAAATAAATAATATCGTCAAACTGCTCATTCGGCAGGGTGGCGATGTCGTCGGTCTTTTGTGCGCCGGACAGGGCGGCGATCTGCGAGGGCTCGGCACAGACGGCGGTAATGCTTGCCGGTGCGCCGGCCTTGTCGAAGGACTCTTTTACTCCTTTAACTGCGCGACCTTTGTCGGCCACGACCAGCAGTTTGCCGCCTTTTTTGACGGTTTGCCGTTCTTTGCTGATGTACGAGCTTTCCACGCACGCCCACGGCTCGACCAAGGCCGCCGCCGATGCGCTGATGTGGTCGGCCACCGGCACCAAGAAGCTTTCGCCGCTGTCCGGCTCGATGACGATGCGTTCGTCCATTATGACATACTGCTGCAGCGCCCCTTCGAAGTTGTAGCCGAAGGCCGCGTTGGAGGCCGCCGTTTTTAGCCAGCGGTAATCGGTCTGCACCATCACCCGCTGGCCGACCTTGTGCCGCTTGACCTTATCGCCGACGGCTACAATCGTAACACACGCCTCATGCCCCGGCACGGTCGGCTTTTTGCCCGGCACATACGCCGGATGCTCGGCCAGCGCCGCTGCGTCGATGCCGCACAAGACCTCGCTTTTTCGCGCGTGGGCGTCGAACTGCTTGAGCAATTTCAAATCCGAAAAGCACAACCCCACTGCCTCGACCCGCGCTAAGATATGATACGGCCCGCACGTCGGCACGGTTTTTTCGTGATTTAACGCCAACTGATCCGCTCCTACCAACTGCAGCGCCGTCTGTTTTACCGGAATATTATTCTTCATTTTTATCTCTTTCTATCTTCTGTCTTCTGACCTCTGTCTTCTGACCTCTGACCTCTGAATCAATGCAGCATCACCTGCCCGCCGGTTACCGGCACGGCCTGCCCCGTCTCGTAACGCTGTTCCATAATATAATACACCGCCTTCATCACATCGTCGGTCGTACAGCCGCGTCCCATCGGCACTTTTTGCTCGTAGGCCTTTTTCACATCGGCGATGGTCTTGGCGCCGGGAATCTTGCCTGCCCGCAGATACTGCACAAACAGCCCATTGTTCGGATCCGACCATAGCGGCCCGTCAAAAAAGTTGCCCGGACAGATTGCGTTGACCTTAATGCCGTCCTCGATCAATTCCATCGCAAACGACTGCACCAGCCCGATGCCGCCGAACTTGCTGCCGGCATATGCGCCGTTTTTGTTCGACCCCTGAAGGCCGCTTTTGGAGTTGATTTGGATGATGTCGCTCATATAGGTTGCGTCTGCGGCGTGCTGTGCCGCCAGTATCGGCGCAACCGCCTGCGTACACAGGAAAAAGCCCTTGTAGTTGACATTGGTAACAAAATCAAAATCTTTTTCGGACTGCGTCTTGACGCTCTCGGCCTTCAGCACCCCTGCGTTGGAGACAAACACATCCAGCCCGCCGAAGGTCAGCACGACCTGCTGTAACGCCTGCTTGATGGACTCCAATTCCATCACATTCATTTTGACCGCCGTCGCACGGTCGTTGCCGTATTTCTGTTGGAGCGCTTGCGCGGCGGCCTTGACGCCCGCTTCATTGATATCCGCCAGACACACCCGTGAGCCCTGTGCGGCCAGCGACTGGGCGATCTCCAGCCCAAACCCCTGTGCAGCGCCGGTGATAACAGCCGTTTTGCCCGCCGCACGTCCGGCCAGCGTTGCGGTATCGTCAATAATCGTAAATAATCCAACGCCTTCGACCCACACCGACTTGGGCATCGCCGTCAGTTTGTTCGGCGCCGCCGTCAGCGCATCGGCCGCATCAATGCAAACCGCCGCTGCGGTCTTCTGTCCATCCGGCACAAACCGCACCACCGGATATTTCCCGTCTTTTCCCAACCGCACCCGTATTGCCGGTGCGACACATAGTACATCAGTTGCGATTGTCATTCCAATTTCCCTATTCAAACAACAACGTGGTTGTAATTATGAATTTTTAAGGCAACCTCGAAAAATACGTGTCGCGGGCATCTTGCCCGCGTTATTTCTGCGATAATGCCGTATGTCCCTTACAATCTTCAATTAATAGAGGTTGCCTTAATTTTTAATTAATTCAAGATTCAAAATTAAGAATTCAAAATTTATTGAGCTTAACTATTGTTCCAATATGCGTCCAATACCGCCTGTCCCAATTTCGCAAAGTCCGCGATTCGTTTTTCCGCATCCGACCACGCCGGATTTGGCCTGCCGTCGGCGTCCACAAACCCCGTCTGCCCGTTGGCATTCAGGTAAATATGCGCCGCCGTTACGCACACGCCCTCCCAGAACAGTTCGACCAACTCGGCCGGTACAGGTGCATTGCCCACACACGCCGGCAGCAGCGGGATTAAATCCAGCGTATTATGTTCGGTGCCTGCGGTAACGACAATCCCCGACTTGCGAATTGCCGTTGCGTATGCGGCCAGCACGTCGGGCTTATTGCGGATGGGAATAAACTCGGCCATCGCATACCCGTTTTCTTTCAGCCGACCGATCAATCCCACAATGGGCGTTTCGTATTCACAAATCGCTGCCGCGCCATCCGCCAGTACCGGATAGCAGGGGATGCCGCCCAACAGACCGATCATTGCCTGCACTTCCGCCAGCCGCCCAAAACTTTCCGGCACAAAACAGCTTTTGCCCGCCTTCATCAGAAATGAACGGAAGTCATTTTGCGTCCCTACTGCGTCATCCGACGCCGCTTTGGGCGGACAGCCGTACAGGCCGGACAGTATCGTACCGCGTCGCTCGGCAGGCACAAGCTCAAAAAATACCTCTTGGAACGCCTGCGCGACGTGCCGTTCCTGAAGCGTAACCGTCGCGGCCGCACAGCCGTGCCGCTTGACCACACGCCCGATCACCGCCTGTTCATCCAGTTTCGTATCCACGCCCGCCGCGGCAAACACCCCAGCCAGCTTGTCAATCATCGCTCTCATCCGCGCCGCATCCCGCCGACGAATCTCGGCCATACGAGCGGCGGCCTCTGCCGACATCGGGGCAAATCGGGATATCCCCTTGCCGCACAGGTATATCTTACCGGGATTGCCGGGGTCATTGACTCGCATTTTGACAGCGGCCATTTCCGGCTCAAAAGCAATCGTTTCTGTGCTGAAAAGCGGGAAAATACCGTGTTGCCGACACAGCGCGCCAAACTCCTCATACACGCCAAAATCGTAATAATTGCCCGCCCCAAGGACGCGCAAACCCTGTTCGGAGGACAGTTTAACCGCTTGCTGAACCGTGGTGAACGCTGAAAAATTCGGCGGCAGGTGAATATGCGTGTTGGCCTTCTGCGGCCGCAGCACAACGCCCTTTTTTGCCTTGTCCCAGAGCTGTTCAGGACTGCCCAAGCGGGTCAAAAACGTCAGTGTTGTGTCCATTTTGTATTATGCTTTCACTTTATATCAAGGTTTCACATCCAATTCTTTCAAAAATATATCACAATCAATCAAAAATCAAGCATTTTTTTGCAAAATTCGGGTTGATTCCCCTTCGATTCTGTGTTTAAATAAACCACAATGAACACAACCGCACAAACACGACGTGAGCAGATTCTCAGCATTGCCTTTCGGCATGGGCAAGTCTTGGTGCGCCAGCTTTCAGAAGAGTTGGGTGTCTCCGAGGCAACTATTCGACGTGATTTGCATGGCTTGGCCGCCGAAAATCTGCTTGAACTGACCCACGGCGGGGCGACGGTGGTACGCGGCAGCGACACCTCATTTCTGACGCGGCTGATGCAAAACGCTGAATCTAAAAGAGTTATCGCCGAACTGGCCACCGGTCTGGTGCAGGACGGCGACCAGATTTTTCTCGGTTCCGGTACGACCTGTTTTGCGATGGCTGCCCAGCTTCGCGGCAAACGCGGCCTGTCGGTCATCGTCCAGTCTATCCGCACGGCTCAAGAACTGCGTGCGCCCGGCCTAAATGTGCTGATTCTTGGCGGCCAGTACCGCCCCGACCGAATGGACACTGTCGGTCCCATCGCCGCCGAGGCTCTGGAAAAGTTCCGCGGCTATACCGCCTTTGTCGGCACCGACGGCATCGGGATGGATTTTGGCACCACGTCGGTCGATATCGAAAGCGCTCATATCCTCAGCTTGGCCGCCCGCAATGCCCGCGCCTGTATCCTCTTGGCCGACAGCAGCAAGTTCGACCATCCATCCTTATATAAAGTGCTGGATTTTGGGATGATCTCGGCGGTTGTAACCGAGACTGCCCCTTGCGAAAAATGGCTAAACTTCTTTGAAAAAATGAAGATACAAGTGGTTTGCCCGCGTTGACAGCAGTCAGTGAGCTTCTTTGAGTTCGCGTTTTTCCACGGCATCGGGTTTTCGGATATACGCCGGAACAAGCGTGTAGATATCTGAAAATTGGCCTTTGGCCGCCATTTTTCGTCCGGCGGCATACACCCCGCGTGCAGTGGCCGGCCAAGTCGCCTCATCCAGCAACATCGTCAGCGGGCTTTTAAACTTATCGGCGTAATACACCAGCCCTTCTCCCAGCAGGCCGGTGGGGACGTTGTCCTTATTTATAATGGCCAGCAATTCTTCAGGATAAACAAGACTACTTGGGTATATTTTTTCCAATTCCTGCCCGTTAT
>Ga0308414_1002673_pt1 | contig 11606 bp, 10 predicted proteins | sample HotsprSampleOS50_FD_205667 | JGI IMG/M metagenome (GOLD analysis project Ga0308414, IMG submission 205667) | Hot spring phototrophic mat microbial communities from Octopus Spring, Yellowstone National Park, Wyoming, United States - 20090730_OS50 ... | reverse complement strand
AGCGCTCGAAATCGCTGAAGCTGTCAACCACCCCCGTGTGAAAGTGCTCGCCGATCTGTTCCACATGAACATCGAGGAAAAGAGCTTAGGCGACCCGATCCGCGATGCTGGGCCGCGCCTGGGACATGTTCACATTGCCGACAACAATCGCTTGCAGCCAGGGTTGGGTTTTATGGACTTCCGCCCAGCGTTTGCGGCACTGCGCGAGATCGGCTACCAGGGCTATGTGAGCATCGAATGCTGGTCGCCGGACGGCCCCAAGATTGCCGGGGCTCCGGAAGATGCACTGCCTGCTGCTGTGCGCTTTATGCGCGCGCAGCTCGAGAGCATGTGAGAAAGGAGAAACGGCCTAGCGATTAGATTGCAAAGAAGTGCATGTCACTAACCAACAAAACGCTGTCCAAACAAATAAGGAGATATGTAAAATGGTATCCGTCCGTCGTTTGATCCCGGCAGCTCTATTGGTCATTCTGGCTCTGGCGCTCGGCGCTGCTCAGGCTCAGGAGCCGACCACAGTGGTTTTCTGGCAGTTTTTCACCGATGAGACGATTATCGAAGCTTACGAGAATGCGATTGCCGAATTTGAAGCGCTGAACCCAGATGTCAAGGTTCAGATGGTGATCGTTCCGTGGTCTGAACAGCAGCAGCGACTGACAACTGCCCTCTCAGCAGGCGGTCTGCCGGATGTGTCCATGCTTGGCAACAACGTCGTGGCGCAGTACCAAGCGCTCGGCGCGCTTGCCCCGCTCACAGAGTACTTCGAGGCATGGTCAGAAGAGGTGGGCAGCGACATCACTGAGGATTTCTGGCCTGGCGATTACTATTACTACCTGATTGACGGTGAGTGGTGGGGATCGCCGATGAACGTGGAGACACGCGTGCTGTGGTACCGCAAAGACCTGCTTCAGGCAGCGGGTTTTGATGCGCCACCGGATACCTGGGATCAGGTGCGGGAATACGCGATCGCACTGACCAAGGACAATGTATACGGCTTTGGCATTCCTGGCGCGATTGATTACCCGACGCTTCAGGTGTTCATGAACGTCTATCTCGGTTATGGTGCGCGTTTCCTCAACGAAGAGGGTATGTGCGGGTTCGATACACCCGAATTCCGGCAGGCTCTTCAATACTACACGGATCTATACCTGGTTGACGCTGTCACGCCGCCGGACACCCCGACCTACAGCCGTGAGCAGCTTCTGCAGCTGCTTGCTGATGGTCGCCTAGCCATGTATATTGACGGCCCCTGGATTCTCGGAACGGTGCAGGCGGCGGAACCTGAGTGGATTGACAGCCTGAAAGTCGCGCCTATCCCGGCTGGGCCTGCGGGACGTTTTGGCTTCTTGGGCGGGTGGCCGCTTGTGCTGTGGAACGAGTCCAAGGTCAAAGATGCTGCCTGGAAGTGGATCAAGTACGCAACTGACCCCGAGGGAGGGCTGCCCGGCATTGCGGCTGCGGCCAACCTGCCGCCCGGCCGCCAGTCAATTGCAGAGCAGTGGCTGGAAAGCTACGATGAACCCTGGCGCAGCCAGTTCCGCGTCTTCCTAGATGGGCTTGCCTATGCACAACCATACCAGTATCCAGACCCAGAAATTCCGCAAATGGCTACTCTCGAGGTTGATGCGGTCCAGACTGCTGTGCAGAACGTGATGCTGGAAGTGGAAACAGTAGACCAGGCCACTGTTTCGCTGTGCCAGCGCATCAACGAAGTGCTGTCTCGCTAGCGCGTTATCGTTCACTGTGACGATGGGCAGGGGCAGTTCCCTACAAGCCCCTGCCCACTTGGAATCCATCTGATGGCGTGGAACCAGAAGATATCACACAGACTGTCCGCTGCTTCGCAGCGCCGGGCGAATTTCGCAGCGCAGCGCCGCCGGGCAGCCTATCTGTTCATCTTGCCCGCCTTGATCGTTTTGGGGCTGATTGGGCTGTACCCGCTGCTGTATCAGGTATATCTGAGCTTCACTGATTGGTATCTGCTAACCAGCCCTGAACCAATTTTCCACGGCTTAAGAGGGTTCGAGCGGCTTGTGACTGACCCTGTCGTGTGGGCCAGCTTGGGGCGTACCGTTTACTGGACAGTGGGTACGGTCGTGCTTGAGCTGGCGATGGGCATGGGCATCGCGCTGCTGCTGAACCGCCGCACCGTCATCAACGGTGTGCTCTCCGCCCTCATTTTGCTGCCCTGGGTGGCACCCTCTATAGTTGTGGCGCTTACGTGGCGCTGGCTACTAGACAGCGAATACGGAACGCTGCACTATATCCTTCAGTCTTTAGACCTTGCAGGGAGGCGCTCGCTGCTTGGCAGCCCAGCTACGGCGCTGGCCGTCTTGACGTTTGTCAGCGCCTGGAAAGGCACGCCGTTCATGGTCATCGCGCTGCTCGCTGCTATGAAAAGCATCCCACACGAGCTTTATGAAGCAGCCTCTGTAGATGGTGCGAGCGCCTTGCAGAAGTTCTGGTATATCATGCTGCCACTCATTCGCCGCACCGCCGTTGCCATGAGTCTGGTGCTGGGTATATTGGCTTTCTACAGTTTTGACATTGTGTGGGCGGTAGGCAAGGGCGGTCCTGCTGATTCGACAACATTGATTGGGGTTTACTTGTTTCGAAACTTCTTCGAACGCAAAGAAATCAGCTACGCAGCAACAATTGCTGTGAGCATGTTGGTGCTTCTGTTGATCTTCTCCGCCATTTATGTGTGGGTTTTTCGGCAGCGGGACAGCTAACTTGCAAGGGCCAACAATGTTTTCACCCAAAACCCGAACCCGCGTGATTGACATTGGGCTGCAGGCGCTGACGGTTGTGGTTGTCGCTGCCATGTTGTTTCCGATCATCTGGCTGTACCTGACAGCGCTTAAGCCGCAGGGGCAGATGTTCGATCATCCACTGGCTGTCATCCCGCGCACATTTACGCTGGAAAACTTTGGGCGTATCTGGAACACCGTAGGGTTTCCTCAGGCCTTTGTCAACAGCCTGATGGTAGCCGCTGTTTCCTCTCTGGTTTCCACCATTCTGTCGCTGCTTGCAGCTTTCAGCCTGTCGCGCTTCGAGTACCGCCTCAAGAACTCCTTCTCGCTGCTCATCTTGGGCATGCAGATGCTCCCAGGAATCGTGATTGTCGTGCCGCTGATCATTACCTTGCGCGGTGTGGGGCTGACTAACCACCCTGCTGGGTTGATGGTCAGCTACCTGCTGCTGCAGATGCCGGTTGCCGTGTGGATGCTCAAGGGATACATGGACGACATTCCCGTCGAAATTGACGAGGCAGCCCTGATCGACGGCGCTAACTACCGCCAGCTATTGCGCATGATCATTGCTCCGCTTATGCTGCCCGCTGTGGTGGCAGTGGGTGCGTTCGCGTTTATGCTGGCCTGGGGCGAGTATATCTTTGCGCTGGCCCTTATCACGTCAACAGAGGCCCGCACGCTGCCGCTTGCGCTGCAGAACGCTTTTGGTCAGTTTCAGATTGACTGGGGTATGTTGACCGCTGGCGGCGCTATTATTGCCATGCCACCGACGGTTTTGTTTATCTTCTTCCAGCGTTTTCTGGTGAGCGGACTCACCAGTGGTAGCTTGAAAGGCTGACGCAGATGCCACAATCAAATACCGCTAAGATCGCTGTGTTCACTGGCCCGCGCAAGGTTGATTTTATCTACAAACCCCTTGACCCGCCTGGGCCTAATGACGTGCGCGTCCAAACGCTCTTCTCTGGCATCAGCCATGGGACGGAGATGAACGTGTACCGAGGCGCAGCGCCGCAGTGGTCGAAACGCTATGATCCAGCGCTGCGCCTGTTCCTACCGGTTTCGCCTGAGGCGAACGTCCGACCATCTCGCGGCTATTGGAAACCCTCTGACACCCACTGGGATTATCCCCTAGCGTATGGCTACCAAAATGTGGGGCGTGTGGTTGAGGTCGGGAAGGAGGTTACAGACCTGAAGCCCGACGATCTGGTGTTCGCCTACGAACCACACCAGACCATGTATGTTGCGCCCGCTGCTGGTGTGATCAAGCTGCCTAACCTTAAGAATCCAGCACAAGGCGTAGTCTACTCGAACATTAACACCGCTTACAATGGCGTTCTGGACGCAGACATCCGTTTAGATGACGTCGTTGTGATCTTCGGCCAGGGGTTGATCGGGCTGCTGGTCACACAGTTTGTTCGTCGCAGCGCCGCGCGCAAGATCATCGTGGTTGATCCTATCGTTTCGCGGCGCGAAATGGCCCTCAAACTGGGCGCAACTGCTGCTCTTGATCCGCTGGCAGGTGACGTCGCTCTGCAGGTTCGCGAGCAAACAGACGGGCGCGGCGCGGATGTAACTATTGATGTGACAGGCTCATATGCTGCTCTCCACGAGGCAATCCGCGCTGCAGCGCCGAATACAACAGTAATCGCGCTGTCCTGGTACGGCGGCACGGCTGAAGCGCTTAATCTATCTGAGGAATTCCACCACAACCGTATTACGATAAAGTGTTCCCAAGTTGCCGCTGTTGATCCTGATCTGAGCGCGACTCACTCTGTTTCGCGCAGAATGGCGCATGTGTTGGAGGCGTTTGACACGTTAGAAATAGACGCTTTGCTGACCCACTGCCTGCCGTTTAGCGACATCTCAGATGCTTACGATCTCGTAGATAACCGGAGCGCTGACATCATACAAGTATATCTTGATTATGCAGTGTGAGAGTTTGGCCTGCGTCACGCATTAGGACATACCTCCGCATCTATTGCACTACGTTCCCGTCTTCTCCATCATGACTGGGTGCAATGCGCTTTGCATGAAGAGCGGCTGCGGGGAGCACAGCGCGCAAACTTGCCTCGCTGGCCGCCGCAGAGTTAACCCGCCCAAAGCATGGTTGTTCAAGAACGGGCTGAACGATTGCATATCCCCGCAACATATCGAACACAAGGGACGATGTAATACAGGGAACCCTAACACTACCCTTGGCCCGCGCTGTCTGAAAGCGCTGTTCTGGATTTGTGTACTTTTACTGTTTTATTCGAACGTTTTTTGTGTTTGTTTTCTTTGACTAAAAACATAATTCCGCCTACAATTATTATCAGGAGATTGCGTGATGTCCGCAGCGCAAGAACGCCACAACCTGATCTTGGAACTGCTGGCAGATCAGGGTGTAGTGACGGTCGTTGAATTATGTGACAAGCTTCGGGTGTCAGACATGACGATCCGGCGCGATCTCTCTCTGCTTGAGCGCGCCAATCTGCTGCGCCGGATTCACGGTGGGGCGGTCAGCTTGCACGGAAGAAGCTATGAGCCTCCCTTTATCACGCGTGCTCATGAATCACAAAGTGCTAAGAAAGCGATCGCGGCTTTTGCGGCAAGCCTAGTCAATGATGGCGATAGTATCGCTATAGATGTGGGCACAACAACGCTTGAGCTGGCAAAGCAACTATCCAATAAGCGTAACATCACCGTTATTACGGCTAGTTTGCCTGTCGCAAATGCGCTGGCAGATCACGCGGGCGTGCGCCTCATTCTTACCGGCGGGATTCTCCGCTCTGGCGAACACTCGTTGATCGGGAGCTTAGCCGAAGACTCCTTTGCGCGTTTTCATGTGGACAAGGCGTTTGTTGGTATCGGCGGAATAGACCCTGAAATTGGACTGACCGAGTACAACCTAGAAGATGCCAGCGTAAAGCGGTCGCTGATCCAGTGTGGCGAGCGGCGCATCCTGCTGGCTGACAGCACCAAATTTGGCCGCCGCACGCTGGCGAGCGTCGCTCCACTGTCGGTGCTCCATCACATTGTCACGGACGAAGGGTTAGCCTCAGAGTATTTGGCTCCGATAGAAAACCAAGGCATTGAAGTGACACTTGTCGCATCAGATCGAACGAGAAAATAAGGACTGAGCGTGAAAATGTCTCAACTTATGAAGGACTTGTTTGGTGTAAATAAGCCCGTTATTGCTATGGCTCATGTGCCAGCGCTACCTGGCACACCCAGACATGACCCGGCCATGACAGTTTCGCGCATGATTGAGACAGTCGCTGCCGACGTTGAAAAACTGTGGGCTGCCGGCGTAGACGCGATTATGTTTTGCAATGAAGACGATCGTCCATACACGTTTCAGGCTGGGCCAGAAGCCATTGCCGTAATGACACGGATTGTGACAGAACTGCGGCCTAAAGACCGCCCGTTCGGAGTTGACTACCTGTGGGATCCAATAGCGGCGCTCTCCATCGCCGCTGCGACTGGAGCCTCGTTCATTCGCGAGGTGGTGACGGGTGTTTACGAGAGCGATATGGGTTTGTGGTCACCGGATGGCGCAGCGTTGTTCAGACTTCGTCGCCACATCGGAGCAGACCAAGTGCGCATTTTCGCCAACATCACGCCGGAGTTTGCGTCGGCAATGGGCACACGCACTGTAGGCCAGCGCGCTCGCAGCGCTGTTGTGTCTTCGGTCGTAGATGCGCTGCTGATCTCTGGTTTAATGGCCGGTGCAGAACCCGATGTAGAGGCCCTTAGAGAAGCCAAAGAAGCAGCGGGGCCGGATTTCCCAGTGCTGCTCAACACCGGCGCAAAGGCAGACAACATCGGCACTTTTCTCAAGGTTGCTGATGGCGTTATTGTCGGGAGCAGCCTTAAGGTGGGGGGGCACACATGGAATCCGGTTGACGGTGCCCGCGCCAAAGCTTTTATGGACGCTGTCCGGCAAGTTCGGCAGTCCTAAGCTTTGGCTTGAGCGAAAAGGTGGCTTGACATGGAGTTCGGCGTCCTGGTTGACCCTGTAATAGGCCCATCTGAGCTGGTTGACCTGGCGCAGCAAGCAGAGGAATGGGGTTACACCTATTTCTGGTATCCCGATGAGAAGTTCTTTCGAGAGTGTTATGTGGGGTTGACTCTGGTTGCTGCGAATACAACTCGGCTCAAACTTGGGCCATGTGTGACCGATCCGTACTCGCGCCACCCAATTATGACAGCCGCCGCTGTTGCCACTCTGGCGGAGATAGCACCGGGTCGCGTGTGGCTTGGGCTGGGCGCTGGTGGGCGTGGTCTGCGCGAAATGGGCTTAGCGCAAACACGACCATCCCGCGCACTCCGAGAAGCGATTGAGATAATCCGTGGGCTGTTGGCTGGCGAGAGCGTCAGCTACCAGGGCGAGGTCATTTCGCTGGAAAACAGGCCTCTCGATTTCGTTCCGGCCGGTCCCGTTCCCATCTTTATTGGGACGGGACATGGCAGGCACATTCAGCAGCTTGCTGGCGAGATAGCAGATGCTGCGATGTTGGCGAACTATGCCAGCCCAGAGACTATTAGAAAGGGCCTATCGTTTATAGAACAGGGCGCAGCGAAGGCTGGCCGCCAGCTCAGTGATGTATACCTGATCTCACGTGTGGACGTAGCGGTGCATCCAAAGCGTGAAGAGGCACGTAAGGTGCTTGCGCCTAAAGTGCTTTCAGCAGTACGCGCCAGTTATCCCGACCTGAACTATCTTGATGATCTTCCGCCCTTTGAGATGTCTTCCACTTTTCTGAGCATCTTGAGCAAAAAAGACTACCAAACCAAGTCTTATTACGCTGTGCCCGATCACAGCGCACCACTCGTGCCGGATGCGCTCATAGATCACCTAGGGGTAGCAGGCACCCCATCGGAAGTAGCCTCGAGACTCTTGGCAATTAGCGCGCTTGGTTTTAACCAGATCACTATTCGAGCAGTTCCAGTACGTGGACAGACGATGCTTGACTGTTTGCGGCTTATATCGGACTCAGTACTTCCGATCATAAAGCAGTGACTTGCAGCGGTGTAATCATCGAAATCAATTGAGCGGGAATTGCTAAACATGTCAGAGGCGACACGATCCCATATGAACGCTCAAACTGTGATCGCAGCACAACGAAGCAATACGCTGTTTGGCCTGCGCTTCTGGCAACGGGTGAGCACAGCGCTTGCATATGTTATTGTTATCATCGCAACCCTGGTTGTTGTCCTGCCATTGATCTGGGTGCTGCTGACATCGCTGAAGTCGCGTGTACAGGCGTACAGCATCCCGCCGGTCTGGGTCTTCACACCAACGCCTGAAAATTATCTTGCGCTGTTGCAGAAGTATCCATTTCCACTGTATTTCTTCAATTCTGTGCTAATTGCGGCCCTTACTACGGCGTTCGCGCTGCTGATAGGAACACCTGCTGCTTATTCGTTTGCGCGTTTCAACACCGGTGGGAACTTCCTGCGCGGCTGGGTGCTTAACAACCGCACACTCCCTTCAGTTGCTGTTCTTATCCCGTTCTTTATGCTAGCCCAGGCCCTCAGACTGGGTAACACCTATCCAGCGCTCATCATTGCGTATCTCACATTTACGCTACCGTTCGTGATTTGGATGCTCACCAGTTTTATCGCAAGCGTTCCGCTTGAAATAGAAGAAGCAGCGCTGATTGACGGTGCGAACCATTTGCAAGTGCTGCGCTATGTAACGATACCGTTGGTGGCGCCGGGTGTAGCGGCAACGGGCATTCTGAGCTTCCTGTATTCGTGGAACGAGTTCATTTTCGCCCTCATCCTCACCGGAAACGACACACGCACATTGCCGATCGCGGTTGCTAATTTCCTAACTCAACGCGGCGTTGAGATCGGTGAATTGTCCGCTGCCACGATGACGATCATCATCCCGGTGATTTTCTTGACGTTCTCTGTGCGCGGTTATCTCGTGCGGGGATTGAGTTTTGGCGGGGTCAAGTAGCCGAACGCATATAAGCCCGCGAGCCTGGATGAATACATCAAGGAGGTGATGTCGGACTGAGAGTTGTATGCATCAGCGTTTCGTGCCAGTTGTTTTGATTTCGTCCGATTGCGAAGCAGAAGCAAGATGGAGGTTAGAACGATGTCATTTTTCAGGCGAAGCCGGCTGTTAACGTTGGGTCTCATTCTGGCGGCGCTGCTGTCACTTGGTGTCGGAGTTTCCGCCCAGGATGGTGTAACCATTAATATCTTGATGGAGACCGTGCCAGATACCGATTTCGTTCAGGAACTGCTGCCACGTTTCGAAGAGGAGACCGGCATAAAAGTCAATATCGAAACCCTGACGTATGTGGCTATCCGTGAGCGTCTACTGCCTCAGTTCGTTGCGCCGCAAGGGGCCTATGACGTGATTGTGGTCGACAAACAGTGGGTAGGTGAGTTTGTCGGCGCAGATTGGCTGCTCCCGCTAGATGACTACATCGCCGAGTCTGGCTTCGATACCGGTGTGTATATCCCCGCGATGTTCGAGATGCTGGGAGCAGTGAACGGTGTCACATATATGCTGCCGTTCTACAACTATACGATGGGCTTGGTATACCGCACAGACCTCTTTGAGGCAGAAGGACTGGAAGTGCCTCAAAGCGTTGAGGAGTTTGTTGAGGTGGCCAAAGCGCTTACCAAAGACACCAATGGCGACGGTGCAATAGACCAGTACGGGATTACGATGCAGCTTGCTCGCGGCGTTGGCATCCATGCTGAATGGGCCAATCAGTTCTTTAGCCTCGGCGGGTGGTATTATGACGATGAGTGGAACGCCACTGTTAACGATGAGGCTGGCGTTCAGGCGCTGAAGAACCTGATTGACCTGTATCAAAACGCTGCCCCCGAAGGCGCTACCGGTTACAACTTTGATGAGCAGGCCGAAATAATGCGCCAGGGCCAAGCGGCGATGATGGTTACCTACAGCTGGATGCTCGCCAGTCTGAACAACGCCGATCAGTCACAGGTGGCCGGCAATGTGGCGATGGCTGTCATGCCCGGCGGTCATGGTGTTCAAGGTGGGTGGGGCTGGGCTATTCCGCGGAGCGCGCCCAACCCGGATGCTGCTTGGCAGTTCATTAACTGGGTTGAGTCGTTTGAGATCGCTAAGGAGCGTGCCCTGATGGGCGGCCAGCCTACACGCAGCGATGTGTTCGAGGACCCAGAGGTGCTTGAAAAATACCCTTACTTTGACGTGATCGCTGATATGATCGCTGGGGCTAAGCCAGTGCCGATCTTCGGTGGCGCGGCGCAAATGGTGGATATCCTTGCTCTGCAGCTCTCCGAAGCTGTTGCAGCGGGAAAGGACCCGCAGCAGGCTTTGGACGAGGCCGCTGCTGCCATGAATGAGCTGGTTATCGGCGACCCGCTCGTTGGTCGTTAGCGATTCAGTGGATTGCAGTGGGTAGCGAAACATCGGCGTTTCGCTACCCACCCATCCTATCGAGAGTCAGCATGCTGAAGCTACGTTACAAACACTGGCTTGTGTTGCCCAGCATTGTTGTAATGTTGGTTGTGCTCATTTTTCCGCTTATATACTCACTTCAGACGAGTTTGTTTTTCCATGTTCTCAGCAGGCCTAACTATCGGCCATTTATCGGCTTGCAGAACTATGTGGCAGTACTGAACGACCCACAGATGCACAACGCCGTGCTGGTGACACTGCGGTTCGCGGGTATGGCGATAGCCATCGAGCTGTTGGTTGGATTTATCCTGGCTCATGCCCTACGGCGCATTAATTTCCTCCGCAATGTGTTTGTATCCTTGTTGATGATCCCCATTATGGTTACACCAATCGCCATCGGGCTGATCTGGCGCATGCTGCTGCACCCCGAACTGGGGATCGTGAATTACGTTTTGAGTGAAGTTGGAATTGGCGGTCGTCCTTGGCTAGGCACAGCAGCGACAGCGCTGCCGACGTTGATTTTCGTTAACGTGTGGCAGTGGACACCGTTTATGATGATCCTTCTTTACGCCGGCCTACTCTCGCTTCCTGAAGAGCCGTTTGAAGCAGCGACGATTGACGGAGCCAATTTTTGGCAGAAAATCTGGTATCTTGAGCTACCCATGCTGCGCGATATCATCGCGGTTGCTGTCACTATCCGCCTGATTGATCTGCTGCGCACGTATGACCTGGTCTACATCCTCACGGGAGGTGGTCCAGGCAATACAACTGAAACGATCAGCTACTACATTTACCGGTTGGGGTTTGTCAGCCTGGATATGGGGCGTGCCTCGGCGGCGTCATACATGTTCCTGATTGTTATGGTGATTGCAACCACGTTTATTCTGCAGCGAGCACTGCGTGTCGGGCAGGTGTCGTCGTGAACACTCAGCACTTCTTGTCTATTGACTTTGGAACAACGGGAGTGCGAGCTGTCGTTATTACGTCAAATGGACACCAGCTGGGTAGTCAAGAGCAGGAAGTGCCAATTTCCCAGAACGCTGATGGTTTTGCCGAACAGGATGTTGAAACGTTCTGGCAAGGCATGGTGAATGTAGTGACGCGAGCGCTGGCACAGGCCCGCGTTTCTGGAGATGATGTCACTGCTGTTGGGTTCTCGCATCAACGCTGCACATTTGCATTGGCGGATGCAAACGGCCAGCACTTGTGCCGGTTGGTTGTGTGGATGGATCAGCGCGGTGTGCCGTACCTTGATTTTATCCGACAGCGGATTCCGCTTCCGGACTATTACGCAGTCACCGGATTGCCGATCTATTACATTTCGTCGCTGACCAAACTCCTGTGGTTGCGCGATCAACGGCCGGAATTGTATGCGCGCGCACGCCGCGTCTGGCCGATCTCCAATTTCATGCTCACTCGTTTGGGAGTGCATGATGCCCCGGTAGACTTGGCAACAGCATCTTTTT
>Ga0308414_1002672_pt1 | contig 11608 bp, 10 predicted proteins | sample HotsprSampleOS50_FD_205667 | JGI IMG/M metagenome (GOLD analysis project Ga0308414, IMG submission 205667) | Hot spring phototrophic mat microbial communities from Octopus Spring, Yellowstone National Park, Wyoming, United States - 20090730_OS50 ... | reverse complement strand
CAATTCCTGCTTCTCGCTTTCACTTATCGCCCTCACCTTGAGCCGCTTCGCCATTTCTCTCTCTCCGCATCTTTGCAGAGAGTTTACTTCTTTCTTCAGCGATTTTCAGGATGAAGCACTTAGGCTATCGCCTAAAATTTTCTGAGGGATTACAGGTGTTCAGAAAGGTTCTTTAGGGGTTAGTTTCTGCATTCTACGGGCAAGAGCGCGATTCTTTGCGCCCTTACAACATTTTATGGACCCTTTGTAGACCATTCCTCATCCTGATGCGATAGCCTGAGGTCTCAGACGTGCGCTCTTGACAAAACCTCAGAGCCTGGCTTATCATGTCATCATAACGAGTCATGTCGTCATAACGACACTGATGAGGCATCAAACCTCTGAGATAATCTGCCGGGGACAACGTGGCTGAAGACTACATTTTTCTGCAAGAGATCTTTGAACAGCCGGATGCTATTCAGCGTACACTCGATCGATCTGGCGCGGACACCGAACATATCGCCCGACAGATCGCGTCACATATTCAGCGTGTCCAACTGGTCGGGTGTGGCGATCCATTATTTCTTTCCCAGGCAGTGAAATATGCCTTTCGCTACTATGCCAACTTGCCTGCTTATGCCGTTGATGGCTTAGAATTTACGCTGTACAACGAACAAGATCTCAACCCTGATACCTTGCTCATCGGTATAAGCCAGTCGGGCAAAACGCTTCAGGTGCGTGAAGCACTGCTGATGGCGAAGCGCGCCGGGGCAATGAGTATTGCGGTATCCAATATGGCCAATGGACCGATTGTCAAGCTGGGTGATTACGCGCTTCTCAGCCATGCCGGGCTGTCCACCTCCTTTCCGACCAAAACAACAACCTGTTTGCTGACTATCCTCATTCGGCTGGCAGTGGCGTTGGGACGGGCACGTGGCTATTTGTCCTCTGAACAATATCAGGATGCGCTGACTACGCTAGCGTATGTACCCCAGTGGGCGCATGAGGCGCTAACCTTGCACGACGAACTTCGGGCGATTGCTCAGCAGTTCGCGCAGGCTGATTTTTTTCGTTTCGTTGGCACCGGGCCTGGTTTCGCCACAGCGCTACTGGGCGCGGCCAAGCTCAAAGAGACCAGCCAGACCCGTGCCGAGGCCAACCAGCTCGAAGAAGTCATTCACCTACATGCCTTCACTGTACGTCCGTCTGATCCGATTTTTTTCCTGACCCCCGGCGGCAAAGCTAATACACGCGCAGTCGAGATTGCCGCCTTCGCCCGCAAGCATGGCGCTGTATGCCATGCCGTTGTGTCACCTGGTTCTGGCCAAACCTGGCGTGACGCAGGCCTGTCAGCTACAGAGATCAATCCCTCGGTTGAGTGGCTGACCCCAATTATTCACATTATCCCGCTACAGTTTTTTGCCTATCATCTATCCCTGGCAAAGGGTCGGAATCCCGATCGTCCCATCGGCTATGACGAGGTGGGATTACAGCGTTTGATCTATTCTGACTTACTCGAGGGCTGGTTCATATCATGACTGCTGCGTCGGCTTTCGGTTCCCTATTCGCTGTGTCCAAACCGATCATTGGAATGATTCACGTGCTGCCACAGTTGGGGACCCCATTCTTTGGCGGCAGCTTGAACGCAGTGATCGATCGAGCAGTGCAGGATGCGCAACAACTAGAAGCAGGCGGTGTGGACGGGATTCTTATCCAGAATCGCGGCGACAAAGCCTTTGCCAAAGACAACTCCGCACCTGAAATCATCGCCAGCATGACGCGAGTCGGCCTGGCAGTTATGAATGCAGTGAACATACCGGTGGGTTTTCACCTGTTACGTAATGATGTAATCGGATCGCTGGCAGTGGCTCAGGTATGCGGAGGCCACTTCATCCGCGTTGGCTGCGGCATCGGCGCGACCTATCTGCCACAGGGCATTGTCGAAGCAAAACCGTCTGAGGTGATGGCGGCGAGAGCACGTTACAGTGCCGAGAAGCTAGTCATGCTCAGCGATGTCGAGTCGTTTCATTACCGGGCGGTTGTCCCTATCCCGGCTGAAGAGGTCGCGCAAGAATTGCTCAGTCTGGGGCTGGCGGATGCTGTTGTGGTTGCCCTACCGGATAATCAGGCGATGCTAGCTCGAATCACCTCGATCAAAGCGCGCACCCCAAGCCTTCCGGTTTTGATTGGTGGTTACGCCACTGCGAATACTATTGCGGCACTGCTGCGCGAGGCGGACGGTGCCATCGTCGGCGGTGAATTCGAACAGGGTGGTCGTAACGGGCCGGTTGTCCTAAACAGAGTACAGCATTTCATGGATCAGGTGTATCGTTGCCGGGCTGAATTAGCATAAACCTGGAGGTGCGAGGTGGTGATTGATCGTCAAAACCCGGTGGCGCTATATTATCAGGTCGCCAATTATCTGCGCGAGCAGATCAATTCGCGGCACCTTCAACCTGGTACGTTGCTGCCTAGCGAACAAACGTTGATTCAGGAACTGGGTGTATCGCGCATTACGGTGCGCCAGGCGCTGGATGCGCTAGAACGTGAGGGACTGGTGTATCGTGTGCATGGCAAGGGTACGTATGTCAACCATCCGCGTATCAAAACCCGCGTCTCCACGATTGACAGTTTCACCCACGATATTCAGCGTATGGGCAAGCAACCAGGCACAGTGCTGATCGAGCGCGGGCTGGCAGTCGCGCCCCCTGAGGGTGTGGCAGCGCTGGGCGTCGGGTCGCAAGACGAGCTGCTTCGGGTTGTCCGGTTGCGGACTGCGGATCAGAAGCCGATTGCGCTGGCGATCTCTTGGCTGAATACCGTCCTCTACCCTGCCCTGCACGATCTCGATTACAGTCAGCTTTCGCTCTATGAACTTCTGGAAACCGAACTGGGTCTAAAGTTGGTCAGCGCTCAAACACGTGTGCAGGCCGATCTGGCAACTGAGGCGGAATGTACATATCTGCAACTGACTGAGAAATCACCTGTGTTACGTCTATTTCGAACCAGCTATGTCTGGAAACAGGGTAAGGGCGAGCTTCCGATAGAGTACGTGGAAGCCACGTTCGATGGTCACAAATACAGCGTCGAGTTCTGAAACAAGAGATTAAGGAGTGGAGAAATGAAGTATAGAGGGTTCTCAGTTTTCGTTATGGCACTCACTCTGCTGTTGGCACCGGCAACGCCCCTTTACGCCCAAAAAGATAACCTGATTGTAGCGGTGGTGGTGTCGGGAGAAATTGGGGACAAGGGTTTCTTTGACTCGGCTAATGAAGGGTTGGAACTGATCGAGGAAGAACTCGGTTTTCAGACCCTGTTTCTGCAAGGGAGGCAGCAGCCCGATCGTTATCTGGATCTGCTCATTACAGCAGGTGAGCAGGCCGATCTCGTGTTTGTGGTTCCCGGCTACTTCTTTGAGGAGCAACTCGCCGATGTAGTGGCGGCTTTCCCGGATACGACCTTTGTTTATGTGGATGGTATCACCGCGATTGAGGGTATGAGTTCGATCCGCTACCTGGAACATGAGGGCTCATTCCTAGCTGGTGCACTGGCAGCGCTAATGTCCACTCGCTCTGACATCCTTGATCTTGGCGAGGGTGACGGTGTCATCGGCGCAATGGGTGGTTTCGATATCCCGGTCATCCACAACTTCATGGTCGGTTTTGAGCAGGGTGCCAACTATGTTGCGCCCGATGTGCGAATAATCAAACGTTTTGCTGGCACGCATTTCGATCCAGCCAAAGGCCGCGAGACTGCTCTGACGATGTATGGGGAAGGCGCCGATATTATCTTCCAGATCGCCGGACCAACTGGGCTGGGCGTGTTTAGAGCGGCGCAAGAAGCTAAGCGCTATGTGATTGGCGTGGATGCAGACCAGAAACCGCTTGCGCCAGAGAATACCTTGGCCAGTATGCGTAAGTATGTAGGCACCTCAATCCTGGATTTTACCACCCGCTATTCAGCCGGTGAAGTTGGAGACATGGCTGTTATTGAATATGGGCTGGCTGCTGGCGGCGTAGGCATTGACTACGGTGATATCGAGCCTGATCTGGTCCCGAATGAGATCAAAGAACAAATAACTGAGCTTCAAAAGAAGATCATTAACGGCGAAATCGTCGTTGAGCCTTACGTGCAGCCCGAACAGGCTGGCTCATAGCTTCTTGTCGGGGTAGGGCGTAGCGCAAGGCCAGGCTTTTATTGCGTTACGCCCTTAAACAGCGAAGGTGCCACTGTGACGGCTACGCTCGAGCTGCGAGATATCACCAAACGTTATGGGGCGTTGCTCGCAAACGACCACATCAGCTTTTCTATCACTCTGGGCAAGATTCATGCCGTCGTGGGTGAGAATGGCGCTGGCAAAACCACCCTAATGCGTATTCTATACGGCGAAGAAAGTGCCGATGAAGGAACGATACTACTGCGGGGCCAGCCTATCAGCTTACCGGACCCGGCAGCTGCGATTCGGCTGGGTATCGGCTTTGTCCATCAGAAGTTCATGCTGATCGAGCCATATTCGGTTGTCGAGAACTTCGCTCTGGGGGCCGAATTATGCCGAGCTGGGTTTTTCACCGACTATACAGCGACGCGAAGGCGGGCGCGCCAGATTCTTGGCAGAATGAGCATGAATCTACCCCTCGACGTGCCGGTCGGGCGTTTATCAGTAGAAGAGCGCCAGATTATTGAGATTGGCAAGGCGTTGTATCGTGGTGCAGACATCCTGATCTTAGACGAACCAACATCAGTGCTGTCACCACAGAAAATCGAGAATCTGCTAGGGATCCTAGATATGCTGCGATCTGAAGGGAAAACAATTGTGCTGGTAACGCATAAGCTAGCAGAGGTGTTCAAAATCGCGGATAACATCAGTGTACTTCGGCGAGGTCGGCATATCGGTACGGTGCGGCGGGAAGATACCACAACAGATGAGATTGTAGCCATGATGGTTGGCGAACGGACGGTATTGCAGGTCAAACGAAGTCCTGCGAAGGCTGGCCAAGCGTGCCTATCAATCCGAGACGTAGTACTAGAGGAAAACGGTCAGCGGCTACTGGATCAGATCAGCTTCGATGTTCATGCTGGCGAAATCTTGGCTCTGACTGGCGTCGGTGGCAACGGACAGACCGAACTAGTGGAGGTGATCACAGGACTGAGACCGCTGACAGCGGGTCATATAGTGGTGAATGGTTGCTCCGTAAACCGGTTAAACGTGAAGCAGCGCCGCGAAGCCGGGATGGCATTTGTCCCCGAAGATCGCTACGCGCACGGCTCATCGAGCGGTCAATCCGTCCGCGATAATCTGATAATGGGCCACCACCGCCGACCAAGCCTGCGCGACTGGGCTGGTATTAACTACCGCGCCGCCAACGATTTCGCTCGCGAAAGGGTAAATAGCTTCGGGATACTCATCAACTCACTGGATAGTCTGGCGCAGCAGCTGTCCGGGGGCAACTTGCAAAAGCTGATTGTTGCCCGCGAGCTGGCGTTTGAGACAAGTGTGATTGTGGTCGCCTATCCCAGCCAAGGTGTGGATATTCGCACCACCCGTTTTCTGTATGGTCAACTGCTTAAGCGACGTGACGCAGGCTGTGCGATTCTACTTATCAGCGGCGACCTGGATGAAGTGTTTGCCTTGGCCGACCGGATTGGTGTGATGGCACGCGGCAGGCTGGTCACGGTGAAGATGCCGGATGAAACTAGTCCGATTGAACTGGGTAGGTGGATGACCAGTGGTAGACCAGCCAATTAGATGCAATTGTCCGTCCAACAGTGCGGTGATGAGGTCGATAAAACCATAGATAAAGAACAAACCATGCTATCAATGACTACTACTTACCGCGCGGTGTTGCATCAGTTCCTTAGGTTCGCCGGGCTGATTGGCCTGGTGCTGTTGTTAGCGTTCAGCATTCTGTTGTTCCAGGGGCACAGCCCAGCGGATATTCTCTCGGCAGTATATTCCAGCACGTTGGCGTCCGACTTTCGCATCGCCAATACACTAAATCGGCTAGTTCTAATGACACTTGTTGGGCTGACCGCTGCTGTTCCGTTCAGTGCCGGTATATGGAATGTGGGTGGTGAAGGTCAGATTACGGTAGGCGCCTTCGCCGCTGCGCTGGTCGGTTTCGGCTTAAGTGGGTTGGCTGTGCAGATTCACGTTGCACTGGCGGTACTGACTGCTATGCTGGCCGGCGCCTTATGGGCTGCGATACCGGCGGTTCTGAGACTACGCTTTCATGCCAACGAAATTGTGACGACCATCATGATGAATTATATCGCCATTCAACTAACCGATTATCTGGCCAACTACCCGTTCCGAGCGCTGAATTCGCCCAGCGCCGAGACACCGCGTGTATTGGAGACGGCGCAGTTTGCTAAACTGATCTCCCTATCTAACCTGAACACGGGTATTTTTGTAGCTATTGCTGCGTTTATTTTTGTTTGTTATCTGATGCGCAAGTCTGCCGTGGGCTACGAATGGCGCACCCTAGGCAAAAACCCCTTGTTCGCCCGCTATGGTGGCGTCCAGAGCGCACAGCGTCAGTTTCTGGCGATGTGCGTGGGGGGCGCTCTGGCTGGCCTAGTAGGCAGTATCTTGGTACTGGGCATTCAGCGACGCTTCATAGTGGGAATCGCCGGCGGTCTAGGCTTCACGGGGGCGCTAATCGCACTCGTCGCTGTCAACAGCGTTCTCATGGTTTTGGTCATTGCCACCATTTTTGCTTTGATCCAGAGCGGTGTTCTAGGTATGGAAGGCCGGTTGGGTGTCGCGGTGGAACTGAGTGACATTCTGCAAAGTATTATTATTCTGCTGATTATTGTCCGCGAAGCGATCTGGTCATGGTTCGCGCGTCTGGCAGCCCACATCAGGCGCGCGGGAGGAAAAGACCTCCATGCTGTTTGAAACCGAGTTCCTGCGCGCGACCCTGCGGCTAGCTACACCGTTGTTACTGGCTAGCTTGGGTGGCACATTTATGTATCATGCTGCCGTACCTAACGTTGCCAAAGAAGGCATGATGCTGATCGGTGCTATGGTCAGCTTTGTCATCAGCCTGTCGAGCGGTAGTCCGCTGATCGGTTTGGCAGCCGCCATACTGGCCGCCTGCGGCTTCGGCGTAGTCTATGCGCTGTTTGTGTTAGCTTGGCGTGCGAATGTTTATGCAGTCGGCTTCACGTTGAATCTCCTGATTGCCGGTCTGATCGCCTACGTCCTGCGCACTTTTCTAGGCGAAGAGAGTACGTTGGTTTCACCTAGCCTGCCTGAGCTGCCACAAGTGTCGCTCAGCTTGCTATCGGTCGTTCCATTCCTAGACAAGGTGCTGAATGACCATTCGGTGCTGATTCCGGTGTCATTCGTGCTCGTAATCGTGGTCGGAATGATTGTGTATCAAACGCCATTCGGCTACTGGCTGCGGGCCGCTGGCATGAACCCAACTGCACTTGAAGCTGCCGGCAAACGGTCTAACCGAGTGATCTTCGTCTCCTTCATGCTTAGTGCATCATTCTGTGGCCTGGCTGGTGCTCATCTGTCTATAGGTTATCTCAATCTTTTTTCACTGAACATGGTGGCTGGCAAAGGTTTTATCGCTTTAGCGATTGTGTTTCTAGCGCGCGGTCGGCCTCTACTGGTGCTGCTGGCCAGCCTGACCTTTGGGGCAGCAGAAGCTGCTGCGCCCCGTGTGCCAATTGAGATGCTACCGCCTCAGTTTTCGCTTATGTTTCCCTATCTGGCAACGCTTGTCATCGTCACCATAGTTGAGGCGCGTCGCGGCGGGAGGATAATCGTGTGAACCAACAACAGACTCGAGGTGATCGCGTACTCAGTATTGGTGACGCTTTAGTTGATCTGTCCACCCATGTGAGCAATATCCCTGTCGCCGGTGGTTGCACCTGGGGCAGTGCAGTGAATCTCTCACCGGGTGGAGCTTCGGCTAATGTGGCGGCCAACACGTCACGATTAGGCATCGGCTCAGCTTTTCTGGGATGCGTTGGCGATGACTATTATGGTCACTACCTACTAGATGCGTTCACTCAGTGTGGTGTGGATACGACTCTTACCCATGTTCTGACTGGTGCGTTTACCGGCATTGTCTTTGCGCTAGTGGATAGCTGTGGCGAACGCACATTTGTACCCTGCGCGCTAGGTGCCGCGCACACCCAGCTTTCACATGATCAGGTGCGGCAGGTTGATTACAGTGCGTTTAGACTGGTTCATGCTTGCGGCGTTTGCCTGGTGGAAAGTCCCTCGCGTGAGGCACTAATCAAAGCATTGCGACTTGCAAAGGATCAAGGTACACCCACTTACTACGATCTCAACCTGCGTCTGGACGCCGGGATCTTCACTGACCCCTATCGTGAGGCTCAGTGGGCCGCCGTAGAGGCAGCGTCGGTGGTGCTTGCCGGTGATTATGAGCTGACTCAACTCGCACAGTCTGAGGACTGGCTGAAAGCAGCACGACTTGTGTTGGAACGTGGCCCAGAATGGATAATTGTCAAGCGCGGGATGGATGGCGCTGTGGCTCTGAGTGAAGATGAACAGATCGTTTCTCCTGCTTTTCAGGTTGTCGCAGTAGATGCTACCGGAGCGGGTGATGCATTCGATGCCGGATTTATCGCTGCCACTGTGCGCGGGCTGGATATGCCGTCGGCTCTAGTCTATGCGAATGCAGTGGGTGCGCTGAAGGTTATGCACAATGGATCACGGATCAGCTTTGGTCATCAAGCGGTAGAGGTTTTTCTCCACCAAAACGCTAGGACGTGTCTACAAACTAGAGCCACATCAAAATCATGAGACTGTAAGATTATTGCCCTTACCCCGACTCAACGGACAGTAGAAATGTCAGGGGCAGTGAAGCTGCTCGAATTCAGCAGGGCTGAGATAGCCGAGTGCCGCCGCTGACGGTTGTGCCAGATTTCGATGTACTCGAAGATGGCAGCGAACGCAAGCGGCGCGGGTGGAGTAAGGGCGATGTTATGAGTTCTGCGGCGGTTTTAGAGGCGGAAAACAGGCGATGAAAAGCGCGAGTTACGTCACTATCTTGCCCGCTTGGCGCGTCAATCTCGCTGCTTCTCACGCTGCATGAAAGCGCTGTGTCGCGCCGTTAAGCTGTTTGTCTTTGCCTGGAATCGCCGTCAACTCTATTGGCAGCGGTTTCCTCGCTATCCTGCTCATCTCATAGACTTTGTATGCCCTTGATATTCCCCACTCCCCTTTGTGTACCACAACAGCGCGCCCTCTTTCTACAGCGCCCGGGGATTCCGCGGCGCGCTCAGGGTTTGAACCCTTCAGGCGAACACGCTGAAATAGTGGTCGAAGAAGCGGGCCGGCGCGACCGCCGCTGCCACCTCATGCGGGCCGCCCTCCACTGCCGCCCACTGGGTGCGGCCCAGCGTCTCGCCGTCGCGCAGGTCCACCGTGACCTGGCCGCGCGCAAACGCGCACACGTCGTCGGCGAACAGCGTCACCGCCGCCAGTGGGTCGTGAAACGTGATCTCCGGCTGCTCGCGGAACCAGACCTCGGCGAAATCCGCCACCAGGCGCAGCAGGCCGGCCTGAAAGCGGGCGCGCACGTCAGCGGCCGGCAGCTTGACCTGTGTCGTCACGTCCAGCCCAACTGACCGGTGCAGCGGCGGGCGGGCGCGGTAGACGATCTCCGCCGCGTGCGGGTCGAGCATCACATTCCACTCCACCCCGCCGTTCACGCCGCTCCAGAACGACCCCGCCATCAGCACGAGCTGCCGCAGCAGCGCCGGTATCTCTGGGTCAGCGGCGAACAGCAGGCCGACGTTGGTCAGCGGGCCAATGGCCAGCAGCGTGATCTCGCCCGGCCGCCCGCGGATCGCGCGGCGCATGAACTCAACGGCTTCTCCGCGCGGGAAATCGGTGTCGTGCGGCCAGCGCCTCACCGCCGCCGCCTGCGGCGCGGCAGGCTGGCGCTGCGCGACCAACAGCGGCTGCTCTGCCCCGATGTAAATCGGGACCTCTTTTCCGGCCAGCCGGCACAGCGCGCTGGCCATCATCGCCCGCTGCTGTCCTTCGCCGGTCACGGTGGTGATCCCCAGCAGCGCGCAGGCGGGCTGGGCCAACAGGTAGGCCAGGCACACGGCGTCGTCAATGTCGGAGCCGATGTCGGTGTCGAGCAGCAGTGGAAGGGCCACGGCAGAAACCTCCTCGTGCGGGTGCGCAGCAGCCTCATTGGGGACTGGTGAAGATCATGGATACAGACGGCGATTCTAAGCGTAGAAAAACCCGCATGTGTCCGCAAAATTTACCAGTCCCCCTCATTGTGTGCTGTACCGCCGTCTCCAAGCATACCGCAGGCAGCCGCCGGCGCAACTGCTGTGTTACAATGAACGAAACGAGCGATTCAGGCCGCCCAGACACAGGACGCACAGCAGCGCGCCCTCCCGCTCATTGGCGGTGCGAGGCTGAAAATTGACGACTAACAGCTGAAAGACGCACACTCAACAGAAAGGCCACACTTACCCATGACACGACAGGCGCTTCTCGAAGCCGCCCGGCAGCAGCCGGATATCCCTGTCCTCATCATCGGCGCGGGCATCAACGGCATCGGCGTCTTCCGCGAGCTGGCCCTCAACGGCGTGGACGCGCTGCTGGTGGACTGGGGCGATTTCTGCGCTGGGGCCAGCGCGGCCTCGTCGCACATGGCGCACGGCGGCCTGCGCTACCTCGAAAACGGCGAGTTCCGCCTGGTGAAGGAAGCGCTCGCCGAGCGCAACCGCCTGCTGCACAACGCCCCCCACTACGTCAAGCCGCTGCCCACCACCATCCCCATCTTCAAGTGGTTCTCCGGCATGTTCAACGCCCCGCTCAAGTTCCTGCGCCTGCTCGACCGGCCCGCCGAGCGCGGCGCGCTCATCATCAAGGCCGGCCTGACCATGTACGATATCTTTACCTACGGCCAGCAGACGCTGCCGCGCCACCGCTTCACCTCCCGCGCCCGCGCCTTAGAGCAGCGCCCGCTGCTCAACCCGGACATCGTCTGCACCGCCACCTATTACGACGCGCTCATGCCCTGCCCAGAGCGCATCTGCATCGAGCTGATCCTGGACGCCGAGGCGCGCCGCCCCAGCGCGCGCGCCCTCAACTACGTGAGTGTGGTGGGCGCTTCTGGCAGCGCCGTCACGCTGCGCGACGAGCTGACCGGCGGCACGTTCGACGTGCGCCCGCAGGTCGTCGTCAACGCCGCCGGCCCGTGGATTGACCTGGTCAACCGCGGCCTGCAGCGCCCGACGCGCTTCATCGGCGGCACCAAGGGCGCGCACCTGATCCTGGACAACCCCACGCTGCGCGACGCCACGCTGGGCCACGAGCTGTTCTTCGAGAACAAAGACGGCCGCATCACGCTCTTCTTCGCCCTGGGCGACAAAGTCCTGGCCGGCACGACCGACATCCCAGTGGACGACCCCGACCAAGTCGAGGTCACCGACGACGAAATAGACTACATCCTGGACGCCATCCGCGTCGTGTTCCCGGACATTCGCGTGGATCGGTCGCAGATCGTGTTCTGGTTTACCGGCGTGCGCCCCCTGCCCCGCCAGGACGCCGCCACCACCGGCCAGATCAGCCGCGATCACCGCATCGAGGTCGCGCCCGCCGGTGATGGCGTCAGCT
>Ga0308414_1002671_pt1 | contig 11608 bp, 12 predicted proteins | sample HotsprSampleOS50_FD_205667 | JGI IMG/M metagenome (GOLD analysis project Ga0308414, IMG submission 205667) | Hot spring phototrophic mat microbial communities from Octopus Spring, Yellowstone National Park, Wyoming, United States - 20090730_OS50 ... | reverse complement strand
CGCTGCCCTTTTCCCCGCGTGCATCAGGCCGCCCGGGGCAGGCGGCCCTCCATAAAAATGGAGGGGCAACGGCCTCGTTGCCCTTTTCCCCGCGCGCATCAGGCCGCCCGGGGCAGGCGGCGCTCCACAAAAATGGAGGGGCAACGGCCTCGCTGCCCTTTTCCCCGCGTGCATCAGGCCGCCCGGGGCCGGCGGCCCTCCACAAAAATGGAGGGGCAGCGGCCTCGTTGCCCTTTTCAACCCGCGCGCATCAGGCCGCCGGGGCCGGCGGCCCTCCACAAAAATGGAGGGGCAACGGCCTCGTTGCCCTTTTCCCCGCGCGCATCAGGCCGCCGAGGCCGGCGGCCCTCTCTAGTCGCCGGATCTAGCGAGTACACCCCACTTGACTTCCGCGCGTGGTTTTGATATACTATACCAAAGCGATAGACTAAGGAGATATTTATGCGCCTGACGACCAAAAGCCATTACGCCCTGCTGGCCTTGCTCCACATCGCCCGCTTTGAACACGGCGGCCCCGTGACGTGCGAGTCCATGTGTCAACACAACCGCCTCTCCAAGAAATATCTCGAGCATATCCTGCGCATCCTGAAGCACCGCGGCTACATTGCCACACACCGCGGCGCCGGCGGCGGCTACTCCTTCGCCCGCCCCGCCCACACCATCACCCTGGCTGAAATTGTGCGCCTGACGGACGGCGCCCTCGCCCCCGTTGAATCGGTCAGCACCCACTTCTATGCCCGCACGCTGATCGAACAGGAGCCCGGCCTGCTGCGCGTTTTTCGCGACATCCGCGACTACATCGCCCGCCGCCTCGAACGCCTCACCATCGCCGACATGGCGCGCATTCCCCGCCCCTCAGCTGCATCCCCCGCCACACCACAGCACCATGCCTCACCTTCGCTCCCTGCCGCACCTCGGCCGCACGCTTCCCCTGCACGTCCCGCCACCGCACGGCCGCACACTCCCGCGCGTTCGCCCCGCGCACGCTCCACACATTCTATACCAAAGGAATAGACAATCAAAAGAGGTCCTTATGCGTCTTTGTATCCTGACTGTCGTGTGGGTCTCTCTCGTGTTCTGCGCCTGCCAGCCGGGCAGGCATGACGCAGAAGCGCTGCGCGGCACTGTCAAGCTCTCCGGCGCATGGGCGCTCTATCCTTTGGCCGTTGCATGGGCGGAGGAGTTTCAGCGCTTGCACCCGGGCGTGCGCATTGATGTCTCGGCTGGCGGCGCCGGCAAAGGCATGGCCGACGCCCTGGCCGGCTTGGTTGATCTGGGCATGATTTCGCGCGAAATCGCTCCGGAAGAGACCGCGCGCGGCTGCCTGGCGATTCCCGTTGCCAAAGACGCCGTGCTGTGCATCGTTAATGCCCACAATCCCGCTGCCGCTGTCCTGGCGACACAAGGGCTCGTCCGCACGCAGCTCCAAGCCGTCTGGCTTGGCACGAACGCGCTGACATGGGCCGCGCTTGGCATCGCCAGCCATGCGCCGTTGAATGTCTACACGCGCTCCGATGCCGCAGGCGCTCCTGAAACGTGGGCGCTCTACCTCGGCGCGCACCAGGAGCATCTGCGCGGCACCGGTGTCTACGGCGATCCCGGCGTCGTCGAGGCCGTGCGCCAGGATGTCAACGGCATCGGCTACTGCAATCTGAACTTTGCCTATGATGCCGAGACTGGCGCGCCTCTTGAGGGCATTATTGCCGTGCCCATCGACGCCAACGAAAACGGCTGTGCGGATCATGAGGAACTCCTCACATCCAAAGCTGCCGCGATGCGCGCCATCGCGCTGAATGTGTACCCTTCCCCGCCGGCGCGCCCGCTGTACTTTGTCACAAAGGACCGCGTGCGCAATCCTGCAGCTGCCGCGTTCGTGCGCTGGGCGCTCACCGGCGGCCAACAGTTTGTCGAGCCCGCTGGCTACATTGCGCTGTCCAGTAACCAGCTCGTCCACGCGCTGCACCTTCTTGTCAGATGATCCGCCGCCGTCTGTTGGATAGTGCGAGTGCACAGGTAATGCGCGTGCTGGCCTGCGCCGTGGTGGGGCTGGCTCTTGCGCTCGTGTGCGGCTTGTATCTGAAAGCGCGCCCCGTCCTCGCCACACAATCCCTGGCCGAGCTTGTGTTCACCAGCGCGTGGCGCCCCTTAAAAGGCCATTTCGGCTTCCTGCCCTTCATCGCCGGCACCGTGGCCGTCACGTCCTTGGCCATGCTCCTCGCGGTGCCGCTCTCGATTTTGAGCGCGCTCTACCTTTCGGAGTACGCGTCCACGCGCCTGCGCGACTGCATCAAGCCCGTCATTGATCTGCTGGCCGCCATCCCGTCCGTCATCTTCGGCATCTGGGGCGTTATCACGATTGTGCCAGCTGTCAAGCAACTTGGCCACTGCTGCGGCCACCCAGGCACAGGCTACAGCCTGCTCGCAGGCGGCATTGTCCTGGCCGTGATGGTCTTTCCGCTCATCATTTCCGTCAGCATGGACGTGCTGGCAGGCGTACCGCGCGAGGCCCGCGAAGCCGCCCTGGCGCTCGGCGCCACGCGCTGGGAAACAACCCGCTACGTGGTAATCAAGCGCGCCGCGCCCGGTGTCATCGCCGCAATCGTACTCGCCTTCTCACGCGCCTGTGGCGAGACCATGGCGGTGCTCATGGTGGCCGGCAACGTCGCACGCGTCCCGCATTCCCTGTTTGATCCGGTTCACCCCTTGCCTGCCTTGATCGCCAACAATTACGGCGAAATGATGTCTATTCCGCGCTACGACGCCGCGTTGATGTTTGCTGCGCTGCTCCTGCTTGTGATCGTTACTGTCTTCAACGCCAGCGCGCAACTCGTTTTGCACCGCGCCGTCCGGAGGTGGCAATGAGCCGTGCGCGCCGCGTTACTGAACGCGCCATGATCGTGCTGATGCAGCTTGCGCTGGCCTGCGTCGCTGGCTGTGCGCTGTTAATTGTCGGCACCGTGCTGGTGCGCGGCCTGCCCGCCCTCAGCTGGGAGATGCTTACGCACCTCCCGCGCGGCGGCTTCTATCTGGGCAAAAGCGGCGGGATTCTCAATGCAATCGTCGGTTCGCTTTTGTTGGCCGGGTGCGCTACCGCCGCCGCGGCTGTCGTCAGCCTGCCCGTGGCTTTTGCGCTGCAGCGTGAGTACGTGCCCCGTACTGCGGCGCGCATCGTTACCATCGCTCTTGACATTCTCTGGGGCACGCCCTCGATTGTCTACGGCGCCTTTGGCTTTATGCTGATGATGCTGCTCGGTGTTGGTGCGTCACTCTTGGGTGGCATAATTGCGCTCACGCTCCTGATGCTGCCCATCATGGTGCGTGCAATGAGCGAAGTGATTGCCACCGCACCGCGTGACTTGAAAGAAACCGCATACGCACTGGGCGCCACGCGTTTTGAAACCATGCGGCATGTCCTGCTGCGCCAGACCCTGCCCGGCCTGGTCACCGCCGTGCTACTGGCCTTCGGGCGCGGTATCGGCGATGCGGCGGCCGTGCTCTTCACTGCCGGCTACAGCGACCGCATTCCCCGTACTCTCACCGACCCGGCCGCCTCGCTCCCGCTGGCCATTTTCTTTCAACTCGGCACACCCATCGCCGCCGTCCAGCAACGCGCCTACGCCTCTGCCTGTGTCCTGCTACTGATCGTCCTCGCCGTCAGCCTGCTTGCCCGTGTGCTCGCCGCGCGCGCACGCCGGTTCACCATCCGCTAATCGCCTGTATGCCCCACATCGTCTTCCAAAACCTTCACGTCGAATACCAAGGCCACACCGGCCTCAACAACATTTCCGTCAGCATCCCTGACGGCCAGATCACCGCCATCATCGGCCCGTCCGGCTGCGGCAAAAGCACCCTGCTCAAGAGCATCAACCGCCTGCTTGACCTCACCGAAGGCACGCGCGTCACCGGCAGCGTCCTCATTGACGGCCGCGATGCCTACGCCCCCGATGCCGACTTGCTTCACCTGCGCAAGAAGATTGGCTTTCTCGCGCAGCGCCCGTATCCCCTGCCGATGTCCATTTATGACAACGTGGCTTTCGGCCCGCGCATCCACGAAATGACCACCGATGAAATGCACGCCCTGGCGCTGCGCATTGCCGCCGGCCAGCATGCTGAACCTGTCCTACACGCCAACGAGCGCCCGTGCGACGCGCTGGTGCGCCACTGTCTCGCCGCGGCCGGCCTCTGGGGCGAAGTGCGCGGCCGCCTGCGCCAGCCCGCCAGCTGTCTTTCGATCGGCCAGCAACAACGCCTCGCCCTCGCGCGCGCACTTGCCGTCGGCCCGGAAGCTATTCTCGCCGACGAACCCACCTCCGCGCTCGATCCTTTGTCTACCCAGTTAATAGAGAGACAATTGTGCGCCTTGCGCGGCAGCTACACAATTCTCATCGTCACCCACATTCTGCGCCAAGCCCGCCGCCTCGCCGATTATCTTCTCTTCATGTACATGGGCACGCTCGTCGAACACGGCCCCGCCCACACCCTCTTCTCCAACCCCTCACACCCCGAAACCCGCCGCTACATCTCCGGCGAAATCAGCTGACCCCGCACGCGCCGCCCCCCGCCGCCCTCCCTTTCGCACTGGCTTGCATCTAACCTGACTTTCGCACTTTATCGCTAGATAAATTTTGTAGTACAAGCCCTGATCTTGCGACTAGCAACATAGGCGTGGAGGGGCAGCGGCCTCGCTGCCCTTTTACCCTACGCACATTCAGCCGCCGTCGCCGGCGGCCCTCCCTAGTCGCCGGATGCATGTGTTTTGACGCCACCGGCCGAGTTTGCTATAATAACGCATCAGAGTATGAGTCTGCTCATAGCAACAAACCGCGGATCGGCATGAAAGTCATCCGGCGTGTTGAACAGTACGCGGGCATCGCTGTCATCGCACTGGTGTTTGCGGGCTGTTTTTTGGTCATGCGCCCATTTCTGTCCGCACTCTTGTGGGCCGCGATCTTGGCGTATGCCGCCTGGCCCTGCTACGCATGGCTGCGGCGCATCTTCGGCGGGCGGCGTTCGCTCGCGGCCTTCATGATGACCACGGCGATCGCCCTCGTCCTCGTCCTGCCGTTCGTGCTCGTCGGGCTGACACTGGCCGACAACATTGCTTGGCTGCGCGAGCAGATTCAACATGCGCAGCAAAGCGGCTTGCCACAGCTCCCCACGTGGGTGGCCAGCCTGCCGGTAGTCGGCGCTCCCATTAGTGAGTATTGGCAGGACGTAAATGACAACAGATCAGAGATCACCCCGTTGATCGCCGGCGCGGTCATGCGCTCGCACAAATGGATCATGCGCAACACCGCCCTCGTCGGCCAGGGCATCGTCCAGTTGTGCATGAGCGTGTTTATTGCGTTTTTCTTTTTTCGCAGCGGCGAAACGATGGTGGCGCACGTCGCCGCCGGCTTGCAGCGCGTGTTGGGCGAGACGACACAGCGTCTCTTGACCGTCATCGGCGGTACAATTAAAAGCGTGATCTACAGCTTGTTTGGCACCGCGCTCGCCCAAGCGGTCCTCGCCGGCATCGGTTTTGCCATCGCGCCGGTGCCCGCTCCGCTCTTCTGGGCCTTTCTTACCTTCGTTCTCGCGCTCGTTCCCAACGGGCCGCCACTGGTGTGGATTCCCATCACCATTTGGCTAGCCTTCACTCATCATCACAGCTGGGCCGTCTTCATGGGCCTGTGGGGCGCGCTCGGCATCAGCATGATTGACAATCTCGTGCGCCCCTATCTCATCAGCCGCGGCAACGCCTTGCCCTTCGTTCTGATCTTGCTCGGCGTCCTGGGCGGCTTGCTCACCTTTGGCTTTGTCGGCCTGTTTATCGGGCCAACCCTGCTGGCATGTGGCTATTGTCTGGCGCAGGAATTCATCACCGGCGCGCACATCCCCGTCCCGCCCCCGCCCGCCCCCGTCACCCCCGCCGAAGGTTCTGCGGCATGAAGATCGGCGTGCTGGGCGGCACGTTTGACCCTGTCCACCTTGCGCATCTCGCCGTCGCCGAGCAAGCGCGCACACAGCTGCACCTCGACCGCGTCCTGTTTGTTCCCGCTTGGATTCCGCCCCACAAACCCGGCAATCACGCCGCCGCCGCGCGCACGCCCCACCGCATCGCCATGCTCCAGCTCGCCCTCGCTGACAACCCCGCCTTTGCTCTTGACACCTGTGAGATCAGCCGGCAAGGAACCTCATACACCATCGACACCCTGCGCGCACTGCACGCACAGCTCGGCCCTCATGCGCAGCTGCATCTGCTCATCGGCGCTGATAATTACGCCATCTTCAACACGTGGCGCGAACCCGCCCAAATCATGCGCCTCTGCCGCATCGCCGTCTATCCCCGCCCCGGCAGCGCCCTCCCATGCCCGTATGAGCCTCTTCATGTGCTCGAAGGCCCGGCCTTTGATCTCTCCTCCTCGTGGCTGCGCGCGCGCATCGCCGCCGGCTACAGCGTCCGCTACCTTGTTCCCGATCCCGTGCGCGACTACATCGCCGCACATCACCTCTATTCCCCTACGGAGGACCACCCGCGTGGCATCTCACCCAGTTCCTGAAGGGCGCGATCTCCTCGCCCACTGCTGCCTCTTGTTGCAGGATAAACACGTCATTGATCTGCGCGCCTATGACGTGCGCGGCCGTTCCGCCATCACTGATTTCTACCTCGTCGGTTCCGTCCGCAATGACCGCCAAATGAAGGCCGCCGGCCAAAACCTCACCCGCCAGCTCAAAAAGCTCGGTGTGCGCCCCATGCACAAAGACGGCGAGATGGGCTCCGCATGGATCGTCCTCGATTACGTGGACTGCATCGTGCACCTCTTCACCATCGAGGCGCGCGCCCACTACGACATCGAGTCCCTCTGGCCCGGCTGTGAACTGCCCCTCGACACGCTGCGCTCTGCGCCCGCCTCACCATGACTGCTTCCGCTCCAGCTCCCGCGCGCGGCCGCTTGTTTGTCATCGCCGCCCCCTCCGGCGCCGGCAAAACCACCTTGCGTGACTTCTTGCTCACCCGCCATCCCGATCTGTACTTTTCTGTCTCCGCCACCACCCGCAAGCCCCGCCCCGGCGAAGTCATTCACAAGGATTATCATTTCATGTCCGTTGAAGAGTACCAGCGCCACCTCGAACGCGGTGATTTCCTCGAACACGCCGAAGTCTTCGGCAATCTCTACGGCACCCTGCGCCAGCCGATCGAAGACGCCCTCGCCGCCGGCCGCAATGTCTTGCTCGACGTGGATACCAAGGGCGCCAAGCAAGTCAAGGCCAAAATGCCCGGCGCCGTCTTGATTTTCATTATGCCCCCCTCCATGGAAGAACTCGAGCGCCGCCTGCGCAGCCGCAAAACCGACAGCGAAGAAACCATCCAGCGCCGCCTGCGCGAAGCGGGTATCGAGATGGCTCAACGCCACTTCTTCGACCACATGATTGTCAATGACGATCTGGCCACCGCCCAACAACAGCTCGACGCCCTCTTGTATCCCCCATCACCTCAGCCTTAAATCCCGCCAACGAAACCGGTCACGCGCACGCACCTTTTCAAACGACATTTTGTGCCGTTCGCAGTCAACATTTTTTGCCGCATGAACGCTCCCTGGCCCTGATGCGGCAACTAACCGTGAAGTGCAGGCAGCACTGCCGCCGTTGTCTGGCCTAGAAGTGCAGCCGCAGCGCTGCACCCTCTGTGCATCAACCTTGTCACTGCTCGTCGTTGCATGCCGTCCCCAGATCCGGCGACTAGCGGCAGAAGCGTGGAGGGGCAGCGGCTTCGCTGCCCTTGGGCCCTGCAGCCATCAGGCCGCCGCAGCCGGCGGCCCTCCCTCGTCACCGGATTCTGGCGGTCGCCGGCTATTGATCTGCCGCCTACTTCTGTGTATAATAGTGGCATCACCACGCATGGAGTTCCTATGCCAGAACTGAAGTTTTACTGCGTCCTGTGCGGTACACCCATCACGGGCAACGAATCTTTCTACGGCAGCGAATTCTCCTGCCCGTCATGTAATGCCCGCGTGCGTATTCCCCCTGCAGCATCCGCCACTCCAGCATCAGCACCTGCTCATGCCGTGCCGCCAGCTTCCCTGCCCGAACAACCTGTCGCCACATTTGCGCCGGTCTTCCGCGCCTACTCCGGCCGCTTGTTCTTGATATTCATCTGTCTTCTCGCCGCCCTGGCTTGCGTTGTTTTTCTCTGGAATCAACCGCCGTGGGGCTGGTACGCCGCTGCGATCTTCGCACTTGTTGCGCTCATCCTCCTGCTCGCCACGCTCTGGCGCTGCAAGTCCGTGCGCTACGAACTCAGCACCCAGCGTCTTACCATCATTTCCGGCCTGCTCAGCACACACATTGATGAACTCGAACTCTTCCGCGTGAAGGACGTGCTGGTCTCTCAAAGCATCTGGCAACGCATGCTCAATTACGGTTCCGTCACTGTTCTTTCAACCGATGACACGACCCCGCGTCTTGTCATTGCCAACATCCGCGCCCCGCTCTAAGCCAAAGAAATGCTGCGCGATGCCTATCGCGCGGCCCGCGCCGCCGCCGGCCTCCGCGCCACGGAGTTCATTCAGTCCTGATGCGTGTGCATCCCCTTTGCCTCGGCATCGTGGCCATTTTCTGATAGATTCGGCCACCATCTTTCGCTACACTCTTCGCATGATATATTCAAAGCTGTACGTGACAGCGCTGTTTTTCACTGCGACGAGCAATGCGATGATGCCATTAAGCAATGCGGATTTTGAACAACCGCGTGTGCCCGCTGAAGCGGGCGTAACTTCATGGACGCCACCCGTAGCCGCCGGCTGGCTGTTCCACGGCGGCGCCGGCCTCGTCAATACTGCTGCGCCCGGCTGGAGCGGCCCGCGCGCTGATGATGGCACTCAAGCCGCGCTCTTGCCATCGCGTGATGCCCGTGTCACTCAAGTGCTTGACGGCGCTGTTCCCGGAACTGTCTATCATCTGCGCTGGAGTGAAGCAGCTCTCGGCACGTCTCTCCCAGCCGCCGTCACTGTCGCGCTTACGAACTCCACGAGCACTCCCGCTGAAGCTTTGGCCGTGCGCGCACTTGCCCAGCACGGCGGCTGGCTGCGTAAAGAAGCTGTCTTCACGGCACACGAACCTGCCTGCACCCTCTCCTTTGCACCGCACCCGGACGCCGCACACACCCCTGTTCTGATTGATCGCATCCGCCTCTGGGCTGAACCCGCCGCACCGCCTGAAGGCTTCCCGCGCTTCATCGTCCCCGGCCACGATGCCGACATGAACGCCCTGCGCTCCCTGTTTTTTCTTCACTATACCAGCGGCCGCATCCTCGCCACCTTCAACATGCACTGGATGGCAGAGTCCGTGCTCTGGCCTGCGCTTGAATCCTACAACGGCTTTAGCCAGCGCGCCTGGTCGCGCCAACAAATCATCACACGCGACATCAGTCCCGAAGGCTATGTCTCGTGCCATCAACATATCGGCCTTGGCCATCCTCAAGGCTGGCCCTTCCCTCTCTGGCAGCAGGGCCCGGGCATCGGCTGGCACTTCGCCACGCACGGCATTGACCGGTTTGCTCCCGTGAATGCGTCCGCGGCCACGGCTGTGACTACTGGTATAACCACGCGGGCCTGCTCGGCCGATGAAGGCTGGCATCTGCGTATTGACGCGCCGTGTGCCTCGATTGAATTCCCCCCCTTTTGCCTCACCCGCCATCGTGGCTTCTTATTTTATCATTGACTGGCTAGCCACCGCCGTGCCCACCGGCGCTCACTGTTTTCTCGAATGGCGCTCGCTCTCCCATCCCGCTTTCTCCTCTGACCGCCGCGTCGCAGTGGAACTCACGGACCGCTTCCCACGCAACCACCAGCAATGGATACCACTGTGTTCCAACCCCGCCTGGCTTACCAACGACACCCTCACAGGTGTTCGGCTCGTCTTTGAACATGCCGCCGGCACTGACATTCAATTCTTCTACCTCTCTTCCGCCGTCGACACACGCCACAATTACAATAACGCCCTCTACATAGACGCATGTCATTCCTACGCCACCTGGTGCGGCGATGTCGCATTCCTTCGCTCCGAACTGCCGCGCATGCGCCACGCCATGCGCTTTATGCTCGATGAATTCCGCGTCGCTGAACATGGTTGTGTCTACACCCCTTGGCTTGGCCACGACGGCTCCAGCGGCATCTTCTACGACGAACAGGGCCGCAAGCACATCCGCTACGGCTATGGCATCGGCAACAACTACTGGGATTTACTGCCGTTCGGCGGCCGCGATCCTTTTGCAACACTTTACCTGTACGGCGCTTTGCACAAACTCGCCGAACTTGAAGACGCCGTTGCTGCCCATGCTGACTGGCACATCGCCCCGCCGCCGCCCGAACTGGCTCCCGCTCGCCTCCGCCTCCTCGCCCAGCAGCTTGCCGCCGCCAACACGCAATTCTGGAACGCGGCCACCGGCCGCTTCGCCCCCGTTGATCTCACCGGCATGATGCATGATTATGGCTTCACCTTCCTCAATTGCGAAGCTGCCTATTACGGCTACGCTTCTCCGCAACAGGCCGAGTCCATCATGCAGTGGCTCGAAGGCTCCCGTATCGTGCCCAGCGATACGTCCCAGGGCGCTGACATCTATCATTGGGAATGCGCCCCGCGCGCCACGACACTGCGCAATATCACTTATTACAATTATCCGTGGGTAGCACCGGAAAACATTCCCTTCGGCGGCCAAGTGCAGGATGGCGGCGCTGTCCTGGGCTTTTCGTATCACGATCTCATGCTGCGCCTGCGCACGCGCGGCCCGGACAATGCCTGGCAACGTCTGCGCGGCATCCTTGCCTGGTTCTCGCGCGTCCAAGCAGAAGGCGGCTATCGCGAATACTACTACGGCAGCACTGTAGACACCCGTGGCACACTGCAAGGCGGCGGCACCGCCGGCGGCCTCGGCCTCGATTGCGAATTCTACGAGAGCATCCTGGTCCCGCAAATCATGCTCTACGGCTTCCTCGGCCTCACGCCCCGCATGGATGGCCTCGCTCTCCATCCCTCCCTTCCGCGTGACTGGCCCTCCCTCACCATCACTGACATCCGCCTGCATGACCTCACGCTCGATATCACCGCATCGGCCAACGTCATTCGCATTAGTATCAAAGCAGGCGTTGCCGCCCTGCAGCTCTTCCTCCCGCATGGCGCGTGGCGCGTAGCCTATTATCACACGCCCGACAGCCCGCCTGTTTCATGCGAGACGCTCTCCATTGATGCCTGTCATCCGTCGCTGCCCCTGCAGCGCGACGGCTCGCGCCTCATCGTCTGTTCTCCCAGATCCGGCGACTAGCAACATAGGCGTGGAGGGGCAACGGCCACGTTGCCCCCATGCCCCGCGCGCATCAGGCCGCCGTGGCCGGCGGCCCTCCACAAAAATTGGAGGGGCAACGGCCTCGTTGCCCTCATGCCCCGCGCACACAAGGCCGCCGAGGCCGGCGGCCCTCCACAAAAATTGGAGGGGCAACGGCCTCGTTGCCCTTATGCCCCGCGCGCATCAGGCCGCCGAGGCCGGCGGCCCCCCACAAAAATTGGAGGGGCAACGGCCTCGTTGCCCTTATGCCCCGCGCTCATAAGGCCGCCGAGGCCGGCAGTCCGT
>Ga0308414_1002670_pt1 | contig 11609 bp, 7 predicted proteins | sample HotsprSampleOS50_FD_205667 | JGI IMG/M metagenome (GOLD analysis project Ga0308414, IMG submission 205667) | Hot spring phototrophic mat microbial communities from Octopus Spring, Yellowstone National Park, Wyoming, United States - 20090730_OS50 ... | reverse complement strand
ACGGCCTCGTTGCCCTCATGCTCCGCGCGCATCAGGCCGCCGAGGCCGGCGGCCCTCCACATGAATGGAGGGGCAACGGCTTCGTTGCCCTTTTACTCCGCGCGCATCAGGCCGCCGGGGCCGGCAGCCCTCCTCATGAATGGAGGGGCAACGGCCTCGTTGCCCTTTTACTCCGCGCACATCAGGCCGCCGGGGCCGGCAGCCCTGCTTAGTCGCCGGATTTAGAGGTATATGAACACTTGACAAAATAACACCCATGCGTTATCATAATTTGATGGCATGAGGCTGCGTATAGACGATTGCGTGGACGTACCACACGGCCGGCATCAGCATGACCGACATGAGGCATAGTCCGATATTAGTCAGAGCAAGACGGCACGAGCCGGCCGGATACCCAACGCTGGCAAGTTTGTGTATGCCGGATATCATGAGACCTAAGCCGCGGCGTGGCGGGTGGTTACAGCAAGCAGCCGTGTGGTTGCGGTGTGTGGGCGCGCAGTGTCACGTGTGCGGCCGTCACGTGTGATGACGCGGAAAACCGCACGGGGGGCCCCCACACGCGATGGTGTGCCGGCGGCGGTGGCAGCTTACCCAGTTCGGGCGGCTAGGCGTGGAGTGTGTGCAGCCAAGTTACTGTTTTTTTGGTGTGTAAGTGCAGCTTGCGCGGCGTACAGTTATTGCCCTGCGCCAATTACTGTATGGGAATGCATGATACTGGTGAAGCGCGTGTTTAATGAAATTAACACAAATGTATGCAATGTGTTAACAGTGTTTGTGATGTACGCCGGGTAGTATATTGAGACACTGATAACCAAGGGAGTGCAGACGACCATGAAGACACGAAGAAATAGTTGGGTGAGTGTGGCGTGTGCTGCAGGGGTGGCGGCAGCGCGAGCGGCTGCCAATGATTATGACGTTGTGATTAACACCACAGCGATCGTCCAAACGGTTGATGCCCATTTTGACGGCATCAATTATGTGGCATTCTGGCAGGCGACCCACGACCACCCGCGCGCGCAGGCAGCCTTGAATCAATTTCACCGCGGGCTGGTGCGTTTCCCCGGGGGCGTGCCGTGCCAATGGTATGACTGGGAATATCCGCTGGCCACGGGATGGACCCCCATGACGCCGGAGCGTGTAGGGGCGTTCGCCCGCGCCGGCGGCGCCAAGATGCTTTTTCAAACCAATATCAGAAACTACGACCCCAGCCCCGATCGCCGCTTCGACCCGAGCGGCGCGCACCAAGCCGGCTGGGTCTCTTATGCTCACGCCCGTGGTATTGACGTGGCATGGTGGGAAATCGGCAATGAGCCGGAAATTGACAGGCCGGACAACGTCCCCAACACTCAAGAAGCAATATACGACTGGTACAATGCCGTCTACAGAGACCAAGCTACCAACATTTGGGCGCGCGATCCCCATGCCCGCATACTCGGCCCGGCCTCCTGTAACGTGTGGTTCTGGTGGGGGCTGGACAACTTGGGAAAGTTTCTGCGCGCGCATGGAAATGTGCACGGCTCCGGCTTGGCAGATGGCATCTCGTTGCATTATTATCCTGAAGCCCAAGCCAGCTCCGTCAACGACTGGAATACACACCGCAATAAGAATCTTGACTGGGAACGCTGCATGACCAATTATATCAAGCCCACACTGGCCGCGCTAGACACGCGCCCGCTGCCCCTCTACATCACCGAATGGAATTGGGGCGGCAGCACCTACAATACTTCCGCGCGCACTATGGCCAACGCGCTGGGCTGCGCCGATATTGTCGGCGCTTTCCGCGAGACCGGCGTCAAAGGCCATACCCATTTTACGCTCCATCAGATCAACTATAATTGGGGCGTGCTAGCCACCAGCGCTGATTACCGCCCCGAAGGCGAAGTTTCACCGACCTACCATGCCGTGCGCCTGGCGGCCCTGCTTGGCCGCGACGTCCTCACCGTTTCCCACGGCGCGGACCGTGGCCACGTGTTGAGTGTCTATGCTGCTCATGCGCCCGAAGACGGCTCGTACCAAGTAATGGCCATCAATAAAACCAGTGCGCCGCTGACGTTGCGCATGTCTTTTGTTGCGTATATGCCGGCGGGTAAAACCATCTTTATCCACTCACTGCGTGGCAGCAACGGCGGCATTTTAGATGATAATGTGATCCTTAACACTGTTACCAACCCGCAGCCCGGCTGGGTAACGTTGCCGCCACCGCTCACGGCATTTTGCCCAGGCAACGTGTACACCACGCAGCTCCCAGCCTATGCCATGGCGGTGTATCACTTCCCCAGTTCTCCTACGCTTACTTTCGCCGCACCGCCCACCCTCACGCCCCCGCAAGGCGCCTACGCTGAACCACAGTACATACACCTTGCGTGCGCGACATCCGGCGCCAGCATTCGCTTCACGACCAACGGGAGCCCTGTCTCCAGCACCAGCGCGCTGTACACAGAGCCGTTCTGGGTCGCATCGCCCACACCGGTTCGCGCGCGCGCGTTTCATCCTGCGGCAACGCCTAGCCCGGAAACCATTGCCACGTACGAAGTCATCCCTGAACCAAGGGCCTGGGCAGCGGCGCTGGTGCTTGCGGCTATTGTGCGGCGCCGCGCATACCCGCCGCTTGCCGGCGCGCGCCGCGCATGCTGCACACCGTCTTCAGGGTGTGGCTGGTTCAACCGGCGTTAACAAGCTAAAAGCCCGCACGCGCTGCGTATATGGACAGGCGATGCACGCGGGGTGCCGCGGGGTGCCGTTGCACTATGTACCCTTGTAAATATTACAGAATGATTGGCAGAAATTTTTTATCGTGCGCTAGTATTGCCAAGTACGTTGATATTACCCTCATCGGGAGTGCGGCCCGCAGTGCTCTTGCGAGTATGAGCGCGAACATGGCATGGTCAAGAAACGTACCGTCGCCACTCTTTGTGCAGGACCGGTGCATATGGTGATGGACATGCGGCAAACCTTCACATGCAGCCAGCGCAAGGCCCGGCATGCTGACGGTGACAAAAATTACGCTGATGCGTGAGCGGCCTTGAGGAAATCGGATCGTTGCGCAGGGCAGTGAAGTTGTACGCGCACGGATAGAAGCTGGCGCGGTGCTCTCATCGTGGCTTGACAGGTACGGGATTGCAGAAGTGACGCCGCACAAGTTTTCCGGCCAGGGGCTGCTGGTGTGCGATATCCCGCGGGCGGCGGCACATCGCCCGCGCGCACACTCACCGCCCACTGGCACAGGGCTGGTGCGTTTTGTTTGATAAAAACGCCGATGTATATTGTACAGGGGATCGCACGGTGTAGCACGGTGCGCACACGGAAGCGCTGCGGGCGCTGCGACAGGTGCACCGGCGTGTGCCGTCGCATGAAATCTCCCGCTTCCTCGCCGGCGGGGCGCATCACTGCCGCAAAGAATATGATGCCGCGCTCGAAGACTACCACACCTGCCGCGTTACGGCGCCAGCACAAGCGGTTCACTGGGCGCGGAGACATTACCGAGCGCATCGGTCTGGCGCGCGCGGAGGGAGATGGCCGTGTGGGCCGCCGGCACCGCGCGCACCGGGATGGCATTGGTGCGCGCGCCGCCCTGCGGCTGCCATGCGAGGTGCGCGGCCGCCCAGCCGAGATTTTCATAATAGTCTACTCGTACCGCGTGTTCTCCGGCTGCCAGCGGCGTGGTCACCTGCTTCTCTTCCTTGCCGTGCGTGCCCCAATGGTCCAGCACCAGCTGCTCGTCAAGGTACAAACGCGAACCGTCATCCGTGGCGAGAAACCATGTTGCGGTGAGCGCCGCCGGCATGGACAACCAGCCCGTCCAGCGCACGCTAAACCGTTCGGGCTTGAGCACGCCGCGCGCGGGCGACTGGTCTTCATAATCAAACGCGATGGCGCGGTCAATGCGCCAGAGGGCAGGGTTGGTGAATACATCCGATGCAAAGTACTCCGCGCGGAATCCGTGCAAGGCTGTGTCAAACAGCAGATTTGTTGCACCCGACGAGTCCAGCAGGGCTGAAATCAACGGCATCCACTGCCCGGCCACGTTCAGCTCCACAACGATCGTCGCGGCAGGCTCGCCGGCAAGACTGAGCGGCACGCGCGTGCCAGCAGGTGCTCCGGTGGTAATTACCGGCGGCTGCGCGGCGGTGTCTACGATTAATTCAAACGGCGCAGATGCCGCGCCACTACTTGTCATTGCGCGGATCATGTTCAGCCCCGACGCGCGGTCATGGCCCGCGGTGACGTTCTGCACGGTGAGCCAGCCGGAGCCGGTGCGCGTGCCGAGCACTTCTCCGCGCGCATTGACCACTGTCACGGTGTGCGCCGCGGCCACGCCGTCAATGCGCACACGTGGTGCGTGCGTGGCCTGCGCGGGCGGTGTATAGCGCAACAGCGGCCGGTCTGGATCGGCCGGCGTTTTGCGCAACCGCGTTGAGACCATGGTCCAAGGCGGCGTCAACAACACCCGCTCGCGCGCGGCGGGAAAGTCAAACGCAATGTTGAAGGACACATCGCGGCCGCCCAGCAAGCGCAGCCCGCGGGCGGTGTCTTCGGGAAATTCCATGCCGCTGGTGACACCGCGCCGCCCGATCTGCGCAGGCAGCATCAGCTCGCACACGGTATCGCCATTGTCCGCGCGCGACCACACGGCGGTAGAGCCGGGCCACCATGGCATGTGAGGCGCGTCGAGCCCCGGCTGCTGCCCATACCGCACACACCAGCAGTAGGTGTCGCCGCCGATCCAAAAGCCGTTTTCGGGCGATGAATCGGTCTGCATTTCAAGCGTGAACGGCTGTGGGGCGCGTGCATACAGATACAGCGTGTCTTCATCCCAGCAGGCGTAGGTCTGCACTGCTTCGCGCCAGAGATGCGGATCGCTGGCGGCATACCAGCGGAGAATCAGCGGCTGATACACCGTGTCTTTGACGCCGTCAAGAACCGGCGCAGGATGCGCATAGGGCAGGTGTGCGCTGATGGCCACCGTCGGCCATGGATCACGACCGTCGGGCAGCCCGTCATCATCTGTGTCAGGGGTGCGTGGGTCGGCGCCCACATAGATGTCCGCGGTGAATTCCTCCAGATCAGATAGTCCGTCGCCGTCGGTGTCGGGATTGTGCGGATCGGTGCCAAAGCGTTTTTCGTCCATAGGCAGCGCAGGATGGTCATCCGCCAAACCGTCGCCGTCGGCATCACGTGCAAAAATTTCGCTGCTGGTTGCGCCGGGAATTTGCTGATAGAACGGGAAATTGCGCAGTGTGCAGGCTTCCCAATCCCAATGTTGCGCACCGGGATTCTTGACTATGCGTCCGGGGTGCTCTTCTGCATCAGTATACGGGTGGCCGTGCAGAAATTCATCAAAGCCCGCGCCGCCCGCAATGGCCAGATCAAGGGCATGCTGGAATTCATGTACAAACACCCAGGCGGTATCAAAGCCCGTGTTCGTGTCAGCGGAAGGAAACTGGCGCAATTGCCCGCCCATGCCCGGAATGCCAAACGCTGCGCCCGTGCGGTCGAAGATGCGGAAGCCGCCCCAATTGCCCAACAAGCCGCGCCCCGTGGTAAACACACCGTCGCATTGATTGTCAACATACCCGCGCCGCCGCAGGTCAGCTTCTATGTGTGCATACGTCGGGCCATCATTATCAGGCGCCATGGTGTTAATGGGCAGGAATGTTAGCGAGAGATTGAGCGTCCCGCGCGTGTTGCGAAAATAAAACAGCCGCCCGCATTCGATCGCATTGACAATCGTCTGATACTCATGATCGCCCATGTAGTGCGCGGCATTAGTTTCGCCGCGGTATACGACCACCAGCACACGCAGATCTTTGACATGCAGGAACGCGGGAGAAGTATCTGCTGGCGATGGCAGCGCCGCGCCGCCCATCACCAGACACATGGCGCCGATGCAACGGTGACGCATTGTGAAGGCTCCAAGAGTTAACGCTCTACACCGCGCCGCGCACGTTACACAACGCCTGTGTAGTTTTAATATGCTGACATTATACTAAATATATATGCATTGTGCAACACTTGATCGTTCGTCTTTCGGCGGTGAGTTGACATTCTGCATAAGCGCGCCTGAAAGCGGCGCGACAGAAGCTGCGGCCACGGCTGTAGCCGTGACTGTAGCTGTTATTTGCGTAGGTGTTACAGGGGCTATTTTTTGTGGCGCACGATGCGGCCTTCGATCATGTAGAGCAGGTCTTCGGCGATGTTGGTGGCGTGGTCGGCGATGCGCTCGAGGTGGCGGGGGATCATCAGCAATTGCACGAGCGCTTCAATATGCTCGGGCTCGCGTTTCATGCGCTCTTTAACATGCTCATACATTTCCTGGCACTGTTTGTCCACCATGACATCTTCTTCACACACGCCGCGCGCGGCGGTGGCGTCCAGATTGACGAGGGAATCAAGGCACGACCGCACCATGCGGCGCACGCGCTCGCCAATGGCGGTGAATTCGCGCGGCACGGCGTTGGACGGCAGCTGTTCCGTCAGGCGCGCGCCACGTTGCGCGATGTGCACGGCGATGTCGCCCAAGCGCTCGAGATCAGCATCAATTTTTAAGACCGCGATAATAAAGCGCAGATCAATCGCCACCGGCTGATGCAGGGCGAGGATTTTGAGGCATTCCTCCTCCACCTCAACTTCCATGTCATCCACGGTGGCATCCTGCTCAATGACCTGATGGGCCAGTTTGAGATCGCGCGTGACGACGGACGTCATGGCGCGTTCAAGTTGTTCTTCTACGACGGCGCCGAGGCGCAGGATGCGTTTCTTTAGCGCGCTGATTTCGCGTTCGAGATGCAGAGACATAGCAGGCCTCCTTGGCGTGGCGCCATGGGTTAGCCGAAGCGGCCAGTGATATAGTCTTCGGTTTGTTTACACTGCGGGCGCGAGAACATATCGGTCGTCCCGCCATATTCTATCAAATCGCCTTCATAGAAGAAAGCGGTAAAATCAGAGACGCGCGCGGCCTGCTGCATGTTGTGGGTCACGATGATGATGGTGTAACTGCCGCGCAGCTCGCCGATCAGGTCTTCGATGCGGGTGGTGGCACGCGGGTCGAGAGCGGACGTCGGCTCGTCCATGAGCAGAATTTCCGGATCAACGGCCAGCGCGCGGGCGATGCACAGGCGTTGCTGCTGGCCGCCGGAGAGGCGCAGGGCGTTGTCGTGCAGGCGGTCCTTGACTTCATCCCACAAGGCAGCGCGGATAAGGCTGCGTTCGACGATCTCAGCTAGTTCGCCGCGGCGCGAGACGCCGCGCAGGCGCGGGCCGTAGGCCACATTGTCAAAAATACTTTTGGGGAACGGATTGGGTTTTTGAAACACCATGCCGATGCGCTGGCGCAAAGACACGACATCTATTTGAGGATCGTAGATATTGCAGTCATCAAAAACCAGCTCGCCGCCCGCCCGGCAGCCGGGGATGAGGTCGTTCATGCGGTTGATGGCGCGCAGAAACGTGCTTTTGCCGCAGCCACTCGGGCCGATAATGGCGGTGACATTGCCGCGCGAGATGTCGAACGTGACTTTGCGGACCGCTTCGTGCGCGCCATAAAATACCGAGAATGCGTGGGCACGCACATGCGGCGTGTGAGGTGGATGCGATACATCGTTCATAGCTTAGGCCTTGAGTTTTTTGGCGATGCGCGCGCGCAGCACAATGGCGGTGAGATTGAGCAGCAAGACCAGCCCGACAAGCACGAACACCATGCCGTATTGCACATGGCGGATTTCATCCACGGCTTCGTGCTCGGTGCACAGGTTGTAGATGTTCCACGAGAGGGCGGGCGTGGGGTGCGAGAAGACTTCCCACAGTTTGAGCGGCACGCCGACACTGACGGCGGCGGTGAAAATGATCGGCGCCGTTTCGCCCGCCGCGCGCCCCATGCTGATCACGATGCCGGTAAGGATGCCGGGTAACGCAGCGGGCAGGACGACGGAGTAGACCGTGCGCCACGTACCAGCGCCCAGTGCCAGTGCGGCTTCGCGATAGGCCTGTGGCACGGCGCGGATGGCCTCTTCTGCCGCGCGAATGACGGTGGGCAGGATCAGCAGCGCCAGCGTGAGCGACCCCGCCAGCACGCTCTTCGAACGCGAGACTTGCAGCGTGTTGATGAAGAATGCCAGGCCAAATAGTCCAAACACAATGCTGGGCACCCCCGCTAGCGTGCTCATACATGAACGCAGAAAGCGCACCACCATGCCTTCGCGGGCGTATTCCGTCAAATACACGGCCGTCAGCACGCCGAGGGGAACAGCGATCAGGATGGCGCCCAGCGTTAAGTAAAACGTGCCCAGCATTTCGGGCATGATGCCGCCAAAGAAGTGCGCATCGCGGGAATCGTCCACAAGGAACCGCCAGTACAACGTGACATGTGGCCGCAGCATTTCCGTTACATGCGCCTCAAGGTAGGGAAACAGCGAGGTGACACTGAGGCCTTCAAATTCCTCGCTGCGCGGCACGTAGACTTTGCGGCCTATGCCCGACGGGCCGCTGTAATCCCACGTTTCCGTGAAGAGGACTTCGTGGAGTTTAACGCGGGCGCGGTCCCAGCGGGTTTGGCCATACTGGCCGCGCAACAATACGGGAGCGGGCTGGCCAGGGTCCGGGCCGAGCAGGACGCGCATGTCATCCCGCAGGTCCGCCAGCGCGGATTTCAGTTCGCGCTGGCGCGCGGGCGGCGCAGCGGCGATCTCTTGTTCGGCCGCGTCGAGCATGGCGTAAACGGGGGCGCGGGCGGTGGAGACAAGCGCGAGTTCGCGCTGCAGGGCGGCGCGGGTGCCGCGGCCGTTGTGCTCAAACTGAAAACGCCGGAACTCAACTGTGCCGCGAAACACAAATGCACCGGCGCCTTTGATGAAAATCGGCAGCAACAAGACGAGCAGCGCAGCTGCCATCACACCTGTGGCCACGTAGCCCAACCCCGTAAACGCCCGGTCCAACACATGCCGCGTGTGCAACTGCATCCCGTCACACTCCCAAGCGTTTACGGCGCCGCCAGATGATCCACTCGCTGACACTGTTGCAGGCAAACGAAATCAGCAGCAGCACCAGCGCCATGACAAACAACACGTGATAGCGCGCCGAGCCGGTGACGTGATCAGCTTCACCCATGTCGCCGGCAATCGTGGCCGTCAAGGTGCGCACGGGCATGAAGAAGTTATACAGCGGCTGGGGCAGTTGCGCGGCGTTGCCTGAGGCCATCCACACCACCATGGTTTCGCCGATGGCACGCATGAAGCCGAGAATGACCGCGGCGCTGATCCCGCCGCTGGCCGCCGGCACAATCACGTTCAGCAGCGTTTCCGCGCGCGTGGCGCCCAGCGCATAGCTGCCTTCGCGCAATTCACGCCCGGCCGCCTGCAACGCATCTTCCGACACGCTGACCACCGTCGGCAGCGCCATAATGCCCAAAATCAACGCCACATTCAAGGCGTTTGTACCGCTGTCAATGTGCATCGCCGCCGCCCTGCGGCTCAGCCAGATTAACACGCCGATGAAAAGACAACCAAGCATGGCTGCAAACACTCCTTGCGGCCCTTTCTGCCCGTGGCGCCCTAGCAGGCGCGCCAGCATGTCGCTCAGCACCAGCACGGCTAGTGCGGTCAGCGGCAGGCCCAGCAGCCACACCATCACGGCCAGCACGCGCCCGCCGTGCTCCTGCAGCAGCGGCGCAAACACCACCAGCGCGAAAAACCCATACGCCACGGACGGGATGGCGGCTAAAATTTCTATCACCGGCTTGACAATCTGCCGCGCGCCGAACGGCAAAACATCGCTGAGACACACGGCAGCCGCGATCCCCAACGGCACCGCCACTACCACCGCCCCCACCGTCACCATCGCGCTGCCGTAGATAATGGCCAGCGCGCCAAATTCAGGCGGCGATCCCGATGGATACCAGCGCGTGCTGGTAAAAAATTCGCGCAGCCGCTCCCAAGAGAAAAATGGCACGGCATCGCGTACAATATACACAAAAATAAACAACACCGCCACCGCCGATACCGAGGCCACGGCAAACAAAAAACCTCGGCCTAGCATGCACGCGACGCGCTGCCGCCGTTGCGCCCCCGCGCTCAGCAACAACCCGGAACGCTTTACCTGCGGCGGGGTCATCTCAACAACCCAAACCCATCAGATTTTCCCTGATCACGCGCGGCACCGCGGGCTATTCTACTGGCACAAAGCCAATCTCTTCCACAAGCTCGTGCCCTTTTTTGGTCTTGTACAGGTGGATAAACCGTTCCAGCGTGCTGCCTTTCTTGGGTTCGCCATTCGTGTACATGTATAAGGGCCGCGCAATCGGATAGGTTTTGTTGCGCGCCGTGACGGCACACGGCGCAACACCATTGATCTTTAGCGCCTTTACTTTTCTGTCCACAAACGCCAGCCCGGCATACCCAATCGCACCCCGTGTGCTCATCACACGCTGCCGTACCGCGCCATTGCTGCCCACGTATTCCACGTCGTTGGCCATTTTCTCCTTGTTCATCACCAACTCTTCGAAGCACTCGTAGGTGCCGCTGTTAGTGTCGCGGCTGATCTTGACAATTCTCAAATTCGGTCCGCCTACCTCTTTCCAATTGGTTATCGTGCCGAGATAGATGTCTTTGAGCTGTTGCATCGTCAGATTTTCCACCGGATTGCTCGGATGTACCAGCACAGGCAAGGCGTCTACCGCAACAACATGTGCCACCACATTGACCCCTTTCGTTGCTGCCGCCGCCACTTCCTCCGGCTTCATCGCGCGCGACATGGTGGCGATGTCGCACGTGCCGTTCAGCAGACTCTTCGCGCCGTTCCCGCTGCCCGATTCACTTACCGAAATCTTCACGCCGGGATTTTGCTGCATAAAATATTCCGCAAAAGCCTTAGCCAGCGGGCCCACGGTGGTTGACCCGTCTAATACCAGTTTCGTTTCCCCCGCGCCCACTATCTGCGGCAACGCCAGCAGGGCTGCCATCGTTCCACTAACGACATACCGTTTCATATTTACCTCGTGTGCGGTTGAACTACTGGACGCCTGCACCGCGCATGCGCCCATAGCATATGCATTTATTAAGTATCAGTGCCGACCGTAAAAAAAGTATGCGCGTTACTGTTAAGATTATGTTAAGAACAAGAGCACTTTGTTGCCATAACAAAGTTTGTCGCGCACTACAAGCGCAAGAGAATGGCGGCCACCACGGGCACGGGCATGTCGCCGCTCATCACCCATGTCGTGGCCAGCGTCGCGCCGGATTTACGCCGCCATTCCGAGCCGTCACGCACCCACGTGGTGGAAAACGTGGCGCCGCTCTTGGCTTTCAATTCGCGGCCGTCCCACACGTAGGTTGAGGCGAGCGTTGCCCCGCTTTTCGGCCGCAGTTCACGCCCATCCCACACATACGTATTTGCCAATGTCGCCCCGCTTTTGCGCCGCAGTTCCCTGCCATCAAAGACCCACGTCGTGGCAAACGTCGCGCCGCTTTTGGCTTTGAGCTCGTTCCCGTCCCACACATACGTCGTAGCGAACGTCGCGCCGGATTTTGGCCGCAATTCCGCGGCATGAACATACCAGGCGCCCAAAACGAACAGCGCTGTCAGACACCTCCTGTGCCATCTTCGTGTATGCATGCGTA
>Ga0308414_1002669_pt1 | contig 11610 bp, 14 predicted proteins | sample HotsprSampleOS50_FD_205667 | JGI IMG/M metagenome (GOLD analysis project Ga0308414, IMG submission 205667) | Hot spring phototrophic mat microbial communities from Octopus Spring, Yellowstone National Park, Wyoming, United States - 20090730_OS50 ... | reverse complement strand
GCCACGCCAGCAGCGGCATGTCCAGCGCCCGCGCCACTTCCTCGGCGAGCATCGTCTTGCCGGTCCCGGGCTCGCCCTTGATCAGCAGCGGCCGCTGCAGGGTCAACGCGGCGTTGACGGCGAGCTTCAGGTCGTCGGTGGCAACGTAGCTGCGGCTGCCCTCGAAGCGGGCGGGTGCGGGCTGGGGCGGCATGGCAGGCTTCCGGGACGGGCTTGCGGCCAGTATACGAAGCCGCCGCAATGCGCCCTGAGGGCGACGGGCCGGCGCCTGTCACGGCACCGCCGCCGGACGGGATGGAACACCTGCCCCGCAAGCGCCCGGTGCAGCGAGGTGCTGGATGCAACCGAAGCCGCCATCTTCGTGCCCCGGCCGCGCGGCGGTAAAGCGCTGGGGCTCGCAATGCCCAGGGCAGCAGCGGCCTGACCGTACTGCTGCGGGTGCCTCTGGCGACTCGCCCGGCAAGGAGGCCGGTGCCGGCCACCGGGGTCGGCCTGCGTCGAGGCGCCGCGACGCCTGGTGCGCGACGGCGGCGTGCGGCACGCGGCAACGCCGCAGCCAGCGCGCCTTCGGCGCCAGCGGACACCGCGTGCCTCCGTTAGAATCCGCGCGCTTTTCGCCGCCGGGCCCCTAGATCACGATCGCCGCGGTCGTCGGAATCCTTCCACCCGTCCATGTCCGCAATGAAGCGAATCCTGTTCTTCATCGCCGCAGCCGCCGCGGCGAGCGCCTCGGCGCAGCAACCCGCCGGCGACCCCAAGGCGGCCGAACCTTACATCTCGATGTGCACGGGTTGCCACTCGATACCCGGCTATCAGTCGTCGTTCCCTCACGTGCACCGGGTGCCGAAGATCGGCGGCCAGTCCGCGGGCTACATCGAGGCGGCGCTGCGCGCCTACGCCAAGAGCGAGCGCAGCCACCCGACGATGAGCGGCATCGCCAAGACGCTGACCGACAAGCAGATCGCCGACATCGCCGCCTACTACGCCGCCCGCGGCGCCGATTCGAAGTGACCGGAGGCCCAGCCGTGATGAAGCGACTCCTCATTGCCGCGCTCGCCGCGGTCGCCGCACAGGGCGCGCTGGCGGCGGACATCGCCGCCGGCGCCAAGCTGGCCGAAGCGCAGTGCGCTGCCTGCCACGGCAAGGACGGCAAGACGCCGACCGACCCGACCTACCCGAAGCTGGCCGGTCAGTACCCGGATTACCTGTTCAAGGCGCTGAACGACTATCACAAGGGCGCGCGCAAGAACCCGATCATGGGCGCGATCGCCAAGCCGCTGACCAAGGCGGACATGCAGAACCTGGCCGCCTACTACGGCTCGCTGCCCGGGCCGCTGACGCACCGCAAGTAGAGGCCGCGATTCGGCACGCAACGGGCGCCTCGGGCGCCCGTTCTCATTTCCCGGCCTGCCGGCGCAGGCAGTCGAGATAGGCCGCGTTGACCTCCGCGGGGTCGGCGACGAGCTCGCCGTGCTGCAGGCGCCAGATGATGTCGGCCAGGCATCCCATCGCCCGGTGCGCGGCCTCGTGCTCGTCGTCGGCGCGCGCCGCCAGGCGGCGAAACAGGGCCACGATTCCCCTCGGCTGGTCGATCGACAGCTGCTCGTCCAGCGCCACGTGCAACGACAGGTGCAGGAACGGGTTGATCTGCCCGCGTTCGACGCTGTACTCCTCGGCCAGCGCCCGCGGCTCGTCGGCGAGCAGATCGTGGAACTGCGGGTGCGCCACGATCCACTTCAGCGCCAGGGCCTCCTCCGCGATCAGCGGCGTGCCCTCCGCGTGCTTGCGCCAGATGCCGCAGTAGTAGCGGCGTACGTCGTCGCGGCTGGGGTTGAAAATGTTCACGGCGCTGGCACCTTGCGGCGGAACTCGCACCACGGCGCGATGCGGCAGCGCCAGCACTCCGGCTTGCGCGCCTTGCACACGTAGCGGCCATGCAGGATCAGCCAGTGGTGCGCGTCCTTGCGGAACTCCTGCGGCACGAACTTCTCCAGCCGGCGCTCGACCTCGGCGACGTTCTTGCCCGGCGCCAGCCCGGTGCGGTTGGCGACCCGGAAGATGTGCGTGTCCACGGCGATGGTCGGCTCGCCGAAGGCGGTGTTCAGCACCACGTTCGCGGTCTTGCGGCCGACGCCGGGCAGCCGCTCGAGTGCCTCGCGGCTGCGCGGCACCTCGCCGCCGTGCTGTTCGACGAGGATGCGCGCCAATTGCGCCACGTTCTTTGCCTTGGTGCGATAAAGCCCGATGCTGCGCAGGTAAGGGACCAGTCCCTCCTCGCCGAGGGCTGCGATTTTTTCCGGCGTGTTGGCGTCGGCGAACAGCCGGCGTGTGGCCAGGTTGACGCTTCGGTCGGTGGCCTGCGCCGACAGCACCACCGCCACCAGCAGCTGGAACGGCGTGCGGTATTCCAGCTCCGTGGTCGGGTTCGGATTGGCCTCGCGCAGCGCCTCGAAAATGGTGCGCCGCTTTTGCGCGTTCATGGGCGATCGCCCGCGGCGGCCTGCGCGCGCCGCGCCCGCGCCCGTTCGATGGCGGCGCGGACGACCGCCTTCTTGCGTTCGATCTGCTCTGCCGACAGGTCGTCGCGCGCGTCCAGTTCGTCGAGCTTGGCGACCGCCTTGGCCGCGAGCCGTTCCTGGCGCTGCGCCTGCTCGCGCGCCAGGCGGCGCTGGCGCGCCTCGAAGCGGGCGCGCGCGGCCGCCGCGTCGGCATCGCCCCAGATGCGTGGCGGCTGCACGGGCACCATCTCGATGCAGTCCATCGGGCAGGGCGGCAGGCACAGGTCGCAGCCGGTGCAGGCCGATGCCAGCACCGTGTGCATCAGCTTCGGCGCGCCGACGATCGCATCGACCGGGCATGCCTGGATGCACAGCGTGCAGCCAATGCAGCGCGCTTCGTCGATCGCCGCCACGCGCAGCGGCTGGGCGACGCCATGGGCCGGATTCAGCGGCAGCGGCGGCCTTCCGAGCAGCGCCGCGAGGCGGGCGATGCCGGCCTCGCCGCCGGGCGGGCACTGGTTGATCTCGGCACGCCCGGTGGCGATGGCCTCGGCGTACGGCCGGCAGCCGGCAAAGCCGCACTTCGTGCACTGGGTCTGCGGCAGCAGCGCGTCGATGCGGTCGGCAAGGATCGGAGCGTCCATTGCGGCAACTGTAACGTCTGCGGTGGCCGTCGCAGGCGCTTGCGAAGACCCGGTCGCGAGCCGCCGGGCCAACCCTGGGCGCGGGGAGGGGGCTGGAACTCAGGCGCGGCGAGCGGGGGGTGAACCGGAGGTGCGGCGTGCCGGGGGCTAACCGCAAGCGCGGCGAGGCGCAAATCGGACCGCAGGCGCGGCGAGCGGGCGGGTTCGACCGCAGGCGCGGCACGCAGCGCCGTTCGATCGCCAGGGGCGGCGCGGGCGGCAGCGCGCACGGCCCGCCTGCACCGCGCCCGGACGGCCGGCCGTGGCCGCGATCGTTCAGTCGTGCTCGCGGATGAAGTCGCGCAGGCGCGGGTAGATCATCTCGCGCCAGCGGCGGCCGGAAAAGATGCCGTAGTGGCCCACACCCTCGGCCGTCAGGTGCCGCTTGCGGCTCTTGGAAATGCCGCTGCACAGGTCGTGCGCCGCCTGCGTCTGGCCGCTGCCCGAAATGTCGTCCAGTTCGCCCTCGACCGTGAACAGCGCCGTCGTGCGGATGTCCTGCGGCCGCACGCGCCTGCCGCGCACGTCCCACGTGCCCTTGGGCAGGCGATGCTCCTGGAACACGATGCGGATGGTGTCGAGGTAGTACTCGGCCGGCAGGTCGATCACGGCGTTGTACTCGTCGTAGAAGGCGCGATGCGCCTCGACGTCGTCGAGGTCGCCCTTGACGAGGTCGAGGTAGTAGTCCCAGTGCGACTTCAGGTGCCGGTCCGGATTCATCGCCACGAAGCCGGCGTGCTGCAGGAAGCCGGGGTAGACCTTGCGCAGGTAGCCGGGGTGCGACGCCGGCACCGTGAAGATGACGTTGTTCTCGAACCAGGACAGGCTCTTGCGCGTCGCCAGCGCGTTGACCTGGGTCGGGTTGCGGCGGGTGTCGATCGGCCCGCCCATCATGGTCATCGACTTCGGCAGGTGCGGGTCGCCGTCGCTGGCCATCAGCGAAACGGCGGCGAGCACCGGCACGGTCGGCTGGCACACCGAGATCAGGTGCACGTCGGGGCCGAGGAAGGCGACGAACTCGCGCACGTAGTCGACGTAGTCGTCGAGATGAAAAGGCCCTTTGGACACCGGCACCAGGCGCGCGTCGACCCAGTCGGTGATCCAGACGTCGTGCTCGGGCAGCAGCGCGCGCACGGTGTCGCGCAGCAGCGTCGCATGGTGCCCCGACAGCGGCGCCACCACCAGCACGCGCGGATCGGCGGGCCGGCGCCGCTTCGGCGGCAGCTCGCGGCGAAAGTGCAGCAGCCGGCAAAATGGCTTGTCGCGGTCGATTTCCTCGCTGACCGCCACCTCGGCGCCGTTGACGGTCGTCGTGCGCAGGCCGAAGGCGGGCTTTTCGTAGCGCTTGCCGAGCCGGTGCAGCACGTCGTAGCCGGCGGCGAGCCGGCGCGACATCGGCGTGTAGGCCAGCGGGCTGTAGGGGTTGGAGAAAAGCTCCGCCGTCGCCTGCGCCCACACCGAAAGCGGGTTCATCAGGCGGCGGTGCAGTTCATGCAGGTGATACAGCATCCTGCCCTCGGTGCAGCGTCTTCTCCGGTTGCGCCGGCCGTGGGTCGCGGCGCTGGCGCCTCAGCACGCCGCCGCGGCGGCCCATGACGACGGCGCAGAATACCGCAGCGCCGGGTGGCGGCAGGGCCGCCGCCGCTCACCAGTAGTTTTCGACGGCCAGATGGCCGGGCGCGCCGCGGCGCGAGGTCGTGTAGCCGCGGCTGGCGAGCAGCTTGCGCGTGTCGTCGACCATCTCGGGATTGCCGCAGATCATGATCCGCGAGCGCTGGTGGTCGAGGCGGATCCCCGCTGCCGCCTCCAGCGAGCCGTCTTCGATCGCCGCCGGGATGCGGCTGGCCAGCGCGCCCGGCAGCCGCGCCCTGGTGACCGCGCGCACGTAGTGCAGCTTGTGCGCCATCGGCGCGAACAGTTCGTGCGTGCGAAAGCCCTCGATGGTCTCGGCGTAGGCCAGTTCGTTCGGGTAGCGCACGCTGTGCACCAGGATCAGGTTCTCGTACAGCTCCCAGGTGCGCGGGTCCCAGAGCATCGACAGGTAAGGCGCCAGCCCGGTGCCGGTGGCGAGCATCCACAGGTCGGCGCCGCCCTCGAAGCGATCCAGCGTCAGGAAGCCGTAGCTGGTCTTTTCCACGTACACCGTGTCGCCGACCTTCAGCCGCGCCAGTTCGGAGGTGAACTCGCCGCCCGGAACGACGATCGAGTAGAACTCCAGGTGCTCGTCGTAGTCGGCCGACACGATCGAGTAGGCGCGCCAGACGATCTTCTCGCCGCTCGGGTTGCGGGGATTGTTCGGATCGGCCCTTTTGACGCCCAGCCGCGCGAACTGCCCGGGAACGAAGCGGAAGCCCTTGAAGCGCGTCAGGCGGAAGGAAAAGAGATTGGGCGCCCACGGATGGATCCACAGGATCTTCTCCGCGGTGTACTTGTCGGGGGCGACCATCGCCGGCTCCCCTACCGGCCGGGCGCGGCGTCTCGACGCGCGCATGCCCTGGGCGGGCAGGCCGGCGCGGCAGCGTCGGGGCGGCCTGGCGGGCAGTGCGACGAACGAGGCGACGTTTGCGCGGCGCGCCGGCGCAGGGTGGGGGTCAACGCTCGAGGTACTTCAGCTTGTCGCGGACGTCTTTCCATTCGTCCGCGTCCGGCGGATGCGGCTTCATCCGCGTGATCGACGGCCATTTTCGCGCCAGCTCGACATTGAGCTGGATGAAGTGCCGCTGCTCTTCCGGCACGTCTTCCTCGGCGTAGATGGCGTTGACCGGACACTCCGGAATGCACACCGCGCAGTCGATGCACTCGTCCGGCTCGATGACCAGCATGTTCGGGCCCTCGCGGAAGCAGTCCACCGGGCACACGTCGACGCAGTCGGTGTACTTGCACTTGATGCAGGGTTCGGTGACGACGTGGGTCATCGGCGCAAGGCGGCAGGTGCGTTGGAGGCGCGTATTCTAAGCGCCGCACTGCGGCGGCCCGCCGCGAGCCCGCACGATCCGAGGGGGAAACGATGCCGCATTCAAACGCCCGCCGCCGCCTGCTCGCTGCTGCCGCGGCCAGTGCCGCGCTGCCGGCAGCGGCCCGCGCGCAGGCGGCGCGGCCGATCCGAATCGGCGAGATCAACAGCTACTCGACGATCCCGCAGTTTCTGGTGCCCTATCGCAAGGCGTGGGAGCTGGCGGTCGAGTAGATCAATGCCGGCGGCGGCCTGCTCGGCCGCCGCGTCGAGGTGATCGCGCGCGACGATGCCGGCAAGCCCGACGATGCCGTGCGCCACGCCACCGAACTGGTGGCCAGCGAGAAGGTCGACCTGCTGGCCGGCACCTTCCTGTCGAACGTCGGCCTGGCGGTGTCGGACTACGCGCTGCGCAACCGGGTGCTGTTCGTCGCCAGCGAGCCGATGACCGACGCCCTGGTGTGGGAGAAGGGCAACCGCTACACCTTCCGCCTGCGCCCGAGCACCTACATGCAGAGCGCGATGCTGGTCGAGGAGGCGAAGAAGCTGCCGGCGAAGCGCTGGGTCACGATCGCGCCGAACTACGAGTACGGCCAAAGCGCGGTGGCGAGCTTCAAGGCGCTGCTGGCGCGCGCGCGGCCGGACGTGGAATTCGTCGCCGAACAGTGGCCGGCGCTGGGCAAGCTGGAAGCCGGCAGCACGGTGCAGGCGGTGCTGGCGGCGCGGCCGGAGGCGGTGTTCAACGTCACCTTCGGTGCGGATCTCGCGCGGCTGGTGCGCGAAGGCAACCTGCGCGGGCTGTTTCCGCGCGTGCCCACGGTGAGCCTGCTGTCCGGCGAGCCGGAGTACCTCGACGTGCTGAAAGACGAGACACCGAAGGGCTGGATCGTCACCGGCTATCCGTGGGACCAGATCGACACGCCCGAGCACGCCAGGTTCTTCAACGCCTACTACAGGCGCCACAACGACTATCCGCGACTGGGCTCGGTGGTCGGCTACGCGACGATGGTGGCCATTTTCGCCGCGATCGCCAAGGCCAGGTCGACCGACACCGAGCGCCTGATCGCGGCGCTGCGCGGGCTGCAGTTTTCGACCCCCTTCGGCCCGGCCACCTTCCGCGCCATCGACCAGCAGTCGACGATGGGCGCCTACGTCGGCAAGCTCGACGTGCGGGGCGGCCGCGGCACGATGGTCGACTGGCGTTACGCCGACGGCGCGAAGTACCTGCCGAGCGACGCCGAGGTGCGGCAGCGGCGGCCGGCGGAGGCGATGAAGTGACGGCGGCGGCGCAGGCCCGCCGACGCGATGAGGCAGGCGCCGCCGCCCGGCGGCCGCAGCCAGGCGGCGCCCGTCGTCAGCGCGCGGCCGCGCGCTCGCGCAGCCGCTGCAGCAGATCGCCCATGGCGGCAGCGGCAGCGAGTGCCTCGTTCAGCAGGGCGGCGCGGATTTGCGGATGCTCCGGATACTCGTGTGTCAGCGAGTTACGAAGCGCGCGCCAGCGCAGCCAGCCCGCGGTGGTCAGAAAGCCGAAGCGCTCCAGCCGGTTGAGCACGTCGATCAGCGGCAGATCGGCCACCGGCTCGCCGAGCACCTCGGCGCAGAAAGGGCGCAGGACGTGTTCGCCCAGGGTGTCTTGCAGCTTGATGAAGCGCAGCACGAACTGGTCGACGACGCGAACCAGGGCAGCATCGGCGGCGTGCACGGTCGCGGCGTCGAACCTCGGCGGCATCTCGGCAGCGGCGCTGCGCAGCACCTCGGCGTGACGTGCGCATTGCGCCAGAGCCTCGGCCAGCGGCAACGTCATGGTCGGGCTCGGCGCTGCCTCAGACCGGCTCCGCTTCGCGTCGCGCCCGCTCGACGATCGGCGCCTGCGACGTGCCGTCGTCGAGAACGATGTCGATCTTGCGTTCGCCGAGGTTCAGCCACAGCTCGGCCAGCAGGTCGAGTCGCCGCCGTGCCGCCTCCTCCGGCGGCAGGCCGGTGCGGATAACGAGGTCGATGTCGCCGCCGCGGCGCGCATCGTCCAGGCGCGAACCGAACAGCCGCGGTACGACGCCGAAGTGACGCAACACCGCTTCGCGGATGATCCGGCGCTCGCGGTCGCTCAGTCTCATACCGCAATCTTAGCCCCGACGTTTCGCGAGGGACGCGGGAAAGCGGGTGGCGAAGTCGCGGCGGGTTTCTGGCCCGCGCCGTGGTCATCGCGCGCCGCGGCAGCGCGCGGAACCGCTCGGCTTCAGCGGCGATCAGTCGGCCGCGGCGAGCAGGTCCTGCACGATCCGTCGCAGCGCCTCGCGCTCGCGCGCCGCCGCGAACAACAGCGCGCGGGCGGCGCACTGCGCGCGCAGTGCTCCCAGCCACGCGGGATCGTCGCGCGCGCGCGCCAGCAGCCGCGCCAGCGCCGCGTCGTCGCCCGGCTCGAAGTAGCCGCCATAGTCGGCGCCGAGCAGGCCGACATTGCCGTCGATGCGCGAAGCCAGGACCGGCGTGCCGCTGACCACCGCCTCGATCACCGCGTGCGCGCCGCCTTCGATCCGGCTCGGATGCACCAGCAGGTGCGCGGCGGCGATGCGCGCGCGGGTGGCGCCATGCGGCAGCGGTCCGAGCCAGCGGTATGTGGGCAGCCGCTGCATCAACGCGGCGGCCTCGGCGGCGAGCGCGTCGTCGAGCGCGGCGCCGATGTGGTCGAGCAGGATGTCGCGCCGCGGCGCCAGCCGCCGCATCGCCGCCATTGCGGTCTGCGGCGACTTCTCCGGCCGCAGATGGCCGACCATGACCGCGCGCAGATGGCGCGACGTCTTCGGCGGCGGCCGCCGCGCCGGCGCCGACTGCAGGACGACGGTCGCGCGGCTGCGCAGTGCAGGCGGCAGGCGCGCCGCGCCCACTGCGTTCAGTACGATCAGCCGGTCGGCCACCGCCAGCGAGCGCTGCGCCGCCGGGTCGCGGTCGATGTCGCGGTACAGGTCGGTGCCGGTCAACGCCAGCAGCAGCGGCCGTCGCGGCTGCCGTTCGCGCCAGGCGGCGATCGCCTCGGCCGACCGTCGCGCGTGCAGCGCAATCATCAGCGCCTCGTCGCCGCCGTGCCAGGCATCGGTGACGCGGACGCGATAATCGGCGGCGAGAAAGCGCGCCCAGCGCTGCGCCGTGCGCCAGTTGCCGCTGTTGCTGGCAGCGAGCGCCGGGGTGACGATCACCAGTTCTTCGCGTTTCACGCGTCGAGGTTACTGCCGCGCATGAGTGCCGAGACGATCGAGGCCGAGGACGCCCGCCGGCTGCGCGGCGAGGCGCTGGCCAGCGCGCTGCTCGCCAGCCGCGCCGACACGCTGGCGACCTTCGCCGCCTACGAGCGGGCGTTGCCGGCGCTGACGGTGCCGCAGCGCGAGGAGCTGAATCCGCCGCTGTGGGAACTCGGGCATGTCGGCTGGTTCCAGGAGTACTGGATCGCGCGCAACCCGCAGCGCGCGCTGGGGCCCGCGGCCGATCCGGAGGCGCCGCGCCCCGAGGGCGTGCGGACCGGCGCCGACCTGCTGTACCACTCCGGCCGCGTCGCGCACGCGTCGCGATGGTCGCTGCCGCTGCCGGACGCGCGGGCGACGCGCGCCGATCTGGCTCGTCAGCTCGACACGACGCTGGCGCTGCTGGCCGCGACCGCCGATGACGGCGACGCCGCCTGGTACTTCTTCCGGCTGGCGCTGTTCCACGAAGACATGCACCACGAGGCGGCGCTGTACATGGCGCAGGTCCTGGACGTGCCCATCGACGATCCGCGCTGGCAGCCGCGGCCGCTGGCCGGCGCGCGCACGGCGCTGTCGTTCGATGCCGGGCGATGGCCGCTCGGCCGGCGCGGCGACGGCTTCGCTTTCGACAACGAGCTGCGCGCGCACGAGGTGGCGATGGGCGCGTACGAAATCGACGCGCGCGTGGTCTGCTGGTCCGAGTATCTGCCGTTCGTCGAAGCCGGTGGCTACGCGCAGCCGCACTTGTGGTGCGATGACGGCCGGGCGTGGCTGGCGCGCACCGGGGCCCGCGCGCCGCGCTACCTGCGCCGCGACCGGGGTCGCTGGCAGCGGCGATCGCACGGGCGCTGGGTCGACCTCGACGAATCGCTGCCGGCCGGCCACCTGACGTGGTACGAGGCCCGCGCGTGGTGCGCGTGGGCGGGCCGCCGGCTGCCGACCGAAGCGCAGTGGGAGCGCGCCGCGGTCGAGGCGCCGGCGTCGTTCCGCTGGGGCGACGTGTGGGAGTGGACGGCGAGCGCGTTCGCGCCGTATCCGGGCTTCGCGCCGCACCCGTATCGCGACTATTCGGCGCCGTGGTTCGACGGCCGGCCGGTGCTGCGCGGCGCGTCTTTCGCCACCCAGCCCCGGCTGCGGCACCCGCGCTATCGCAACTTCTTCTGCGCCCATCGCAACGACGTCTTCGCCGGCTTCCGCAGCTGCGCGCCGTAGTCGAAGCGGTGGCGGCCGTCGTCACGCCTCCGCGAGCATCACCGCGAACCACTGCCGCGGATCGGTCCAGGTGTGCAGGCGGCGGAAGCCGGCGTCGGTCAGCAGGGCCTCGAAGCCGTGCCGCGTCCACTTATAGGAGTCCTCGGTGTGGATGCGCTCGCCGGCGGCGAAGCGCCGTTCCGCCCCGGGCCAGCGCACCGTCACCGCTCGCCGCGCCTCCAGGTGCATTTCGATGCGCGATGCGGTCGGCTCGAAGAAGGCGACGTGCCGCCAGTCGCGCACGTCGAAGTCGGCGTCGAGCAGCCGGTTGACGTGCCGCAGCACGTTGAGATTGAAGCAGGCGGTCAGCCCGAGCGCATCGTCGTAGGCGGGCTGCAGCACCTCGGCCGGCTTGACCAGGTCGACGCCGATCAGCAGCGCGCCGCCGGCGCAGGCCGCATGCGCCTGGCGCAGAAAGCGCAGCGCCGCGGCCGGGGCGAAGTTGCCGATGCTCGATCCCGGGTAGAAGAGCAGCGAGGGTCGGGAGACGATCTGCGCCGGCAGCGCCAGCGCCGGCGCGAAGTCGAGGCCGACGCCGACGATGTCGAGCGCCGGCCAGCGGCTCTGCAGCCGCTGCAGCGATTGGCGCAGGTAGGCGGTCGAGATGTCCACCGCGACGTAGCGGGCGACGGAAAAGGGCGCGAACAGCCGTTCCGCCTTCTCGCTGTTGCCGGCGCCCAGGTCGATCAGCGTGATCGCCTCGCCGAGCGCCGAGCGCACCGCCGTGCGAATCGGCTCGGCATGCGCAGCGAAGACCGCCGCTTCGGTGCGCGGCAGGTAGTACTCCGGCAGTTCGGTCATGGCGTCGAACAGCCGCGAGCCCAGCGCGTCATAAAAGAACTTCGGCGCCAGCCGCGGCGGGCTCGCCAGCAGGCCTGCGGCGGCTTCCGCCGCCGGCGAGACCGCCCCGGGGGCTTCAGATTCGAGGAACTCCGGCGTTCGCATGCGCTGGGCCTTCAGCCTGGCCGGCGAATCTAGCAGCCGGGCAG
>Ga0308414_1002665_pt1 | contig 11624 bp, 14 predicted proteins | sample HotsprSampleOS50_FD_205667 | JGI IMG/M metagenome (GOLD analysis project Ga0308414, IMG submission 205667) | Hot spring phototrophic mat microbial communities from Octopus Spring, Yellowstone National Park, Wyoming, United States - 20090730_OS50 ... | reverse complement strand
AGAAGCGATTGAAAAAATGAAAGAGAAAAACTCATAAAAGGAGACCTTATGGCGATACCGGATTATCAGTCATTTTTATTACCATTTTTGAAACTTGCTGGTGACAATCAAATTCATAGTTGCAGAGAAGCACACCAAATTCTTCGAGAGCAATTCAATTTATCCGAAGATGAAAAAAGACAGATGTTGCCCAGCGGACAACAAACTATTGTGGACAATCGAATTGGTTGGGCAAGAACATATCTTAAAAAAGCAGGTCTTATTACCCAGCCCAAAAGGGGGCTATTTCAGATTACTGAAAGAGGCCAAAATGTTCTTCGTCAGAATCCAGAAAAAATCGACTTAGAGTTTTTAACACAGTTTCCTGAGTTCCAGGAATTCAGAGCAAAAAGAAACAAATCAGACGGTGAACCTGAAACTCAAGAGGAATTAACGCCTATTGATCCTAAAAATCCGATAGAGCGATTAGAAGATGCCTATCAGGAAGTGATTAATGACATTTCTCAAGAATTACTCGATATGGTCAAAAATGTTTCACCTGCTTTTTTTGAAAAACTCGTAATTGATCTGCTTGTGAAAATGGGGTATGGCGGTTCACGAAAAGATGCCGGACAGGCGGTGGGAAGGTCAGGCGATGAAGGCATCGACGGTATTATCAAGGAAGACCGGTTGGGCTTGGACACCATCTACATTCAAGCCAAACGATGGGACTCTGTTGTGGGCAGACCGGAAATTATGAAATTTGCAGGAGCATTGCAAGGTCAGCGTGCCAAAAAGGGAATTTTTATTACAACTTCGAATTTCACCAAAGATGCGCTGGCTTATGCATCTAACATTGATAGCAAAATTATCCTGATTGACGGTGAATCCTTAACGCAATTAATGATTGAACACAACGTTGGAATTTCAACAGCATCCGTCTATGAAATTAAAAAGATAGACAGTGACTATTTTGAGGAATAGAAAATCATCTTCTATGGAAAATGATCATAAAGATTGAACTGAAAAGTCCCGCAGGGACAAAAGGTTATTAGCCGGGGGCGTAAGCCCCCGGTAGAGAGGAACCCAAACCCCATCCTCTGTCTTTAAAAAATAAGCCCCTGCAGGGGCGAAAGAAGAAACGATGTCTTATACGAGTTTACATTATCATATTGTGTTTTCGACCAAGGAGCGAAAGCCGTATCTTGATAACGGCGGCAACGACCGTCTGCACGCCTATTTCGGCGGAATGCTGCGCACTATGAAGGCCAAACTGCACGCCGTCAACAGCACCGCCGACCATATCCATCTGGCAGTGGGGCTGCATCCGGATATGGCACTTTCATCGTTTATGCGTACGATCAAAACCAACTCATCAAAATGGATTCATGATACGTTTGGCGCGCTGGACACCTTTTCATGGCAAGAGGGATATTCGGCCTTTTCGGTCTCGTATTCCGGCATGGACAAAGTAATGCAGTACATTGCCGGACAGCAGGAACATCATAAAAAATTGTCGTTTGAAGAAGAGCTGATTCTTCTTTTGCAAAAGCATCAGATTGATTATGATCCCCGATATGTTTTCAAATAAAATGTTCTTTCGCCCCTGCGGGGCTTGGGGATTGGGTTTTTGCTACCGGGGGCTTACGCCCCCGGCTAACAATCTGTCGTCCCTGCGGGACTTTTTTTGAGGTTTGCGCCTCCCAATAACAATCGGCGATTACCTATGGGGTTATACAGAAATCATTTTGGGTGGGCAAAGCCCGCCCTGTGTGGTAAAATAGAAACAACGTTCATTGCGGCGGTACAGGCCGCCTGAAAGAGAGGTTTTTTATGAACAATTTTGAATATCACAATCCGGTGCGGGTCGTGTTCGGCAAAGGGACGATTGCCAGAATCGCCGAGCTGATCGACCCAAGCGAAAAAATCCTGCTGCTGTACGGCGGCGGGTCGATTAAGAAAAACGGCGTCTATAATCAGGTGATGGCCGCACTCAAAGGCCGCGACGTGCGCGAGTTTGGCGGCATCGAACCGAACCCGCGCTATGAGACCTGTATGAAGGCCGTCGAGGTTGTCAAACGCGACGGCGTGGACTTTCTGCTGTCGGTCGGCGGCGGGTCGGTGCTGGACGGCGCCAAGTTCATCGCCGCCGCGGCGCGCTGCAAAGCGGACGACCCGTGGGACATCCTGACCGGCCAATACACGCCCAAGACCGCCGTGCCGCTGGGGGCGATTCTGACGCTGCCGGCCACCGGCTCGGAGATGAACTGCTTTGCGGTTATTTCCCGCGACAGTACCGGCGAAAAACTGGCCTTTGGCAACCCGTGCGTGTATCCGGTCTTTTCGATTCTCGACCCCGAAACGACCTATACACTGCCTGCCAAACAGCTTCGCAACGGGCTGGTCGATGCATTCGTCCATGTTATGGAGCAGTACGCCACCTACAGCGTCAATACGCCCTTGCAGGACAGGCAGGCCGAGGCCGTGGTGCGCACGCTCATCGAAATCGCTCCGGACGTATTGGAAAAGAAAAACGACTACGACAGCCGCGCGAATTTTATGTGGACGGCCACCCATGCCCTCAACGGCATTATCAGTTGCGGCGTCGTGGAGGACTGGACAACGCACATGATTGGGCATGAATTGACGGCCTTTTTCGGCCTTGACCACGCCGAGACGCTGGCGATTGTGCTGCCGGCGGTCTGGCAGCATCAGTTCGACCGCAAAAAAGAAAAACTTGCCCAACTGGCGCGCCGCGTCTGGCACGTCGTCGAAGGCGACGTCAACGCCCAAGCCCGCGCCGCCATCGATAAGACCGTCAGTTTCTTTCACTCGGTCGGGATGCCCACGCGGCTGGGCGACTATCACATCACGGAAAGCCGGTTAACGCCCGTCGTCGAACGCTTTCGTCAGCGCGGAACGGTCTTGGGCGAACATCAGGCCGTTAAAGCCGACCAAATCGCCGAAATCCTTTCTTTGTGTCTATAAGAAGCCGCAACGCCGTAACGGCGAAAATCGGGTTAATAAAATACACGGCGGATATGACGGTCTAAAATGTTTTCGGTAACATGTTTGGCCACGACCGCCTCGTTGGCCTGCAGCGCATCCAGATACCGCCGTCCCATCTGCGCAGCGACTTTAAAGCCGACGTGCAGAAGTTGGCGGAAATGCGGATTGAAGTGTTTGCAGGCCGGATCGTGCCGCAATGCGGCGGCGTACTCCGACCCGTTCCAGGCCTTGACCGTTTCGGGCTTCGGCAGTTTGGATTTGTCGATGTCAATGACGGTCGCATAAGGGGCGCACATATCGTCGAACTTTTTCAGCGCTTCGGCATAGATGTCTTTAGCGATGGCCAGTCCTTCGCCGCCGGCCTCGGCCAGACCGATCAGTTCTTCCAGCCACGTCGTACCGGCGGTTTTCAGATGCAGGCCGGCGTTTAATGTCTTCAATGCCTTATTGATCGGGGCATAAATCGAAAACTTGTCGCTGCCGGAATGGACGCTCAATTTGAGAGTATCCGGCAGGCCAAAGGTCTTAACGGCGTACTGGATGACGGCGATGTCCGCACAAAACTCCTTTTCGAACTGAGCGACATCGCCGACGTAATCGACGCCCTTGTTGAATCGGCCGGTGAACTTGGGGGCGATGGTCTGGGCGGGGATGCCTTGCTGGGCAATCGCCGACAGAATAAACAGCATCTCCAGCGGACTTTGCGCCCGTTCGGATTCGTCCATAGAGACCTCGACAATAAAATGGCCTTTGCCTTTATGGCTCTCGATGCGGCGGTAAATCTTGCCGGTCTCTACAACAGCAAACAAAAACGTCCGGCCGATCTGCTCAATCGTGTCGTGTGTTATCGTAAAGGTCTGGTCGATGCCCGAAATCTCCAGCTTGCCGACGAAGCGTTCGTTGGCCTTGACAAACGCGGCCAACTCCGCAGCGTCCGGCGTTTTGCCGATATAGTCGGCCACATCCAGCGTAAAAAAGTCGCAACACGGGATAAACCCATCCACCGTCTTGAGGTTGATGTGGTCGGCATCCACATGATACGCCCCTGTCCACCCCAGCGCCGCGACGGCTTGATCGGCTTCCAGTCGAACACTGGGCGGCTGTGTACCGATTAGGGTATGCTCACGGTTGGACTTGTTCCAGACGGGGGTGATGGAAACGCCTTGTTTTTGCGCCTGTATAAACGCCGCAAGCTGCGCTTTGCCCTGATGCCCAAACCGGTCGCCAATTCCCATCGATAATTTCTTAAGCTTCATCGCCAAACCCTTTAACTAATCCTGTGATTAAATTTCTCACGCTGTGAGCAATTATATCGTAGTGATGTCTATTTCGTCAATCAGTTTTCTAAAAAACCGTTCTTTTCAATTTTTCTGTTGATTACTGTATAGTTTTTATATACACTTTAAGTATGGAAATGAATACTGAAAATATCTTAAATTACCTTGAAACCTTGGCCAAAACAGTTCAATGGGAAAACTCAGCCATCGAAATTTTGCTGATTGGCGGTAGCGCCGGAATGTTGACTGGTCAACTGCTTGCCCATCGCGTTACGCAGGATTGTGATATGGTGTACTGTTGTCCGCCTCAGGCACAACAGGCGATTCTTGCCGCCGCCGCCAAAGTCGCAACGGCGTATGGGCTTCCCCCAACATGGCTGAACACACAGGCCATGAACGCATTACCGCCGCCCAACGGCTGGCAATCCCGAAAACAACAGATTGCCCGTTTTGAAAATCTCACCGTCAGCGCGATTGGCAGGTTGGATTTGTTGGCAATGAAATTTTACGCCCATCGTCCTCAAGATCGTCAGGACGTCATCGCGATGAAACCCTCGCGAGACGAGATTTATTATTGCCGCCGCTACCTTGACAGTTTGCGGGTTCCCTCTGCAAAAGCAGACCTTGACCAAGTCATTGATGCTTTGCAATTTATTGATGCAATAGAGGAATTGTTTTATGGTAAACGAACCTCTTCTTAGCCAGTGGGTGCGATTGGGTGCATTGTTTAATGTCCAGCCCTCTGACTCCACACCGGATATTGAGCGGCTGCTGCTCGATACCGCCGCGGCATTGCCTTCCATACCACGTCTTTTGCCGGTGTGTGTAACGTGGCTGGCGGAATATTATCGGCTTGTCTGCCGCCATCGTCTGGCCGGCCTTGCCGCACAATCTAAAACTGCCGACATCTCCGCTGCATTGGGGCTGCTGCTGCAAACCGCTGCCGAGATTGCAAAGATTGACCATTTCAATCTGGCCGTCAAACAATGCACACCGATAACAACACCTAAGCCTCTTTTCGAAGCAGATCGGCTTTCCGATTCGCTGGCTGCGCTGGCGCATCGCAAAAGTTCGCCGCTCGGTCTGCATTGGGGGCTGTGGTGCGACCCTGTGCAAATCGCCAAAGACACGATTCGACCGCTGGCATGGCTGCTCGATAAGAATCCATCGCTCAAACAGCGGGCGATTTTTAGCGGCAATCTGCGTGCCTCGATCCTTCAAACGTTGGCCGATAACCGACAAGCCGGCCAAAGCGAATCCCAACTGGCAAGGCACTGCTTTGCCACACGCAAGGCGATCCGAGATGCCCTTGATCATCTTGAATTCTGCCAACTTATTCGTCGCCGCACCCCCGCCGGAAAAATCTGTATTTCGCTTTGCTGAAGTGTTGCCGCTCAACAACAGTATTGTTCAAACGCCGCAGAAGTGGTATGATTATGATAATGGATCGGGCAAAAGCCCTTGCGAATCAGCGTGAATTGTTTTTGGAACAATAATGGATCGCAAACTGCTCAAACAAAAAACCGCCACAGCTTGGGTTATCCCGCAGCGTGAACCGATGCGGGTTGAGGGTCTTATCTTTGGCTCCGAGCGGCTCATCGACGAGATGGACGACATGGTCGTCCGGCAGGTTTCCAATGTCGCGTCGCTGCCGGGCATTGTGTACGCCTCAATGGCCATGCCCGATGCCCACTGGGGCTATGGCTTCTGCATCGGCGGCGTGGCGGCGTTTGACCCCGCACAGGGCGGCGTCATCAGCGCCGGCGGCGTGGGTTTTGACATCGCCTGCGGCGTGCGCACCCTGCATACCGGCCTCAAAGCCGACGCGATGGAGCGTCTGGCCGAGCCGCTGGCCGACGGCTTGTTCCGCAAAATCCCCGCCGGCGTCGGCAGCACAGGCCGGCTGAAACTGTCGGCCGCACGGCTGGACGATGCGCTGGCCGAGGGCGCCCGCTGGGCGGTCGAGAACGGTTTTGGCCTGCCTGAAGACCTGCGCTTTATCGAATCCAACGGCGTGATGGGCGGCGCCGAGCCAGCCGCCGTTTCGCCGCAGGCCAAAAACCGCCAGCTTGAGGAGATGGGTACGCTCGGCTCCGGCAATCACTATCTGGAAATCCAGCAGGTGATGGAAATTTTTGACAAGCCCGCCGCTGCGGCCTTCGGTCTGGCGGAGGGCGACATCGTCGTCAGCATCCACTGCGGCTCGCGCGGCTTGGGGCATCAAATCGGCACCGACTACCTCAAATTGATGGCCGAATCCGCCGAAGACTACGGCATCACCCTGCCTGAAAAAGAGCTGGCCTGCGCTCCGCTGCAATCGCCGCTGGGCAAACGCTACTTGGGCGCGATGCGGGCGGGCATCAACTGCGCCTTGGCCAACCGCCAAATCCTAACGCATTTGGTGCGGGAGGTCTTTGCCGATATCGTCCCGCGCGCCTGTGTGCGGCTGCTGTACGATGTCTCACATAACAAATGTCAGGAAGAAGAACACCAGGTGGACGGCAAACGCTTGCGGCTGTTCGTGCATCGCAAAGGCGCCACGCGCGTGCTGGGGCCGGGGCGGGCGGAATTGCCAAGCGAATATCGCGCCGTCGGCCAGCCGGTCTTGATTGGCGGTTCGATGGGCACGGCCTCATACATCTTGGCCGGTACTGCCGAAAGCGAACAACTGGCCTTCGGTTCGGCCTGCCACGGCTCCGGACGCCGTCTGAGCCGTAACGCCGCCCTCAAACAGTTCGTGGGCAAAGACATCGTCAGCCGCTTGTCTTGTAAGGGCATCCTCATTCGGAGCCGTTCTATGCGCGGCATCGCCGAAGAAGCCCCGCTGGCATATAAAGACATCGACGAGGTCATCGAAGCGACGCATCAAGCCGGCCTTGCCCGCAAAGTCGCACGGCTCATCCCGCGGGCATGTATTAAAGGATAAGAAAGTCCACTTTTGACCAAAAAATTTAGATTGAAAAATATCAAAATAAAGTATATAATCCCAATGTTTATTCAACTATTTGCAACCGTTAGGTTTTGGTTAATATTTTATAGGGAGATGCCAAATTGGCAAAAAAAACCAAAAAGAAAGCAACCAAGCCGGCTCCGGTACTTTTAGCAATTAATGTGTGCGATACAATCATCAGGGATGAACACACAAAAAAAGTGTCGCTTATAGGCCTTTTTAGTGCAATACATGCTCGGACTTTTCCTGCTGTACATCCTTCAATGTGTGTCTATATTGCACTTACCAATGGACATGGTACTTGCAAATTGGATGTTCGTTTCAATAGAGCATCCGACAATCAAATTGTTGCGGATATGCAGGGCGAAATTGAATTCGAAGACCCCCTTAAAGTAATTGAGCTTAATCTTGAGTTGCAAAGTTTAACATTTGAAAAACCAGGCGAACATAACGTTGAAGTGTTATGTGATGGTCAACATATCGGTTCCCGTAAATTTTTTGTCAATCAAATACCCGCTGCAATTTCAACAAAAGGAACGGAAGGAAAATAGAGATTATGTCGCGTACCCAACGCAATTTTGTTTACCGTCAATCGCACGAGACATATTATGATTTCAGGGTTTGCCAAGCAACTCCCTCTGTTTATATCCGATGGGAACTCAAGGAAGAGGCGTCCGATGAGGATATTATGTCCTGTGTAGCAAAAAGCCCGAGCTTTTCATTTCTTGCTAATCCGGATGAAGATATTTACACCTATAATGACGGCAAGCCCTTATGAGTTTAAAAAGAGGCGATATTGTACTGCTTCCCTTTCCTTGGACGGATATGTCAAATTATAAGGTTCGTCCGGCGCTGGTTGTGTCTGATGATGCGTTCAATAAAAAAAACAAAGACGCTATTTTTTTATTTATTACGTCGCATAAATATACATCTGACTTTGACTACTATCTTGACGCCAAAGACCCTGCTTTTAAACATACCGGCCTAAAATGCTCGTCAACGTTCCGGTTGTCAAAAATTATAACATTAGAGCAAACGCTTGCCAAAAGACGTTTGGGTTTTGCTGAAAAAAAACTAATGTTGAAAATTGAATCCGGCCTGAAACTATTGTTCAATCTTTAGCGTTCTCAGACATTGAATCGGAAGTTGATGATATCGCCGTCATGGACGATATACGTCTTGCCTTCCAGCCGCATTTTGCCAGCGGCCTTGACGGCCTTTTCGTCGCCAAGCTGCCGCAAGTCCGCATACGCCATTGTCTCGGCGCGAATAAACCCGCGTTTGATGTCCGAGTGAATCTTGCCGGCCGCATCCAGCGCGGTGGTTCCTTTCTCAATCGGCCAGGCGCGGCACTCGTCCTTGCCCACCGTCAAAAAGCTGATCAGCCCCAGCGTCCGATAGCACGCCTGCACAAACTTTCGCGCCGCCGGTTCGGCCAGTCCCATTTCCTTCATAAATTCCGCCCGGCTTTCGGCGTCCAGCTTGGCCAGTTCGCTTTCCAGCGTCGCACACAGCGGCACAACCTCCATCCCCGCCGCCGCGGCGCCCAAATCAAACGTCTTGCCCAGCATTTCTTCGCCAACGTTGACCACGACCATCATGGGCTTGAGCGTCAGAAAGTTCAGCGTGCGAACGATCTCCATCTCCGGCCCTTCGCCCTGCACCAGCACGCTGCTGATGGGCTTTTCATTTTCGATGGCCTCTTGAAATTTCAATTGCAGCGCAAGCTCGGCCTTGTCGCGCGACTGGGTCTTGCTGGGCTTGTTGACCTGCTTTTCCAGCCGCTCAATGCGCGTGGTTACCAGCTCCAAATCCGTCAGCAGCATCTCCGTCCGCAATTCTTCCAAATCGCGCCGCGGGTTGACGCTGTTGCGATAGGCCGGCACGGACGGATTGTCAAACGCCCGCACTACCAGCACAAACATATCCGCCGTCCGTGCCGCGTTAAGCTGCCGGCGCGCCGCTGCCCGTCCGTGGTCGTCCATAAACGACAGCCCCGGCATATCGACGCAATCGACCGTCGCGTGAACGGTCTTTTTCGGCTCATACAGCCCCGTCAGCCAGTCCAGCCGCTCGTCCGGCACCGACACCACCACCTCATGCACATCCACCGACCCCATCGGCGCCGGCTCTTTGCCGCTGACCGCCGACACTAAGGTACTCTTGCCCGACTGCGCCAATCCCAAAAATGCTGCTTTCACGCTCTATTCCTTTTCGTAGGGTGGGCTTTGCCCACGATTCTTTTATTCCTGCATTTCGGTAGGGTGGGCATGGCCCACCTTACGGATTATTTGACGTTCGCCCATCAGGAAAGATTCACTGTTGTTTTTAGCCGCTCAAATATCAAGATAATACAGCACCACCGAGAAGACGCCTTCAATCGCCACCAGCAGTACGATGGCTGTTACCACCGCCCGTGTCGCGGCCAACCCCACCGCGCCGGGACCGCTTTGCGCTTGCAGGCCGCGCAGACAGCCGACCATTCCAATCATCCCCCCAAAAACCAGCGACTTGACCAGCCCGACGCCCACATCCGTCAAGCTTAGGATACCCTGAACATGCGTGGTATAGGTGACCAGCGGATAGCCCAGCGACAAAATCACCAGTCCCGACCCCGCCAGACCGGCGATATTGGTTAAAGTCGCCAGCAGTGGGGTCATCACCAGCGTCGCCAGCACCCGCGGCACTGCCAAAAACGTCGCCGGGTCAAGATTCATCACCGTCAGCGCATCCAGCTCATTGTTGATTTTCATCGTGCCGATTTCCGCCGCGTAGGCCGAGCCGGTGCGTCCGGCCACCACAATCGCCGTGATGAACGGCCCCAGAACCCGCACCAGCACAATCGCCACCAGATCGGACACATACACCTCCACGCCGAACTGCTTGAGCGGCATGGCCGAGCTGAACGCCATAATCAGACCGAACAAAAACCCCAGCATCAAAATAATCCCCATCGCGTTCGCCCCGGCCAGCTCGCACAAATGCAGAAAATCCCCCGCCCGAAACCGCTGCGGCCGCAGCGCCGTTTTGATAAACGCCAGAATCATCCGCCCCAAAAACGCCACTTGTTCGCCCACGTCGCCGGCGATTTCCAGTGTGACGCGCCCCATCCGTTCAATCAGGTTCAGCGGCGGCGGCGGGGCGATGCGCTCGGCGCGGGGCTGCGCTTGATATCGCTCCAGAATCGCCGCGTACTGCGGCGCAAGCCCATGGATCTGCACCGGCAGTTGATGCGTTCGTCCATATTCCTGATAATACGCCAACAGCGCTACGCCGCTGCCGTCGATATGCTCCAGCCCGTCGGTTTCGATGCGAATCGGGGTTGTCGGCGAGGCGTCCAGCAGCCGCAGCGTCTTGCGCCAGACGGGCGCACCGCTGCGATGATCCAGCCAACCGGCCAGACGCACACAAATGCCCTCGGCGCCTCGCGAAACGGCCATCGAGGCGCGACGACTACTTTTTGTAGGCCTCGTGGGGGTCATACACCTTCTCGGCAATGCGCACCAAGTCCTTGTCGCTGCCTTTTTTGACAGCCCGATAGAAGCACGACTGATACCCGACGTGGCACTGTCCCTGATCGACGACGACCTTCAAAATCAGGCAGTCCTGATCGCAGTCCACCAGTATCTGCTGCACCTTCTGGACGTGGCCGGACTCTTCGCCCTTTTTCCACAGTTTTTTGCGCGACCGGCTGTAAAAGACGGCGTTTCCGGTCGCCAGCGTCAGCTTCAGCGCCTCGTCGTTCATATACGCGACCATCAGAATCTGGCCGGTCGCCGCGTCCTGCGAAATCGCGGTAATCAGCCCATTGCTGTCAAACTTGGGTATAAACTCCAGCCCCTCTTCAATCTGTGGATTGGCGGCCATAATGCAAACTCCTGTTAAATTGTCAGTTTTCTATCGCAAAACGCCCTTTTTACCCGTCTTGCGGCCAAAATACAAGTATTTCTTCTTAAAAACAGATTCGGATGGTTATGGTCGTTTTTGTGGGTTCAAGAGGCCGTTTGGGCAAACCTGTGTGTTCGCCCAAACTTCAATGCTTCGATGCACCTTCAATTCTTTTGTTCTTGATTTACTATGGCGGTTTTGGGTATGATGGAAGATGGACTTAATCAGAAAACGAACATTTTAGGAGTTATCATGGCATCCGAGCATCCCAAGGACAATTCGAATTGCAAGAGCGATGAACACACCAAGCATCTGTGTTATTTCGTGTCGTATGGGTATCATGTCGATAATCCGGAGGATTACAAGCATCTGGTGGATGTGCCGCGATTTAAGTGCTTTATCTGCGGGCGTCCGGCACACGAAGCCAAAAGCTTGTGCGATCCGCGTCCGCTGTAAAAAAACGTCTGTGGTGATGGAACGATGAAACTGTTTATGTTTGCATCGGCGGCTGGGTGAACGCG
>Ga0308414_1002663_pt1 | contig 11624 bp, 10 predicted proteins | sample HotsprSampleOS50_FD_205667 | JGI IMG/M metagenome (GOLD analysis project Ga0308414, IMG submission 205667) | Hot spring phototrophic mat microbial communities from Octopus Spring, Yellowstone National Park, Wyoming, United States - 20090730_OS50 ... | reverse complement strand
TGCGCGCTTGACAACGGCTACGACGGCGTCGATTTCCGCGGTTACCGCGGGCAACTGGTGCTCTACGAGCTGCCCGAGTTCACAACCGGCCTGGACAGGACCATCGCGGCGTTCCGCCAGGCGAAGATCGAGGTGCCCTGCCTCTCCACCAGCGCGCGCATGTTCTGCCGCACCGAGGCCCAGGCCCAGGCGTCGCTCAAGGAGGTCAGCGCCTACGCCGAGCTGGCCCGGCGCATGGGGGCGGGACTCCTGCGCGTCTTCGGCGGCGGGCTTGAAAAGACCCCGTTGGAGGAAGCCATACCCAAGGCCGTGGCCCACCTGCGCGTGCTGGCCGACGCGGCCGCCCGGTGTGGCGTGGGGCTGGTCATCGAGACCCACGACGACTGGATCGCCACGTCGAGCCTGGCCAGGGTCATGGCCCAGGTCGATCGCGCCAACGTCGGCGTCCTCTGGGACATCAACCATCCGTTCCAGTTGGCCGGCGAGTCGCTGGAGGAAAGCTACCGCAACCTCGGCCGCTACACGCGCTACACGCACGTGAAGGATTCGCGGAAGCTGGCGGATGGAAAGCTTCAGTATACGCTGCCGGGCGAGGGGCAGGTGGATATCCGCCGGGCCGTCGCCTTGCTCAAGAGCGGCGGATACGACGGCTATCTCACCGTGGAATGGGAAAAACAATGGCATCCCGATCTGCCCGAGCCCGAAGTGGCCCTGCCGGCCTACGCCAGGGCGCTGCGCGAGGCGATAGCGGGTGCGTGACCGTCGCGGGCGAGCGGTCCTATACTGATTGGACCAACCAAAGGAGCCTGGCATGTGGATGGTTGTTTGTCTTCTGGCGGCGATTCTCATGATGGGGGTATCGGCCATGGGTGCAGAGCCGAGAACGCTGGAGATCGGCGCGCGGGCACCGGACTTTGATCTGCCCGGCGTGGATGGCAGGAACTACCGCCTTCATGACTTCGCCGACGCAAAGGTGCTTGTCGTCATCTTCACCTGCAACCATTGTCCCACGGCGCAGGCCTACGAGCAGCGGATCATCCAGATGCACGAGGATTACCGCGACAAAGGGGTGGCTCTGGTCGCCATCACGCCCAACGACCCGTTGGCGGTGCGGCTGGATGAGCTGGGGTACAGCGACCTCGGCGACTCTTTTGAGGAGACCAGGATCCGCGCCCAACACCGCGGCTTCAAGTTCCCCTATCTCTACGACGGCGACACGCAGATCACCAGCCGGGCTTTCGGCGCTCAGGCCACGCCGCATGTGTTCATCTTCGACGCCCAGCGCATTCTGCGCTATGTCGGGCGCATCGACGACTCGGAGGTCAAGCAGGTCAAGTCGCACGATGCGCGCAACGCCATCGACGCGCTGCTGGCCGGCCGGCCCGTGCCCGTGGAACGGACGCGCGTCTTCGGCTGCTCGATTAAGTGGTCGGAGAAGCGCGAGGACGTGCAGCGCGCCCTGGCCAAATGGGATGCCGAGCCGGTCGCCCTGCGCGACATCGACGCCGGCGCCGTGGCCGCCCTGGCCAGGAACGACTCGAAGAACCTGCGTCTGGTCAACGTCTGGGCGAGCTGGTGCGCGCCGTGCGTCGCCGAGCTGCCCGAGCTTGTGACCATGAACCGCATGTACCGCGGCCGCAACTTCGAGCTGATCACGATCAGCATGGACTCGGCCGACCGCCGCGATCAGGCCCTGGAGACGCTCAAGCGATTTCATGTCTCCAGCGTCAACTACATCTACAGCAACGAGGACAAGGACAAACTGGCCGATGCGCTGGATGCCCAGTGGGAGGGACCCGTGCCGCACACGCTGCTGATCGCGCCCGGCGGGAAGGTGATCTACCGCAAGACCGGGCAGTTCGATCCGCTGGAGGTGCGGCGCGCGATTGTCGACTTCCTGGGCCGCACCTACTGAGAAGAGCGCAGACCGTGGCAGACAAGAATAGGATCCGTCGCCGGAGGCTTCTGCAAGCGGGACTGATGGCGGCGACCGCGGCGACGCCGATGCTGACGGCCGAGGCCACAGGGTGGCGCACGCACTGACCACTATCCTCCGCCATGCCCGCACGCGATTTCGACGACCTGACCGAAGCCTACGACGCCATGATCGACTGGGACAGGCGGCTGGCCAACGAGGCACCCCTGTATCGCTGGCTCTTCCAGCGCGTCGGCGCCCGCCGTGTCCTCGACGTGGCCTGCGGGTCGGGGCGGCATGCGGCCATGTTTCACGCCTGGGGCATGGATGTCGTCGGTAGCGATGCCAGTGAAGCCATGATCCTGCGCTGCCGTAAACTGCACGGCGAATCGCAGCGACTGCGCTGGGACGTTCGATCGTTCGACAGTCCACCCGAAGAGCCCGGCGCCTTCGACGTGGCCATCTGCGTCGGCAATTCCCTGGCGCTGGCGGCCGATCCGCTCGCGGTGGAGGCGGCCGTCGGCGCCATGCTCCAGTCCGTCCGCCCCGGCGGCGCGGTCCTGCTGCACGTCCTGAACCTCTGGCGGCTGCCCGACGGGCCGGTGCAATGGCAGAAGTGCGTGCGCCTCCCGCTGGGCGGGGCCGATAGCCTCATAATCAAGGGCATTCACCGCGCCGGCGGGCGCGGATTCGTCAACATGCTGGTGACACGGCTCGGCGAAGCGCGGCCGGCGCTGCGCAGCGAATGCGTACACTTCCTGGGCCTGGAGGCGGATGAACTGGGCCGCGTGGCGATGGCCGGCGGCGCGGCCTCCGTCGAGGTCTTCGGCGACTACCAGCGCAGCGCATACGATCGCCATTCAAGTCAGGACCTCCTGCTCGTTGCCATCAAGGCGCCCTGATGCCCATGCCGCTTCAGAGGATGCTCGCGGCGGCCGCGCGGATGCGCTGAATGATGGCGGAGACTTCCGCGGCGCCGTGGCGCGGATGGGTGGCGATGGCGACGGTGCGGGCGAGGATGTCCAGCGACCCAGCGCACATGTCCTTGCGGTAGGCCATGCGGCAGCCGCGGTTCTCCTTCAACTTATAGGGATTGAGCGCGGGATGGTGGGCGCCGTTGTGGGCCAAAACCGCGTCCCACTGCGTGTAAACGTGGCGGCCGGTCTTGAGGGTCACGAAGCCGCCGACGCGTCTGGCAAACTCATCGGCGGCGGCGGGCGTGGGGAGCGTGTACATCACGTGGCTGCCGCACTCGTCGTCGAGGCTGTTGGCGCGAATCGGAACGAGGCCCGTGCCGCGGGTCGCTCGCAGAATGCGCCGCTTCTCCGATCGCATCCGGCGGAGCATGCCGGGCAGGCGCGTGAGCTGGACGTTGAGCATCGCGCCCTGAAGTTCCGAAGCGCGGCTGCCGTTGCAGGTGAACGGGCGCTGGTCGCGCCGGCGGCCGCGCCAGTAGAAACCGCAGCAGTCGATCACGCAGCGGGCGCGTTCCATGATGCGCGAGTCGCTGGTGACCACCGCTCCGCCTTCTCCGGCCGTGATGTTCTTGTAGTAGTTGAAGCTGAAGGCGCCGGCGTGGCCGATCGAGCCCAGCGCCCGGCCGCGAAACGCCCCGCCGACCGCCTGACAGGCGTCCTCGATGACCAGCAGATCGTGCTTGCGCGCCAGGCGCATGATGGCGGCCATGTCGCAGGGCAGGCCCCACATGTGGACGGGGATGACCGCGCGCGTGCGGGGACCGATGGCGGCGGCGAGGGCCTTGGGGCTGAGGGTGATGCTGTCGTCGATGTCGACGATGACGGGAATGGCGCCGGCCGCCAGAACGGCCACGGGCGTGGCCATGTAGGTGCAGGCGGGGACGACCACTTCATCGCCGGGTCCGATGCCGGCGCCGATGAGCGCGGCGGTAAGGGCGTTGGTTCCACTGGCGCAGAGGCAGGCGTGCTCGATGCCCAGATACGTCGCCCAGCGTTTCTCAAACCGCTCGCATTCTCCGCCGACGCCGTAGCGGAAGAGTTTTCCACTCAGGAGGACCTTTCGGATGGCGTCAGCTTCGCGGTGGTCGACGATGTACATGAGAGCGTTTGTACACGCGGATTGGGCGGCGGGAAAGGCGGCGAGCGTGCGGGTGCATCCGCAACAGGGTGGCAGCGGCTTCGGTCGGACAGGTCGGTGGTCGGTTGTCCGTGGTCGGTTGTCCGTGGTCAGTTGACGGGTCAGTGGTCCGGTGGTCAGTTGGTCTGGGTCGGTGCTTCGGTGCGAAGTCCGCGGGCCGTGTGTCACGTGTTCCACCCGCGCCAGGATGGCCATGGCACACACCGCTGAGGCAATGTCTGAAATCCGAAACCCGAAGTCCGAATCTGAAATCTCAAATCTCAAATCTTGAATCTGAAATCTCAAATCCCCGCCCCCGCTCTCCATGCCACTCACCCGCCGCGCTGGCATGGAAGCGGCGCGCGCGGCTCGGTGGAGAACGGCGATTCGCCGCGCAGGCGGCGGGCGATGTCGGCGATGATGCGATGATCGCGCCACGCGCCGCCGTGGCCCCCCTCCAGAGGCGGCGGCGCAAGCCAGATCGGCGTGTGCCCCGCCGGGGACGCCAGTTCCTCGCCCACCAGGTGGTCGCGCAGCCGCGCGTACGGATACAGCTCATACCCCGCGGCCGCATCGCATCCCCCCAGATAGAGCATGAACGGCGAGCCGCTGACCATGTCGCGGTGCAACTCGTTGAGGGCCGCGAAATTGGCCAGGGCCGCCCCCTGGTGCGGGCTGCTGATGGTGAAGAGCCGCGCGATGCGAAGCCGCCGCGGATGATCGGCGTCGCGCGACTCGGCGGCCGCGTACCGCCCCACCAGCCCGCCCAGCGATACGCCGATCACGTCGACCTCGCTGGTCCACAGCGGGTCATCGCCGGGAAAGGCGCGGTCCACCGCGTCGATGACGGCGCGGCGGCACTCGTCGAAGCTGTCGTGGAAACCGACCATGACGCCAATGATCCGCTCGTCGCTGCTGACCTTGTGAATCTGGTGCTTGAGGTAGGTGGGCGAGACGTTGGGATCGAGATAGCCGCCGACGATCACCAGCGGCCGCGCCAGCGGGCGCGGCGCCGCCATTTCCCGCATGGCCTGGCGTGCCTCGGCCATGGTGACGGCAAACGAAGGATTGACCGGCCCGGCGTTGGAACAACCCAACCCCGCGAGCGTCAGCAGAAGCGTGCAACAAATTCGGCGCGGGCATGCCGGCATCGTGGACCTCCCACGGCATGACACACTACCGCCGTCGGAGGAAAAATGGAATTGTTCTGTGAACCTTCGCGCGACGTCGGCGTCCAACCGCCGTTCAGCGCGTGCCCTCCTCCTGCCACAGCCGCTGGAGCGAGTCGAGACGCGGCTGAGTTGTCCCCGCCAGGGAGAGCTGAGGCCAGGGAACCGGGCCGGGGCGCCCCAGAAGTCGCGCCCCGATCGCACGCAGCAGCCGCAGCGGCGCGGCCGCATACTGCAGCAGCGGCGGGCGTCTGTCCCGACCGTTGGCGCGCAACAGCAGCACGCACACATCGTCGTCAACGATGTGGCCGCCGGCCTGGGCGTGAATGGCCTCCAGCAGGGATTGGATCAGCTCGCCGGGGCGCGAGGGATCCAGGGTGCGCACCAGCTCCAGCAGCCCGTTTTCGCCGAGCATCTGGCCATTGCGCCCGCGCGCTTCGATGAGCGAGTCGGTGTAGCAGAGGACCAAATCGCCCTCTTCGAGCCGCACCTCGATCTGGTCATAGTCGGCGCGGTCGAGGATGCCCAGGGGCGTGTTGGAGGGGTGCTCGCCCGCCGCGTGGCGCAGCAGTCCCCACTGGCCGGAGCGCGCGTGCCAGGCGATGGGCGCGGGGTGGCCGGCGTTGCCAAGGGACAGGGCCTGCGTGGGCGAGAAGAAAGTCATGACCAGAGCGGTGGCAAAGCTGCCGCCGCTGGCAAGCTGCCCGAACTGGCGGTTGAGCACGCGCATGAACTGGCTCTGGCTGAGGTAGTTGACGTGTCGGCGCATGAGTCGGCGCAGCGATTCGGCGATCTCGGCGACGCCGGCGCCGTGGCCGCTGACGTCGGCCACGAGCAGGCGAGTGATGCGTCCTGTGGCGCAGGAGGAGACGTAATAGACATCGCCGCCGCCGGTGGCGTCGCGGAAGGGTCTGCTGAAGACCCAGGCATCGAGTCCGGGCATGGTGACCGAGCCGTTGAATGCCTGGTTGCCGCCCCAGACCTCCATGCACTCAAGGCGGTGAACCTCCTGCCGCATGTTCGTCAGTGTAAGCACGAGCGATGATAGGATGAAGGGGCGGCGGCTTCCAACTACCCCCGTCCGTAGTTGCGCTTGAGGCTGGAATGCGAGGCGGCGGCAGCTTGGGACGAACTGTGATCGGGCATGCGATCCGCGGGGATTGCCCGCCCCGCGGCGTGCTTTCCCCGGGCGCTCCACACGAGTGTCCCATGCCGCCGGGTCGGGTGAGGTCTGCGGTATGCTGGAAAACGGCCCGACGCTCATTAGAATCGAGCATACTCGCCACCGTAGCTCAACTGGCAGAGCAGCGGTTTTGTAAACCGCAGGTTGTGGGTTCGAGTCCCACCGGTGGCCTTGATAAGACCTTGAAGAATCAGAGTGTATGGTGTGGGCGGCCAGCGGGGCGCCGACGCTAGGTTGAGCCGCACCTCCATCCGTGGCGCCCGCCGTGTCGGCGCTGACGTTCAACTTGCCGCCGGCACCTTTGGGGGCGGTGGTGGGGGAAAGGTATAATCCACAACGTCCTTCAGATCGGTCAGGGCTTGACGTGGAGCGAATCCCACAACGGTGAGGCTCCATGGGAAAGGGTCGTACATGGGCAACGGCACCATCACCTGTCCGCACTGCGGAGCCGTCAGTGCGGCAGGCGCGTTCTGTGAATCCTGCGGCAAGGCGGTTCCCAGCACCTTCGCTACGTCGCCGCGCATCGTCTCCGGCGACGCCCTGCCCTACAGCGCGGCCGGCCAGAAACTGGTCGGCGACGAGTTGAGGAAGCACACCAACCGCGCCGCGTATACGCTCTTGGCGGTGGGCATTCTCCAGGTCACCTGTGGCCCCATCGTGGCGGTCACGCTGGCCAACGCCCCGGGCGTGGGACTGGAGGGCATGGTGGGCGTGCTGCTGGTGGCGCAGTTTGTCGTGGCGGCGGTATTCTTCGGGCTGTACTTCTGGGCGCGCACCGCGCCGCTGCCGGCGAGCATCGTCGGCCTGGCGATCTACGTGACGCTGGTGCTGATCAACATGGCGACGTCGTTGTCCAGCCTCAGCGAGGGCGGTCCGCGGCGCGGCTTCGGCGGCTGCGGGATCGGCTTGCTCGACATCATCATCATCGTCCTGCTCGCCCAGGGCATTCAGGCCGGCCTGAAACACAAGCGACTTATGGAGACGCCGCCGTCGATGTAGCGGTCAGAGGTGAGCAGCGTGTCGGAATCGGATCCAGAGCGCGCAACGGCGCCGCCGCCGGAGTCAGGCACGGACCCGGCGCCATCGCCACGGCTGGTGGTGCCCGTCCGTTTCTGCCGCGACTGCGGCGGTGCGCGCGATCCGTCGCTGGCGGAATGCCCGCACTGCCTTCAGCGCCGCCTCGCTGCGGCCCAGCGCGACTGGCGCAGCACCGACGCCTCGTCCATTACGTCGGCCCTGGCGCTGTACTTCTGCCTGCTGGGGGTTTCCATCGTCAGCATCCTCTGGGTCGTCGGCAACCGCGCTGATCGCTTGCCGGTCGAGGGCGAAATGGCGGCCTCGGTCGTCTTCTCGATCATCGTCCTGATCTGGTGCCTGATCCGCCAAGGGGACGTGCTGGCCGGACTGGTGCGCGTGCCCCACCCCCTCTGGCTCGCGGCGGCCGCGGCCGTCGCCGTTCCGACATTCCTGGCGGCGACGGTGGTTGTGACCGTGCTCCAGGCGGCGGGCCTCAAGAACCTCGTCTACTCCACGCCCTTCCTGGAAGCCGGATACGGATACGGCTGGGTCGTGCTGACGATCTGCGTGCAGCCGGCCATCTTCGAGGAGTTGGCATTCCGCGGCGTGATTCAGTCGTCCCTGGGCGCGGTGCTGGGGCGGTTTGAGGGGGCTGTCGCCACAGCCCTGCTGTTTGCCATCCTTCACCTGTCGATGCCCAGCCTGCCGCATCTGCTCCTGCTGGGAGCGGTGCTGGGCTGGCTGCGCATCAGGACCGACAGCCTGTATCCCTGCATGGTCACGCATTTCACCCACAACTTTCTGGTTGTTCTCGCCGAACGGCATGGAGGGTTTCCGTCGTGGTGATCGAGCACACGTTTGTGACAACCTACGCGGCCGCCGACGCCATGGGCGCCGCCACCGCCTTCCTGAGCGGTCTTGGCTTTGAGCACAGCGCCCCCGTGGCCTTTGAGGTGGGCCGGCCGGAATGGAACTGCGCCGAGATGCGCCGCGATCCCAAGCGCTCGGTCGGGAAACTGGCCGCCATCGATGTGCCGCAGACGATCCGCATCGAGTTTGACCGCGGTCGGGTGGTGGTGGCGGCCAGTGTCGAGAGCACCCGCAGGTCGTTCTGGACGGGCACGCCGCGCGAGATGCCCGCTGCATCGCCGAAGCTCCGCCCGCGCGTCGAGTTGCTCATGACGCTGCTGGTCGCCCTGGAGCGACTTCTGGCGCAGCAGCAGTCGCTGGAAGAGGTCCATGCGCCGCTGCGGGACCTGGAGGGGGGACTGCGCCGCGACTTCGAGCGCGCCCGCAGGCACAAGACCCTCGTGACGATCATCGCCGTCGCCTTCTTTATCGCGGCGATGACCATGCTCATTCTGGCCGTCGCCTACATCGCGCGGCGCTGATGCGGGCCGTGCGAGCAGCTCACGCCATATCGCGGCGCGACGGCATGCTGGCGAGTCTGGCTGCCGGTGCGAGCCTGCCCCGTTGCTCGTCGTCGGCGACCGCCTGGTCGTCTGTGCCGGCCGGCGCAGGCGGTTGTAATTGCAATTCGAGAAACGAGCACCGAGAATCCCCCCGTGCTCCGTCGCGTCCCCATTCCCGGCCTGCTGGTCACCGGCACCGACACCGGCATTGGCAAGACCGTCATCGCCGCCGCCATCGCGCACTGGCTGCGCAGGCAGGGGCTGCGCGTGGCCGTGTGCAAACCGGCCGGCAGCGGCTGCGTTCACCGCCGCGAGGGGCTGGTCAGCGAGGATGCCGAGTTCCTGGCCCACTGCGCCGACGCCCGCCATCCACTGGACCTGATCTGTCCCCAGCGCTTTGCCGAGCCGCTGGCCCCGGCCATCGCAGCCCAGCGCGCCGGGACCGAGCTCGACTGGGAGAGCATCGACCGGGCGATCGGGCTGATGTGCCGTGACAGCGACGTGATGGTGGTCGAGGGCGTGGGCGGGCTGATGGTTCCCATGGATGCCAAGCACACATTTCTCGACTTGGCCGCCTGGCTCGCTCTGCCGGCCGTGGTGGTGGCCCGGCCGACGCTGGGGACGATCAACCACACGCTGCTGACGCTGTCGGCACTGCGGGCGCGGGGGGTGAAGGTTGCCGGCGTGGTGATCAACCGCTATCCCACCGATACGCCGGGGGCGGCTGAGGAGACCAATCCGCGGGCGATTGAGAAATGGGGCAGGGTATCCGTGCTGGCGATCGTTCCCGAGGAGCCCCTGCCGCCGCGGGCCCACCCCAACCCCATCCCTCCCGGCATCGCCGCGGCCATCGGCACGGTGGACTGGAAGCTCCTGGCCGGGGTGGAGACGGAGAACTCGGATGATGCGTCCGCCGACACGCCCCGGCGCGCGCGAAGACGGCGGTAATCGGCCGTAGGGGCCCTGGCGCCGGCGGCCGGCCGGCTCAGCGCCATCTACCTGATGGTTCAGCGGATCGGCCTGCCGCAGCCAACGGCCAGGACGCTGGGATTGGAAACGTCGGAAACGTCGTCTTGACCGCGGCATCGTTACGCGGGTATGATTGGGTGTGCCGGGCGATGGAGTTCGCCCTGAACCGCCGGCTGATTCCCGATCACTTCTGATCCAGCGGCCGCGCTGATAACTCCTGCGAACAGTCGTGGGAGTCGGCGCGGTGTGCCTGTGTAATCTCGGCTCCCCCCGTGGATATCGTAAGCGGAGTGAGCCGATGGTGCAGATCGCCAAGTCCCGTTTCCGATGGCTGAATGCGACCGTGCTGGGTATCGGCCTAGCAAGCCTCTGCTCGGACGTTGGCCACGAAATGGCGACGACTTCGATGCCGGCATTGCTGGCCTCTCTGGGAGCCAGTTCGGCCGCTCTGGGCCTCATCGAGGGGCTGGCCGATGGGTTGTCCAGCTTTGCCAAGCTGTTGTCCGGTCTGCACAGCGATCGTCTGCGCCGGCGCAAGCCGCTGGCCGTGGTCGGGTACTTCGTCACCGCGTCCGGCATGGCCAGTTTCGCGCTGGCGACGCAATGGTGGCATGTCCTGCTCGGTCGGGTGGGTGGATGGCTGGGCCGAGGGGCGCGCACCCCTGTGCGCAATGTCCTTCTGACCGAAGCGACGACGCCGGAAACCTACGGACGGGCGTTCGGTCTGGAGCGCGCGATGGACAGCGCGGGCGCTATCATCGGTCCGTTGCTCGCACTGGCAATTGCGGCCACCCTGGGCACGCGATGGATCTTCGCACTGACCCTAATCCCCGGCATAGGGGCCGCGCTGTTGATTGCGCTGCTCGTCCGGGAGAAGCCGCATGAGCCGCAGCCCCACGCGCGATTGTGGAGCGGGATCGGGGCACTGCCGCACAACTTCCGCAAGTACCTCGTCGGCGTAGGGATTGCCGGTTTGGGCGACTTCTCCAACACGCTGTTGATCCTCTGGGCCACCCAAGCCTGGACACCGCGTTTGGGCGTCGCGACGGCGGCGACGTTGGCGATGGCATTTTATGTGGGCTACAACGTCGTCTACACACTCTCCTGTTACGTCAGCGGCGGCTTCGCCGACCGCTTCGCTCGCCACAGGGTGCTGGGATTCGGATACAGCATCGGGGTCATTCCCGCATTGGCCCTGATCTGGCCGGGCGATTCCTTTGCCAAGTTCGCCATCGTCTTTGGTTTCTCCGGCCTCTACATGGGCGTCTGGGAGACGCTGGAGAACACGACGGCAGCGACAATGCTGCCTGCCGCGGTGCGCGGGACCGGATTCGGGGTGTTGGCGACCGTCAATGGCATCGGCGACCTTCTCTCCAGTGTCCTGGTGGGGTCTCTGTGGATGCTCCACCCCGTGTGGGCGATGGTGTTCGTGATCGCGACGTGTCTTGGCGGATCGGCAGTGATTCTCACGACGCCTGCGGTGTTCAATGGGACTGCGGCGCCCTCGATGCCAGTGGAATTGGTCGATCCGAAGGACGTGCCAGGCGCGGAACCACGTCAGTCGCAGGAGCCAGCAGTATGAACACGACTGGTCAATGTCCCAAGTGCGGATCGAACGACCTGCTCCGCATCACCCATTTGTCCGGGCCCGAACTGAGCGCGCCGGAAGGAAGCGGATTGTGGCGGCCGGTCCCGCTGGTCCGCCACGGTTGTGGGGGCAGCGGCCACATCGAGGGACGGGGCGAACACAAGAATGACGCCCTCTTGGCTGATTTCCTGCGGGATGCCAGCGAGCGGGTCGCTGCGCTGGGCGCGGGGTTCGATGCCGACCGTGGCCGGCTGGACGAGCTGGGAAAGCGGTTGCG